>ERZ1292625.4101-Hain-H41-01um-R1-4101-length-11149-cov-4_pt1 | contig 11149 bp, 8 predicted proteins | sample MGYA00564400_ERZ1292625 | MGnify/ENA primary metagenome ERZ1292625 (study PRJEB36523, sample SAMEA6512639) | groundwater metagenome | collected 2019-01-08 | study: AquaDiva: Metagenomics assemblies of 32 groundwater samples
GTACGAAACGAACTGCTGATGGTCCTGATTAACGAGTGTGCTCGCCAATAACTGATTGTTCTCATTTAAAACCAGCTGGTAGGCCAAATCTTTTCGAGAAGACTTTTCGTTAAAAATTGAGTTGATGAGGCCCTCCTTATTACCAATGAGTACGAAATTCGTTAGGTCATTTATTTGTGCTTTTGTGTTACCCACCAGCCTTTGTAGTAGATCTTCGGTGAGACTATTTTGAATAGCAGAAACTGCAACAACCAAATTGATTGCTGACGCCACTAATACGAGACCAACGAAAGCCAGAAAAAACTTCGTTCGGAGTCCCCAGACCATGCATTATTACTTCACAGGGACAATCTCAAAGGTACCCTTATCAAAGTCAGTGAGGTATACCTTATCCAAACCCTGGTGGTTAGTTGGACTAAATGATACGTTGACGCCGATACCCACATCAAAATTTTTCAGCGATTCGAGTGCGCCCACCAATCCCTCGCGGGTAAGTTCGGTTCCTGCGAGACGGATACCCTCTGCCAGAATTTTTGTATTGACGTATCCTTCAAGACCGCCAAACGTAGCTTCAGTGTCGGGATAATATTTTGCGAGCCCGTCGTTATATCTCTTAACGGCATCAAAGAGCTCGCCATAGTATGTAGGGGGGACGACTTGAGTCACAAAGACATTATCTGTTTTTCCGTTTAACTCATGTATGAATGCCTCGGGCCCAACAAAAGAAACCGTGTGGAATAACATTTCTGGCCTGTCCCCTTTTATAAGCTCGACAGACTTGGCAAGTGGCGAATATGTCCCAATCATAATAACTGCTTGAGCGTCAGAAGCCGTAATCGCACGCGTTCCTTCTTCGACATCCACGGTGTTTCTCTCGTACGTCCCCGTGGCGACAGGTTTCAGTCCCCGCTTGTCGAGAGCAATTTTTGTCCCCTCAAATCCTGCAATGCCGAACGCATCGGCCTGATACAGCACTGCAATTTTTTTCAATCCAAGATTGTCAACAAAATATCTCGTGGCGAGCTCAGTTTCCTGATAGTACGATCCTCGAATGTTAAAAATATATCTCTGTAATGGGTTACGAATCGCCTGCGCACCGGTAAACATCCCCACCAGAGGAACCTTGGCGTCTGCGACTACAGGCATAACTTTGACACCAGTAGGTGTGCCGACGTAATTAAAAAGAACAAAGACCTTATCTTCGTTGATAAGCTTTTGTGTATTCTCTACCGCTTTTGGTGGGTCATACTGATCATCGTACGAAACGAGTTTGAGTATTCTCCCATTCACTCCTCCGGCTTCATTAATCTCACGAATCGCCACATTTGCGCCTGAGATAAGGTTGGTACCTAAGCTCGCTGCAGGTCCTGAAAGAGCTGAGGACGACCCGAGGAGTATTTCAGTATCGGTAACACCGGGAGTTGAGCCTGTTTGTATGGCCGGTGCAGATGCACCATTGAGCATGTACACGTAGTACGCTCCTCCAGCTGCAAGTACAACGACGAGAAGGAACGCGACGATACTGTATTTAATCATACTCAAGCTCCTCTTTGGATTGTAGCACCAGAATCATCCTCCTATGCTCCCTCACTGGTCAAACGTCTGGTGAGGAAGTAAATAGGATATGCAAGTGCAAGCATAATGATGATAATAGTAATGAGTGTGAGTCGATTGGTGGCGTTTGCAATGTCAAGAATATCTTGTTCTGGTTTCGCGGCTGAAATCATACCAACGATTTTCTTGTCACCATTCACCAGCGGCAAAAAACTTGACTGATACGGGGCACCATAAAATCGTGACTCAGCGGTCATGCTCTTGCCATCAACTAAGACGGTCTGCTCGACCTCACTATTAGAAACAGGAACGCCCGTTACGCGCGTGCGACCGTCCGCAGCGAGTGCAGTTGCGGCGACTGAAGTATTCTTATTATAAATAAGCATCTCGAGCCCCGTCACACGCTTCATACGGTCGACGAGTGCATTATCGAGTTGATACCCCGCAATGACGACGCCCATGGGTTGTCCATCCCGTACCAGCGGCGCGCCTGCCCTTATAGATAGCTTTTCAACAATACTATTTTCAATGGTTACAAACGTTTTACCCTGGATTGCCTCTTCAAATGCACGTTCTCCTATTAATGAGTCTCCCTTTCTTGAGAGCGCGTGGGCGCGTACTAATACACTGCCATCTTTATCTGCAATAGTTAAAAATCCAAGACGATACTCCTCCATAAATGACTCTGCAACCTCATCGAGACGAACAAAGTCGTTCTCCTGAATCGCTTCTTGTATACCTGTGTCAAGTGAAATAATCTCTACTTTGGCAAGCGACTCTTCCTGAAGACTCTTGATGGCGAGATCGAGAACGCGTGCATCGGTCAATAGATTGCTCTGTGTTTGCTCAGTTATCTGACTGATGAGAATCGTAGAAAACGCTAGCGTCACAACCGTCGAAAGGAACAGTGCAGCGGATATAAAGATGAGTATTAAGCTTTCTCGGATCCTGAGCTGCAAATATTGCCAGACCCACCACGCCAAGAGTGCAAATCCGACGAACTGAAAAAGATATTGTCCTGTTGCAATGATGCCAATTTGATTTTCTTTAACAAAAACTGAGAGAACCGCGGCGAGTCCAAGACACGCAAACGAGAGGTAGAACGGTCTCCAGGTGACGTTCATTTCTTGCACTGAGCGACGATACGACAGATAGGCGGTAATAAAAAAGAACATTGCAGCTGCAGTCTGAATGACACCACTCCAGAGCGAAAAGGCGGGAAGCACAATAACTGCCTGTACATGAAGCTCTTGATGCTTGAGGAAACTCCCCGCAATAAGCGCGAGTGCGATGAGGAGTATGACCGAGCCTATATACGAGAGAATATCGTTCCCTGCGGTAACGGCATACACCACCTGCCACACAGCGAAGAAGCCAAAACCAATACTTCGCATGAGTACCGAGCCATCTTTTCGTAGCGTGTAGGTATCAAACGTTAGCCACGCCGCCATCAAAAATGCAACGGCACCCATGAGTTCAAGGGCAAAGTGGATGTTATTAAAAAGAAAGTACAGTGACATATCCCCCTACAGTGTAGCTCCTCGGAGCAGTTGTTCTACCTTATCCCCCACCATTCGAGCGCTGAGTATGCCCGTATAAATCTCTCGGACGACACCGCCTCCATCAAGAAAATAAAAAACAGGAATGCCGCGAACTTTATATTGTTCTGTGACCACCCCCCTACTATCGATGAGCGTTGGTACCGTATAGCCACCGCGACGCATGAATGCGGTAATGACACTTTTTTCTTCTTGGCTATTGATCGCGACGACCTGAACAAGCTGTTGATCAACATCAGGTGACGCGAGGTAGTCGTCGAGTATCTTAATTTGATCAGCACCATCTCCACTCGTTGTCGTCCAAAAAACGACAACGAGCGGTGTGTTCGAGAACGAATCAAGCGTTACGTGATCGCCGTTTATGTTTGGTAAGTCAAAGTATGGTGCACGAACATTCAAAAGCGACATATCCGTTGCCTCCGTATCCGATGCTTCCATTGATGGCACTTCACCGGCAAGTCCAGGGATGATCGTACTCCCCTGCTGATATAAAACAAAAAAAAGTAATGCGATGCCGACAACCACAGCTGCTGGTGATAGTATAGATTTCATAACGCGTCGTACACGTATTCAATAATAGACTGCCACACCTGACGTATCACTGATATCTGTTCTGTGACAAATGATGCGGTGACAAAAGCCGCTTGTGGGAGTGTCAACATTGTTTCTTCAGTGCGATAACCAGACTGACGCATTCTCAGGCGGTACGTGCCGGCGGGTAGCACAAGCTCGTACGTTCCATCTTCTTGTGACATAACTTCAATTGTACCTTGTTGCACTGCTGATTGATCGTCAATGGACTCTGCTGTTACCTGCGCGCCAACGACAGGCCGTGTGCCATCGGTGATGGTGCCTCGCCGAACGGGTATCACCATACCAATATTTTTGTCTTGTAGAACATTGTGCCGCTCATCTTCAGCAGTGAGAAGAAGTGTAGCTGATGAACTACCGGTGATAGAAACGGGACCCTCCCAGAGGCCAGTTGCAATACTCTGTTGGAGTGGAAAGACATTGCTCTCGATAGCAAGTGATGCACGCACCGTATCAGACTCGAGTGATACTCCAAAGAGAAGAGCACTGCCTGTATAGAGTGTTAACATCCCGTTCTTGTCGGGCGAAATGCTTACACCACCGCCAAGAGAGGCAGAAAATGCCCCAACGCGAGGCGGCGTTGTATCTATAGTGAGCATATCCGAGTGTATGGACGATACATTCCCCGCGGCATCCGTCGCTCGAACTAATATTTTATACACACCATCCACAAGAATCGTCGGATGCTTCACCAGAAACTTCGCGGTGGTGCCCAAAAAACCGTTAGTAATAGTCGCGCGCACCCAATCGGCAGTATTGTCTGTAAATGGTTCAGAAACAAGTGCGTATTCAACATATTCGATTCCAGACCCAGCGTCTTCAGCCACGCCACTCCCTTCAAAGGTGTCAGACGCTCCTATCACATTCTTTTTGAGTTGAAATGCCTGTACTAGAGGGGACGAGCTGTCAATCGCAAAATCAACGACAGCACTGGATGACGCGATGCCATCACTTGCTTCAAGGCGCAGTTGATAATCGCGTGCTTCGACCAGACGAGTCGTATCCCAGTCGACCCCACCTTTTGTAGAATCAACGGGTATCTGTGTCCATGTTCCATTACCTCGGCGATACATGAGCAGCACATCACGAATCGGGTCGTTATCGATGTCGGTGATCTTCCACTGAACACGTGCTGCACCTTGCAGACCTCGAAATTGCTTTGGCTTAATAAACGTAATTACCGGCGGATTATCGTATATAAATGAGTCGATCGATTCTGTACTAACATTTCCTGCTTGGTCAGTAGCTACTAATCGCACCTCATGTACACCGCGGGTCGCCACCTCAAGTCCGTGGAAAAGGAAAGTCCCGAGAATTGACGTTGTGACACTGACGCGGTCAGTGAGACCAGTAAGCGTTACGACACTCTGTGGTTCTGCAGTACCCGACAGATCAATCTGGAGTCCCTTTTTTGAACGATCAACATCATGTTCGTTGGTAACTCTATTTTTTTGGTTACTGCTCACCACTGGTGGAGGAGGCGGGTCGGTGTCAACGATAATGCTATGCGAAGAGCGCCCGAGAAGACCCCGAGAGTCTTTGACTCGCCAGAGCGTTGTATTGATGCCCTCCTTGAGACCGCTCACAGCAATGGAGAAACGTGCTTCTGGAGTATTACTACCCGACGTAAATTTGACTGGGATCCACCGCTTGCCGCTATCGACACTATATTCTGCTTTGAGTACTGTGGGACGAGGTGAGACGGACTCGGGCGTCAGTACACGACCCACGAGCACAGCCGTGGATTTACTCACAATGGTTTTTCTCCCATCTTCAAAACGAAACAATGGAAGCGTGTTCCGTACTAATATATGAATGGGATCAGTATACGCTGTAACGATGCCGTCATACACCGAAGCACGAAGATAGTAGTCGCCGTCTTCTACCTCCGTCGCATCCCAAACAAAACGGCCTGAGGGTACATTCTCTGCAATAGTCACCCACTCGTTTTTTGTTGACGTTGCTGACGCTGTGCTATCAAAACCGGCACGTTGAATCACCTGATAGGTATAGAGGAGTGGATCCTTGTTTTCATCATTCGCTTTTACAGTAATGACTGTATCGCCGCCGACACGTGCACCATCGACAGGAGTAGTGACCGTCGCCACCGGCTCCACGTTAAATTTAACGGTGACGGACACCTCTTCGCTCTGTACACCACTTGGATCAACGACCGAAACGCTTAGGACGTTCACACCGTGATTAGCATCTTTTGCGAGCGCAATATGCGGGATGGTGAATAGTTTGGACTGATCGGGTGACGTCGTCGCCACCTTAATTCCGTTCACTCTAAGCACAACGAACGTATCAGTCCGCGCCTCTCCGGTGAGCGTTATCGCTGGTGTGGTGACTATCTCATGATCGTACGGGGTCGTCACTGAAGGCTTTGGTGGCGGCTCAACGCCCACCGCAAATGTCCCGCCGCTTATGATCGTTGTTCCATTATTGCCCGCGCGGTCAACACCTGTTACTGATACTACCGCGATACCATCATAACCATTTATGATCTGATACACACCGGTAAACGTGAGACCGTCGCCGCTCACTTCTATTGGCGCCCTTACTCCCCCTTCTTGAGTAACGGTGACGGTGGGGGGGAGGGCGAGCTCTTTAGAAGACACAATAGTTATCGTTACATCGCTTGAGCGTGTGACGGGAGGGTCCGCAGTCACGACAAACTGTGGTGCATCATAGTCAACAGTAAAAAAATCAGAAACGCTTTGACCCAACTCGCCCGCAGCATCAAGGGCGTCCGCAATAATGCGGTAGAAAACGCCAGGGATAAGGTCGATGATACTCCATGTATACGGCCCCGTGGCCCCGAGTTCAGAGGCGATGAGTGTTTTTAAATCATCTCTGATAATCTCATGATTCCACCCCGCAATCGCGTCAGAATAATAGAGAGAAACCGGATTCGAAATTAATCCGAACTTTTTTTGCTCTTCTGTCGTACTTCCGGTATTGTTTTGATCGGTGGCACTATAGTTAATGAGCCCTACGTGTGAGAATACAACGCCCCTCGTCGGTGAAAGAATGACGACCTCCGGCCGATATGCTACCAATCCTCCAATGAGCGGATTCACCACAGCCTCGACAGAAAAAGCGAGTTCTCCTAAAAGATTTGAAAACGTATTTTGAAAACAGGTTGCATAGTCTTCGCCATTGCAACGATCATTCGACACGTGGAGCGCTGAGTACTGATGTTCATCCTGACTCGCGAATGACAGAGTGCCCGCCGCACACGGGTAGTTACCGATATTTCCACCCTGTGCCACAACGCCATCAATTCCTGTGGACATATCATAGATTTGTATCGAGTACTCAGAGTTTATACAGGTAAATGAAATGGATTCGTCGGGAAGGTATGTTGTCTTATTAATACTAAAAGTTGGCGCACTAACGGGTGGCGCTGGCGTGCCCAACGTAATACTCGCCTCGCCACCAAAATATGGCGACGCTCGGCAGTCAGCGAGGGCCATAAAATTGCACGTCTCCCCAGCGGTGACCTCAATGAACACATATGAAATATCGTTATCTCCAAAACCAAGCGGGACGCCCTCTGGGTCACAACTATACGATCCGAGGTTTTGCTCTGAGGGCATCTCAAATACTTGAAATTGATTCTCCGCTGCACAAAACACTGTAAATGGGTTATTGCCGTCAGGTGAGCCTGTAGAAACAGTAATCGCATACGCAGACTGTGGCATCAAAATCAAGATAACGAACGACGCTATAACCAAACGCGCCCGCAGGAGGAAAGAGCATGCGGAGTGTATTACTTCTGATCCCCCTGCTAACAACGTTTTCATAAAATTAGCTAATAATTTGCATGCTCATATTTGATCTGCTCTCAAAAAACTCCCTGCCTCAACAGTAGTGGTCGCTGCATCATCTCCACTGCTCTTGTAATGACCCCACTGGAAGGTAAGATCACCACTGGTACTACCCATCTCTATAGTGCCACTTATCAGTATCGGGCGGCGGCGAAGGTTAGTGCCTACAATGTACTGTGCCTCAGCACCACTGATCTCCAGTACACCTGAACCAGTTGCAGTATCGACGACAACTCCCTTAGAATCAATGTAAGTTAGATCAATTGTTGAGCCTGCTGGAGAAGTAAACGCAATTCGCTGATCACCAGTGCCCGTAAAATCAATCAGTATCGCACCGTCAATGATATAAGTCTTATTCTTTGTGAGTGGGAGGACTAGCTCATCATCGTCCTGAGCAGGGACATCGTCACCTACCACAACCTCGTCAACGTTTTTACGCACGGCTTCCACGACCACCGCATTACTTTCAAGCGGGATAAATGCAAGCACTGCCAGCACAGTTGCAGCCACAAGAGTGGCAAGGAATATCAGCTGTGCGAGTATCGGAGCTTTAAGTATTTTGATCATATTTTTGTTTAGATTTTTGTAATTTATATATAAGCCATCGTACTTATTGGTTAGCGATGATGGATGATCATAGAGCGGCTGCCTATACATGCCTGTACGCCATCAATAACTCTCCACTGAAGGGTAGCCGTGTGTGCGCCGGGACTTACCGCATCAGAAATAAAGTTCCAGGAGTTATTGGTTGAATTGAGAGCGCTACTCTTCAGAACGACACCACTTCCTGATCCTGACTGCGTGAGTCCATCGACAAGAAAGCGAAAGTCTAGATTGCCACCTGGAGCATCGATCTGCGCGGTGAAAGCCGCATATATCTCATTAGAGAATATGCCCCCTTGTGTAAACGACTCTTCCATTCCCGGAACATCCTCGTATGTTGTCGAAGTCGTGCATACATCTAGCGACGCACTTTGATCATGATGGACTTCTGTGTAGTCAAGACGCCCGACTATTGTCTCCCCGCTTCTGTCTATCGCTTGCGCATAGACTATTCCGCCCACAAGAAGCCCGATCGCAAGTAAGACGGCACCTGATATTCCGATTGTAATTTTATTCATATTACATTTTTTCTTTACCGATAATTATTATCTTCACAGATTTTGTATTACATATAGTTTTGTTAGATAATAATTCGACCTTTCATAATTAGGGGACTTGTTCACCCGCTACCTCGGTGTACACCAGACGCGACACCTCGGCGATGAATTGTACGAGCTTTTCGAAATCGTCACCCCTGGTCATGATGCAGAGAATGTATGGGGTTTTTTGTGTGTACACGATGCCACAGTCGGGAAACTCTGTAGAGCGGGTCCCGAATTTATGCGCGATTTGTATGCCTGCAGGAACCCCCGCTACGAGCCCATCTCTAAACGAACTTTGTGTCAGCATACTGAGGAGCTTTTCTGAACCTTCTGTGCCAGCATACGACGCGTTGTAGAGCACACGAAAAAAAGCGCCGTACAGCTTCACGCTCGTCTCATAATCTGCGCCAAGCTCTGGCTTTTCAATGCCGAGATCGGTATAGACACTTTGTATGACATCAGTCCCCGCATACTGTGCGAGCACCAAGGCGGCGTCGTTGTTTGATTCTTTCAACATGATGCCTATAAGATCACCGACAGTGTACACGCCGAGTGCCAGTGGTGTATCAGAGCCAAACTCTGATTCAACGGCAGCGCGTGGTGGACCCCCACTGTATTCGATTTCTTGTGTAAGCAGTACTGTATCCGGATTCTCCATCTGCACATGATATAAGCTCATCGCAAGGGGAAGTTTCAGCAACGAACCGGGAGTAAATGGCATACGCTCATTGATACCAAACCACGGGCCGTTGTTAAGGTCGCGGAAGTAAATCGCGACCTCCGACACTTTATTTTGACTAACCGCGGTATCTACATACGAAACGACCTGACGCTCAAGACTAACACGATCACCAATTGACAGTGACTCCTCTCCCTCGGTACATTCAAGGAGTGGGCTTGTCAAACTTCCATCCACGTGCGTTGCTATGCGCCTATCTGAACGACTATCGTGTGCGCGGGGTGCGTATACGCCGACAGAGTAACCCACGAATAGTGCCACAACGAAGAGTATGGCGACAATGTAGTGCTGTTTTTTCATTTTTTTTCTACTGACTCATAGACCATTTTCGAGACAGCACTGATGAAGGTCGCCAGCTCATCATAATCATTCCCCTGTGACATGACGCATAAAAGGTATGGGGTGTGCGGATGATAGATAATACCACAGTCGTGAAGTTGTGCAGTCTTCACATCAATCATTTTCTCGCCGAACTTGTGGCTGACTGCTACACTACTTGGTACGCCAGCAACTATCCCACTCCTAAATGATGATGCGCTCATCATTTCAAGCATGTAATCTGAGAGCGACCTCCCGAGATATGTCGCGTTATAGAGAATGCGAAAAAATGAAGCGAAGGTCCGCACATCGATGGTCTGTGCCACTGTCTCACCGTTTGAGGTCACGCCAAGATCACGGTAGACAAGACTTGTTTTATCCTTACCACTAAACTCATTCAGGATGTTGGCCGCCTCGTTATCTGACTCTACAAGCATAAAATGTATGAGCTCATTAATAGAATACGTCTCGCCCACTTGTAATGTTTTTGATGGAGGAAAATGTACAAAACTCTCCCCCGGCGGACCCATAAACTCTATCTCTTGTGTGAGAAGGCCCGGATCTGAATCGGCCTCCCAGTAGTACCACATGGCGAGTGGAATTTTTAGGAGTGACGCGGGCGAGAATTTTACATCCTCATTGATTCCAAACCATGGACCGTTGTTAAGGTCACGAAAGTACACTGCTGCATCTGAAAGTACTCCATTCTTTTTTTGAGTTGTGATAAACGATTCAACATCTTTTTGCAATTGCAGTCGATCACCAATTGATATTGTCTCGGGCAACTCTGAGCATTCGAGGAGTGGGTTTGTAAATTGAGAGCGCGTCAGTTGGTCTCGTACGTCTTTGCTAAGTGCCGAGTTTGTAGGAGAGTCAGTTTTTGTCGCCCACCAGCACCCCACCGCCGCACCAAGAATAAATGCGATAACGATAAGAATGTAAACGAATGATTTTTTCATGTGTTATGGCTGTGGTTCTGGTTCTGGAGTTGGCTCTGGGGCAGGTTCTGGCTCGGGCGCTGGTGTTGGATCCTCAACTATCACAGTGCGGGTCGCTGTACCGACGTTACCCTCAAAGTCAGTCGCACTATATATAATAGTATGCTCGCCGGGAGCGCTCGTGTCTATGGTGACGTTTGTCATTTCAACCCCATCGACAGTGGTCGTTATACCCAGATTTCCATCCACATCATCTGTAACGGACGCCCCTAGGTCAGCATAGGTGTCACCCACATTTATATGAGCTGGATTAGCCCCAAATATGGTGATGACCGGAGCCTGAGACGGGGTTGAAGTCCCAGCTACATCTCCACCATCGTCTCCGTCGTCCGAGCCACCATCTCCAGAGCCACCGCCGTTTGGTGACTGGCCACCTCCTGAGGTGCTGTTTTGTATTATTTCCAAAAACTCT
>ERZ1292625.1986-Hain-H41-01um-R1-1986-length-20789-cov-78_pt4 | contig 11148 bp, 12 predicted proteins | sample MGYA00564400_ERZ1292625 | MGnify/ENA primary metagenome ERZ1292625 (study PRJEB36523, sample SAMEA6512639) | groundwater metagenome | collected 2019-01-08 | study: AquaDiva: Metagenomics assemblies of 32 groundwater samples
CGGGCACTGGGAGACCGGCTGCAACCAGATGCACTGCTTCGAGGACGGCAGCCCATCTGACAATCACCTCCAGTACTGCGGCTATTGCGGGGAGCGGCTGACGGAGCAGCGGTGGACGTAATGGAAAATTGGAGAGTGGAGGTGCTAGTTTTTATCATTATGATAGGGATTGGTGTGTACTTACTGTTAGCCATCTTGGCGGATGCCATCACCGAACGAAAGAGGAAGCCATGACCCGCAACCGGGGGGTCTATGCATGGGGGTTGAGTCGTCGGGTGCTCCGGCTTGAGAAACGCAGGCGGCGGTACGTGACGAATCAGTATCAGTAACGGGGCAGGCGGCGTGGAGTAATTATAAAGATGAACAACGAATCGTTACAACAACCCAGCCCGTTACGCTGGGTGCCATCAGTTGCAACGGGCCATGAGGGTGAGGCAGCCACGACCGACCACGCACAGCGGGCACGAGCCAGGCGAGCCATTACGTGCTTGTATTTGCAGCTCCCCGAAAGCATCGCAAAGGATGTGAACGAAATTATCGAAGCCGCGTTCGCTGAAGATGATCTCCGTATCACCCAGGCCCACGCGCAAGGACGGCGGGAGGGGATGGAGAAGGCGGCGCAGCTTTGCGAAGGGTGGATAGAAGGTGACTTATGTGCAGATCACATTCGACAGGTCAAGGAGGCAGACCATGAGTGAGCTAACGAGAGCACAGGTGGAGGAGTACACAGCACGATTCCGTAACTGTGGCTTTCTATACCTACAGCAGGTATTTGACGCCCACGACGCCGCCCTCCGCGCTCGCGTGGCGGAGTTGGAGCAGCACAATACCAACCTTCAGCGGTTAGCTGATTCGCAGGAATTTCGAGCAGAACAAGCTGAAGGAACGATGCGCGAACGTGTTGAGCAGGATCAACAACTTGCTCATCAGCTCGCCGCGGTGACGGCTCGCGTAGCAGAGTTGGAAGCGGAGAACAATGCGCTTATTCAGGAAATCGCGCAGGCTGAAAGCGATCTGGGCATCACACAACGCCAGCTCGCCGCCATGACCCTCACCTGGACCACGGGAAAGCCAACGGTGGCGGGGTGGTGGTATACGAAGTCACGTTACGGGAAACGGGTATCGGTTACGATTCAGCGAGTGAAACAATGGGAAGACGGCAGGTTCTATATCTATGCGGGAAAGCCCGTTGAGCGACATGACTGCGAATGGGCCGGGCCGATCCAGCCGCCGAAGGGGGCAACATGAGAATCATGCTTGCGCTCGGATTGTGTTTCCTGTGGTCTGTTGAACCGGCGCTGGCGTCCTGCACGCAATCGACGGTGATGCTGCCGGACGGGCGGATGCTGTTCTGTATGACGTGCTGCGTAGCACAAGGGATGTGCAATACAACGTGCCACTAAGGCCGGAGTCCCATCGGCTGAATCTGCGTCGGATTGACGGGCGGCTGAATCTCACTGGGGCTCAATGGTGGTGGCTGAGTAGGGTTGTTTGCACTGTAGAGGAACAGGGCCAATTCTCCTAGTTGTTGCTCACCGAATGTCCCCCCGCTCGCGTTCAAGAGTCGCATCATGGCCACGCGACCCTTATCGGAGGTCAACGCTTGCGCGATGAGTTCTTGCCCTTTATCAACCAGGAGCGATCCGAGCGCGGCCCCAGTTGGGCCAAAGTGAGACCCTACGGCCCCGCCTGCCAAGATCCCTCCAATGCGCCTCCCTGAGCCAATTGCCGCCCCGCGTGCCACCGGCACCTTCGGGATGCGCGACAATTCTTTCAAGGTTGTTTCGATGGAGGCCAATTCTTCAGATGACACGCTGCGCCTAAAGAGTTCGGCATCCTTTCCCTTCAGCCAGTTTCCGATTTTATTCGCATTGATCGTATCGAGGTATTCGCCGCTTTTCGTAATGGCTCCCTCGATGACTTCCGTGAGATCACGCTGCGCGGCTTCTCGCCCCCAGACGCGCCGCGCTTCCTTCCATTCCGGCAAGGGCACCCCGGACGGGGGCGGCATGTCGTCAACATCTTTCAAAAGAGACTTATAGACCGATTTATACGTCCCTTTAAGGGCGCGATCATCTGTGGTTCCGATTTTCTTCCCAAGATTGCGAATGGTTTTATCGAACTGCTCAAACGTCAAGCCCTTATCCAGTCCTTCTCCCATGTGCGAGAGGCGCTTCACGAGCGGGACATCCTGTAACCCCTTGAGTGCATTGACCTCCTCCAGAGTGAGTTCGTCCACGACGGTCTTTGTATTCGGAAATCGCATCTTCTGTTGCGTCGATGCAGCGAGATTATCGACCTGCTCAAAGAGGGTTTTCGATGCGGTTGGAATAGGAAGAGTCTTAGGGATGTGGCGAGCCACTTCAACTCCCTGCTGTTGCAAGGCAGCACTGGCACCAGGGAGCAGTCGAGGCAGTTGCTTGATGCCGTGGATGACGCCCCGCGTGAGTGGCGTAATCGCCATGTTCGCGCCAATATTCGTGAGGCTGGGAGGCGTGATCCCAGCGAGTTGGTTCAGCCCCTCACCTAACCCGCCACCCAGCGACTCCCCAATAATTTCACCAGGAATAATCCCGGCTGGACCGGCGAGGCCCGCCCCGATTCCGGATCCTAATTTCCCTCCGGCATAACTGAGCGAGATGGGCAGGGCCGACTGCTTCGCCATGCTCCCCAGTTTCTCGCCAATCCCAGATGAGGATGCAGTCTGGTCCGTCTTCGATTTCGCCTCCCGCTCAGCGCGAAGCCGAAACTCAAATTCCTCTTCTTCACGTGGGGCCACTACTTGCCCGGATGTGCCTTTTTCCATCGCTGGTATCTCGCCTCCTTTTCAGCATCGGAATAGGCACCCGTTACAGGAGGGTCTACCTCGTCCAATTTTTTGAGCACGCCGCGCAGCGTGATCTGCACGCGGCTTCGCGCATCAGCTCCCTTTGGCGCTTCGAGTGTGGTCTGCAAGAACTCTCCCAGTAAGACGAGTTTCTTCTTGGCCACTTGCTTTGTGTCCGGGCCTTTCCAGAACGGGAATCGATCAATCACTTTCCCGAATGGATCAGGAATGAGATCCACAGCGCGTTCCTGTTCGGCCTGCGCGAGATTCCCGATTTCGCCGCCGATCCTCGCCAGTTGCGGTCGTAACCCATCCGCCATTTGCACCCACTGGCCCACATCGGGATTTGTGGCCACTGCTATTCTAATGTCAAACCCGCGTTTGTTTCGCGTGAAGGTATCAACCGACGCATCACTAAACAGTGCGCCTTGCAAGTCTGTGAGGGTCTTGAGCATATTCACCCCACCAGCTAACTCTGCTTCACGGGTGACTTGCATGGTGGATCGCTTGCTCGCTTCGGCCACTGGACCAGCGGCGGCAATCTGCCGCTGAAGCTGTTGACCTTGTTGGAACTCATAAATGTTCTTCGGGATGCCGACGTTTTTTAGAGACGATAACAAGGTGTGTCGTGTCATGTGTCCTGGTTGCACTGGGGCCGTCAATCCATGCTGCTGAACACGTGAGAGGTCTTCCGTTGTCACGAGTTCATCTGGCTGAATCTGATCGGCGGTCTTGCCGAAGAGGCCTAATGAGAGATCGTTCAAGGTCTTGGTATTAGAATTGCCCGCCGTCGCGTTCAGGTTCCGCATCACGTTGCCGAAGGTCGTTTTATCCATCGGAGTCAAGGTCGGCACGATGGCCTCATACTGTTGCGGCGAGATGTCCCCGCCCACCACCATGGCTTTCAGCGCCGTCGCTTGCTCTGTGGGAGACACGATATTCTGCCCGCGTTGGCTGGCCGAACTAACCAGCGGGGAAATGAATTGTGGCTGGAATCCTTGCGGCATGATCTCCGGCGTGCCGCCTCCTGCCATGGTCATTGCTGCTTGCATCTGGTCGGTCGGCACGATGGCACCCTGCTTGGCCTGGGCGTCCAGCACCTGCGCCCCATAGAGCCGTTCAGGCACACCGAGCGGCATTGCTTCCGGGCTGTAGGGCGTCTGTTCGGTGATCGGGTGAATCCCTGGCGCTCCCAGCCGTTCAAAGCCCCCCGGCGTGGTCGGCGCTTGCGCGAGGGCGTTCAAAATCGGACCCATCCGCTCCAACCGCTTCCGCACGTCTTGCTGCTGACCGATAAAGGCTTGCCGTTCTGGAGAAATCGAATCCCACAGTTGGCCAATGATCGGGGGCAACTTGGCCGTCGGGGTCAGGTGATGCTGTGAGGCTTCCAGTCCAATCGCGTCCCAAAACTCCGGCGTATCCCCAAACTTTGAGTATTGGAGCACAATGTTTTCGTCGCTGACATCTTTCTTTTTCTTTTTCTGAGGCTCGCTCCCCAACTGGTCACGGAACGCGCCGATCGCGTCCAGGGATTCTTTGACGCCCTGACCGAGAATGCCAGGCAGACTGAGAATGGTTTTCCCGAAATCCATCGCCCCGCCCCCAAGCGCCTGCAGGCCCCCGCCGAGCGTCTCCCATGGCAGCGGCTGCATCTGCGTGTCGGCATCGTAAGAGAAATAGGGGGACCGTGCCCCGAACGGCTCCACCCCACCCCCAAGCGTTTGTGGCGGGGTGATGGCGTTCCGGTCATCAGGTGGCGTCAATTTTGGGACAGGCATAGGTGGCTCCCTAGATCGTGGCTCGCCGTAAAATTGCTGCAAAGATGGGGCGGATCAGTCGTGTGAGCAGGGGCGAGGTCCGCATCCGCGCCGCCAGTCGCTCGCCGTAGCGTCGGTACAGGGCCACAAATGCGGCCCAGGTTCGTGAGACCTGCGCTTGCGCCAGCAGCCAGGAGCGGATGGCCTGTTGTTCTGGAGAGCCGTCGCCGTAGAGGGCTCCCGCGACCCAACACATGACTCCTCCTCCTCCTGTTCCATATTTCGCTGAGGCGTTGAATTCGCGAGAGACGGACTGCTGTTGTCCTTCGTTACCCAGTGCGCTGAGCATGATCTTCATGTAGTCCTGTAAGGGCTGTTGCGCCTGAATCTTCCCTTGGAGCGATTGCAACGCGGTCTGAAACGGCGTCATGGCTGCATCGCGGATATTCTGCCCCATCATCGGGGCAAATGACGGCAGGACGTTTTGCGCGGCACTGGCCGCCACGTTCGAGAAATGCTCCGGCCTGAGTTGTCCCGCCATGGCCGAGGACCCGCTGGCCCGCGAAAACGCTTGCTTGATTGCCTGATCGAACGCGGCGCGTTGGGGTGTAAACAGGCCGGTACTATCCAGGTCAGGGAGAGTGACTGGTCCTGGCACGTTCGCATTCTTGGCGAAGTCCTCCATTCCCTTCGAGTTCCGCAAAAGCATGTCACGAAATTCTTGCTGGACCAAGGCGCGAGACTTGCCGAAATAATCGCCGAGCGGGCCATAGTTGGCACTATTGGCTTTCGATTCCGATTGTCCGTATGAGCCAGAAATTTCCATGAGGAACTCCTATCGTAAGATCCGCTTGAGAACCACTTTGATTTCGTCAATCGTCGTACAGGCGTCAATCGCCAGCGTGAGCGCCCGCCGTGGATTCTTGATGGCGTCCGTGTCTGGTCGAGCCTGATAGCGCGTCACCCAGAGCGCCAATTCTCCATCCGTCGGCCACGTCTGATCGGGCCAGGCAGTCAACTGCCCGTTGACCGTTTGAATACCGGCTGGAGGCTGGCCCTCATAGTTGGCGTCAATGGCGTGACTGAGTAATGGATGTGTGTAGCTCATGCCATAAACTCCGTAATTTCCAGCCAGGTAAACGCGGTGGTATACAATTGCCCCACGCCGACTTCTCCGTTCACGCGAAAGGTCCCGGCTTGATTCGAGCCGCCACGGAGCGAGTACGTCTGTGAGGCAATCGTGCCGGTGCCGGTCGCAAACTGGTAATCCAATGGAATCGTGAGATTTTCAGCCACGGACGCGTAGTCACCGGTCGCAGCAATGGCGGATGCCGCACCGATATGGAGATGCACTGTGATGCGTTCTCCGCCGCCAGGGGCATAATACAGGCCGCTCGAATGAACCCGGACCGGATTGACGGCGCTGGTGGCGGCAAAGCCGAGCGCAAGAATGGGATTGCCCTCACTGATGAGGGGCGGAGAGCCGTCCCATGGCGTCGTGGTCGTGCCAGTGAGCTGCGCGTAGGTCATCGTGGCGATGCGCTGGACGATATCGCCGGTCCGTTTCGTGCCAGTTCCCATGAGATGCAGGACGGTCGGGGCGCTCGACCAATTGCCGGGTGTGGCCCCTGTGACGATGTCCATGAAGCCCAGACAGCGCACCGGTACATTCGCTCTGGCGGTCGCTGAGTAGAGCACGCTCTCATTATCTGCCGCGCCCGCGCCTCCTTCCGCCGTCGTGGACTGCAAGCGGCTCTCGTCGAATATCGCGCGTTTGGCGATAGCCAGTTCAATCACGCTATTGGCCGCGCCGGGGTTGGCGTTAATCGCATAGAAATAGAGCCGCCCAGGTTCAGACGCCGTAAACCCGAAGGTGGACCCGACCGAGGCCGTGAGCGCCACGTTGTCTGTGGCCGTCACAATGGCGTAGTCGCCGGTCGTCGCCGTGCCGTTGCGGAAACTGATGCGGGCCGGACTGGCCGTGGTACAGGTGGCGAGTGTCCGTTGGACGAGCCGTGCGGTAAAGGCATTGCTCACAGGACTCGCGAGATTGATGATGAGGCTCACGTTTTGCGTGTTCCCCGGTCCGTCAGGCGTACTCCCCACGGTAAAGACGCCTGCCGCATAATCGACCGTGGCCCCGGTGCCAGCCGCCACAACCGTACTCTTGACGGTCCCATCGGTATTCTGCGAGACCGCTAGCCGTGAGACGACATCGGGGAGTGTGCCTGCGGGATCGACGCCCAACTCAGTTTCTAGCGCCAGAACGGCGGCAGAGAGGCCGTTTGGGTGGACGGCCACGATTTCATCGCCTGTGCCTGCCGGACCATCGGTCAAGATCGTGCGAGTATCAAGGCTGCCGGGGTAACTGGTACTCCCGCTCGTCGTCAGATTTGCCATCAGCTCACTTGCTCCTGTTTCATCACCTGCACCTGTGGCAGGACTCGGTTGTTCACAAAGGTCCCCGTGGCGTGCCGAATGCGGAGTTGCAGGGCATCCCCAATCGAGGCCGTCGCAATCTGTGATTCAATATCGACCCAGGCCAGGTTATTGCGAGCCGTCTGCCCATAGCGTTTCCCCGTGCCATAGCGGATGCCGTTGCCATAGCGATGCGTCGAAAACACCGTACCATCGGCTTGCAAGAGCTGCAATGTCAGTCCAGTCGTGTGCCCGTGCAGATCGCGCACTTCCAGCCGAGTATGCTCAAGTTGCCCCCCGGCGTCAACTCTCAGCCTCACGAGATACTTGAGGAATCCTGGTGCGCCAAAGGTATGATAATGACTGGCTTCATCCGACACGATATTGGCCGTGGCGATGCCGCGCGTATCGTAGCTGATCCCAGCCTCATGCAGCCGGTAGAGATAGGTGCCAATGCCAGGATCGCCCTCCAGGCCGTAGAGCACGTCGAGATCGCTGCCTTCGGCTTCGACCCATACATGCGCGGGCGTGTGCCCGGCGTGTGGCCCTGACCAGGAGACTTCAAGTTTTTGTTCAGGTGTTGGGGACACGCCTTGCAACGCCCGCACCTCCAGCCAGTATTGGATGGAGGGATACACATCAGAACCGACCGGGAAGCTGAGTTTGAGCTTGCGGTCGTGGTAGACCATCCAGATCTGATCGAGCTTGGTGTTGTTCGTATGGTTCAACCCGTAAATGTCCGTGCGTCGGCTGTACAGCGCATCGCCGATCAACAGCGGCGTCACTTGCGAGAACGGCAGCCAGGCCACATTCAGATCTTGCGTGACCCAGAACGTGCCGATGCCGGGCACGGTCACAATAGACCGAGGGCTATTCGTCCCGATCCGATGGGCCAGGAGCGTGAGCTGCCCATCGTAGCCAGCCGGGATTGTCAGTGAGGTCACATCGTCGCCTAAGTCGAGGCCGGTCAGAGCAGAGACACTGGCTTGCTTGAACAAGAGTAGTTGCGCGAGCGGATCGCCTTGCTGGCCGGTCACGCTGTGGAGGTGCATGGCCTTGACTCCGCCTGCGCTCCCGACAGGCTTATACGCAGCCCAGGTGGACGTGGTTGAGGCAAAGACGGTATCGGTGCGTGGATCGCTCGTGAGGACGATCCCATCTTGCAGCACAAAGAGGCGGTCCAGAAACGGTACCGCTTGCGTGGGTGAGGGCGGGATATTGGTGCCGCTGATCGTGGCATACGCTTGCGTGATGTTATCGACGTAGGCGAGCGGATCCGCCCCGTTACAGACATAGGTGGCATCCGTCAAGGTCCAGGTCTGAAAGCGCGTATCGTGATCGGAGGTCAGGCCGCTCGTGAGCGTGGCAATCGCTCCGGCATCGGTGACCGTCGCTAAGGCGGTATCATACGCAATGAGCCTGAAGGGCACGGCGTCGTTCGGGTACACCTTTGTTCCGCCGCACCCGCGCTTCACGCTATAGCGCAGACTGTTGACCGATACAGATCCTGCTCGTTTCCGTACCCCGCCGTCGTAATAGCAGTTCTTCAAAAACTCTGCTTGTCCCGGTTGCAGGTCTTCGAGCGAAGATCGTAAGTCGATCCCGAAACGGGGGTCCGGGTATTCGGCTTGGTCGTCAGGGAGTCGGTTGCGGAGCATTAGACCATCTCCATCATGCGCCACATCGAATAGGCTTGCACCGTCGCAAAACTGGCACTGACTTCCGACCGGAACAACGGCGTGATGAACCCGCCCGTCGTCGAGAGACTCGCCAAGAGCCACACATGCGCGGGATTATTGGCCGACGTCCAGACGGTGCCGGTGGCCGCGCCTGAGCTGGAGGCCACGGTATTATTGCTCAACACGCTCGCCGTTGTCAGGGCATTCGAGATCACGGACTGTCCGACTAAGGTCGTTCCGGCTGGCACATTCCACGCGAGATTCAGGCCGGTCGTCTGGATCGCCGTGCGATAGATCAGAAACCCTTCGATAATATACCGCTTACTGGCTGTCACGGGGAGCTTGACGTAGCTCACAGTCGAAAAGACTGAGTTGGAATTCGTCCCGGTATTGATCGTCGAGAAGACCATCGTGAACGGATTCGATCCGCCGCCCCCACTCGGAGCGGCCCAGGTCGCATCGGCACGCAGAAAGTTCGTGGTCCCGCCGCCGCTGGCCGGGGCGAGCCCTTTCGCACCAGAGGTGACGGCATCCAGCAACGTCGTGGCTTGCGTGCCGGTCAGCTCCTCGGGATCGCCCGCCCCTGCGGTAATCCGTCCCAAGAATCGGCTCGTCGCAGACACGTCCTGCATTTTGGCGTACGTCACGGTATTGCCGGGGATCGTCGTGGCGTTGCTATTCGCCGAGGCGATGACATCGCCCGTGAGTGCGGCCCGTACGACCGTCGCTTGTCCAGCCGTGCCGATATCGAAGAAGCAACTGGTGGACGAGGCGACCACGCGCTCTGCCGACAAGCCTGCGTCCGCGAGTCCCACGAGATATTCTGCGGTCGTGGGCGCTCCAGACCCTCCGCTTGGCGTGGCCCAGGCGGAATCACCTCGCAGAAACGTCCCGCTATTGGCGACGCCGCCCCCGAGAATCGCTGTCGCCATGGTGCCGCTGGTGATGTCGCTGGCGGCATGGGCATGGGAGACGCTGGCGTAGAGTGAGAAATGTTGATGCGCGGTGGACGATTTCCCTGCGAGGTCCGATACGAGATTTGTCACATCGCCTTCAGCGTGCACATGGGACAGGCTGGAGTAAATCGCGAAGTGGTGATGGGCTGTTGAGGATTTCCCATCCAATTCTGTTTGAAGTCCTGTGGTATCGCCGACGATGTGCGCGTGAGACAGACTGGAATAGACCGCGAAGTGCTGGTGCGACGTGGCGGACTTTCCTGCAAGATCTGTCGTCAGGTCCGTGACGTCAGATTGCGCGTGCGCATGAGAGAGACTGGCATACAATGTAAAGTGTTGATGGGCAGTCTCAGACTTCGCATCGAGGGCGGTTTGCAGCCCTGTGGTGTCCCCTACAATGTGCGCATGCGAGAGGCTGGCATACGTCGCAAAATGGTGATGACTAGTCGCTGATTTCCCGTCGAGTGACGATTGCAAGTCTGATTGATTCGAGAGCGTGCCGGTCAGACTGCCCCAGATGGACGCGCCGGGATCACCCTGCGGGCCTTGCGGCCCCTGTGCGCCTTGCGCTCCAGGATCACCTTGCGGTCCCGGATCGCCCTGCGGGCCTTGTGCCCCCCCTGTGGCGCTCACCGTGGCCCATGTGCCATCGCCACGCAGATAGGTTTCGGTAGACACGGTGCCGCGCCCGAGCATGTGGGGATCCACTTGGCCTCTCCGGTCAATCGTCGCATAGCGAGGCACTAGCGCCCTCCTACAAATGGCGTCCGCACCGCCCGCGCATTGTTCCCGGCGTAGCGGGCGAGCATGGCGTCATAAATCTGTTTCTCGGTGGTGTAGCGGTCATCGTCATACGTCGCCATGGTCCGCACCTTGATCCCTTGCACCCACAGCGCCATGCGTTCACGGAGATGCTTGACAAACGTGGTGCCCGATTCGTCTAGGCGCGTGAGATTCGGAACGTATTTGACCAACAGCGGATAATGTTTGTCCGGTGGCGGCCAGACCCGCAACGTGTTCTGATTGACCACTTCATAGAAGAACGGGCGAAACTTCACCGGATACCGGTGGATGGTCTCGTTCTGATTGACCAAGAGATAGTTGAAGTATCCGACTTGGCAGTAGGTGTCTGCCGTGACGCTGCCTGAAAAGGCGCTAGAGACCGTCGCCCATCGCGTAGACCCGCTATACGCGGCAATCTGCCGGTATTGCTGGGTCATCGATCCACCGATGAAGAACAGATATTGGCCGGTGAGTTCTTCATCACCGGCATTCACCGTCGTCGGCAGTTGCACGGCGGTGGAATAACTCGCCAGAATCAGCCCGCGCCAGTCGTCGTTGGCCCAATAGAAGCGCAACTCCTGTTCATGGTCGAAGTCCGCCGGGACCGTGAGCGTGCTGGTCCCGCTGGCAATGACGACCATCGTTTCAGTCGCGGTGATGTCGTCGTTGCGGTTCGCGTCCCACAACTCAGTTTTGACCACTTGCAACCCACCGGCAATCATGCGGGC
>ERZ1292625.4103-Hain-H41-01um-R1-4103-length-11143-cov-16_pt1 | contig 11143 bp, 8 predicted proteins | sample MGYA00564400_ERZ1292625 | MGnify/ENA primary metagenome ERZ1292625 (study PRJEB36523, sample SAMEA6512639) | groundwater metagenome | collected 2019-01-08 | study: AquaDiva: Metagenomics assemblies of 32 groundwater samples
TGTCAAGAACTATTTGCATTTGTATCAACTATTTTGCTGAATAGTTACAAAGATTAGCGATTACTGATTGTAATGTAGCATTAGTTCATCCCATATAAATTCAACTTCCGTACAACATTTGTTCAGAACGTAGCTCTATATCAATCGCTGTGCCGTTTCCTCGTTCTCCGGGGAAGCAGATCGGAAACATCCCAAGCAGTCATGCAATAGCGCCGGTATGACTCTCCAAGATGGGATTCCAGCAGCCGCTCCTCTTCTATATTTCTCGCAAGCGTGGCGATCAGGGCCAAAGGAACAAGAGAAGACAGAATCCAGGAACCTCCTACAAGCGCCAGCCCAACCATTTCGAGCATCAGACCGGTGTGCAGCGGATGTCTCAGATACCTATAGGGACCTGTATCAACGACCTGTTGACCCTGGTAAACGGCGATATAAGGATTATAATTCGACTGCAGGGCGTTGAACGCCCAAGCCCGTAAGAGGACGCCTGCCCAGAGAAGAAAATAGCCGCACCATCCAGCGAAGGTGAAAGAGATTACAAACGCGGTGTACAAGGCGTTTCCCAGCAGCACGAGATAGATCGCGGTCCAGATGAGCACGCTCGGCATGCCCCCCAACAGACCCATATCGTTTCGCCGCTTTACCCTCCAGTGAACTGCTTCGCGGACAACAAAGGGAAGGATGAGCAAAGCACTTGAAATGTTCATGATGGTTCCTCCCGTATTAAGATTATAGAATTGTTTTTTTGATCTCATTCGAGTTTATCACAACCGAAATAGAAAATACAACGATTGAATGTCATTGAAGATTATTTTGTACACAACCATCTAAGAGGATATTGAAGGATTTCTCAGTTGATATATGCCGTTCGCCCATAGACGGCGGACAGCCCTCTATTCATTTCGCAACAGGCACAGCTACCTCTTTATCCATCCGTGCTGATTCATTGATAAATAGGGAAACGGCCCCTCCCAACCCCCCGTCTCTTGACTTTGAAGGTGTGCTCAGATATACTCATCCATCACGTTGAAAGGAAATGATGATGAAAAATTCTCGAGAGGCGCGTTTCTGGAAACAGGCAGAGGGCGCAAAACAGGTGAAATGTCTGCTGTGCCCCCGCGGGTGCCGTCTGAGCGACAGTGAGCGCGGGTTCTGCGGGGTGCGGGGAAACGCGGGCGGAAGACTCCACACGCTGAACTATGGGCGCTCCGTTCACGCCGCGGTGGAGACAATTGAAACAGAAGCGGTCTTCCATTTCCGCCCCGGTGCGCGTATTCTCAGTCTGGGGAACATCGGTTGCATGCTGGAGTGCTCTTACTGTCAGAACTGGGAAACATCGCAGATCATTAATCTGAATCAGAAAAACGTCCGGGAGTATTCACCTCAGCGGGTTGTCGATATGGCTCTGGCCCATGGTATTAATGTACTGTCCTGGACCTACAATGACCCAGTTGTCTGGCAGGAGTTCGTCATGGATACTGCACGGCTGGCCAGTTCGCATGGCATCAAGAATCTGTACAAGTCCGCAGCGTATATCAATGAAGAGCCCTTCCTGGAGTTGTGCGAGGTGATGGATATTTTCAGCATCTCCCTGAAATCAATGTCGAATGAATTCTATCTGAAAAATACAAAGGGCAGTTTGCAACCGGTGCTCAAAGCGATCAGGGCGGCTCATGCCTCTGGAAAACACCTGGAGATCAGCAATCTGCTCGTGACGGACTTGAATGACAGTGAAGAAGATTGCCGCAATGTGGCGCGATGGGTTGTTGAGACGGTAGGACATGAGGTCCCGCTCCATTATGTGCGATTCCACCCTGCATGGCAGTACAATGAAGTGCCACGGACTCCTGTTGCGAGACTGATGCGCGCCCGTGAGATCGCCCGCGAGGAGGGTATCGTCTATTGCTACATCGGCAACCTGTATGAGGCTGGCGTGAGCGATACCCATTGTCCTTCCTGCGGAAATCTGTTGGTCGAACGCTTCGGGTTGACGGTCCGCGTCTCCGGGATAGCTAATCAAGGCCATTGTACCCGCTGTGGAAGGGATGTTTCCATAAAGGAGCCCTTCGCCGGACAAAAACCAGGCGCTAAGAACGAGATAGTGAACGCGTACTCGAATGAAACGGTTGTTCACTGGGATAAGGAAGTCAACGGCCTTCATCTCGTGACGCCGGACAATGAGCATGATTTTACGGATATCCTGGTCACCCATAAGCCCGCTGGAGATAGTGAGCGTATACGGCTTGGGCGCGGTATTTACCGGGCAAGCATCTCCAAGTCGAGACCGGACGAGACCGGCGTGGCCATCAGTTGGGGGGCGAAGACGGAATTGAAAATCCTCGGTCTTCTGGATCGTGCGCATTACCCTGTGGAGTTTGAAGGCAATCACTGAACCTATCGATGGGACTGATGAGAGGAGATACAGGGTTATGGATCCGATAACAAGGCTGTTGCACACCCGGATTCGCTGCGACGACAACGCAAAAGCTGCTGTCACACCCCTTTACCAGTGCAGCGGCTTCAGTGCGGGGTCTCCTTATTTTTACACGCGAAATGATAATCCTAATATCTCAGAAGCTGAGGAGGCTGTTAGGGTGATAGAAGGATCCCGGCATTGTTTGGCAGTAACTACCGGGATGACTGCAATATCTCTCGTCTTAGACCTTTTGCGTCCCGGCGACACGCTCGTCGTCAACAAAGACATATACGGTTGTTCCCTTAAATTGTTCCAGCGGATCAGCTCACAACGGAACATTGGGATGGAGATTTTGGATCTTTCCCAAGAAGAAAATATCCAACATATACCTGCTCGAACACGGATGGTGATCTTTGAGACACCAACCAACCCTTTTCTGAAAACAATCAATATACAGCTTGTTTCGGACCGTATCAAGGCTTCAAATCCGGAAGCGCTTGTTGTCGTGGACAATACCTGGGCCACGCCTCTTTTCCAGCAGCCATTGAAGCATGGGGCGGACATATCGCTTCACAGCGCAACGAAGTTCCTCTCCGGCCACTCCGATGTGATGGGGGGCTTCTTATTGACTGACCGATCCGAGTTGCATAAAGAACTTCGCGAATCGCGTTTCTATGGAGGCGCCATTCTCGACCCGCATAGTGCATGGCTCTTGAGACGGAGCTTGCAGACCTTTGGGCTCCGTATGGCTGCGCATAAAGAAACGACGCTAACAATGCGTGATTTTCTTGAAAAGTGTTCCCCAGTAGCTCGGGTATATTATCCTGATATTGATGGTAAGCAGTTGCTTGGGTACGGCGGCATTCTTTTTATTCAGTTCAGAGATGACTTGGCGGATCGGTATCTCGAGTTTATGAATGCCCTGAGGTTGTTCGACACCGGAACAGCAATGGCTTGCGTGACCTCCATGGTGGCGCAGCCTTATACTGGCAGCCATGCTTCCTTGACGGAGGCGGAAAAGTCGGACATGGGGTTGAAGCCTGGTCTTGTGCGGCTCTGTTTTGGGCAGGAAAATGTCGAAGATCTCAAAAGTGATCTTGCTCAGGCCTTTGCAGTCCTCGAATCAGGCATATCGCCCAATAAACCCTGAAACCGGGAGAATCGTGTTATACGTCGCCTTGATCATGGGAATCCTTTCGATCCTTGTGATACTCGCAAGGGCAAATCGTTTTGCCTTGCGCAGCCGGGTAAGGACGCGCGTGCGTCTTGTCAGACCGACGAATCCATGCTGCACTCCCGTTATCTTTGTGCCGGGCGTTTTGGGCACTACGATGGTAGACGTCCAGCACGGGAAATTTCCTGTATGGGGGAGTTACAAGGGGATCTTCTTCTACAGGGACGCGTACGAGGACATGGATCTCTCGTTGTCCGAAAACGGAGAAAACCGCCTGCAGCCCGGCGAGGTGCTCTGGGATTTTCCCGTCGTACCCGGACTCATCAGTCTGCCAATATTTAGAGAGCTGGCGTTCAGCCTCGAGTCGGTTGGATATGTGCGAGATGAATCCGCTCTAAACAACGGCAGTTGTCTATTCTTGGGGCTCAGCTATGACTGGCGACGAGGAGTAGTAGAAGGAGCGAGGAGACTCGAAGAGGCAGTAAGGACTGTTCAAAACAGTACAGGAGCGAAGAAAATTCATTTAGTCGGCCACTCCTGGGGAAGCACGGTAATCCGCTACTATCTCCGTTACGGCGGGGCGGACATGTTGAATGGCGTTGATGAGCGACCGAGGCCCGGCGCGGGCAACATCGACACGTTTTTTGCTGTCGGCGCTCCCTTCGGCGGAACATTTCGGGCGCTCCATGAAGTCAACTGCGGGTTCGCGCCCGCGGGTCCGCTGGGGAGGCCTGTCATGCCGCACCATATGGCATCGTCTCCCGTTGCATATCAGCTCCTTCCTTTCAATGTGAACCACGTGATAAACGAATCAGGTGAATCTCAAAATCTTAGCCTTGCCGAAGTGGATACCTGGCGGCTCCATGGATGGGGTCCCTTCAGACAGAAAACTTTTGAGGCGTTATTTCGCAGAGCGCGGAAACATGCGCCAGGACTGACGAGGGTTGAAATGGAATCTATTGCTGACGGCTTTCTTCGGAAGTCCCTCGCCGCAGGACAGCGGTTATGGGAATTAATGGGCGAAAAAAACAGTCTTGATAAAAACGTTCGCACGGTCGTCTATGCTTCCGACAACCGGCCGACTTTGACCCATGTGGTGATGCGCGGGTCTGAGGTGCTGGCAACGTCCGATCTGGTCCGGCGAAATGTGCCCGGCTTGTTCGATCGTGTTACTGCGCCGGGAGATGAGTATGTACCTTTCAGCCAAATCAGAGAATATTTCGACGGTCTTACCATGATCAATGACCCTCTGCATACCCCGGACGAAAGCTATGTCTGTCTTGTGGATGCGCCCAGCCACCGCGACCTGCTGAAACAGGGCCCTCTGCTCGATAATCTGCTCTTGAACATCTGCTCCGCAAGGAGGAGAAGGTCGTGGATGTAAGAAAGTTATCGAGGATAATGAAGTCGCCCCTGTTGGATACTCATCCCTTCACGTGGAAACTGCTCGGACAAAGTCCTCTCTATGAAATCGGCGAAATGAATAATGACATGTATGCCGCAGCCATGAGGGAAAACACGATCTGGCATTATGAAAAGAACGAGACCTATCGCGCTTATTGTCGCCTTCTCAAGTTCGATCCGAAATCGGACCTATTGGAGAGCGCTGATATCGGTCGAATTCCAGCGCTCTCTGCTGATCTTTTTAAACACTTCGATCTGTCCGGTCCGCACTCTCCCTGCGCGCTCACCGTGAGTTCGAGCGGGACCTCGGGTCATCCGACTACGCTTTCCATGGACGAGGAAACAATCATCCGTATGTGGAAAATGGGCAGGGCAACGTTCGAGGAAGAGGGGCTTGTGAGTTCTTCGCCAGTCCATTATCTGATCTTCAGCGCGGACCCGAAAAACTCGCCGCACTATGGGAATTCTCTCTTTTTTTCTTCACTCATGGAGTTTGCCCCTGCGATGGATGTCACCTACGCGGTCGAGCCGTCCTCCGGCGGTGTCTTTCGGTTGAATCAGGAAAAGGCGGTCGATCTGTTGCGGCGAGCTTCGGGAACCGGCGAGCCCGTGCGCGTGATCGGTCTGCCTGCCTTGATTTCATCTATTGCTTGCGATACTCCTCCCGGCCAGGTGCGATTGAACCCCGAATCGCTCGTATTGACCGGAGCCGGCTGGAAGGCCAACATACATACAGGCATGTCGAAAAAAGAATTTCGAGGCTTGCTATGCCGGGTATGGGGACTGTCACATGATCGTGTCCGTGACCTCTACGGCATGACGGAACACGCTGTACATTATCTTGATTGCCCTGAGCATCACTTCCACGCACCGGTCTTCTCGCGCGTGAGTATCATCGATCCGTTGACCTGCGGGCCCGTTCGCGAAGGAGAAGCTGGAGTGATCCACCTTATGAATCCGGGTTTCACAAGCATGCCGTTGCAATCATTGAAGACTGCGGACGTGGGTCGGAATGTACTTTGTACCTGCGGTAGAAAAACACCCGCGTTTGAGCTCATAGGCCGCGGCGGCAGATCGCGGTTTCGCGGATGTGCAGCAACGACTCTGGAGAGGGTGCAACATGAATAGTGCATTTCTTTTTGGGGATTGGAATAAGAATTTTATCTTGTCCGAAGATGGTATCCGCCGCGTGATAGGTCTTGCGCGGGATCGCAGGGACACCCTGAGGAAGACGCCGGTGAAGGAGATTTGCAGGGCGATCGGAAGGCTCTCGCCCTTCTGGTCTGCGGACGGCTCTTACCGGAAAAAGTACCTGATGACCAGGCCGGAGAAAACGCTCGGACTAAGCACCCCGATGATTACTTTAGGTTTGGATATGTTTGCGGCTTCGCTGAATGAAGAGAACCTTGTTCGCAGGCTCGACCAGCAACTTGGCGGGTATGGCTGCTTGGACGCATTTGTTGAGCGGGGCGGGCAGAGTTATCGGGCGGAGCCGCTCGGTGTTGTGCTGCATGTTGTAGCAGGAAACGTATTCTTCGGTCCTGGTGAGTCGCTCTTTTCCGGCCTGCTTACGAAGAACGTGGGTATAATCAAGGCCCCTTCCGGAGGATGGGATTTTCTCAGCCTGCTTGTCATGTCCCTCAATGAAATAGCGCCGGACGTTGCCCGTACCATTGGACTGTTGTATTGGCCTGGGGGAGAGGAGTCAACGGAGCGTGCCATGGTATCCGGCGTTGACGGGCTCCTGATAGCAAGCGGTTCGGAAACCATCGCTGCCTACCGCCGATATGCTCTGCCTCATACAGCATTGATTGAATTCGGCCCGCGCGCGAGCCTGGCCGTTATCTCCTCCAGCGCGGTGGCTCGTCTGGACATGGGCGGACTTGCACGAGACGTTGCTCTCTGGGAACAGACCGCTTGTACTTCAGTACAGTGCATCTATGTCGAAGGTGAGGAGAACGCAGCAAAAGTAGCTGAGCGGCTCTCAGTCGCACTCCGTGATCTTTCCGCCCGTCTCCCGGAAGGGAGTGTGACGCTCGATGAGAGGATAGATATTGCGCGACTGCGTGAACTATCTTCCTTTGGAGCGATCCAGGGCAGTGCGCGTCTCGTTTTGAGTTTTCCGGACAGCACGACCACCGTCGTTCTTGAACTGGATTCTAACTTCGAATTTTCCCCGCTCCGGCGATGCGTGCGCGTAAAGCCTTATAAAACTCTTGATGAACTAATAGGCGCTCTTGAGCCGTTACGCGGCATACTGCAAACGGTCGGTCTGGCCGCAGATTTACGGGAACTGCCCGAATACAGGGACCGGCTCTGTGCCGCAGGAATCCGGCGCATTTGCGGGGTTGGATGGATGAATCAGCCCGGACCCCAAGCGATACGGGATGGCGTTTTGGAGCTACAGCGCCTGGTGCGTTGGGTGGAGGTGGACGGGACGTGAAGAGGCAGGATATTCAACTGAAGGTCCCCGGCTTGGATGGTGCAGTCGTAATCCACTTCGATCGTGTTGGTATGCCCCATATCCAAGCTGAATCTCAACGCGACGCATATTTTGCCCAAGGGTATGTGGTAGCAGAGGCGCGCCGCTGGCAGCTCGATCTCTACAGGCGCACTGCCGGGGGATGGCTGGCTGAATGTTTTGGCACATCTGCGATACATGGAGACCGGTTTCAACGGAAACTCGCGCTGCAGCGCCTCTCTGCGGAAAAGACGGATAAACTTGCGGATGATGTCCGCGAACGGATCGAATCATACGCGCAAGGCGTTAATTATTGGACGGATTCCAACCCGTTGCCCGGGGAGTTCAAAATCCTGGGCCTATCACCCGTGCCCTGGACTTTGCTCGATTCCATGCTCATCGCCGAATTACGGTCTGTGATAAACGCATCATGGAGAGCGGACCTGATTCTTCTCCAGGCCATGGAAAAGGCCGATCCTGAAAAGGTCAAAGTCCTTTTCGCGAATTATCGAATGCCGGATTCAGGTGCAGAGACGCTCTCTTTTCCCGGATTCGACAATGGGGTTTTTAAGGAATGCCTTGATGTGGTCCGCGAGAGTGAAGCCGCACTCAAACTCCTCGGGCTTCAGCACAGCGACAGCGGAACGAATACCTGGGTGGTGGATGGGAGGCGTACTCGTCATAAAAAACCTCTGTTGGCAAATGACCTCCATATGGGATATGTTGCGCCGAACCCGAATTTTCTTGTTCATTTGAAGGCCCCTGGATTGAACGTGAGGGGTATTTGTTTCCCAGGCATGCCCGGCGTACTGGTCGGTCACAATGACCGCATCGCCTGGGGGGCATCAGCCTTTATGGCCGACTCTCAGGATCTTTTCATTGAGGAATTTAACAAAAGCGGAGACTGCTATAAGTTCCGGGACCAATGGCTGCCGGTGGATATTAACGAGGAAGTCATCCGCGTGCGGGGTGGGAAGGATGTGGTCTTCAAAGTAAAACGGACCCATCATGGAGCGATTGTTTTCGAAGAAGGACAATGGGGTTTGGCCCTCTGTTGGGAGCGTTTGAACCTTCCACCCGGCGATCCGACTTTCCACCAAGTGAATACAGCTCATGACTGGAACTCGTTCCGGGAGGCTTTCCGTTACTACACCGGACCTTCCAACGACTTCTCCTTTGCGGACGTGGATGGAAACATCGGAATGCAGGCCGCGGGACGTGTCCCAATCCGTGCCGGCGGAGATGGCGCTCTTCCTGCAGTGGGACGCGACGGACGTTACGAATGGATTGGATATATCGATTTCGATGATCTGCCGACGTCATATAATCCGGACTGCGGTTTTATCGTGAGGTCAAATCAAGCGCATAGCGCCGGACACGGCCATTTTCACTTTTCGCACCGATGGCATCCACCCTATAGGGCAAGAAGGATCAAGAGACTGCTGACCGAATCTTCCATTGACCACTCGGTAGAGGGTTTGAGTCGCATTCAGCTGGATCGTTTCTCCTGCCACGGGGAGTTCCTCTGCATAAGGATAATGGACGCGATCCGAGACATTCCGCTCGACGGCATATATGCCGAGGCAAGGGAACTTGTAAAAAGATGGGATTACCGGCTGACCCCCGACAGTATTGCGGCATCGATCATCAAGGAATGTTCCGCTGTGATAAAGTCAAAACTGATCGCGCCGCTGCTTGGAAAGTCCCTTTTTTTCGCTTATCAGCAGAACTGGCCGAGTGCAAACGTTGCGGTCGAATGGATACTCGGGTGCCGGGATCCGAAGTGGATCCCTGAGGGCATAGCGGATTACGAGATTCTTTCTCGGTCCGTTTTTCAAGCGGCCGTTGATAATCTCCAAAAGTCGTTCGGACCAGAAATTACGGATAGCTGGGCCTGGGGCGGACACTGCCGGGCAGGCTTTCCCCATCCGCTGGAACAAATACCGTGGGGTTGTTCGCGGTTTGCCGTTCCCCTCGTCGAGGTCGGGTCGGATGGCGAGTGCGTATTCTCATCCCGAAGCGTCGGCGACTATATCTCGGCGCAGCAGTCCGTTATGATGGACCCTAAAAAAGGACGCGTCGCCATTTTCGGAACATCGGGCCGCTTTATATACGATCTCGGCGATTGGGATAATTCTTCTTTGCTTCTTAACCTGGGGCAGTCCGGCGATCCAAACAGTCCTTATTATCGTGACCAGCTAGAATTGTGGCGGATAGGCACGACACTGAAGCTGCCCTTTGCATGGGAAACGGTCGAGAAAGCATCAGTGCGCAGAATCCTGTTTATCAAGGATGGTCCTACAGTACCATGAGAGGATGGATTTTGGCATGATAGCTGTTCTTGACTCGATCACAAAGACGATCGTTGGAAATAATAACGCCGGCTTATTTCTAAGAAGATTTCATCGAGAATACGGCACGAAGAAGCTGATAACCTTCCTGAAAAACGCCGTTGTCGAAAACATGGTTATTGGAAGGTATCTTCGTTGGAAAGCTGAACGAAACTTCGGTTTCTCCCCTGGTTTGCAGATAACGTTCAGCCCTCTTTCAAAATGCAACCTGACTTGTGCAGGCTGTTATGCTGATACTGATTTTTACGAAGAGCAACTCGATCCGGCGATAGTTTCACGGGTGATCAAAGAAGGCAAACGTATTGGAATCCGTTCATTTGCGATAATGGGCGGTGAACCTTTCCTCTGGGAAGGGCTATTCGAAGTTTTGGAAGCAAATCCAGACGTCCTTATCACTATCGTTACAAACGGCACCTTAATTGACGATGGGATGGCAAAAAAGCTTGCAGAAGCTGATAATGCTTTCCCTTTTTTAAGTATAGACGGCTTTAAAGAGCGGAACGATGCCTGGCGCGGTGAAGGCGTGTATGACAGGGTAGTGAACGCAATGGCCTGCCTTAAAAGACATCGAGTCCTTTTCGGCTTTTCAGTAACAGTGACCACGGATAATTTTGATGAAGTGAGTTCAGCAGAGTTTATAGACTTCCTTATGGGAAAGGGGGCCTACTACGGCGCCTATTCTCCGTGGGGACCGGCAGGCCGCAATCCCGGCTTCGGATACATGCTGACTGATGGTCAAGTTGAGTATCTCTTCGAGCGACTTGGAATGTTAGAGAAGACTCGTCCAATTTTTTTCCATAAAGAAGGCCATTTCGACGGAACTTCCTTGAATTGTGGTTGCGGGGCCGGTCGTGTTGTAAATATTTTACCGGACGGTTCGGTAGAGCCCTGTAATGCGATACATTTTTCCACCGGTAATGTTCGCAGTCAGTCTTTACTGGATATTCTCAATCACCCGTTTTATAAGGCTATCCGTAACCATGCCGATTCCGACTCCGGTCATCGTTGTGTTGGTCTCTTCCGGTCACAAGAAACCCTGGATATCGCAATACATTCAGGGGCCAAGCCGACCAATCCTCATGTCCCTCACCGCATGCAAATTGTCTCCAATTATCTTAAGGCGAGAAGTGATGCCAACAATGATGCCGAGAAGAGGAAAACGTGAAAAAGGACGTGCTGCAATATGCGAATTGCTGGGAGGATGCGGATATTATTCTTTCGGCTCTTAACGTGAAAAAAGACAGGAAATATCTATCTGTGTCCTCAGCCGGAGATAATACCCTAAGTGATAACGTTCAGGACATCGTTCAGTAAATTAGCATCCAAGACATCGTTCA
>ERZ1292625.767-Hain-H41-01um-R1-767-length-44069-cov-8_pt1 | contig 11143 bp, 9 predicted proteins | sample MGYA00564400_ERZ1292625 | MGnify/ENA primary metagenome ERZ1292625 (study PRJEB36523, sample SAMEA6512639) | groundwater metagenome | collected 2019-01-08 | study: AquaDiva: Metagenomics assemblies of 32 groundwater samples
CTTTTAAAACCTTATATAGTTGATGTAGAAGTAGATCTCTCTAGAGGTCTACATTCTTTTTCTATAGTCGGACTTCCCGACAAAGCAGTGGAAGAAGCTAGGGATCGCATAAGTGCCGCTATTAAAAACTCCGGTTTTGAATCTCCGAAATCAAAAAACCATAAAGTGGTTATTTCTTTAGCGCCAGCAGAAATAAAAAAAGAAGGGGCTGGCTTGGATGTGGCTATGGCTTTAAGCTATTTACTTGCAAACGGAGATGTTATTTTTGATCCGAAGAACAAAATTTTCTTAGGAGAACTCGCCCTAGACGGAAGTTTGCGAGGAATACGCGGGACACTTGCTTATACACGAAAGGCAAAAAAAGAAGGTTACAGAGAAATATACGTACCCAAGGAGAACGCAGGAGAAGCAGCTCTTGTAGATGATATTGCTGTATTTGGCGCTAACTCGCTTAGAGAAATAGTGGATCACTTAATATTAGAAAACAACGGTAAAAACCAGATAAAAAGAGAGGTGAAAAGAGAAATACGAATGAAAAAAGAAGTGTCCCACGATCTTGCCGATATAAAGGGTCAGGAATCGGCAAAGAGAGCACTAGAAATAGCGGCCGCTGGCGGTCACAATATAGCCCTCTATGGCCCGCCCGGCACAGGCAAAACCATGCTTGCCAAAGCCCTCTCTGGTATATTGCCTCCGCTTTCTTTTGATGAGCTGATGGAGGTGACGGAGATACATTCCATATCTGGCGCTCTTTCTCATTCACTCCTTACAGAGCGCCCCTTTAGATCACCGCACCACACCTCCTCTTATGTGGCTCTGGTAGGGGGTGGCGCAAATCCAAAACCAGGAGAAATAACTCTGGCCCACAAAGGAGTACTGTTCTTGGATGAATTCCCCGAGTTTGACAACAAGGCCATAGAGGCTCTGCGCGAACCATTGGAGGAAAGAGTAGTCTCGGTTTCTAGGGCAAAGGGTACAGTCAAATTTCCCGCTCATTTTATTTTGGTTGCTGCCATGAATCCCTGTCCTTGTGGCAATTTTGGTATAAAAGGCAAACCCTGTATCTGTAGTGCTATGCAAATAGAAAGATACAGAAGAAAAATCTCAGGTCCTATAATAGACCGTATAGATATATGGACAGAAGTATCCAAAGTAGATCACGATAGACTTACAGAAGTAGCAGATCATAGCGAAAGTATCCCCACAAGAGAGAGAATAATAAAAGCTCGCAAGAAACAAGCCGACAGATTTGCTCTAGCCAATCGCAAAATACACACCAATTCGGAGATGAATTCTCGTGACATAGCTACTATCCTAAAGGTGAGCGATAAAGTAAAAGACATTCTCAATCGCTCAGCTCGAAGCTTGGATCTATCGGCTCGTTCTTACCACAAACTCCTTAAATTAGCCCGCACCATAGCCGATCTAGATGAGAGCAATGATGTATCGGAAAACCATATACTTGAGGCTATATCCTACCGACCAAAGCAAAATATTTAACCCTCTCTAGTAAAATAAAAATGGTAAAAGCTAAAAAATCTTTGGGACAGAATTTTTTGAGAGATCCAAAAATTTTGAGAAAAATTGCCGATTTTGCCGAAATTAAAAAAGGGGATACGGTTTTAGAAATAGGGCCAGGGGAGGGCATGCTAACTAAAATTTTACTAGAAAAAGCTGGCAAAGTAGTGGCGGTAGAGAAAGATCTAGAATTAGTAAAATTACTGAGAGGGAAGTTTAAAATAGAAATAAAAAATAAAAAATTAAAGATAATAGAAGGTGATATTTTGAATTATGAATTAAGAATTAAGAATTATGTATTGATGGGCAATATACCTTACTATATTACAGGGGAAATATTTAGAAAGTTTTTGCAAAATCCGCCGAGTGGCAATCAGCCTGCTTCCATAACTTTTGTGGTTCAAAAAGAAGTGGCCGAAAGGATTATGGCTAAAGATAGCAAAGAATCCATATTGAGCCTTAGCGTCAAAGCTTACGGCACTCCCAAATATGGTGGTATCATAAAGAAAGGAAGTTTTAGCCCCAAGCCAAAAGTAGATTCGGCGATTATTGCTATCAAAAACATAAGTAAAAAGAAGTTTAAACAAATAACCCCCCTCACCCCCCCGCCCGAAACGCCGTTCAGGCGGGCGGGTCTTACAACAAGAGGGGAGCCAGACACAGAAAAGATGTTTTTTGAGGTGGTTAAGAGGGGTTTTAGACACAAGAGAAAACTTCTTGCAAGCAATTTGGGTGTGCTGAGGCGCGTCCTTAGTACTTTAGGGATTTCAGAGAACACGAGAGCAGAGGATTTGAAGATAGACGATTGGTTCAAGCTGACCTCATATATAAAAAGTGAGCAAAAATAAAATGCAAAATTTTATACAAAAAATACTGGATCAAAAGATTAGCCTGGCGGAGTGGCTCCTTGGATTTAGTGGCATCTTGATGGTTAGATTTTTCTTGGAGGCACTCTCCAGCAAAACTAGTAGCGGTTTTTTGGCTTCCGATGCTTCTACTTTGATGCATTACTATTTATTTTATCTTTCTTTTATTTTGGTTTTCATGTTTTTCTTAAAATACTTTGTTTTCAAAGAAGAGCAGGGTGATATGGTGCCAAAAGTTGCTTTATATTCTTTTGCCGTCATATTTTTTGCTCCAATATTTGATTATATTTACGCTTTAATTGCAAAAAACAGCTTTAGTATGGGCTACATATTTGACGGCTGGCCCGGTATATTAAAATATTTTTCAGACTTTTTTGGACCAAGCTTATATCAAGGAATTACTTTGGGCATACGGATAGAAGTATTGCTAATACTTATTAGTATTTTTTATCTAACTTACAAAATCAAAAAGAGTTTATTCAAATCTACCGTGGCAATCGTAGTTTTGTACGCTTTTATTTTTCTATTTTTAAGTGCACCGAGTTTTATAGGTATTATTTTTGGATCGGCGCAAAGCACACCTGATATTCTAGCTTTTTTTGCTAGATCTTTTGCCTCTATAAGTGCCGAAAACAATCTGCATTCATCTCTTGAATATGGCTCTTTTGTTCGTTTTTTTGAAATATCTTTCAATTTCGTGATGGCTAAAATCTTTTTTGTATCTGCAACAATTTTGGGCTGTTTTTGGTTTTATACAAACAACAAACAAATATTTTTAACTGTGATCAAAAATTCTAGATTTGAAAGAGTGGCTCACTATATATTTATGCTTATCTTGGGGATCGTGTTCACGGCCGACGGCTTTAGTGTTTTTGGAATATTTAATTGGATCGATTGGCTTACTCTCTTAACTTTATTTATTTCAATATATTGCGCATGGATGTTTGCCGTTCACATCAACGATATTGTTGATGTAAATATAGACAAAATAACTAATAAAGATCGGCCTCTTGCGGAAGAAAGGTTGTCAAGAGAAAATATGCAGGAGTTTGGTATGGTTTTTCTCCTTACCTCGGTGGTCGGCGGTTTCCTTTCCGGTTATAGTGCACTATTCTTCCTGCTTACTTTTATCGCTCTCTACTACATATATTCCGCCCCGCCAACGAGATTTAAAACCATTCCCTTCTTTTCTTCTTTTATTATAGGGCTTTGCTGTCTTTCTGTTGTTCTGGCGGGATTTTTTACATTTTCTCCCTCGAAAGAAGTGGCTAGCTTCAAAGCAGAATGGGCGATAGGCATTACTTTGATATTTTTCCTCTGGTCGCACATTAGAGACATGAAGGATATAGAAGGGGATAAGCAAGAGGGTGTCCCCACAGTGCCTGTTATATTTGGCAAAAATGGACCTTTGGTTGTAGGTGTACTTTCTAGCTCGGCATACCTCCTTGTGCCTGTGTTTTTCGGCCTTTGGACACTTATACCTGCGATACCGGCCTCTGTCTTAAACTATTATTTAGTAAAAAAACAACCCTACAAAGAAAAGCCTGTCTTTCTAGTTTACGGACTATTCACATTTTCCTTACTAGCTTTGTATTTCCTGCTATAATTGAGGGGTGGATATACTGCCAAGCAAAAAAATTGCGAGCATGGCTATACTTGCTATAGCTTTGGTTTTCTCTGTAATCTTGATTTTTGGTGGCGAAAAGGCCGACCTTACTATAAACAAAGCCAGTAATTTGGTTGGGGGGGAGAAAATAAAGTTGCCCGATAATCCAAACTGGAATACCGAGTTGGGAGCATTGGATTTTAAGTCTATTGCAACGCAAAATCTGGATACAGCGACTAGTCCAGAAGATTTTTCAAACCTAACTGACGCCGTTAGTGTATCGCTTATGTCCAACTATCTTGCCTTAAAACAAAGTGGTGAATATACTTTGAGCGATGCTGAAGAGATCGTAAACGGAGCTCTAAGTTATACAGACAAAGCAACCGTTTATAATATAGAAATACCCAAATTCAAAGTTATTCCTGATGATGGCCAGAGAAGTGTAGCTGTATATGGGGAATGGCTTGGGCTTATGCTGAAAGAGCTTAGGCCAACAAACGCTGTGAACGAGCTTGAGATTTTGGAAGAAGCTATAAATAAAGGGGACCAGAGTAGAATAGGGGAACTCGCAAAAGTAGTAGAAACTTATAGACAGATCATCTCTGCTATGAAAAGCATACCGGTACCAAAAACATTTCAAATATCTCATGGAGATATGATTATAGGCTTAGAAATAACTACTCTAGCGGTAGAAGATTTTATGCTTGCTTTTGAAGATCCGTTCCGATCCATCGTGGCTATGCGAAAGTACCAAGAAGGTTCTGAGCTTTTTAGCAAAAATTTGCAAGCTACTATTGATTATATAAAGGCTAACAAAATAGCTTATAGACAGGGAGACGGTGGATATTACCTTCTGTACGGAATATAATTAAGTTTGAATAATGAATCAAGAATTATGAATTATGGAAAAAAAATAATAATATTATCTTTAGTATTTATACTTATATTTTCACCTATTACAGCAAGGAGAGCAGATGCTCAATGGTTGGTATTGGATCCGGGCAATTTGGCTCAAGCAATACTGAAAGTAGTAAAGGATTTTGGTTTAGATGGCGTGGCTTGGGGGCTTGTAAACAGCATCATCAACCGCCTAGCTGGCGGAGTAGTAAATTGGATAAACAGTGGATTCAAGGGATCCCCAGCATTTGTTACCGATCCAACCAAGCTACTTCAGCAGATTTCGGATGACACAGCTGGATTTTTTATAGCCCAAGACCCGCGCCTCAAAGCTCTTTGCGGACCTCTCGCTTCTCAGGTACGCATAGCTTTGGCCAAAAACTATGCCCCTCGCTGGGAGGACCAGTGGCAATGTACTCTCACAGACATAGGGGCAAACTTTGATGATTTTATAAATGACTTTGACAGAGGTGGTTGGGAAGCCTTTTATCATATATCGCAATTCCCCCAAAACAACCCTCTCGGTTCTTACATAATGGCAGAAGGAGAGCTTATAGACCGTATTGCTCAAAAACAAGAAGTTCAAAATAAGGAGCTTAATTGGGGTAAGGGGTTTCTTTCTTTCAAAGCTTGCGCAAGATATGCTGGCCTACCAGAATCAGCAAGAACCATAGATACTCCTGTTAAAAATCCTGATGGTAGTTTTGGTAATAAAAAAGTAGTTCAACCAGATACTTGTCTTGAACAAAAAACCACAACTCCCGGCACAGCTATAGAAGAAAGGCTCAACAAAGCTCTAGGGGCAGGCGAGGGTAGACTTCAAGTGGCAGATGAAATAAATGAAATAGTGGGAGCTCTAATAAGCCAACTGACAAACAAAGTTTTGAGTAGTGTCGGCCTCGCAGGATTAAGCACAAACAACCCAACGAGCGGAGGTGGCCAAGGGGGATCGGTACGAACATACGCTGATATGCTGGCGCAAACATCTGCCACTAGTTCCCAGATCAGCATCTTCTGCGAAGACCCCAATGATCCAGACCCAAGCAAGTGCAACCAGCAAAATTTTGAAATAGCAGACAGAGTACAAGAATACGACCCTTATAGTGATCCCAATATTGCCAGACCCGCACCAGGAGTGTGGTCTCCCGGTGGTACACCAGTTACTCAACCTCCACCTCCTCCAACCGAGGATAACTGAAATAAAAATAGCAACCAAAACCCTTAATTTAAATTAAAAAAATAAAATTAAAATAATATGAATAAGATCAAAAATATGAATATGGAATATAGAATAAAGAATATTGCAATAACCCTCACTACTTTGGTCTTACTTGGTACAGGAGTATTCGCATATGCACAAACTACAGACTGTTCTTCTATAATCATCGGCGGTGAACCACTTAAAACATGTGATAATGGTAGCTGCACCAACGACATAAAACTTTGCCCCAAAGTTACTACGACCACAACAACTTCAACTTCTGGAAGTGCTGCTCTCGGCAGTACTGCATTGGACGGTACTTGTAGTGGAAATTTACGCTATGACCTAAAAGCCGCACAAGCCTGTGCTGATTTGGCCGAGAAAGAGGGCGCTCTCCTAGGCTACAGCATAGATTGCACGGTAGATGTGAGAGAAGAATACAAAATTCAAGAAGCTAACCCGATCGGTACCCAAACTGCATATAATCCCCAATGTGTTATAAACGGAGCTTATACCGCTGATGCCTCAATTTTGGCAGGCTACGATAATCAAGGCGGGTCTTGCACTTATTCTGTTTATTACGACAGTAGCGGACGCCCAATAACTGAACAATGTGGAGCGTACAGAAGCTCCATGTGGTACAGTGTGCCTTGCGACTTAGCTGACACATCTACGGGCACAGCAGGGTCAACTTCCGGATCGGTCACCTGCACCCAAGGAGCTGCTCAAATATTTGGTACAACTAATCCAGCTTCATGGAATCCGACTACTCTGGCTTCTCGTTCTGGGAGCGGTGGTTTAACCAGCGGATCGGGAAGTAGTGGTTCATCTCTATTCAACCTCGGCCCAATCCCTTCGGGCTATCAAGCGCAAGGCTCACTCCTTTCTTACACAAGACAGCTTATGGACCTTTTAAATAGACTTTTTACTTCTCTTCAAAACACCACTTCTTCCACTCGTTATGTAGATAATCTAAATCAAACATTGACTCCGACCACAACCCCTCCTATAAACACAACTCCTCTCCCATTCACTCTTACATCAGACAAAACATATTACTGCATAGGACAAACACCGTTATACACAGCCATCGGACCCGCAGGACTAGTAGGAGCCAAAATACTTTGGTCTTCATATTGGAACCCTGTGTTTCTTGGCACACCTATACCCACCCTTGAAATAGACGCTGATTACGGGTACACAATGAAAAGCGATCCGGCTGGTTCCAAATGGACAAACTATGGCAGTACTTGGAGTACCAGCAACCTTGGCACATGGAAAAAAGTTGCCAAAATAAATGGCATTGAAAGATCGGTAGAATTTCATGTGAGAGAGCAGTGTTCCACCCCACCACCTTCTCCAAAACCCCTCGCTTGTACTCCCAAGAGCCAGACCGTGAGCAAATACAGCGTCGCCTACCTCACCGCTTTCGACAATACCAACGACTTCAACTGGTCTGCCACCTACAATTGGTCCTCCCCGAGCGCCACCAAGACCTCTGGCACAGGAGTAAACTACGGCACTTCCTACTCTACCGCCGGCACTTACCAAGTTACCCTATCCAGTGGAGGCAAGAGTGATGTATGTAGTGTGACAGTACAATAAAAATAGAATCAAGAATTATGAATCAAGAATTATGCAAAAAATTTCTGAACCTTAATTCATAATTCCAACCAATAAATGTTGTTTAATCTGTTAAAAAAGAAAAAAAATAAAAGCCCAATTCTAGTTTTCAGATTGTTTTTTGTAATTGCAATATTTTTCTTACCGACTCAGGCCGACGCGCAATTCGCTACCATAGCTGCTTCATTGGTGGCCGGATTGTCAGATTATATTGCTGGTGGATTCCTCGCGTTTGTAGGTTGGATACCAATGGTTATAACATCCTTTATTCTTATAATATCTGGCACAATTTATGACTTCATACTTCATTTTACCGTAGTGAACATGGCAAAAAACATTGGTACTGGAACCCCAATTGGCAATAGTATAACCGAAGCTTGGGTTGCTATACGCGATGTGGCAAATATGGCATTTATATTTGTTCTTCTCTACGCCGCCTTTCGCACCATGTTCTTATCAGAATACGGCAACATAGGTAAAACTATATTAAATATCATTCTAATTGCACTTCTCATAAACTTTAGTCTCTTTTTTACCAAAGTAGTTATAGACGCTTCAAATATAGCGGCTGATGGATTTTATAGAGCCATATCAAGCGGAAATGAAGTTACTTTAAGCAATAATGGATCTTCTGCGGCAAATAAATTCCTTATCGGAACAGAGCGATATAGCGGTATTGCCGGTGGTTATATGAGAATGCTTGGAATGTCGACAATTTTTGGAACAGGACCCTTGAGTAGCTGGGCTGGTTCAAATCAACTAGTCTACGGTTTTTTGACCGGCACATTTATGCTTATGGCAGCCCTGATGTTCATCATAACCGGTATAATGTTTATTGCTCGTTTTATAATTTTGATATATTTGATGATTCTCTCTCCATTTGCTTTTATTGCTTTTGTTATCCCCGGCCAAAGTGGGAAATTTGGAGAATGGTGGTACTCCTTGATAAACCAAGCATTTTTTGCCCCTCTATATTTTGCTCTAACTTGGGTAACTTTCAAAGTGGGGAGTGCTATAATTACTCTACAAACATTTAATAACAGCAATAGAGATTGGTCATCACTTGTAATAGATCCTTCAAAAGCCTTTGGAGTCTTGATAAGTTATATACTGGTGATGGGTCTTTCCATAGCAGCTTTGGTTATCTCTAAAAACCTTGCCTCCAAAGGCGCCACCGCCGCGGCATTTAAGGGGATTACGGGAGCAGTAGGCACAGGAGCAATTGGAGGAGTAGCTCTTGCCGGAAGACAAACATTTGGAAGAGTCGCCAGTAGATTAGAGAAGTCGCAAGACTTCCAGCGTTGGGCTGGAAGTTCTAGAATTGGTAATGTACTATACACGGGCACTCAAAAAGCTGCGCGGGGTAGTTATGATATTCGTTCTTCAGAAACTATAAGGAAAGCTCCTGGATTAGGAAAAGAACTCGACATTTTGGGTACACCAACAGAAAAAGGTAGGGGTGGATTTGAAAAGTATAGAGAAGAGAAGACTAAAAGAGTTCTCGATAAGGGTAAACAATTTACTGACAGACAAGCACGAGTGAATTATGCACGAAGAATTGCATCTAAGTTACACGTGGTCGGTGGTAGTACACCAGGTAACGTCAATTCTCTGTTCGGCATGATGGGTCGTTCAAACAGAGTCGGAGCAGCAACTTTGATAGACGAGAGAATACGAGAATTAAGAACGGAGATGAACACAGCTAGAGGTGAGTTAAACACATTAAACAATCAGATGGGCTTTACCCCAAATACTGGTGCTTACGTGGGGATATTTGTAGCACCAGCAACAATGGTGGCAACATTAACACCAGCGGAGCAAGCTAGATACACAATATTAATGAGTGGGGCAGTTGTCAATGGAAGTATTGCAAATATGAGTGCCGAAATGCAAACTCTAAATGATCCTGCTACTGGATTGAGGCATACTCTTGGTTTAGATAATACATTAAAACAACAATTCTAAATATGGATTTCGATAAAATTTCAGACGCAATAAAAAAAAGTCCACATTTCATAAAAAATATGCTGTTTTCTGATAAAATAGGTGGCTTAGCACAAAATATTGCGTGGAAACACGATTTAAGTGAAGACGATGCTTTAAAGTTTAGTGACGAGATTGGTTATGTTATTTTGGGATTGAAATCTAGGTTTAATTTTTCTGATTCTTTGATTCAATTCAATATCGCGAAAGATGCCGTGGGGGAAATTACTAAAGAGGTTGAGGAAGAAATTTTCAGTGAATTAGATAGGATGGAAGATACTAATTCAAAATATGTTCCAGAACAAAGTCAGAAGAATATTAGACTAAATAATATTCTTACTCAACAGCCTTTAATCACCAGCGTTCAGTCGCTCGCTAGAACTTTCGCACAACAATCTCCTAAACCTGAAAAACAAAACAACATCGCGGTTAGTTTTGAGGAGACGGTGTTGAACCAAGCGAGAGCCATGCAGCCGGCGAAGCCGGCTGATGGCGGAATTATGAATCAAGAATTAAGAATTAAGCGAGAACAAGACACTCTACCAAACAATTTACCGACAGAAAATACCATAAACGAGGTGCGTGATTATAAAGCAGGAGCAGATCCTTATAGAGAACCGGTGGAGTGAATTAAGAATTATGAATCATGAATTAAGGGCAAACACAAAAATCAGATCTTTTACTGACCTGATCGCATGGAAAGAAGCACATAAACTAGTTATAATGATATACAAGGTTACAAAAAATTTCCCAAAAGAAGAAGTGTTCGGATTGACAAACCAAATCAGACGAGCGTCAGTATCTATAACCTCAAACTTAGCGGAGGGTTTTAGTAGAAATACTTACAAAGATAAAACTCAGTTTTACGCTATAGCCCTAGGGTCACTTACAGAACTTCAAAACCAGTTGCTTATCGCAAGAGATGTTAGATATATAGATAATAGAACTTTTCAAGAAATGGCCAGTCAAACCATAATCGTTAGCAAGCTTTGCAATGGTCTGTTAAAATCTAATCGTACAAAGCATGGTTCTTAATTTTTATTCTTAATTCATAATTCATAATTCTTAATTCCAACTTATGCGTTTTCAGGTTCCACAATTCATAGATGTAGAAGACAAAATATTCGGGCCATTCACCCTAAAGCAATTCATCTACCTAGCCGGCGGAGGAGCGGTAGCCGTAGCTTCTGTTACTTTGCTTGGCGTATTTTGGGGACTCACAGTCTCTTCACCAATCATTATTCTCGCTCTTGCTTTGGCTTTTTACAAAATCAACAATCGTCCGTTTATATATACTTTGGAGGCTGCTTTCAAATACCTTATGGCAAACAAACTCTACATATGGAAGAAAAAAGAAGATGCCCCTGTCAAAAATCCAGAGGGGGAGGAGGAGAAGTATAGCTCGCTTATAGTGCCAAATCTTTCGCAAAGCAAACTCAAAGATCTAAA
>ERZ1292625.1246-Hain-H41-01um-R1-1246-length-31759-cov-11_pt1 | contig 11138 bp, 9 predicted proteins | sample MGYA00564400_ERZ1292625 | MGnify/ENA primary metagenome ERZ1292625 (study PRJEB36523, sample SAMEA6512639) | groundwater metagenome | collected 2019-01-08 | study: AquaDiva: Metagenomics assemblies of 32 groundwater samples
ACCGGCCGGACCGCAGGATTAAAGCCGCCATCAGGACTATAAAGGATTTCCCGAAAAAAGGCATTCGATTCAGGGACATAGCCCCACTCCTATCAGACCCCTCTCTCTCAAGGAGAATGGTGGAATTAATGTGTCAGGGATTTACCCAGCCCGGCTCTTCCGGCAAAACATCTGTGGACAAGGTGGTCGGGATAGAATCGAGAGGATTTATCATTGGAGCCATGGTCGCCCAAAAATTAGGGGTCGGATTTGTCATGGCCCGGAAGAAGGGAAAACTGCCCGGGAAAGTCATAGCCAAGGAATATGGGTTAGAATATGGAACGGCCTGCCTGGAGGTTCAGCAGGACTGTATAAAAAAGGGTGAAAGAATCCTGATAGTCGATGACGTTCTGGCTACCGGCGGGACAGTCAAAGCTGTCACCGACCTGATAAGGGAGCGCGGCGGCCGGGTGGTCGGGATAAGATTCCTGATAAACCTGACTTACGTGCCCAGGATGGCCGGATTTGATTTGGATTCAGACATTAAGAGCATCGTAGAATTCTAAATGGAGCAACAGTCCAGCAATGACAGAGATTCAAATATCAAAAATAATCAGGTCTAAGCGGCGCACCATCGCCTTGCAGGTCTGCCCGGACGCCACGGTGATAATCAGGGCGCCGTTTAAGGCCAGCGATACTTATATTAACGGATTTGTGGAACTCAAGCGGGGGTGGATTACCAGGAAACAAAAGTTTTTCCGGCAACAAAGCCGCTCGGTGAAAGAAAAGGAATTTGTTACCGGCGAGGAATTTATGTATCTGGGCGAAACGTATAAATTATACGTGGAGCCGGCCCAATCCACGCCCCGATGCCCTACGGGGATACGGGGCGCTCCGCTCGTGAGCATCGGAGCGCCATTACTTTTTGATAGCGCATTTCATCTGGCGCAGGATTGCCAAAGCCGGGCCGAACAAGAGTTTATTAAATGGTATAAAGAACAAGCGCGCGCCGGGATAACAGAAAGAGTAAACTTATACTCAAGCCAAACCGGATTGCGGTATAAGCAGATAAAAATCTCAAGCGCCCGGAAGAGATGGGGTTCGTGCAGCAGAGGCGGCAATTTGAATTTCAGTTGGCGGCTGATTATGGCGCCGCCGGCGGTGATTGATTATGTGGTGGCCCACGAAGTAGCGCATCTGGAGCATAAGAACCATTCCCGGAACTTCTGGAATAAGGTTATGGCCTTAAACCCTGATTATAAACAGCGCCGCAGATGGCTCAGGGAACACGGACATCTGCTTGAATTATGATTCACCGGAATCATGGAACAGCGCCAAAAGACACTAAGAGCACAAAAGAACACCGCAGTGACCTCGAGCACCCCCTGAGCGAAGCGATGGTCGGGAGAACCGAAGGCTCGCATCGGGAGGCACTGGAGCGTAGTGAACTCCGCAGAGACCCCGCCATTCGGCGGGGCAGGCCGCGACAGCGAAATCCAGAAGACGAAAGAAGGGAAATAGCGAACGCAGATTTACCGGATAATCCGTATAATCAGCGTTCGCTTCGCGGTCACAAAGAAATACTATAAGGAAACCAGGAGACCAGGACTTACTCCTGCCTTCCTGACCTCCTTATAAAATCCGTCTTATCCGCGTCCCATATGCGCCCTTCGCTCTACGCTAAACGACATACCCGACAACATACGGATTGAAGGTGATACTTATATTCCCGTACGCATCGGTAAAGGCATACTGGAACGAGCCGGCGGTGATGGGTACAATCACCTGCCCGCCATAGACCTGTCCGACATTTTTTGCCTCTACGCCAATCGCGTAACATTCGGGTTGGGTGGCATCGCGCCTGAGACGGCAGTTGAGCCAGCCCTGGGGCGGCGGAGCAATACTCTGTTGCACCAATTCAATCTGCAGGATTAAGGCCGTGGCCTCCGGCGGAACACCCGGACTCGGCGGCATGGGTATCCAATCCTGATTGCCGGTCACGATTAAACTGGTCATCTGCATCCGGGTGGGCAGGAACACTATCCGATTTCCTCCGACTCCCGGAGCCAATTTCGCCTGCGTTACACTTGCATCCAGTATCTTATCACTGGTCACTGCATTATTCGCCAGTTCGCTCGTTCCGACCGCTCCTGCCGCAATCTCTGATGAGCCGACCGCATTGGCCGCGATTTTCGCCCCGGTTACCGAGTTACTGCCTAACTTGGCGTTTGTCACAGCACCATCCACAATGTCATCAGTCCCGACCGAACGGTCTGCCACCTTGTCTCTGGTAATAGCGCCGTTGGCAATCTTCTCCGTGGTTATTGCTCCGGCCACTATCTTGCCTGAGGTTATTGACCCATCTGCAATCTTTTCATTAGTAACGCTGGCCGATTGTAACTTATCATTGGTTACTGCCTTGCTGGCTATCTTGGCTGTGGTAACCGAACCGTCCACTAATTCATCAGTGCCGACCACGCCGTCGGCAATCTTACGCTTGGTGACTACGCCGTCCTTGATGTGTTTCTCCTCAATAGCATCGCTGGCTATCTTATCGCCCGTGACCGATTGCGGGCTTAGGTGCTTTGATTTAATCTCGTTAATCCGGTCATAAAGTATTCTTGCCATAATAAATTACTCCTTTTCTTAGAGCCAGTTAGACCTATGGTCGTTACTGGCTCTTAGACCCCGCCAAAGCTTCAGCGTCGGCGGGCATTCATTATTATTAATCTTCTCCCTCTGCCCTTACCCTGCACCAGATGGTGCAGGGCAGGGTGAGGGGTGAATTTACACCGTGTAAATCTGGGTCTCCAGTTTCAGTTGCCCGTCCTCCACGAACCAGGCGCAATAGGACTTATCCGGGGTTATGGTGGCCACCCAGTTATTTGCCTTAACCGGGTCTGACAACCGCTCCAGTAAATCCTTGATTCTGCCGTTGTGTTTGGCGAGCATGGTCGGCTCGTAACCCGACTCGGTAACCAGCACGCCGGTCTGGACCAGCAGTTGAGTCAATCCGCTCCTGAGCAGTGATTTCAAGCCCGCGGCGGAGACATCATAGGGTCCGCCGGCCAAGACCTGGGAACCCTCAGGCAGTTTTTGGGTGGCGTGGGTATCGCCGGTCAGCCAGTAACCCATAATGGAAGCCACCTGCCGGCCCCTGGCCCGGCTGCCGGTGAAACGCAGGGTGCTCAGCGCTACGGCTTCATCCCAGTTAGACGCCTTGGCTTCAACCGCATCCTTGAACAGTTTAGCGAAGACGCCGTCCTTTTCCTCAAAGGCATAATCCAACCCGTCGTTGTATTTATTATACGCCTTAAGGATTTTACCGCGTTGCATCGTGTAGATGTCCGCGGCATCGCGGTCGCTCGGCCCGACCGTGGTGAAATTAACCCGGTCCTTGAACTTATCGGCTGACTGCGAGGCAATCAACTGGCCGAAAGTTCCGTCGTCCGGAACGCGGGTCTTCCGGTGCTCGTTCATCCGTTCCGCGTTGTTCTGCAGTCCTTCCACCCGTTTGGTGGACATATCCGGATGCGGCGTGAGCAGCGCCACAACCGGCACAATAATCTTCGTGTGTATCATATATTTTCCTTATCTTTATCGGCCCAGAGGGGTTATCGTGTCCTGCTGGTGCTATTCAAGGCCGGCATCTACAGGATGCCGGCACACCTGACACTAATGACAACCCCTCCGGAACCGTTGTTTTTATTAGAGCCAGTTAGACTTCAGTCGTTACTGGCTCTTATCCCGACATGCGTCAGCATGCGTTGGGACTATTTATTTATCCTCTTCTGGATTAGAGTCAGGACGATTTCAATCACCGTCCGGATAACCCGTTTCCAGAAATCAGATATTAACTTCGGCATATCTGCCTCCGTTTCTTGCCGGGCTTAATTGCCCGACACTCTATAGATATGCAAATAGCGTGCCAGAATGAGGAGATACGATGAATATTTTGATTGATTAGGCAGAATCCCTTATGAACTATGGGGTTATTTCAATATTTATTATTTACGGGCGAGGGTGGCGTTTAACGAGTGCAGGGATTTACTATGCAGAAATTGCATAGTGCTATGCAATAATTAAATAGATTAAACGATTATCTTAAATTGCTTTAGTTTACTTAGAAGTTTATTCCGAGATATCAATAGCTTTTTAGCGGTATGAGTTTTATTACCATTACACTGCCGGAGCGCCATTGTAATGTATGCCTTTTCCATTTCTTTTAACGGACTAATTGCTACCGTTGAAGATTGAACCTGCATAATATCATCAAAGATAATATCTTCCGGCTTAATAGATTCTCCATCATAATTAATTATAGCCCTTATGATTACATTCTGCAATTCCCTGATATTCCCTGGCCAGGGATGTTTTTGCAGCTTTTCTATAGTTCCGGGTTCAATTTTAACATTGCCGGTCGTTAATAAATCCTGGGCAAACTTATTCGCATAGAATCCAGCGATTGAAGGGATGTCATTCGTGCGCTCTCTTAAAGATGGTAAATTTATTATGTAAACTGCAATACGATAAAATAAGTCTTTGCGGAATTTGTTATCTCTTATTCTATCGGACAATATTTCATTCGTGGCGCATATAAGCCGCACATCAACCTTAATAATTTCGTTGCTGCCGACCGGTGTAATTTCACCCTCCTGAATGGCCCGCAGGATACCTGCTTGTACTTTAGATGGTAATTCGGCTATTTCATCAAGGAATAAAGTCCCCCCATTTACCACCTCAAATTTGCCTTTCTTATCATCAATAGCCCCTGAAAAAGAACCCTTCTTATGGCCGAATAATTCCGACTCCATTAGAGTTTCAGATAAAGTAGCGCAATTAACCGCCATAAACGGTTTGTCCGCACGTTTACTGAATAAGCGGATTGTTTTTGCAATAATTTCTTTACCCGTACCAGTTTCGCCAAGAATTAATACGGGAACATTATAATTACCCACTATGCAAGCACGGAACAATTCCTTAGTGAATTTAGGGTCTGTTCCGACCACATCACGCAATACCTCATCAATGGTGTCTTTGGTCTTGCTCTCTTTTCGTTTTAGATGGTCAACCGCTGCTATTATTGGTAATGGGATATGAATCTCACTGCGTATATTTTCCCATAAATGAAGCAACTTCCTGATTCCCCACGATTTGTCATGCTCTCTAAATAATCGTAATAAATCAGGGAGAAGAGTAACAAGGTCGTTTTGCACTTCCTCTATATCCGCTGCTGATTTGTTTTTCTTATTTATAATAGCAACGCAATTGGTTAACAATTCTGTATAGTAGCCCTTGGCAACCTTATAATACTCTTCGGCTTTCGGCTCATTCTTTATACCCCTGTAAGGGTCAGCCAAATAGTGGGCTGATGCGCCTATATAATGACGGTTAGGTTTCTTCTCTTTATTTTCTGCACTATAGAATTCTTCTAAAATCTTTATCTTTTCACCAGCGGTCTCGGTGGACTCTAATATTTTCAGGACATCACACCATTTACCAGCCCTTGCCCATCCTGGTATTTTTATATAAACCATATTATTTAATAGTCGGTTTCCGTTGTTGGATTAACCGCTCTGTTTTCCTTTTATAATATTACGTAATTCCTTACCTATCCATTCACATATCGCAGGTAATTCATCAACAAGGTCTTTTTCTTTAGTAATTAACGTTTCTTTAGTGGTAACTTTTTCGGTGGCATCGCCTTTTTTACCTTTTAGCCGGAATTCTCCATGCCCGCCGATTGCCATAGAAAACGCTTGTCCTACTATGGTCTTCTGAAGATTCAATCCATCTTGTTCTCTTGTATTCTCAAAGGCAATTTTGGTCTTACGAGAATTAGTCTTTATTATCAGGCCGTCTAATTCTTTATATTCATCTGGGGTATCCGGATTCCGTCGTAAAGTAAAACTCGCCCAGGTTATCTTATCCCAACTTTTAATTATCCTTAGAACCTCTTCTTTATTTACCAAAAACTCTAAGGCGATTTCAGAACCGGTGGTTTTTCTCCACAAATCACCAAATCGTCTTGCAAACTGTCGCCTGACAATGGTCGCCTTCTCCTCAAAGGCAATAATATCATAATTAGGAACGATAAAAAAATTAGCCCAATCAGACGCTCTATCTTCAGCCAGGCCATCATAAGAATGTTTTTGTTCGTCGTATGACTTCTTGAATCTCTCTGTAGGGGTCTTCCCGAATCGCCCATAGACAATCTCAATCCCATCACACTTGTCCTTTCCGATATCCCCTAACGCCCAGAAAAATCTCTTAACCTCGGATTTCTTTTCCTGCATCGCCAAAAGGTTTTCATAGAATTTATCTTTTTGCTTTTTGCCGAAAAGGTCAAGGAGGTTTATTTTAGCAAAAAGGAATGTCATCCTGCGGGTCTTGGGCGGTTTATATTCATCCTTCATACTACACTCCTTTTTATTTATATCACCGGCAAGTTAAATTCCGCAATGATTAGTTTTGTATAAACTACTTAGCTGATTCCTCAATAATCTTGATTTCCTTGTCCGTAAGTCCATAGAGTTTATAGACCAGTGTATCAATTTCATTGTCCGTCTGGTCTATCTGCTTTTGAACTTGCTCCTTTTCATTGCCCTTGGCGGTCTGGATGTTCTTGTTCAGGTCAATCATTATATCCACTAATGACACTATCTTGTCGTGGAGTTTCTTTTCTGCTGTCTCCTTGAAATTAATTTCTCTTATAGGGAAAATAGAAAGTTCTTTTATCTTAAACTGGGGGAATAATTTCCTTTGTAGTTTCCCGAACTTATAAAAGAACCAGAATGAAATAAGCCGTGAATTAATAACGCCAAGCAAGAATTTAATACTATATTGATTTTCAAGTTTCTTCACTATCATACTATTGAGGTCATTGATATAAACCTTATCTATATAACTACTCAAGATAGAATAAGGTGGTTGCGCAGGGATTTGCCTAATCAATAATCTTTCACCCTTAAAAAGGTCAAGCGCCCTTGGTTCTGCTAAGTGTTTTCCATAATTAATATATTCTTTACTCCAACCCAAGAAATATCTTTGGACGTCACAGCCATCAAGATATTTATAATAATTGTCATTTGTTTTCTCTGTCTTATGAAATACTCTATTTTTCTTCTCGTGTTCTGTTTGCTTTGGCTTTCCCTTCCCCGTTTGATATGCTTTTATTCCAACCCTAGCAGTCGCGATATTCTCCAGAGGAACACTTCCCTGTTCAATTTTCCTGTATAGGTCTATTTTATCATCTGCTTTTAATAGTTCGTAATTGATTATGTAGTTATTACCAGCTGTAAAATTACTACTACTTTGTTTAGAAACCAATTCAATGGTTTTATTTCTCATCTCGTAAAAAGTAATTTTACTATCACCGGTTTTACCGAATAATAGAATAGTCGTATCAACATTCGCATGTTCAAATACTTTATCGTAACTATTAACTATTTGTATCTGCCTGGCGTTAGTGATTAGGAATTTCCTGAAGTCAGATGTTGTATCAATAGTGAGCCAATTATTAGGAATAATAAAGCCAAAATGACCATTTGAGTTTAGTAGATTAAATGCCTTTTCTGTAAACATTATGTAGGTGTTTAACTGGTATTGGACTGACTTGTAGGTCTGATAAAAGTAATCTTTTTCCGCCTGTGTGAATCCTTCATCTCGTGCAAAAATATACGGCGGATTCCCGATTACCACATCGAAACCACCGCGCTTCATTATTCTCGCAAAAGATATATCCTTATCCCAATTAAATGGTTTTACTTTATGCCAGTCATTACCGAAATACTTCTTTAGTTCTAACATATCACCTGAGACCAGCGAATTACCGCATTTGATATTGGCATCAAGCATCGGCAGGATAGCGTGCGCAGAAACCAATCCATGTTCACCCTCAAGCATCTTTAGCATCAGGGAAAGTTTGGTCACCTCTACTGCTTGTTCGTCCAAGTCCACGCCGTAGATGTGTTTTAATAGAATGTCTTTTTTCTCCGCTACACTTAACGGCTTTTTCTGCTGGGACTGATAATACACAATCATCTCATCATACGCCTTGATAAGGAAACTACCTGAACCGCAAGCCGGGTCTAATATCTTTAATTCCTTAACTTTGTTATGTGGTAGTTCAGTGAGTAACTTACCGATGGTATTTTTGACGATATAGTCAACGATATATTCAGGCGTATAATAAACCCCGCCGGCCTTCCGGACATCCGGCTTCATTTCATATTTGACCTGTGAATCAGTCAAGCGGATAGTATCGCCTAAATATTGCTCGTAGATATTACCCAGGACATCCAACGGAATCGCATCAAATTGGTAAGGATTATTATAGGCATCATCAATAATTTTCTCCATTACCAGCCAATCAATGGCTAAATCCTTTTCCCACTCCTTATGACTGAATAAGTCGCTGTCAAAGTTGGTGTCATAATGTTTGAATTCCTGCTCAAGGAAAAGCATTGTCTTTGTGCCGACCGTATCTGTTCTTTCGCCGAAGATGCCATTTAGTGATTTCCGGTACGTTAATTTGCGGTCTTCACAGAAACGGATAAAAACAATCCGGTCAAGGAGTTTCTGGGTGATTTCCTTAAGCAATTTAGAATTGCTTTCTTTATCACCTGAATTGAAAAGTTTGGGATTGTTTTTATATATGTCTTTTGCCAATGATTCACGCCATTGTTTAAGGTTATTAAGGATTGATTTGTCAACCGGTAGTTTTTCTAATCCCGACTTCTTTAATAATAGTTTGTCAAGTTCGCCATTAAGCGCTGATTCCTTTGAAAGTTGCCAGAGTTCATCAAAATTGTGGTCTTCAAGGTATTGGTCCCATTTCAATTCTACTTTTCTACCTGAGCGAGGATTTTTAGGATTGATTTTAAGGGTAACATCAAAACACCAGGTCTCGGTAAAATTAGTCAGCAGGACAAAAGGCGGACCGTTCTTGTTATTACTATAACCGTATCTTAACGCCTGTTCAACGTGATTAATTAAACCGTCCGTGGGTGTCTTTGCTTCCACATATATCTTAATCCTACCGTCTATTTTCAGCCCATAATCAATTCTACCTCGTGAAACATTTTCTTCGGGGCTGACTTCATCGCGGTTGTTAACGTTCCAACCAAGTACATCCTTTAATAACGGCTGAATAAAATTGAGCTTAGTGGCTTCTTCGTTATAATCCTTAAGTTTATCTGCGTCAAATTCACTTTGATACGTGACGATTAACTTAGCAAGATTCCTTTTGGCTTGTTCTTTGGTCAGTTTTATGGATATATCGTAATAATACTCATCTCTTTTCTAAAAGCAACAAATAATCACTCTTTCTAATTACCACCCTATCCGGGTGGCGGGGATAGGGTATAGTCCCCCACCCCATAGGATATAGGGTGAGCATGGATAGGGTATAGTGGATTCCCCTATAGGGTATAGTGGGAGGGGGGATAGGGTATAGTCCTCCACCCTATGGGATATAGGGTCAGGCAGGATAGGGTATAGTGGACCCCGCCATAGGGTATAGGGGGAGGGGGGATAGGGTATGGTCTCTCCCCCAATAGGGTATCCCCCCATAGGGGATAGGGTGGCATCGCCTGGTAATCTGGGGACACGTACCAATTTAACCTGCGCGCCGGTAGGTGTTTTCCGTGCGCGCGACTACGTCGTGCTCCGTTTCACGCTTCGCTTAGTTCGGATTCGCTATCGCGCCTGCCCCGTCGTATGACGGGGGTCTCTGCGGAGTTGTCCTGCGTCCACTTCGTGTTCGCTTCGCGGCCTGCCTGTGCGTTGCACGCAGACAGGTCACTGCGGTGTTCTCGGAGTCGCTGATGGCTCACTCCGCTGTGCTTCGTGGTCTCGCAGTAGCGAGTTCGCTATTCCCGGTCTCTTCGCTGGACGCGGTCTCTGCGGAGTTCGCAGTAGCTTGAGTTCACGCTTTGCCCCGTTAGAAAGTTCTATAGATATGGTTATAACTATGACACAAGTTTATTGCTCAATTACAGGTCTTTCTAACGGGGCTTTGCTTAGAGCGCTGTCGCGCCGGCCCCCGCTGGGGGGGGCACTGCCGGTAAAGCAAACATCTTTCCGGATGCGATTTTGGCCCGCCCTATTCCTGTAAATAGATGATTAGATTCCGGTGCGCCAGGAGCAGTATGTCGCTTTTACCGTCATTGTTGATGTCTACGATTTTTATCTCACGCGGCTCGCTGGTGGGCAGGTTCCGCCAGCGGTAGTCATCCAGTTCTTCGTCTAAAAGGTCGGCTTCCGGGTCTTCAAATATCGGCCAGGTCAGTTCCTGCTTGAGTTCATTTTTATTGTTTATGGAAAGGATTTCCAGGTTGTGCCGCTTGCCTTCAATCACCGCGATGTCTTTTACGCCGTCAGAATTAACGTCCCCGGCCGCATATTTGGTGTAAATCCCTCTTTTGATGGCGGTGATGTATCCGGCTAATGATTCAAATTGCGGGTCGGTGATTCCGGCATAGAGGATGCCAAAGCGCTCCTGCCCGAATAGCAGCAGGTCTTTTATGCCGTCGTTATTAATGTCCCGGGCCAATATTTCCTTGATGTTAAAATGACCCACGTCCACGTTTTCGGCTATTTCATAGGCATTGTTGCCGGTTTTCTTCAGGATGGCCAGTTGCTTGGACTGGCTGTCATAAAGCACGATTTCAGGAATCCGGTCGCTGTCCAGGTCCAGGGTAACCGCGGTTTTGATGCTTGATTCGGTGGATTTGCCGTTATACTGGTCAATAATCTCCAGTTGGTTGCCATTCTGCCAGGCAAAGGACCGGGCGAAATTGTTGCGGCATATTAATAACGCGCTGGTTTTGCTCCGGCTAACAATCGCCTGGTCCGGCAGGTCTCCGAATGTAATGTTTTCCGGGCTGAGTTTGTTGAGCAGTCCTTTTAGCGCCTGGTTTTCGGCAGTGGCATCCAGGAATTTGCCGTCTTTCTGCTGGATGAATATTACCGGAGAATTTATTTCAAAGAAAACTATCAGGTCCGGCATATTGTCGTTGTTGACATCCCCAACCTTGATTTGCTCAACCACAATGCCCTGCTTGGAATTAAGTTCTATTTTTTGGCCGGCGCTCCAGATGTTTTTCTGGTCCAGGAACATTATGAAGATAGACCCTTTTTCCATTTTCTCGTCGTGG
>ERZ1292625.4106-Hain-H41-01um-R1-4106-length-11137-cov-5_pt1 | contig 11137 bp, 6 predicted proteins | sample MGYA00564400_ERZ1292625 | MGnify/ENA primary metagenome ERZ1292625 (study PRJEB36523, sample SAMEA6512639) | groundwater metagenome | collected 2019-01-08 | study: AquaDiva: Metagenomics assemblies of 32 groundwater samples
AGAACCATCTTCATGCCTGTACCTTCAAGGGGCATATCACGCTCCTTAAAATACTCATCAATAGCATCGGCTTTGATTTTTCTATTTATGGCTTCCTCATCTATTACCGGATTTTGGGCAAATAGACGTGGAACTTCAATATTCTGTTTTTGTGATAATACGATTTGGGAGGATGAAACAATGCTATACCCGACTTGTGTAAGGCCTCCTATTGGTACTGACATTGTTGCAATTGGTAAAAGTATGAGTGACTCCACAAACCTTATTAATTTTTTATTTTGCATATTAAGCGGTTGTGCTCCGCCGAACCTGTGTCTGTGGTGATTTCAGTTAAAGCCTAAGCTAAAACTGAAAAACCCTTATATATAAAGCTTATAATAACTTACAAGCCTATATAAAAGGATGTACTTACATACTATCATATTTGAGTTCAAAAGTCAATAGTTAAAACACAAATTAATCATCTGTCAAATCGAAAAAAGCCCAAAAAAACCTTTGCAAATAAGGGTGTTTCTTTACTAGTATATTGACAAATATGGTTAAAATTGGGGTAATTTGCCTTCTGGGGATAAAAAATTGACACAAAGAAGCCGTCATAGAGCTTTTGGCTTCTCTGACGGCTTGATATAAAACACCGTTATTTGCTACCCGACACGGGCGGGGGTCCTGTGCTAGCGACCCCTCCTCGCCCGTTTACATCGTCAGCTCAGCCACCCTTGGTTGGCATCGGCATCTGAGTAATCTTCATCACGATCTTCCGCTTCAGGCGTGAATCGTCCGAAGGCCAAATGGTGATGATGACGGTCCCAGTAGCCAGTGGCGAAACTTCGAGCGTCGCCTGAAGATTCGTTGTATACATACGGACCTCCTGACTCCACCCAGAAGACCGATTAAACCACGTGAGCTTGGTCTTCACCAAGCTGGGACGATCCACTCGGTACTCGAAGTCACCAACCGAAGGCACGTCAACGCCACCAGCAATGACTGCATTGAGGCCGAAGCCCCAACCTTCGCCAACCCATCGCGTCGAGGTTCATAGTCGTGGTGTCAAACGACACGACGTAGTTCGGTGCGACGGGTGCCGTAGGTCCATCACCCTTGCAGGCGACGAGACCAACGGTTACGAACATGAAAACTGCAAGGAACGCGCTGCGGGTCATCGGTTGAACTCCTATGGTGGTGGGGCGGGTGGACCAGCTATACTGCGTATTTTACACCTTTTAGGCTTATTTGTCAACCCCCTATATTAGTTTAAATACTTTATCGGCTATTTTGTAGGCTTCGCCAGCGCCCATTGTTACAAATACATCATTATTGCCAAAAGTCTTCCCTTTTAGATATTCTTCTGCTAATTCAAAATCAGTAAAGGCTATCGCCTTCTCTCCCTCCGCACATATAGCTTCAGCCAGCTTGCCACTTGAAATACTTTCATCTTTTTCTTCTCGCGCAAAATAAATAGGTAATAACACTATCTCGTCAGCACCATTCCAGCTTTCAGAAAATTCTTTGAAGAGTGCTTTAGTTCGACTGTACAAGTGAGGTTGGAAAACAACCGTGAGTTTTTTCTTTGGCTTGCCCTCAGTAGCCTCGGCGAAGGAGGGATAAAGTTCTCGGAGCGCCTGTAAGCTAGCTTTTATCTCTGTCGGATGGTGAGCATAATCATCATAAATTATTGTTCCATTACTCGTAGTTCCCTTTTTCTCGAGTCTTCTCCATGTGCCTGAAAATTCTGACAATGACTTTTGTATTATTGCGTCTTCAATATTTAAAACTTTAGCTACTACGTACGCCGCTGCAGCATTCATGCGATTGTGTTCACCTGGAACTAAAAGTTTCGGAACTTTTTCTAAGTATTTAGTATAATCAGCAATCACTTTTTCGCTCTGTAAAGAAAGTTGATCGAAAGCATTTTTGATATCATTTAAATCTTTGTAATAATCTAAGTGATCAGCTTCAATATTTGTAATAACTAAAATTTTTGGTTTTATATTTAAAAAAGAACGCTCGTATTCGCAAGCTTCAACAACGAAATAATCACTTTTACCAACAATTAAATTTGATTTCTCTTGTCCTGAGTCCGTCGAAGGATTAAGTAAAGATCCGACAATCACTGATGGATCTAGTCCTGCATCAATTAAAATCTTGGCAATCATCGCTGTAGTCGTGGTCTTGCCATGAGTACCAGCAACTGCAATTGTATATTTATCTTTTGTGACAATGCCAAGCATTTCGGGATAACTCCTATATGAAATTTTAGAATTTTTAACCTGTTCGAAAAGTTTGGGATCGTAATGCGGTATCGCAATAGTGTAAACAATTAAATCTACGTCACTTGGTATAAGGTCAAAACCTTGGCCAATAATTATCTTTATTCCTAATACTTTCAATTCAGTCGTCAATTCATTTTCTGACATATCAGAACCAGAAACATCTTTCCCTTCTAAATACATCATTCGGGCAATAGCAGAAATACCAATCCCGCCAATGCCGATAAAAAATATTTTCTTAATTTTTGATAAATCTACGTCCATTTTATTTCGCTATTATTTTAATTGCTTTACTATTTTCATAAACTGCTCGCCTCGGTCGTATTCATTATGAAACATGCCGAAAGATGTAAATGCTGGACTGTATAGAATTATGTCTCCTTTCTCGGCTACAGAATAAGCTTTCAATACCACATCTTTCAAATCTTTCTCTCTATGTATGGGCAATTTCTTTATTTTATGTAAAAGTGGAGAAATTCTATTAGTACCATTGCCTGGCATTAAAATTACAGCTTTGGCATACTTCTTGATATTTTCCACTAATTTTTTTAATTCAAGATTTTTATCAGTACCACCCATGATAAGCACAATCTTCTTCTCCCCTATGTCTGACTTAGGGGAAATTAATGAGAGAGCCTTAAGGGCTACTTGGGTCGCTTCTGGGGTTGTAGAATTATTATCATTATAAATATCTATGCCTTTTATATTTTTTATATATTCTAACCTTCCAGAAATAGGATTAAAGTGTTTAATAGTTTTTCTTATTATCTCTTCATCAATTTTTAAAAACCTAGCAACTTCTACCGCACAAGAAATATTTTCTAAATTATGTGCTCCCGGTAGATTAATGTGCCAAGATTTTGGAATATTTTTTATATTAGCATAAATTTTTTTACTCTTAGTGTTTTTCACTAAATTCTTCATACTGAAACCTAATATCAACACATCATTCTTTTTTTGGAATTTAAAAATATAAGATTTATCTTTAAAATATCTTTCAAGAGCTTTACTTGTGGTGAGCGTAGTCGAACCATAATAATTCATATGGTCAGGCATAAAATTTGTAAAAACAGAAATATATGGAGAAATTTTTGCTTCGCCAAATCCTTGCAGTTGCCAAGACGATAGTTCAAAAACTACGAAATCTCCATCTTGCACATCTTTAAGTAACGGAAGTGCTGCGGTGCCTCGAATGTTGCCACCCAAAAAAACTCTTGGTTTTTTTGTCCCGAGCGCAGTCGAAGGATTACTAAATGCTTCTTTTAAAATTTCATAAATTAAAACCGTGGTCGTCGTTTTCCCCCTCGTACCCGTGACACCGATGATTTTCACCTTCGGCGCTAATTTTGCAAATAGAGATTCATCCATCTCTATGGGTATTCCTTTTTTCTTCGCATGTTTAATATAGGGTGAATCTAGAGCTACTCCTTGCCCTTTCAAAACAAAATCACACTTTTCAAAATCCTCAAATCTATGCTCACCTAAAATATATTTAATATTCCCTGCACTGAGCTTAGTCGAATGTGTATATTTTCGGAGCGCTTTAAGCGACGGCCTGAGCGCAGTCGAAGGCTTAAGGTCGGTAACGAGTACTTTCGCCCCACATTCAGCTAGAAATGCAATATCTCCAAGCCTTTTTCCTAAAAGCCCTAGGCCTAAAACTGTCACTTTTTTCCCCTTAAAATATTGCTTATAATCGCTCATATCTTCATATTATCACAAGCTAAGGCGAAGAGAAAATAACATTTTTAAACCTCACGCAGGCTGACGAGCCTAAATCCGAGCAGAATTTTCAACAGAAAATTACTGCGTGTTTTAAAATGTTATTTTCTTAAAGCTTTATTCACAAAAGCAGTTTTTATAAAGCAATCTATCTGGCAAAGCTTTGCCAGCGAACTGCTCGTCAATCAAGAAAATAATAGTCAGAATACCTCCTTTATTTTCTAATTTCCTGTGCAAGGCTTTCTAAAAACTCTTTTACTGATACGCTCGCCGAAATTCTTCCATATCGTCAAAATGATGTTTTGTTCCTTTAATTTCTTGATAAGTCTCATGACCTTTGCCAGCGCATAGAATGATGTCACCTTTTTGCGCAATTTGTATTGAATGAAGAATAGCTTCGCGTCTATTTGAAATAGCTATCACTTTCTTTGCTAAAGCTGGCGTCAAGTCAGTCTTCATTTCAGCAATAATTTTATCTGGATCTTCACTGCGAGGATTGTCTGATGTAAATATTGCAATATCAGAAAGTGTCGCACCAATTTTCCCCATTATTCGTCTCTTCAATGGATCTCTATCTCCACCGCAACCAAAAACTGAAATAATTTTTCCTTGTTCAGGTTTAACTTCCTTTATCGCTCCAAATATTTTCTCTAATGCATCAGGTGTATGAGCATAATCCACTACCACGAGCACACCAGATGATGACATAAAATGATCAAATCTTCCTTTTGGTGGTTTGATATCTTCTAAAATTTTTTTCACTTTCTCCATATCGAAATCCAAGAGTTTGCTTGCACTCCACACTGCAAGCAAATTATATGCGTTAAATTTACCCAAAAGTTTTGTTTTTATAGTTTCTCTATTAAAGATAAGCTCCAACCCAGAAAAATCAATTTTTTTTATTTCTCCATGGAAATCTTGGACGTTGGACGTCTGGGAATTCGGACGTCCAACGTCCGAAAAGCCGTAAGAATATTTTTTTGCTTTTATTCCTTCTATTATAGCTTCTCCATGTTCATCATCAGTATTTGTCAGAGCAAAAGCACTCTCGGGTAACATTTTAAAAAATTTCTTTTTTGCATTAAAATAATTTTCAAAACTTTTATGATAGTCCAGATGGTCGTGTGTCAAATTTGTAAAAATTCCACCAGAAAAAGTCACACCCGCTACTCTATTTTGATCAAGTGCATGTGAAGACACTTCCATAAATACATACTCACAACCTTTCCCTACCATTTCTTTAAGCAATCTATTTAAATTTATGGGACTTGGAGTCGTGCGCAACGCTTCTCTTCTGTCATCTACAATAATATTTTCAACAGTACCAATAAGCCCAGATTTATGTCCCAAAGCTGTCGCTATTTTATATAAAAGTGTGGCAGTGGTCGTCTTACCATTGGTACCAGTTATTCCCACAACTTTCAATTTAGCCGAAGGATTACCATATAAATGAAGAGCCATCGCAACTGTTATCGCTCGTCTCTTAATTTTTAAATTTTTAAGAATATTTTGCATTTCATTTCCCTTTTTTTCGATATTCTTTTTTAATTCGCCAATAGTGATTATCAATGCCAGTGCCGGGTTCATTTTTTATTTTACGCATCAATTTCGCAGGGTATTTTTTATTTGCGTGGGCTAATTTTTTATGAATTATTTTTCTAGTATCAAGACCAAGCAATACAGACATATCCAATGCATAGATGAGGACATCGGCAAGTTCTTTTTTTATCTCTTCTAATTTCTTTTTATCTTTCTTTATTTCTTCAAGCGACAAATTCTCCCATTGGAAAAGTTCGAGAAGTTCTGCTCCTTCAATCATTATCGACTTCGCCAAATCTGCTGGACGCAAATTATGCCAATTTCTTTCCTTCAACTGCTTATAAACTTTTTTCTCTAATTCCTTCATTCCAATTTTTTACAAACTTAATTAATTAAAGACTTTTGGTGTTGAGGGGCATTTATAAGACCACATTTTTTATATTTATAAACTTCACCAGTAGCAGGATTGATAGAGCCACAAGGACAGGGGTCGTTGCGGCCCGCCTTGACTTCGCCAACGCGAGGCAGGCCAACTTCTTTTCCTGCCTGCGCAGGCAGGTCTTTTTTCCCACCAACTTCAGACGGTTCATTGTGGCTAGTTACTAGAGTCTGTTTTGGACCAGTTTCCTCAGGTTTTATGTGTATATTCTCAGTATTTATAGAAGAAATAAGAGAAAATACTTGCTCTTTAAAAGCAAATTCCATTTCTTTAAACATTCGAAGTCCGTCTTTTTTATATTCAACGATTGGCTCTCTTTGACCATATGCACGCAAGTTGACTGATGAACGCAAATAATCCATCGCTTCCAAATGTTCCATCCAAAGCGCATCATTAGTATATAAAGCAATTCGGCGAACTGTCTCATAAAAGTTTTCTTCACTTAGTTTGGTTTTTTTCTCTTCATAAATTTTCTCAATCGCTTCTCCACCTCCTTCGTACGTACTTTCTTTTGCGTATAGAATATCGTATAAAAGTTGTTTAATCTCTTTTTTATCTGCTTTTAACATTTTCTGCCTTCTTTCATAAATAATTTTTCTCTGATGATTCATAACATCATCATATTCCAGAGTATTTTTACGAGCATCAAAATGAAAACCTTCTATTTTTGCTTGTGCGCTCTCGAGTGATTTATTAATAAAATTATTTTGGATTGGCATATCTTCTGGAATACCAAAACGTCCCATCATAGATTTTATTCTGTCCGAACCGAAAACTCGCATCAAATCATCTTCGAGAGAAACATAAAATTGTGTTTCACCAGGATCTCCCTGTCTACCAGAACGTCCGCGTAGCTGATTGTCTATTCGACGCGCTTCATGTCTCTCTGTACCGAGCACAAAAAGTCCAGAAACTGATTTCACTTTTTCATATTCTTCTTTTACTATCGGATTACCACCCAATTTAATATCGATACCACGTCCCGCCATATTTGTAGCAATAGTCACGGCTCCCCTGCGTCCCGCTTGGGCAATTATTTCTCCCTCTTTTTCGTGATTTTTTGCATTCAAGATTGTATGAGCAACACCTTCTTGTTTTAAATAGACAGAGAGAAGTTCATTTTTTTCAATTGAAATAGTGCCGATCAAAACTGGAGTGCCTTTTATATTTAATTCTTTCACCTTTTTGGCAATTGCTTGAAATTTACCCTTTTCACTTTGGAAAATTAAATCTGGATTATCAATACGCACCATTGGGCGATGAGTCGGTATTACGATCACATCTAGTCCATAAACTTTTAAAAATTCTTCCGAGGAAGTATGAGCCGTACCTGTCATACCTGAGAGTTTTTTATAAAATCTAAAATAATTTTGGAAAGTAATAGAGCCAGCCGAACGAGTTTCTTTCTCTATTTTTACCCCTTCTTTCGCTTCAATCGCTTGATGAATGCCTTCACTCCAACGTCTACCCGGCTGAAGCCGACCAGTAAATGGGTCAACAATAATTACTTCTCCTTCTTTTACCACATAATCTTTATCTTTTTCAAAAATAGCCTGCGCTTTTACGGCCGTTTCCAAATGGTGCACATATTTAATGCCTTTTTCAGTATAAATATTGTCTACACCGAGCAATTGCTCAGCTTTATTGATGCCATCATCGGTCAAACTTATTGCTTTAAATTTTTCATCTACAGTATAATCTATATCTTTCTTCATCTGCTTTGCAATTTGATAAAACTTCACATAAAAATCTTCTGAATCAGCGGAAGTAGAAGAAATAATAAGTGGAGTACGTGCTTCATCTATCAAAATAGAATCCGCCTCGTCAACAATTGCAAAAAAATGTTCTCTTTGCACTACATCATCAATAGAGGTGGCTAAATTGTCTCGCAAATAATCAAAACCATATTCATGATTCGTTCCATAAGTAATATCTGCAGCATAAGCTTCTTTGCGACTGCATGGTTTCAAAAAATCATAAACAATTTTAAATTCTCCAACTTGATCACGTTCTTTGTCTTCTTCTTTGTGACTCGCATCATACATATAAGATACGTTCATTGAATTTACCACTCCTGCCGAGAGTCCTAGAAAATTAAAAACTTGCCCCATCAAGACTGCATCACGACGAGCCAAATAATCATTTACCGTTACCAAATGTGCACCCTTGCCTTCTAGAGCATTCAAATAAAGTGGAAGTGTCGCTACTAATGTTTTACCTTCACCAGTTTTCATTTCAGCAATTTTTCCCGAATGTAATGCAATACCACCAACGAGCTGAACATCATAATGTCTCTCTTTTAAATTCCTCTTGGCCGCTTCGCGCACCAAGGCAAATGCTTCAGGCAAAATATCGTCCAATGTCTCACCCTTTCCTAATCTTTCCTTAAATTCATTCGTTTTCTTGGGAAAATCAGCATCACTAAGTACCGAGACGCTATTTTCAAGCATATTTATACGAGCCACTGCATCATCAGTATTTTTAATGAATTTTGAGCTGGTATCGCCAAAAATTTTACCAAATATAGACATTTTTATATATTAACACAAACAAAGAAAAAATCCCGCCGTAGCGGGATTTTTTCAGAAACAGAAAGAGAGATTAAGCTCGCTTCTTTCCCTTCTTTGCAACTTTCTTCTTTCCCTTCTTTGCTTTCTTTTTTGCTGCCATAATATTTATCGCGCGCGCGAAAATTAAATTATTAATTATAGTTTGCAATAATACGACCAAAAATTATTATTGCGAGAACATACTAATTATCTCGCATAATGAAACTAAATACAATACTTTTTGACCAAAACTGTGGATAACTTTTGCTTTGAAGTAAAAAATAATTTTAGAAAGTCTTTCGCAGGAGCTTAGAAAATAAATGAGGTAGTCCGAATATTATTTTATTGAGCGACGAGAAGTTCGCTGGCAAAGCTTTGCCAGACAGATTGCTTTCTAAAATTATTTTTTACGAAAAAGAAAAGTCCCGCATCATGCGGGACTTCAAATTACTTTCATTTGAAGCGGGTGATGGCGAAACTCCAACATATGTGCCTATGTGAGTGCGACCACCCGCTACAGATAAAAACAATTCCTTAAATCTATTGTAACATAGAGATTAAATTTTTGGGATCTTGTAAGATTGGCGTCAAATTCAACTCTTCCCCAAAACCATACTTATTAGCCAATTCATAAGTAAAAATAAGAGCAGAATAATCTTCGAGTCCGATACCCACAGAATCATAAAGTGTAATTTCTTTATCATTTTCTCTCCCACTTTTTGTCTCATTTATAAGCTCATAAAGTTCGGCATAGACCTTCTTCTTTCCTTCCTTCTCTTCATAACGCTGTATTTCACCTTCGATGATACATTGATCGAAATATTCAACCATAATTTTACTGCGAGAAAGAATAGAAAATTCTAGTTCTGTTTTCCCAATAGTATCTCCACCAAGTGCATTAATATGTACACCAGACTTTATCCAACTATTTTTCAGAACATCAACATATGCTTTGCATGCCGTGCACGTGGTAATGATGTCAGCACCCCTTACGGCTTCTTCGGCATCTTTACATCTGACTAATTTGGATTTAATATTTGATAAATTTTTTTCAAATTTATCCATCGCCAAAGAATCAATATCGAAGTATCGAACTTCAGTAATATTACGTACCAAACTTATTGCCTTCACTAAAAATTCACTTTGTGCACCCGTACCGATAATTGCTAGAACTCTGCTATTTTTTCGCGCCATTAAATCTGTGGCAATTGCCGTAGTTGCAGAAGTACGCAGTGCAGTAAGAAGTGTCATCTCAGAAAACATTATCGGATAACCAGTGTCGACGGTCGAAAGCTGTCCCGTAGCTACTACTGTCATCAATCCACTTTCAGGATTCTTTGGATGACAATTTACATACTTGAAAGTATAATATTTTTCATCACAAATAGGCATAAGCTCGAGTACTCCGCCATCTACATGCATGGCGGGACGAGGCATTTTGGTAAATTTTTCAAAGCGACTAAAGTCTTGTTTGAGTTTTTCCATTAAATCTTTAAAATAATTTTCTACCCCATGTTTTTTAACTATTTCAGATACATTTTCTACAGATAAAATTTTCATAATATTTCCTTACCCGCCATAGCTTTAGCGACGGAGGGTTAAATTAAATGTTCAGCATGATTGGACTAAAATAAAATAGCCCCTTCGCTGGGGCCGCTTGAACATATTTATAAGAAATTTAATATACCCCAGCTGCTATTTAGGAGCGGGTACGGGTGAGATTACATTGAAATTGAAAACCTTGGAAGTCATATGTAGTAAGTATACAGCAATAAAAACTAGTGTCAAATTAGCATTACAATGCTTTTTCTAATATATGTTCCACGATATGATGCATTTGGGCACCTACAAGCTCGCATGACTGACTCAAATGAGAATCTTTTTTGAGATCTGGAGAAAAAGATATATCGGTGACGAATATACCTCTTTTGGGGTGCAAAACAAAATTAGACTGCAAATAATGTTCTGCGCCTAGATGCTTATGCAAATCTCTGGCTGTTTGCATAAATTGGTCTTTTTCTTCTGCAGAAAAACTGGCCTTGCCGTTGGGCAGGTTGTAATGTGGCCTATCCGTGTAAATAGGAAAAACATACACATCTTCTCCACGGAAACCACTGACTGAGTGGATAGAGGCATTTTTACCTGAAATAAATTCTTCAACTAAAATACTTTTTTTATGTTTGACACCATCCTTAATAGCATTCATTAATTCTGGAAAAGTTTTCGCTAAATGTATATCCATATCAGAATCTGGGGTAAAGGTTTTCACTATCCAGGGCGCAGAAAATTTTCCTAAAACTTCTCTAGCTTTTTTAGCCACATATAAATCAGATGGACCGTCGAAATCTGCCTGATATAAAGGAAGAACAATTTTCTTGGGCATATTTAAATCAAGCTCTTTGATATGTTCGCGAAGAACATCATTCTCCTGTTTTAATAAAAAAGAAAAAGAAGAAATATTAATAGTAGGAATTGAAAAACTTTGTAAAATATTTGCCATACTGTGATGCGCCACATTCCAAACTAAATCAACTTTTTGCGGAAGTATTGACGGTGATATTGCTATGCCACCTAAATGCCACACTCCAGTCTTATCAATAAAAATATCTACCACTTTCCAT
>ERZ1292625.4107-Hain-H41-01um-R1-4107-length-11136-cov-4_pt1 | contig 11136 bp, 2 predicted proteins | sample MGYA00564400_ERZ1292625 | MGnify/ENA primary metagenome ERZ1292625 (study PRJEB36523, sample SAMEA6512639) | groundwater metagenome | collected 2019-01-08 | study: AquaDiva: Metagenomics assemblies of 32 groundwater samples
GTCCGCGTGTTGGTTGCCTTCACGTTGGATATCGCAGTCACGGCCACCGGGGGAGACTGTGGCGGTCTCGGCTTGACGCCCGTCAACACGACGGTGATGGTCATCGACGAGGAGGACGACGGTGAGCTTCCGGAAAGCAACAACCAAGGAACTGCCGTTATCGTCGACGACCTTCAACGCGACTTTTCGGTCGTTGGAACAGCCTCTGGGCGTTGGTCGTACGGGCATTCTCCAAACTTGACCTTCGAGCGTTTTGTTCCATTCGCCATGACGGGCAATTTGCAATCGTATGTGGGTTGGGTCCTGCCCGAAGTCGGAGCTTGGGTAGCCCTCAACGTCGGCGTGCCTTTCCGGGGTAATAACGACGGTGACGTCGTTATCTTGCCTGGATGCGACCTCGAAGGCCTCGGTCATGTAACCCACATACGCTGGACGTCTCCCGGCCCTGGTCTGGCCAGGATTCAAGGCCACTTCCGTAGTTCCTTGTCCAAGCCATCGACCGTGTTCATTGTCACGTCGGGGAGGCAACGGCTAGCCCAATCGGCGATCCCGACGCTCACCGTCATTGACTTTCGAGATCTTGCGGTTTGGCGTGGGGGGGAAATTTTCGACTTTGCCGCGTCGAGTGGCGGGGATTCTTCCTGCACCGATGGCGACGTGGCAATCAGCCTGAACATTACATTTACCCCGATAGACACCGCCGACGAAACGATGTTGTCGTTATTGCACCAGAAGTCACGCGAGGAGCGCTGCCCAAAGCCACCAACCGAGGGAGTGGGTGGGGGCTGCGATGGCCGCGTTTCTGTCTACCGCCTGAGCGGGGACTTCTCCGTGCAACAGAATCCTGACGAAGTGTCGCATTGGTCGTATGGGCACTCCGAAAATCTGAACTTTTCCGCGGTGTCGCCATTCACTGTGGGTCACGTCGCCGAGTGGCAGTCACTCGTTGGGTGGTTTCAGCCGAGCGTGAGCGGCAGTCCGGGTGCGCTTGTGGCCATTAACGTTGGCGTCGGTGCGTTCTTGGGCGCGATGGTAGGCGAAGTCGTGTTGCTGCCGGGCTGCCACAGTTCGCGGCATATGGCGTGGGTGACGTGGACAGCTCCTGAAGATGGCGTCGCATTCGTCAACGTGACGTTTCGTAAAACCGAACGCCCGTCGACCGTCTGGATTTTTTCACCAGGACGGACGCAACGCGGGGCCTTTTCGGCTGAATTTGCAACCGCGGCGCACACCTTCAACGTGTCGGTTGTGACTGGCGCCACGATCGACGTTGTCGCGTCTTCGGGTAGCGATGGCGATTGTGCGGGAGGCTTCGTGGTCGTCGACGTCATGATTATGTTGAATTCGAGCGCGGTCAACCCGCCTTGCCCGTTCAACGCATCCGCGTGTGTGATGGTTCAAACGACGGTGGAGGGGGCTGGACGGAGTGGACCCACCTCCCCGCCGCGGCTGCGCCTTGCCGCTGAGTATGATTTGTCGCGTGACTTCTCCGTCACCCGCAACCCGAACGGACCGTGGTCATATGGCGCCTCGCCAAACCTAAAGTTCGACGACTTTACGGTCATCGAGACGATCGATGAGTATCAACAAGTCGTTGGTTGGACACGGCATCCGAAAGAAGTCCCTGCAGGCGCCAACGTGGTGCAGTCCATCGGGGTCACGGGGGGCGCGACGTTCGGCGTGAAATCGGGCGAGATCGCACTCTTTCCCGGATGCACATCTGCCTTCGAGATGGCGTGGGTTCGATGGACCTCTCCGGGCGATGGCGTCGCCACCATTCGCGGATCGTACCGGCGGTCCGCGTCCCGCCCATCGACTGTTTTCGTATTCACGGCCGGTCAACAACGTTCGGCGAGGACGTCCGTCACCATACCCACGTCCTTCGAATACCACGTCAACGTCACATTCAACAGCACCATCGACCTCGTCGCGTCGATTGGGATGGACGCCAACTGCGGAGACGGCCACGTGGTCGTTCTCGCGACAGTGTGGCTCGTGTCGATGACCCCAAGTGCTGATGCTGCCCTAGCACAAGGAGGTGGTGGTGAAGGAGGAGGTGGTGGTGCAGTTGTTTCTTCAGACGTGCCGTTGTGTCCATTTGACGCGTTTGATTGCGGCAATGACTTGCTCACGTACAATATCAGTCGTGATTTTTCAGTGCGACGCAATCCGAACGGAGCTTGGAGCTACGGCCGATGCGGCAATCAAAACTTCTCAAACTTCACGCTGACAACGGCAGTCGCTGAGTGGTCCGTCATGCTTGGCTGGATGCCAAACTGGCCCAACGAACGTTCCGGCGCTTTCGTGGTGACTTCGGTCGGTCCCGATGTAGTGAGTGGCGTGGTCCCCGGCCGTGTGGCGCTTCACCCGAGTTGCACTGGAAATGTCGAAATGGCAGGGATCCGATGGACGGCGCCCGCTCGAGGTGTTGCCAACATTACTGGCCGTGCCCTCCAAAGCAGCAGCGGAGAGTCGGGCTTTTACTTGGTGGTGTCCGACAGCAGGGGCGGCGGCAAACGGCGTCAGTTGAGCGGACATAACCTCAAAGGATCAAAGCAGCAGAGCGTTAACTTTTCACATCTCCGGGTGTTCATGGAGGAACGTGGCGCGACGATTGATTTCTTCGCCAACGTCGGGGCCGACGAAAGTTGCTCGGAAGGGTACGTCTTACTCGACGTTGCAATTGAGTTCAACGTGTCCATTGGCGTGCCGGACGATCGTTGTCCTTTGCAGGCGCCGGTGTGCAATGAGACGCAGTTGTTCTTCGAGGAGCGCCGAAAGCGTCTTTCTGCCGTCACGGCGGATGAGCTCGGTGTCAATGAACCCACGCCGCTGGGGCCGCACCGCACCGCGCCCCCGTTTCTATCTGCGCGTCCCGTAAAACTGGCGTACGATCTGGACGACGACTTTTCCCTCGTCGACAACCCAAATGGTGCGTGGCGCTACGTGTGGTCGCCTTCGGGTGAATTGGCGGAGAGTAGTGCTGGAGGGTATCTGCTTCGGGGAAAAATCGCTCCACCCGCCGTGTTTGACGGGTGGTCCGAAGCGGGAAACGGTACGGTGGGACAAAATATGCGCCTCGACGACACGTTCAACACCGTGGGTGCGGGAAAGGTGTATCTATACCCTGGTTGCAAACCCGACGCATCCGCCGCCTTTCAGCACAGTGTCACTCACGTCCAATGGAGGGCACCGGTGGGGTTGGATGGCGTCGCTATTGGCACCGTTTCGGGCAACTGGACTCGAGGAGAGACCACTCCTCGTTATTTTGTGGTATCTGTCTTCTCAGCTGCCGACGATCGACTGAGCCCTTCGGCTTCGTCGTCGTCGACGATTTCCACTCGCATGGTGACCACCGCGGCAGACCAGTTGGATGTGCAGCCCTTTCAATTCACGATCGAAGTCACCAATGAGACTGTGGTCGACGCCTGGGTGGCGCTCTCAGATGTGACGTGTCGCTCGGCGGAGACGACGTTGTCCATCCACGTGGACCTATTGTGGTTTCCGTTGTCAACGTCCGTGGAAGCCCAGTCCGCCGTTGCGCGCGTTCGTTGCCCCGCTGGGGCGACCCGCTGTCAAAACGGCGTCGCGCTGTTTGACGCCGCGCTCGACTTCAGCGTTGCGACGAACCCGTCGGGACCGTGGACCTACGGTTGGGCCGATTGGCGCGAATGGACCTCGTCACCTCCTCCTCGCGAAATCGTCCGGACAGTCAAACTCGCGTGGTGGAGCTCGTTTTTCGTTTGGTTCGACGCTTCGGACATTGGGAAGGACGCGGCGACCGTGGGGTTGACCGCCTTACCAGCCACCGTCAACTTCGCCCGCGTTGGAATAAACGCTCATCCGAAGGAATGGCGAAGCGGCATTCCCCCAGGTACCGTGACAATGACTCCTGGCTGCTCCCTGGTGATCCATTCAGGGTCCGTTGTTCGTTGGACGGCATCAGTGCGGGGTCTTGCGAACCTCCACGTGGACATTCTGCGCGGGGAAAGCGCACGGACGATTGCGCTCGTCGCCTTCAACGACGATGAACAGATTCTACTGCGCGACGACGAATCGGACCGACTCAATATTACCGCGACGAGGCTGGTGGAACCCGGTGCGCATTTTAGCGTCTTTGTGTGGCTCGTCGATCGCGTGGGCGGTTGCCGATATTTGGACACGCCGATCGCGATGACTATCGCTGTGCGCCCTCCTCTCAGCAACGAGAGTCGTAGCAACCAAGAAACCGGAGGTGACAGCAATAATAACGCAAAGGTTAGTCCGTTGTGCCAGAGGAGCGCCCTAGTCACCTGCTTTGCCGCTGACGCGCGGACTCCTCCACGCCTTCGTTTTGACGTTGCGAATGGTTTTTCTGTTTTGAGCAACCCGAACGCCAACATTTGGACATTCGGGTGGACCACGATCATGGCTGCCGATGCGGCGGTCCAACAAACCGTCCCGCGACCAAAACTCTTCCCGATGGGCGTCGGATATGGAGTAGGCAGTGACATGGCCTCCGCAGGCGGTCTACCGTTCGACTTCAGCGAAGTAATCCCCATCGCCCTGGTGGTCCTGCTCCCGGCTTTCGGCAACCTGACGGGAAGTCGTGATGGTTCTCACTTTGACTCCGTCGCGCGAGTTTACCTGAACAGCGCCACCACGGGATTCAATGGTCTGCCTGGCGGCCTCATAGGTTTGCACCCAGGGGGCACAAACTCGGCAGCTTGGATCCGTTTTCGAAGTCCCCATGCGGGAACGTTGACGCTCACCGCGCAGTTCTTATTCGGTGATGGTGGCGGAATGCCATGTATTATCGTCTTCAACCGGTCGCAAATGGTCCTCTTGGTCGGACAGTCGAGAATCGACCGCCAGCTGGTGATGCGACGTAACGTCGACGAGGCCACAACGGTCGACTTCTTTGTCATTCCGAGCAGCGAATCGGGAAATCGCTTCGGTCTTACTCCACTCAACGCGACGATCGACCTCGTTCGCGATCGCGGAACGGTGAGACGCTGCGCCTATGGCGCCCAGCAATGCTTCGGCTCGCACGACGCGGTTTACTCGTTGGTTCACGACTTCTCCATCTTCGCGAACCCGAACGGCGCGTGGACGTACGGCTGGTCGCCAGGCACCGAAACGATACCCACCGCTCCCTTGTCACTTGGAGGCGATAGTGACGACGCGGTGCAGACGACGAGGTGGCGCAACGACCGCGTTGACGACTTCCGGCCGCTGGACTCGTTTACGCAAAAATTGGGGGTTTTTGGTTGGGCGATGAACACTTCTGCGGACGCGGCCTGGACGACTCCGACCGTATGCGTCAATGCGCGACCGGACGGTTTCTTCGGCGTCGCGCCCGGCATGACGGCGATGCACATGGGCTGTCCCGACGTGAATGCCGCGGCGGAATCATCCCCATCTCCTCCGTCGGTGGTCCGAATGCCGGTCATCCGGTGGTCGGCGCCATCGGATGCGGTCGCGGTCAACGATTCGAGCAGCAGAGGCGCAACGCAGCGTTGGCGCGTCACGGTGTCACGAGGCGACGGGGGCGCGACGAGAACGGTGTTCGTGCTCGGTCGCAGCGGCTCGACGTTCGAGCGGCAGCAAGTTGGCGTCAGCCCAGCCGGTGGGAGCGCGCAGCAATGGGGACTGTCTCCGTCGGCAGGAGCTGTTGCGGGTGGCCGTCGTGACGTTGGGGGGACCAGCGGAAATGCCACGACGCTGGACGTCTTCATGTGGGCGTCTACCTGTGGGAACACGTTGACGCCGGTGAGCGTCGAGGTGGCGCTGCTCGTCGTCAACCCCAAGGTGCCGAACCCGCGGTGTCCGCCACTGATGTCGCCGGTGTGCGACCTGGACGCCGGCACGTTCGCGTACGACGTCGCGGATGATTTCGACCCGCTGCGCAACCCCAGCGGACCGTGGCACTTCGGCGGCGGCGCGACGTTCGCGGCCTACACCGAGGCGTTCGGTGACGTCGACACGGCTGGGTGGCGGTCGGCTCTGGGCGCCGTGATGCGCAGCTTCGCGCTGCAGCCGCGCGCGGACGGCACGAGGCCCGGTCAGGTCGCGCTCGTCACATGCGCGGCGGCGAACGCGGCGACGTCGAAGGAGGCCGTGGCCTCGCAGCAACCGCCGCGCGTGCGGTTCGAGTGCCCGCACAACGGGTCACTCGTCGTGTCGGGCAGCTTCTCCGTCGTCGGGGATGCCAACGACACGGCGCCGCCCATCACGCCGTCCGTGACGCTACGCCGGAGGAGCGGCGCCTCGTCGGCGCTGGTCGTGATGCCGGCGGCATGGGAAGACGACTGGACGCCGCTCGGCGATGCGCCCGCGACGATGCCGCTGCGGCGCGTGTCGGTGGCGCACTTCAAGGCCACGGTCGCCGTCGTCGCCGGGGACGTCGTCGAGCTCGGCGTCGACGTGTCGCGCTTCGCGCTCGGAGCGGCTGGCCGCTGCGTCAACACCACGCTCGAGGCGCGGATGACGTACCGCACCAAGTGGACGGCGACGCCGTCGGCAACCGCGTCGGCCCGGCGAACGCGGTCCGCCTCGCTGTACGACGACCGACGGCGCACGGCGACCGAGACTCTCGCTGTGCCCGACGCCGCGACTGCCGCGCCGAGCACCACCGCGTCCGCACCGGCGCCAACCGATGAACAGCTGTCGACGACCGGCACGAGTCGCCCGCAGGCAGCGTCGACAAGTGTCGCCACAGGCACAAGCCCCTCGGCGCTGCCGCCGGCTCCGACGTCCTGCGCGGGCAACGGGTCGTGCGTGACAACTGCACCGCTCACGAACGCGACAGATCCCGCTGTCACATCGACCTCCGCACAGCCCGCCTTCCTCGAATCCAGTAACCTTCCGGGGGGCTTCGCGTCGCAGCCGGCGGCGCAGGCGTCCTTCACAGCGGCAGCCGCCACCGCGGCGCTGAGCGCGGCCCTCGGCGGCCCCGGAGACGCGCTGCAGCTGGCGCGCTCGTCCTCGGCGCTCCAAATATTGTACTTGTGCTACGTGAGCGACCAGGGCGGGAGCTGGACCGACGCCGGCTTGCGGTACGCGATCTCGACGCCGCTGGAGTTCCCCGATGCGCTCGTGCCGTGGCTGCGGCTGCAAGTCGGCGGCGCGAGCATCGCACTGGCAGACGGGCAACGGCTTTCGGTCGCGCCGTGGATGGGAGCCGTCATCGGCAACGTCGGCGGGACGCTCGCGCTGACCTGCGTGATTGTCGCGTGCGGCGCGCTGGCCGGCGCCGGCCGGTCGGTGGCGCGGTCGGTGAAGGCGGCGCGCGCGGCTGGCGAGGACGTCGGCACCGTCGCCGCGACCGTGCGTCTGGTTGGCCTCCCGGGCGCCGCGTTCGTCGTGCTGTCGCTGAGCGTCAAGGGCACGACGCTCGTTGCGGCGCGCCTGTGGTCGGCGCTTCCGCTCGTCGACTCGCCCGGGACCGCCGCGTCAGTGGCCGTCGTGGCGACAGCGATCGTCGGCGTCACGGCGGCGTGGCTGTGGTACCGCTTCTCGCTGGTCGCGCAATCGATCCGGGGCGGTGGCGTCGCGTACGTCCCTTTCGTGGTGTGCCGCCGCGTGAAGGTGGCCGACAGGGTGGAAGGCGGCGCCGGCGAGCCGCTCTCGGCGACCGAGACGACAGCGCGGCCCCCTGCTGGGCTGCAAGCGACGGAGTCCTCGTGGGCGGTGTCGACCCTGCTGGTGGGGGACCGCGGCTGGTTTTCGACGGCGGCCAGCGACGCGTCCCCGGGCCAGGTGCGGCTGGAGCTGGACGGTGCCGTCTTCCGCCGCTACGGCGCGGGCGCTGAGTCGAGCTCGGACGTGCCCCGGCGCCTGTACACGACAGGCGTGGAGCTCGCGGCCACGTGCGCGATGGCCGCGTGCGAGGGCGTTGCATGGCGCTACTGCCAAGCGGCGACCGTCGTCGCCGGCCTTGTCACGGCGGCGGTCGCGCTGTGGTTCGTGGTCGTCCGCCCGGCGAGCGTGCCCGTCCGCAACGTCATCGGCGGCCTCAGCGGCGCGTGTGCCTTCGTCGTCGTGCTGCTGACCGTCGCGCTGTGGGCGCGTGCCCCTCTTGCCGCCCTCGTGCCAGTGTCGACGGCGACGATGTGGGTCACAACGGCCACGTCGCTGGCCGGTGGCGTCTTGTCTGTCGCCCGCGCGGCGTGGGTCGTCGTGCGACGAGTGAAACTGTGGCCAATTCGGACTGTGGATGCCGACGACTCCGCCGCGGGGCCTCTCTTGTCGGTCGTGGAGTCGCCAGTTGACCCGGCCCGTCAACCGACCGCGGCGTCCAAGCTCACGAACCCCCTCGAGCGCCGCGACGACTGATCGTTGCGCGGCGCGGAACTTTTGCAGTTCCCGCCGATAAAGGACAACGAATGACTGATCCCACCACTCCACTGATTCAAAGCTCCCGATCTTCCTTCGCGGCAAAACGATTCGTATCTGTTGCATATCGCTTGTTTCTCTCGATCGCTCGACCATTCCACCGAAGACTTGCAACAATGTGGTTCATCGCCGTTGGGGCTTTGTTTCCCTTCACCCCAAAAGTTTTGACTCGACATTTGTCACTGTTCGTTCTTTTGTCTCTCTCCTCTCCTATGGTATGGAACATTGCGGCGGCGGTCGTCGCAGCCTCGTTGTTGCTATCTGTGGTGTGGCTTCCAGTGGCATCATCGGCGAGGAAGGCCCCCCACAACGGAGGATCAGCTGAAGTTGCCGTCGAATTGAATTTCACGACGAACCCGCCGATTTCAGGGCTCTCGTGGCTGACCGCCACCGCCTTTGCAACCGACGAAGACCCTCAAACGCACACGTTTCAAATGATGGCTTTCGACGCCAATTTGCCGTCTTACCCAGCGCAGCTGTTCACCTATAGCGGGTCGACCGGCACGCTCCTGGCATCGACCGTCATTGCGTCGAGTACGAATTCCGTTTCCAATTTGGTTTCCGACGCGGCCTCTGTTTACCTCGCCTATGCGAACAGCGCACTCACAGCCGTCAATGTCATCAAGTTGAGTCGAGTGGACCTTTCGGTTCGTTGGAATGTGACGCTGACGCTGCCTTTCGACGTTGTTCCAGGACTGAACCTGGCTCTTGGTACTGTGGATGGAAGTGGAAACGACGAGGCATCGATGGCCGCGATGCGCACGATACTCTACGTTCAACTGGGGCTCGCGAGCAACTACAGCTGTCGCGCCATGGACGCGATGACGGGTAACACAATTTGGTTGTTCTCTCCCGATGAGCTTGTCCTGGTAACTCCCTTCGTTGCTTTCGATCACAATTACGCAAGCTTTGGATGGGCTCTGGGCTTCACGTCACGAATCTGGCACGTCGATGCGCGTACTGGGAAATTGCTCGGCAACACCTCCCTTCCAGGTTCGCTATTGGCCGTACGCGGTGGTCGGTCACGGCGGGCACTTGGCCATCCCGAGATGACCGCCGTCACCAACGTGGCCTCTGAGACGGGCTATTCGTACGTCGTTTCGCGAATCTCTGCCCACAACGGCACCGTTCTCTGGCAGACGGCGAACGTTTCGCAATCCGCCGGCAGCTCTTCCAACGTGACCGCGACGATTGTGAACTCGCAATTACTCCAAAAGGACGTGTTATTCATCGTCACCAACGGTTGTGACGTCGTATCGTTATTGCAAGTCTCTGACGGTACACAAGTGTGGCAGTTCACGGTGTCCAGCAGCACCGTTCCCGCCCTGACACTGTACTGCAAGCAGGGCTCGGGCAACCTCGTGCAAACCGTGGATGGGGAAACGGGAAAAGTCTATGTCTGGGGAACTCAAATGTCCACCGATCAGCAGCAGGTGCAACAGGTGCTGGTGGTTTTGAATCCCGCCGTCGACGGTGTATCGCCGATTTGGATTTCCACCCAGGATGCGAAGCGTTCGACCCTTTTCGCCAACAGCGCCGCACTCGACGTGGTGGTCTTGCGGGTACAAGGGGGAGACTTCTCTCTCTCTCTCTCCTCCTCGTCCTCGGAGTATCATCGTGGTAGTGCCCCCTCATCGATGCGACTCTTGACGGCGTTTGGGAACCAGGCACTCGCATCCGTTTATGGAGCGGCCTTCGACATTCCACGGAGCGCCGTGTCCTTTCCGATCGTGGTGTCACGTTGCCGTGGATTTGAGTGCGCCGCCGATGACTGCCACAACGTGGGCCTGCATCTTGGCTGTGATCGGTTGTCGGATGCGGCTTCCGTCGCACGCTCGTGTCGTGTGTCAGCCATCTCCGGCAAAGTCGAACTCGTGGAGAAGCTCTACACTACCGTACCGAACTGCGCCCCTTCCGGATCGCCGTCGTTCACTACAAAGCTCGAAATGGGCGTGTGTCGACCGCATGAGCAATCCAACACCTCGGAGGTGCTGCTCCGCTGTGATGCGTCGTGAAAATATTTTCAAACGCTTTCAATAATTCATCCATAATTGGAGGGGATTTTTTTCTATATTTTTATATTCGCAAAACGGGGACGTACCCAACCGCAGGAGGAGCATTTGGACTTGCGGCTTGTGGAACCGTCGTTGCGCTAATTCAACAGCCTAATTGTCTGTGCGTGTTATATTCGCAAACAGGTTCGGCAGCAGACTTTTCAAAGCGCTCGCTTTAGTTTCTATTCTGTGTTGGTTCAAGCGACCGTTGAAAACAAATCACAACGCCCAGAATGAAGCTGTTCCTGCCGCTGACGCTCATCGCCCTCTGTCTGATGGGCACCCCCGCCGCAGGCTCCCATTTGGTGCAACCGGCGCTGCATCTGCAGAAGCCACCCGCCAAGCAACTCGATGCCGACTCGGACAATGTGGTGTACGACCTCGGTGGCAACACGACCGTCCCTTCTCATCACAAGGAGCCGGAAAACTGCAATCCGAAATGCCAAAGCCGGCTGTGTCGAGGATGGTATTGTGGAAACGATCCAAAACTGTCGCGGAAAGCGTGCAACGGGAATAATCTGTACCGATTCAAGCTTGGGGATGTCAATCCATCCGGCATTGGTGCCTGCTGCGTGCGGTGCGTTGTGGAGCCGCCAGGTTCACCCGACCACTGCGCTTGACAATGGCCCTCCTCTTTCCTCGCCGATCGATTCGCTTCTTTCGTCTCCTTCTTGATAAGGTATTCGTTCACCAACAGCGGAACGAA
>ERZ1292625.3147-Hain-H41-01um-R1-3147-length-13848-cov-12_pt1 | contig 11128 bp, 10 predicted proteins | sample MGYA00564400_ERZ1292625 | MGnify/ENA primary metagenome ERZ1292625 (study PRJEB36523, sample SAMEA6512639) | groundwater metagenome | collected 2019-01-08 | study: AquaDiva: Metagenomics assemblies of 32 groundwater samples
CCAAAGAAAAATGTCCTTTCCTTTTTCAAGAAAAATTTCACCCCCGCCAAATCAGAGAAGCAAGGAACATTTTTCTTTGGTGTTGCCGAGTGAAGCGAGGCAGTGGCGGAACGATACGAGCGTACGATTCGGTTTCAAGCCACCACGCGCTCCGCGCGTGCGATTAGTCGGAGTCGGGATTATCAGCAAAATACATTCGAACTTTGTTTAATATGCACCGCAAATTTTCAAAAAGGGTTTCCGAATGCAAAATGGGGTCGGCGCTTCGTGTAAGGTACCCCATTCTTAAGACAAAGATTCCAGGCAATTATATATATTTTAACGCAGTTGATTTTTCAAAGCAAATTGTCTTGGCGACATTTTTAATGCCGTGTGTATTCTCGTAGTATTGTAGATATATATCGTCCTATATATTTCAAACACCAGCTCTCCTAAACTATCAAATCTGTTTGGATCACCCAGATCAATTTTAAACTTGTCATAAAAACTTTCTTGGTAACCATTTTGCCAAGGAGAACCTTTTTCAGACATTGATACTTTAATACCGGAAGATGTGCAAAAATTTATATATATTTCACTCGTGTATTCACTACCTTGATCAGAATGTATGATATCGAGTTTTGAATGATTCATTAAAGCAGATATCAAAGCTTGTATTGTTAATGAACTTGAATGATTGGTTAATATGCATGCCCCAACAACTTCACGATTGAAAATATCAATTACAGTTGCAATATATATGAACCTATTTTTATACCAAAGATATGTGAAGGCACTGCCCCAGATTTGATTGATTTTAGAGCATGGTGTTGTGACTAAAAGATTAAGGTATTTGTTATATACGCTTGCATTACTTCGTTTAAACGGCTTCCTGTGTCTTCTATATGGTTTAAGATTGAATTTCTTCATTACTCGCAGTATTCTCTTTTTGTTTAATTTTAGTTCTATCGCTAACCTCTTATGGCCATAGCTTGGAAAACCACTCCAGACTTTTTCAATTTCTTCTTTTACTTTCAAGTCTTCTTTGTACTTCTCACTTTTGTAATACAACGAACTCCTAGATACTTCAAATATGTCATAAAGTTTCTTGTGTTTTTTCGCTACCACTTTTTTTGGGAAATACCAAGTTGCACAGTCAGCTCACCAATGATTTGTTTCAATTCCTTATTCTCTTTCGTGAGCTTTATGATATCTCTTTGTGGTGCTTCTCCTGTACTTTCTCTTAGCCATTCATATATGGTTGTTTTACCTATACCGTGTTCATTTGATATCTCTGCAATTGATTTACCTGATGTTTTAACTCGTTCAAGGATTTGATTTCTTAAATCCTTACTTATCTTATTATGTGGTGAAGGCATATTCTTTGGCAATGTTACTAATATATCGACTATTATATTACTAATCTTACCGGAAAATGTGTCTTAATTTTGGGGTACTTGTCAGACATGTATAGATTATATCAAAAAATCGTTGCTATATTAATATGTAATTGTTATAATAAAGTATTAAGAATATAATATTAATCAAGAAGTCATGAATAAAAATTATGAGTACGAATCGAGAGAGAGAGTTAAAAGCCCTCTCTAAAAATACATTTTCAATTCTGCAAAAAGTTTTTGTTTTGCCTATTTTTATTGTTATAGTTTTTTCATACGCAACACCTGCTCTCGCTTTTAATCCCATAACTTCTTTAACTGATTTTTTTTACAAAATTTTTTTTACACCGACAACGATTCAAGTTATTACTCCCACCACGCCAGCACCAGTACAAAAAACTACTTCTCCTGTAGTTGTGATCGGCAACTCAACTTCAAATATTCCAAAAGTCAGTGATGCAACTATCCTCTCTATCCTCCAAAGATTAATTAATCAACCCAACATACAAAATAAATTACGAGGTCCTCGTGGTTTCCAAGGAGCACAAGGTCTCTCAGGTTTTTCTAGATATACTTTTCCAAATATTGATGGTTTGCCTGGTCAAGTTTTACATACCAATGGTGCGGGTGCATTAGTTTGGGGGTATGTGGGTGGTGGAGGTTCAAGCACTACTAACTACAATTCTCAATGGACAACTACTGGTTCAGATATTTATTTTAATACTGGGAATATTGGAATTGGAACAATGGCGCCTGCAACAACACTCGAAGTAAATGGTACAACTCGTTCGGCACTGCAAGACAAGGGTGGGCAAGTTTTCAACGTAAAAGCTTATGGGGCAGTTGGAGACGGCTCAACTGACGACTACACTGCAATAAACTCTGCCTTAGTCGCTGCTAGAGCAGCGCAAGGCACACTCTATTTTCCACACGGTACTTACAAATATTCAACAACACTTTCCTTCGGAGGTAATAATGTTCACTATCGGGGAGAATCTGGCACAGTTCTTTATTTTACAGGAACTGGCAATGCGATTGAATTTAATGCTGGCTCTGGCGATTATGTGCGAGCTACTATAGAAAACATTCAAATCAAAGGCAACCCAAACGCAACTAATGGAATATATTTTCAAAGACAGCATAACCTCAATGTTAGAAATGTTTATGTTCGAGATGTTAGTGGTGCAGGACTTTTAATTAAAGGCAGCGTGCTTGGAGTTATCGATCATTTTACTATGGGGCCGTCGGGGGTGCCATTTTCAACGGTTCCCGTAAACGGCATCTTGATTGACTCATACACGGGCATAGGTTCAAGTACGACGATTACCATACTAGTTCCCGACATCAACGGAGTTAGTGGATCTGGCATCAAGTTCGCGGGTGTATCATATTCAACCGTCATAGGTGGAACAAGTGAGAGTAACGGGCGAGGAATTGAAGTCACGGCAAATGCGATAGGCATTCACATTTCAGATATGGACTTAGAAGGAAATACAAATCAAGACATACTCGTGAATGGCACAGATGCAGTTTTTGATAACATTGACAGCCTAAAATTAGTACAAGTAGGCGCGACAGCAAATCGCGCATCGTTTGATAATGGGGAATTTTCTAGCATTCAAATTGACGCTGGTGCAAATAGAACTTTTTTAAGTAAGCTGATGTACAATTACGGTTCACCCGGGACACTTACAGACGCCGGGACTGATACTTATTATGACCACATTCAAAATGGACAGACAGGAGTAGTCACCACAAATCTATTGGATGTAGTTGGAAGATCGGTAACAATTACAGGAAACACGACTTTGGCAACTGCCATCGGGACGACAAACACTTTCGGTTCCGGCGCATCTTCCATTAATACCGTCGGTTCCGCGACTACGCCGGGAGTTTTGACCTTGCATGGCGCGACGACTCTGGATAATACTTTTTCGCAAACCGGCGTAAATACTTTCAGTACGGGAACTGGAGCAATCAGTTTGAATGGTCCGACTTCGGTTACCGGCACCAATACTTTTAATGTTGGCACCGGACTGGCTACCTTGGGAGGAAATGTAAATATCGCTGGCAACGTCGGCATCGGGACGACAACGCCGGAAAAGAAACTTGAAATTAGAGCGAATGATTCTCTTGTCAACTCCCCGGCCGTCGTGCTACTTCTCAATAATCGTACAAGTGGTACCGCTGATATCGGTTCTGGACTTGCAGTCAGTTATTCCCTCCAAGATTCTGCGGCGTATAACATGCCAGCAGCGCAGACATGGGTGACATGGGTAAATGCTACGGACACGACTCAGCGTGCGGCGATGACGGATTACCTTGTAAATACATCTGGAGTTCAAAAGCAAGGCGTCACTCAAGTATTGCAGTCCGATCAAGCGACCGTCAACATCGGCATCGGAACGACGGCGCCGGCCAACATCCTCCATGTTACTGGCGCTCCTGCCACCAGCACTCATACGGCCCAGATTGATAATACTCTGGGAGGCACTACCCAGAACAACGGATTATTGATTCTCGCCGGCAACAATACCGGCGTCGCCGCCTCAGAAATGATTACTTTCAAGCGTCCGGACCTGACCGTCATCGGCTCCATCTCCCAGAATGCCGCCGGCTCCGTTGCCTACAATTTAACTTCCGACGAGCGTATCAAGGAGAATATTACTCCGACTACCTACGGACTCCCCGACTTGATGAAAATCAACGTCTCCGACTTCAATTTCATCAATGACCCAACCAAACAGAAGACGACCGGCTTCATCGCCCAGAATCTCTACACCATCTATCCCGGAGCCGTCACTCCCAATGGTGACAATGGAACCGACACACTGACCTCGGGAGTAACTCCATGGATGATTGATTATTCTAAACTTACTCCGCTCCTGGTTAAATCAGTCCAAGACCTGAACCTCAACCTCGAAAGTATCGCTGGCACTTTCACACCAATACCCAGTTCTGCTTCGGAGTCATTCGTCAACGTTTTCTTTAAAAATTTGTTTGCAAAGATTACGACCTGGCTGGCGGATGCGGGGAATGGGGTAAGCAACATTTTTGCCACAACAATCACCGCGAAAAATGCAAATATAAATAATATTAAAACAGACACTCTCTGCCTAGGATCTACTTGCGTAACAGAAAATCAGTTAAAATCTTTGCTCGCTGGAACAAGTAGTGGTTCTGGTAGTGGAACTTCTGCACCAATAATTCCAACTTGTATAACTCCCCAAACTCTCGTAAATAATGTTTGTACAGATCCAGTTGTTACTCCTGCAGTCACATTACAAAGCATCGCCATCACCACTCCCGCAACTAAACTTTCTTACACCGTTGGTGATGCATTAGATATTACCGATTTAGTAGTTACTGGAACTTATAGTGATGCCTCAACAAAAGTAGAAACCATTACAGCTGTTGATGTTTCTGGTTTTAATAGCACTGCACCCATAACCGGACAAATTTTGACTATTACGGTCGGAGGAAAAACAATTACTTATACGATTGATGTAGTTGCGGTAGTGCAATAAAAAATTAAAAAAACTCGCCCGCATTCCTCCCCAAACCCCTCCTGCGGGCGGGAAGAAAGCCGAGGCGGGGCAATTCCATTCCCCCAGAAAAATAGTTTGCCCCGCCGAGTCCAAATTAGTTTTCAGGATTTTCGTCAATAAAAGTTCGAACATCAATCAAAAAACACCGCAAATTCTGGGTTAGAGCATTTCCGCCAAAAAATGCGTCGGCACTAAGCGCCGACTTTTGTCGACATCTATTTCCCTTTGGGATACGGTAGATTACGGTACAATTCTTCTAACTTACGTTCAGGATCTGCATCCCACGCTTCTCTCAAGGTGAATTCCCCCCTCTTCCCCTGATCTTTTGCAACGTACAGAGCATAGTCAGCATAGTTCCTAATTTCTCCCATAGTTGGATGTTGTTCCAGAGTCGTATACTTATCGTCGCCGATATGACCTTCGCCATCTATTGTAACGACCCCAATACTCGCCGATGCGTTGACACGATACTGTCTGTATTCTTGACGCATGACCCCATTTACCTCTTCGATGGCAAAACGAATGTCGTGTGCGGTCTTCTTCGCACCAGCCGCAGTAGTGTCGAAAAGAAAAACGACGAATTCGTCTCCTCCTATACGAGCCAAAACGTCTTCTTTGCGAAGAATGGCCTGCATCTTCTGGGCAGCCAGCCGTAGAAACATATCACCACTATCATGACCAGTTGAATCGTTTATCATTTTGAAACTATCGAGGTCAATAGCCAGAAAAGCACTTGGGATCTGCCTATCTTTTGACCGCTCCCTTTTGAGAAGGGAAACATACCGATCCCACTCTTCTCGGAAACCGACTCTATTCAGTAAGCCAGTAAGATCGTCTGTTCGACCCGTTTTCTCTAGTGTGGCAACTTTCTCTATCATCTCGGCAAACTTTATTTTCAGTTCTTCTAGGGAAAAGGTGTTCATTGTTTCTGCAAATATCGCCATTTGTTCAGATAGGCGGAGTTGTTCTGGCGATTTTCCACGTCGCTCCACAGCATTCTCGGTACCGCTCAATTTTGGAAGGTTATCTAGCATATCTGTCTAGTATACTCCCATCAGTGCATTAATTCTACCCCCACCCCGATAGCACGACATGCGTGCTTTTTTAACTTAGTTGCAAATGACTTGCATTTAGAATAAAGTAGGTAGAAATGGAAAGCTTAACAACCGTGTTCATAAAATTATGATATATATTTATGCTCTATTAAGTACCATAGTAGTAAGCTTAGTTTCACTAATTGGTGTCTTTTCGTTTTCTATAAAAGAAGAGTTTATTCACAAATACATTTCCTTATTTATTAGTTTAGCAGTCGGTGCTTTGTTGGGTGATGCATTTATACACTTAATTCCAGAGTCATTTGAGAAATTAATAAATGGCACTCATATCGGTGTGCTTATTGTTGCTGGACTCTTTCTCTTCTTTGTTTTAGAAAAGTTTCTTCACTGGCATCACCATAGTGATGATATAGAAGAACGTCATACTAATCCCGTTGGGAAATTAATACTTTTTTCTGACGGAATTCACAATTTCATAGATGGAATTATTATAGGAGTTAGTTTCCTTATAAGTGTGCCAGTTGGAATTGCCACGACACTAGCAGTAATCCTTCACGAAATACCTCAGGAGATTGGAGACTTTGCTGTATTACTTCACGCTGGTTATACTAGAAAACGAGCATTATGGCTTAACTTTTTGTCTGCCCTAGCTGCAATTTTGGGCACTCTTGTAGCTTTTATTTTAGGAAAAACAGGAGAAAGTTTTACTACTTGGATTTTACCTTTAGCCGCAGGTGGTTTTATTTATATTGCTGTAGCAGACTTAATACCGGAGTTACATAAAACAAAAATAGTAAAGTATTCCTTTTTGCAACTAGTAGCTTTAGTTCTAGGAGTTATATTAATGTTTATCTTAACTTTCCTAGAATAAGCAAACAAATTTACTTGTTTATGCTTCTTAGTTGAGGTAAAATTATCTTATGGAAATAATTGAAAGATCAGATGAAAAATTAATTTGGTCTGCTTTAGAATATGAAGAAAAAAATCGAAGCTCGGATTGGTTTTGGGCGCTCGGCATTATCGTCGTGACAAGCTCAATCGCCACAATTATTTTTGAAAATTATTTTTTTGCAACCCTAATTATCCTCTCTGGAATTTTATTAGGTTTTTTTGCGATTAAAAAACCAGACACAATAATTTATGAATTAAATCAAAAAGGCTTAACGATCAGAAACCGTCTTTATCCTTATGAAAATATAAAATCTTTTTGGATTCAAACAGAACTTAAACCAATACTTTTTATTCATTCAGAAAGAGCTTTCATGCCAATTCTTTCTATTCCGATAAATGAAACAATAGCAAAAGATATCCATTCAATAATGCTTTCAAAAAATATTGCCGAAGTAGAAATGAAAGAACACGCTTCAGAAAAAATAATGGAGGCTCTAGGATTTTAATAGACTTTTTTAAAAAAACTGCTAATCTTTAATTATGCTCTCTTTTGATGTATTTTAAAAAAAATAATTATGCCCTCATAGTTTAATGGATAGAATGCGAGCTTGCGGAGTTTGCGATGTTGGTTCGATTCCAACTGAGGGCACAAATTTAAAATTTACTAAAAATTCAAATTTAATCAGAAATTAAATAATTTTTTATATAAATTACTAAATATTTTATAAATATTGCTAAACTTGCGACACATTACAAGCCCTTGACTTTTTTATAGTGTATGTGGTACAATAATAAATGAAAAAAGAGGTGGGGATTTTCCCCAATGTTCTCTAAAAACTTTAGATTAAAAATTAAAAAGGAGGCTTTTATGAAAAAGCTAAGTTTCACGCTGTTCTCGGCCATAGTATTGGTCGCAATTTCTACACCAGTGAGTGCAGAAGTGGATCACTGGGCAACCTTGGAGGAGTGCAAGGCGGCCACGACCGCCCCGTACTATTATCCAACCATTCTTCACGATCAAAAAATCGATGTGAAGAAGGAATTTGCACAAGGGAGGACAACTCCATTGTGCATCGAAATGGACCTTCCTGACCGTCTCGGCGGAAAAGGCTGGGTTCGTGTTGGAGATGATCGCGAGATCTTCTACGACAGGAAAACAGGAGAGCCACTCCGGCTCGAAAAATGTAACAATCATATTTACGAAATTGTTGCACTACCAAACGCTACAAAAGGAGAAAAAGGCGAAAAGGGGGATATTGGTTACACCCCCATGCCCATATTATGGGCATCTCCACCGCCTCCGGTAGACGACAGGTGGTTCTGTGCACGCCATCCGGTGGTGTGTACGGTTGGTGGTATTCTTATTGGAGGAGCCATCATCTACGTCGCCACCCAACAACATAACCAGGACAATAGAGGAACCCCTCCTGGTGGTAGCACAGATCCCGGAACACCCGGGGGTCCAAGTGGCCCAAACAGTTTCTAAGTTTCTTAAGAACATCTATCAGAGAAAGGTTGCGTGTTTTTTACATAATACCTTTCTCTACTTTCCAAAGTTATGAATTAAATAAAAATTTACATTCATAATTCTGGAAAGTAAAAATATCGAATTTTTACTAAAATAATTAACATACCTCTAAGCAGTTAAAAATAATATGAAAAATAAAATAAAATTGTCGGTCGGTTTAATATTAAGTGTCGTAATGCTCTTTAGCTTTTTTGCAGTTACAACTCCAGTCTCTGCCTCGACTTGCGATAGCGCTACTTTGAATGGAAGTATCACTTCTGGTACTCTTCCAATTCGCGCACGGTTCACATACAGTACAGATTATAATACTGTATTTAATGGTGGAGGAACACCGACAACAGTACAAACTGTTGATTCATACAAATCTATTCAACAAGTTATTTATGGTCTAACTGCAAGCACCACTTATTATTTTAGATTAGAATTAACAAATAGTGTTACCACTACCCTTTTAAGTATTAATAATGTTACCACTCTCGCTTGTTCAGTTCCAGTTCAAAATCCTACGGTTACCCTTTACGCTAGCCCAACGAGCATAAATTCTGGACAAATAGTTACTCTTTCTTGGAGTTCTCAAAATACAACTTCGTGTTCTATTTCACAAATTGGAAATGTTGCTCTTACTGGATATCAAAACATTTATCCTACATACACGACTACTTACACAATCACCTGCTATGGCACAAACGGACAGCAAGTAAGTGATTCTACTACTGTGTATGTAAATCAAACGGTTACCCTTTACGCTAGCCCAACGAGCATAAATTCTGGACAAATAGTTACTCTTTCTTGGAGTTCTCAAAATACAACTTCGTGTTCTATTTCACAAATTGGAAATGTTGCTCTTACTGGATATCAAAACATTTATCCTACATACACGACTACTTACACAATCACCTGCTATGGCACAAACGGACAGCAAGTAAGTGATTCTACTACTGTGTATGTAAATCAAATTTATGTAAATCAAACTCAGTCAACTTGCCGAGATACAACTGCTAATAATTATGGAGCAATGTATCCTTGTATGTACAATAATTACACAATACAAACATGCCAAGATATAAATGCTAATAATTATAGAGGAGTATTACCTTGTACTTATTATATGCAAGTCAATAGTCAACCAACGGTAACAGTTTACTCGGACCAAGTAAACGTTCCTTACAATGGAACTGCTACCGTTCGCTGGATTACAACTAATGCTTCTTCTTGTTATGCAAGTGGAGGGTCTGTCGGCTGGGCAGGAGTAAAAAGTATTGGCCCTGGAAGCTTCTATACCGGATCATTAACAAACACCAACACATATACGCTTACTTGTAGTAATAATTTTGGATCTGCTAGTAATTCAGAAACAATAACTGTTCGGGTTCAGGCAGTTGCCACAGTTGTTAGTCCAAAACCCGCTCCGACTTCCCTCGTGCTTATCACCTCTTCTGTTGATCGCAACCAACCAATCGTTCCTACAATAGACAACACTAAACCACGTCCAGGAGATGAAATTAATTACACTGTAAGTTATCAAAATATTGGCACAGGATCAATTACTAATCTTAATTTGCAAATAAATCTTCCTTTTGAAGTAGATTATCTATCCTCTAATCCAAGCAATCCAAATATTTCTGGTAATACTTTAATTTTCAACCTAGGAACACTTAAAGCAAATGGACAAGGAATAGTAACTATAAGAACTCGAGTACGAGATAATATTCCAGCTGGGACAAACTTAAATTTCCCTGCAACCTTAAGTTACACTGATCCAGGAGGTCAAAACCAATCAGTAAATGCAAATGTTTCCGCACAAGTTTTGAGTGAAACATCAAATGTAATTACCATACCACTCGGAGCAAATGTCTTCGGAACTGGTTTTCTTCCAACAAATCTATTTGGCTGGCTCTTTCTACTTATCCTTATACTCGTCCTAGTATTTCTAGCCAAATACCTTTTTAACCAATCTTTCAGTAAAAAAACTACAGTTATTACTGATCAACCATCTGGTAAAAAGACCACAACTACTACATTACAATAAAACAACAAAAGAATACCCAATGCGAATAAATAAATATCTTGCTTTAAAAAAAATCTCTACCAGACGAGGAGCTGATCTTTTAATACAAGATAAAAAAGTATTTATTAATAAAAAATTAGCAGTCCTCGGCAGTCAAGTAAATGAAACTGATGTTGTAGAAGTAAAAGACGCAAAACCTACAGCATACAAATATTTTACTTACAATAAACCAATCGGTATTGAAACCAATTCCCCACAAGAATGTTTGTTTCCTTTGGGGAGACTAGATAAGGCTAGTCATGGACTAATGATATTAACCAACGATGGACGTATCACTGACCAACTTCTAAACCCAAAATATTCTCATGAAAAAGAATACGTTGTCCGTACGAAAGAAAAACTCCGCTCAAATTTTAAACAAAAAATGGAAGCAGGAGTAAATATTGAAGGATATGTTACCAAACCATGTAAAATAAAAATCTTAAGTGAAAATACTTTTAAAGTAATTATAACCGAAGGAAAAAAACATCAAATCCGCAGAATGTGCGCAAACCTCTTCCAAGAAGTCGCTGATTTGAAGCGTGAAAGAATAATGAACATAAAGTTAGGAAATCTAAAACCAAACACTTTAAAAGAAATAAAAAGCGAAGAGTTAGCTATTTTTCTAAATCAAGTACTTCGTCAATCCTAATTTGTTTTACAAATTCAGGCACATGAGAAAC
>ERZ1292625.4112-Hain-H41-01um-R1-4112-length-11125-cov-12_pt1 | contig 11125 bp, 18 predicted proteins | sample MGYA00564400_ERZ1292625 | MGnify/ENA primary metagenome ERZ1292625 (study PRJEB36523, sample SAMEA6512639) | groundwater metagenome | collected 2019-01-08 | study: AquaDiva: Metagenomics assemblies of 32 groundwater samples
CCGAAAGAAAAACACCCTTTCCTTTTTCAAAAGAAATTTCACCCCCGCCAAATCAGAAATGCAAGGAGTGTTTTTCTTTCGGGGTTGCCGAGGCTTTGCGAGGCAGTGGCGGAACGATACGAGCGTACGAGGCAGTTTAGAGCCACCACGCACGCCGAGCGTGCGATTAGTCGGCATCAGGGTTGCTTTCAAAATACATTCGAACTTTGTACAATACACACCGATTGAAACTTCCTTGTCTGAAAGAGCGGACGAGCGCCTCGTCCGCTATCAATTTATACATCTATTGTAATACATCACATTATTGATATATGACACAACAAGTTGTTATACTAAAACCTGTAGATATGAAAACATCGTCAATTAAGTTGGGGAAAACCGTAAAGCGCATACGAGAGCGAAAGAAAATGTCGCAAGGCGACATTTGCCGCGCTCTCGGCTTTGATCGCGCACAAATGAGCAACATTGAAGCAGGAAAAGGCAATCTCACGCTTGCCACCATTGAGAAAATCGCTCAAGCGCTCTGGATTTCGAGCCACGAACTCCTGAAATAATATGAGTATTGAAGTACCAAAATTTTTTATGAAAGATTTACGGCCAGAGTCATCGCGGCCGATTGAAGAAATCGAGAAGGGACATTCCGATTTACTTGAGCGCGCACGGCGAGAACTCGAAATGATAACTCCGTCGCTCAAAGACCTTGTTGCAAGAATTGAGAACGAAAAACCGGACTCAGTTTTGTTTCTTGATAAAGGTGCTCGAATACTCGCCGCGCCCATTCGGAAATATCTGCATGACCACATGGGCTCAAATACGCCAAAAGTCCAGCGGTATAACGATGATCTTCTGAAAAATACATTTCTAAGAAACGAGTCAATTGACAGTGTGGTGGCGGAAGATTTTGCACCGCTGGCCGGAAAGAAAGTATTTTATGTAGATGAAACATTTTCCAGTGGTAAAGGCGCGATTGCGCTCGACAAGGCAACCGGCCAAGCCGGTGTTGATATGAAGTATTTTGCACTTACCCAAGCTCAACCTGATCCACGAGAATCTGCAATGCTTAAAACAGGGAAATTTCACGGTCTTTCACTTGAGGAGTATACGAAAGAACTGGAGCATATTCAAAATAATCCCAGCTTTACGATTTACCCCAATGATATTTCGAATCTTTTCACCAAAGACGCCGCCACACTGTCTGTTGTTGACCCTGACGGCAAGACAAAATCTCGCTACGAACTAGTATCTGGAGATGAGGCAGAAAATCTTTATGACTACAGTCCGAAGCGCGGCGAATTGCCACACGCTAGAAATTGGGACAAGCCACCTGCTGGAATGAGTTGGCAAGAGTTTGACGGCAAAGTGCGCGAAATGAATATGCGCACCGTTCGCACTCTTACTCACATGATATACGAAGCGTTGAATCAACCCGAGGATGGAGAGAAATTTGCTATTGAAAATAGCCCACTTCGCGAAGCTTATAGATTACTCAATGCTCGCACTCCATTAGAACTTTCCAACTTATATACGGCCGAAGACCAGAAACTCATGGCATCACGCGAGTGGGATTATAAAAATCCTGAACTTGCAGTAAACAAGATCAAAGAGATTTTAGAAACAACTGACGCAAATAATTTGAGTCCTGACGAGCAAGATTGGCGGCGAGAAATATTATGGTTTTGGTATCATCACGCGATCAGTTGCGCGAGTTGGAGATATAAAGATAAAAGCGCCGCACAATCTTACACGACGAAAGCGTTGGAATATCAATCAGAGAACCATCCAAATAAAATCACACAACTTTTCGATTTTCTTGTGAACGACAAAGTCGGCGAAGCAGAACGCTGGGCGGGTGCGATTGAAGAAGAACCTGAAAAAACTACTGCGGCAGAATTGCTAGATGAGTACAAGAAGGGAGATTTTTTCCGTTGAGTCGCGGGAGCAATCCCCGCCGTTTTATAATATCTCCTAAAAACGGCGGGGATTTGTGCGTGTACTGGGTGGGCGGGGGCAATACCAATTTTGTATCTCGCCGTTCATTTTTGCTAAATGGAGGATTCTTTATCGGAAGTCGATTTCTTTTTTCGTCAGATTGCGTTCAGTTCCCCTCGAAAAAGGTTCGCGCAAAGGATATAATTATCACCGATAAAAAGATGTGACAGGTAAAAGTAATAAGGAACAAATAATATGAAAAACGATACTTCACTAGCCATTTTTGAAACTCACAAAATTCGTCGGCATTTTGACGAGAAAACAGAGAGTTGGTATTTTTCAGTTATTGATATTGTGGCGGCCCTGACGGAACAAGATAATTTTCAAGTAGCTAGATCGTATTGGAAAAAGCTTGCACAAAGACTCAGAAATGAAGGAAGTGAAGTGGTCACAAAATGTGACCGGTTGAAAATGATGGCACAAGACGGGAAAATGAGAGAAACCGATGTCGCAGATGTGGAAACTATTTTGCGCCTGACCCAATCAGTTCCAAGTAAAAAAGCCGAACCAATCAAATTGTGGCTGGCGAAAGTTGGTTACGAATGAATGCAATAGATGACTGCGCTTGCAGAACTTTCTACAAGAAGAATTGCCGAGACTGACAAAACACAAGGTTTGGAAGATAATAAAATCCCTGCGATTAAGGGTGGTCGAATTGCCAAAGACGCAAGAAAGGCGCTTGAAGAAAAAACTGGTAAATCAGTCATAACTGGTGAAAATTATTTACCAAATAAAAAGTCTGTTAGAAAATTAAAATAAGAAAACACTTTATTTAAGTCGGGAGAGTATATTTTGCGCCTCGTCCTTTTCCTTCCCCTCGTAAAATACCGCGTTCGACCAGTATTTTCGCATACCGACTCGCCGTTGCATCGGAAACATGAAGTAATTTCTCAATCTCATCATTGGTGATTTTGTATCCGTGTGTTTTCGCATACTCCGCAATTTTGGCGAGGCGCACATCTTTCTTTCGCGCATGTGTTGCCACTGACTTCACTCTATCCGCTATGCTCCATTTATGACCTGAAGTCATCGTTGGCTGGGATACCGAAGCAGGCTGCGACACTGATTGCGATTCAACTTCTGCATTTGAGGCAGATTGCGATGCTTTTGGAATGACTTCAGGAATGAAGGACGCAGGTTCTGCAATTGGGACTTGTTCAGCAACTGGGGCGGATGCAGGCGCGGGCGGTGCTGGTTCAACAGGCATTGGAGACGCAACTTCCGGTGCAGGTGCGGGTGCAGCCGGAGTTGGCGCACTTTGAGTATCGTCATCCGTCATTCCATTTAGGGTATCACAATCGGCTCACATCGAATGTCGAAACGGCTCAACTCTATATACGAATGAGCCGTTTCGTCCCTTTGGATTTCAGCTACGCCTGCCCTGCATTGAGGCAGTTCATTCCCTGTAGAGCGTATTTTGACACAAATACGCTCTACAGGTATACTCATACGATATGAAAGTGACATTATCAAATTCCGATTATTTGCGTAATTTTGATCGTTTTATAAGCGGTTTGGATTTTTCAAACTCGGAAATTCTTTATATCCATTCTCATCCAAAGTGGATAAATGTGCATCCGACAGTTTTAACTTTGGTTGTGGCGATGGCAACGAGAGCAGGTAAACACAATGTTAAATTTGAAAAGCTAACAGCCACTTCCGGTTCATACCTTGATCGTATGGGACTTTTTGAATTTACCGATCAGCCATCGCCGTATAAGATTCACAAAAAAGAAGAAACCGGGAGGTTTATACCCATCACAGTGATCAAAAACTCCACTGAACAATCAAAATTTATTACAGACATGATTCCACTGCTACATTTACCTGCTGATAAAACAGACGCTATTAAATATACAGTCGGAGAGTTGCTTCGTAATGTGTTGGAACACTCGGGAAGCTCTGATGGAGCTATTGTGGCAGCTCAATATTACAAAAAATCAAACATGATTCGTATCGGGATTTGTGATGGAGGTATTGGTATTAAAAAAAGTTTGCAACAATATTGGGCTTCTAATGCAAAAACAGATATCGAAGCAATCAAATGGGCATTGGTCCCGGGTATTTCCGGAACAACACGAAAAGAGGGGGGAACTGAAGATAATGCGGGTGCCGGATTGTTCTTTATTAAATCAATCGCACAGGTAGCTCGCAACTATTTTATGATATATAGCGGTTCTGGTATTTTTAAACTCCTACTTCATGATAAAAGAATTGAAAAGCCAAGACTTCATCCCAATCCGGATGACGATCGTCATTCTGAACGAAATGATGCTCCGTATTTTCAAGGAACTCTGGTGGCGATAGATTTATCTCTTGAAAATAAGTCTGAATTTACTCAACTCCTCGCGGCTATCAGAGAAGTTTATGGCAAGGCTGTTAGAGAGCGTAAAAGAAAGAAGTACAAAGAACCGAAATTTATATGAAAATTTTCGTTGAGATTAAAAAACTTGCCGGTGAATTTGCGGAGAACAAAGATATAGCGAAAGAGATTCGTGTAAATCAAATCATGCCAATGTTGGCTGATGACAAGGTGGTGGTGTTGGATTTTTCCGGGGTAAGCGGTACCACTCAATCATTTATTCACGCATTGATTTCCGAACCCATCAGACAATTTCGTGATGTGGCTTTGGAAAAAATAGAATACAAAAATTGTTCCGGTATAGTAAGAGAGGTTGTAAAGACTATATATGAATATATGCAGGAAAGTTTTAATTTTGAAACTTATGAAGAATAACAAATACAACTTAGTTGCAGATTCGAACTCTGTCTAATGCATACGATATGAATTCTCACATCGGCATTGTTCAGAAAGGTGTTGGGCGCGGGGCAGTGCTCGGCTTTCCGACAGCAAACATCATCTTCGGCGACCCGAGTGTGTCCGGGATTTATGTTGCGAGCGCGGTGTTCGATGGCAGAGAATATCCTGCGGTAGTATTTGCGGATCAAAAGCGCAACATACTCGAAGCGCACATGCTGGATTTTTCAGGCAACCTGTATGGTAAGGAGATTAAGGTCGAGCTTCTCGAAAAAATCCGCGACAACAAAATGTTTGAAAATGACGATGATCTGCGCGCGGCGATAGCGGGCGATGTTGAGGAAGCCATGAAATTCTTTAAGAATGTATGACTCGCATCATGGTCTTCGGTACGTTTGATATGATCCATGAGGGGCATGAGGATTTTTTTCGACAAGCGAGACTGTTGGCTGACGAGCCGTATCTTATTGTTTCCGTTGCGCGTGATGTTTCTGCAGAGCGAGTAAAGGGTTTTCCGCCGCGCCGTGCGGAGGGCGACCGCTTGGCGACAATCGCCGGGCATCCACTGATCGATCAGGCAATGCTTGGGAACGAAATCGGATATTTGAAGCACATAGCGGAGGCGAAACCGGAAATAATAGCTCTTGGATATGACCAGGGCGGTGAATATGTAAATAATCTTGAGAGAGATCTTCGTGAAGCGAATCTTGCGATTACCGTCGCGCGACTCAAATCGCATCTGCCGGAGTTGTACAAAACCTCGAAACTGGCATTATTGAGACATATATGAAATATCTTGGAATAGATTATGGGACAAAACGAATCGGATTCGCCATATCGGTCGAGAGTGTTGCGTTTCCGCGTGGCGTTATCGGCAATGACGCAATGCTTTTTGAAACACTTGCCAGCATGATTATAAAAGAAAGAATATCTGCCATTGTCGTTGGCGACACACTCTCGTTCGGTGGCTATGAAAATCCAATCACAAAAGAAGCGGAAGCTTTCATTGAAAAATTGAAAAAGGAAACGGATATACCTGTTGTTTCGGTGTGCGAGGCCGGAAGCTCTGTGGAGGTGGGGCGTTACGCACCCGACGATCAGAAACATGATGATTCGGCGGCGGCATTTATTTTGCAGAGATATTTGGACATCAACGCATCTAAGGTAGACTAGAGAAATGCCTGAAGTTGTATACGAAGATTTTGCCAAGATCGACATCCGTATCGGTACGGTTGTTACCGCCGAGCTTGTTCCTGAAACGGACAAGCTCATTAAATGCACGGTAGACTTCGGAGAACTCGGATCTCGTGTAATCGTTTCCGGGATTGCGCAATATAAAACACCGGAGGAATTGATCGGAAAGCAGTTGCCTTATGTAGTAAATTTGGCTCCTAGGATATTGCGGGGAATCGAGAGCCAGGGCATGCTTCTGGCGGCAAACGATGAAAATGGTATTGTTCTGATTTTTCCAGAGCGCAGTATGCTTTCTGGCGCAAGATTGCGCTGAACCGCGCTATACTTGCAAGATGACGCGAGCAGTTTTCAGTAATGTTTTTCGTGATTCTATAAATATGCTTGCTCGGTGGTTTCCTATACCGAAAATGCTCTTGCCTCTTACTGTTGGGGTGGATATTTCCGGTACGGCAATAAAATGGATTGTCCTTTCTGGGGAAGCGAATGAGAGGCGCGTATTGTCTTTCGGGCAAGAATCCATTTCCGAAGGAATAATAGTAAACGGGATTGTGCAAGACGTATCCGCTCTCGCGCAAGTTTTGGGCGAGATGAAAAAGAAACTTGGCGGAATAGAGTTCGCTCATGCCGCGTTGCCCGAAGAGGCGGCGTACGTATTCAGTATGCATATCCCGGAGAACTCGTCGCGCAAGCAAGCACTTTCAATGATCGAATTTGAATTGGAGGACAGAGTGCCCATTGCTCCCGCGGATGCATTGTATGATTTCGACGTAATTATGAAAAACAATGACGGCGTTGGGGTAGAAATAGGGGTAGTTGTCTTTCCGCGTGATCTCGCGGAGAGCTATGCGGAAGTGTTTCAGCTTGCAAAAATGCGTCTCTGCTCGCTCGAAGTAGGGGCTAATTCGATAGCACGCGCAGTTTCTAAAGGTTCATTGGGCGATCCGGTTACTCTTCTTGTCGATTTCGGACGATTTAGAACTTCTTTTGCCATTCTTAAACGAGGTAAACCGATTTTTACGTCAACGGTCGCCATAGGCGGTGAGACAATAGACAAAGCGATCATGCAGAAACTTTCTCTTTCGCGCGAAGATATAACCACGTTCAAAAATGAACAGGGGTTTCTTGCAAAGGGTGGGAAAGTTGCGCCGGGAGTCGAGGCGCTCTCAGGTACCGTCGCCGCACTTGCCGACGAGGTCGTACGGCACTACCAGTATTGGGATACTCGGAGAAACGAAAGGGGTGAGCGCGTAACTCCGGTTGAGCGTGTGTTTATTGTAGGTGGAGGGGCGAATCTCAGGGGATTGACCGACTATATTGCGGCTCGTGTTCAGGCGGAATGTACGCGACCGAACGTTTGGCAAAATGTTTGTTCTTTTGATGATTACATCCCGCCTATTGATCGTCGCGAATCTCTACAGTATGCGACCGCAATCGGACTTGCTTTAAGAGGAATATAAATATGGTTAATATTCTTCCACCAGACTCTTTGAATGTGGCGCGACGTTTCTGCCGATCGCGTGTCATAACGGCGGGTTCTATCGTGGCGGTCGTGTGCGGTATTATTGCGCTTCTTGCTCTATTGTCTGTATATGCGATTGCCGGCGGGATTCATGTCGGGACAATTAGTTTTTCCGAGAGCGCCTTGCCGGTATCTTATGATGAGGATCAAGCGAGTCTCGTTCGCTCGGAGACTGTACTTAAAGAGTTGACGCCACTTGTGTCCACGTCATCTCCCTTGAGGTTTATTTCCGATACGCTTTCCGTGCGCCCTTCTGGCATTCTTGTGCAAAATATACGTTTCATGCGCGGGAATCCGGCGACACTGATTCTATCGGGAACCGCCGTATCGCGGGATGATATCAATATGTATCGATCCGAACTCTCAAAAAATACAAACTTCAAAAGTGTATCCGTGCCCATAGGAATACTGGCAGGGACAAAAGACAATCTTTTTACTATAACGCTTACGGGCGATTTTTGATTTTATATGCGTCAATTTTCAACAACGTACCTGTCATGGGTCACCCTACTTTCCGCCATATTACTATGGGTGGGAGTCGGGTATTTAGTATTGATGATTAGTGCGCAGGATTCTGTACGCGCGGAAAAGAAGGCGGGCATTGATGAGAAGGCAATACTGCATTCAAAAACTTTGCGTATTCACGCGCTTGCACGCGACACAAATACAGAACGTGCGAAGCTTGATGATCTTGCGCGTGTAGATCTTACCGAGATGCTGGAATCTATCGAACAAGTGGGGCGAGACGCGGGTATATCTGTAGAAATAGGACAAGCCGTTTATACTCCAAATTCTAAATTTGGATCGAATGTACGCTCCGTTTTGTTTGTCGTCGAGGGGAAAGGGTCGTTTTCAAAGGTTATACACGCGGTCGCGCTTTTCGAATCGCTCCCCGTGCCTTCTTTTGTTGAGGAGATGGAGTTTGAGATGATTCCTGAGGGCGTGTCTGGTTCGAAAAAGTCTTCCGCAGGTGTATGGAACCTTGTTATGCGCATTCGCTTTATCAGTACCGCTGAAATTTCATCATGAAAATTATAGACTCAACGTTGATAATGGTGCGCGATTCGTGGAATAATCGTCAGGAGCCGGAATATCTTCGTGTTCTTATAGAATCCTATTGGCGTGCGCTTTTGTGCATGGCGGGTATTCTTATCGTCTACGTCATTTTCTACAGCACTACCAACCTTTTTTCAGCGCTTAGTCGTGGAAAAGATGTACCGGCACTTTCTCCGGATGGTGGCATGGTCGTGTTCAACACAAAAGTATTACAGACCACTCTAGGTGGATTTGTAACACGCGCAACGAACTACGAATTCCTGAAAAAGAATCCGCCGAAGATCTTCGACCCTTCGCGATAATAAAATGTGATTGCATTGGCAATGGTTGCAAGAGGTTATAGGATGCTCATGCGCCCTCGCAAGCTTCGCTTCGAGGTCGTCGTTCGGAAAAATAAAGAATATGGGGTATTCTTTATTTGTTCCTCTCTAGCCCTCGTAGTTCAATGGATAGAACTGCGGACTTCTAAGCCGTCAATGTTGGTTCGATTCCAACCGAGGGCACCAAAAATAGGTATAGTGGGGAAGTTGCACCCTTAGCTCAGTTGGTAGAGCAACCCCTTTACACGGGGAAGGTCGTAAGTTCGAGTCTTACAGGGTGCACCATAGTAAAATTTGGAGGACCAATTAGCTGTTTAGGCGTGTAAATATCGGCTGTTTTTGTGGTTCTGGTTCGACAAGCTCATCATCCTGAATTTATTGTTGATATTTTACATCACGAGTTTTTACCACTAAAATACTATATAATATTTTTTGTATTATGGATGTTCAACAAAATCTTTTTATTCTTTTTTGGGTTATTGTTATAGGGTTTCTTGTTGCGGATCTTGGTTATTTTAATCGCCGTGCACATGCGATAGGACCTAAATCTGCCCTAATTCAATCTATCTTTTGGGTGGCAATATCATTTTGCTTTGCTTTTCTTATTCTCCTTTTTCTCGGCTCTGAAAAGGCAACGTCATTTATAAGCGCTTATGTCGTGGAAAAGATGCTCTCAGTTGACAATCTTTTTGTTATCATGCTGATCTTTAGCTTTTTTAAGCTTGATGAAAAGTATCATCATAGAGTCCTTTTTTGGGGGATTTTGGGGGCAGTTTTTTTCCGGGCTATTTTTATTGTGCTCGGTGCGTTTATCATCAGTCAATTCCATTGGGTAATGTATATCTTCGGAGCAATTCTCCTTTATACAGGCATCAAGCTTTTCAAGGACAAGAAAGAGGAGCACATCGATTTCGAAAAAAACTTAGTATTCAGGTTTGTAAAAAAATATTTACCTTTTACGATCAACCACCATAATGGAAAGTTTTTCGTTCGTGAACAGGGCAAACTACATTTGACCATGCTTTTTATGATTTTGCTTCTTGTGGAAGCAACGGATATTATTTTTGCGGTTGACTCTATCCCTGCGGCATTTTCCATCACTCAAGATCCTTTTATTGTCTTTACTTCTAATATCTTTGCCGTGATGGGGCTTCGGTCGCTTTTCTTTCTTCTACAAAACGTTTTACATAAATTTCATCACTTACAAAAAGGTTTGTCTTTTGTCCTTATTTTTATCGGAGCGAAAATGCTTTTAACATTTTTTGACATTCATTTTTCACCTCTAATTTCTTTTAGTATAATTATGTCTGTTTTGGGTCTCTCGCTTCTGTTATCAGTGATTTTTCCTAAAAAGATATAAAGGCAGAATACTTATATAAAATCTGGTAAAAAACTAAAAGGGCGGGCACTAGACTGCGGGGCATGCTTTTATCGATATTCTTTATATTGTTTGTCAAATTTATATACAATAGACTTGTCAATCATACGAAGTTGTTTTTTGGGAATTACAATGATATATTGCTCCAGCTATGGTAATGAAGATATCACCAGTAGATATAAAAGCGCGAAAGACCCTAGATATTAGGCCGGGGGATACGGTGCGTGTGTGGCAAAAAATAGAGGAGGAGAAAGGCAAACATCGCCTTCAGGCGTTTGAGGGTCTTATTCTTGCACGAAAACATGGAACAGAGGCAGGTGCGACCTTTACTGTGCGCAGAGTGCTTAGCGGTGTCGGTGTAGAGAAAATATTCCCGCTTTATTCTCCAATGATAGACAAGGTTGAAATCGTCAAGCGAAGTCGCGTACGCAGAGCGAAGCTTTACTACATCCGCGAAAAAGTTTCGCGCGAAGCACGCAGGCAATTGCGTCGCACGCGTATCATGGGGGGTACTCCGAAAGAAGAGTCCAAACTTGAGGCCGAAGCGGAAGCGGATGTACGCGAAGCTAGTGAGCCTGCGGCAGTTGTTGAAGAAATGAAAACCGAATAAGACGCAGACTATTTCGGACTTCCATTTGAATAACACAATAAAATACATGGTATTGCTTAACCATGACGGTCGTCGAGGATAAGCAATAGGCGAACTTGGTCGAAGTCGATTGAAAATAGAGAAAATGTTAGCTATAGTTGGCGAGAAGCTCTGAAGCTTTAATGCCCGGGTGCTGAAACTTAGTATACAGGCTGCCTTGAGGTGGCAGTGTCAGAAATGGCGTGCAGGTGCAAGTCCTGTCCCGGGCACCAGAACAAGTTGCGGATTAAGAATGCGGAGCGATTTTGCGAAGATTTATGAT
>ERZ1292625.4113-Hain-H41-01um-R1-4113-length-11124-cov-4_pt1 | contig 11124 bp, 12 predicted proteins | sample MGYA00564400_ERZ1292625 | MGnify/ENA primary metagenome ERZ1292625 (study PRJEB36523, sample SAMEA6512639) | groundwater metagenome | collected 2019-01-08 | study: AquaDiva: Metagenomics assemblies of 32 groundwater samples
GATAGTATGTATAAGACTTTGTATTGCCCGCCCTTTTGTACGACTTTACTTTAGTTGAGGAGGTAATCGAACAACCACATTCTGGGCACTTAAGTAAGTTTGTATAGGCATGAACCCAGTTTTTTCTTCTAGGTTTAGTGCGATCAACTAAAATGCCTTGAACTTTATCAAACAACTCTTTTGATATGAGTGGCTCGTAGCTCCCCTGATGATACTCACCTGCGTGTTTGTACATTCCATAGTACAGGTGTCTTTTCAAAAGGGTGTACATACCACTTTTGGCAATTGGCCTTCCAAAAACACTTTTCAAATTCCAACTCTCAGCTTTTCTAACCATGTCCATCACGGAATAATTACCAGTACTAAATTCTTGAAACAGTTTAATTACGAAATGAACTTTCTCTGGATCTGGAACTATATTTGTCGAATTGTTAATCTTTGAATTCAAATAACCCAATGGAGCTTTTCCTATAAATTCTCCCCTCCTGTGCTTTTCTCTATTGCCCCTTTTAACATTTGCACTTATTTGCCTAGAGTAATCGTTGCTCATACCAAAATGAATGTATAGCATCATCCGGTTATCCTCTCTCTTGAGCCTCTCGTACGGGGTTCTTAGCTCCTCTACAAAGCCATCATCTATCGCCTGGATGAACTCGCCACCCTCTTTTGCGTTCCTAGCTATTCTATCAGCTTTCCAAACCAATACGGCATTTGCCATTCCCAACTCCAACATTTCCATCATTTGTGCAAAAACAGGTCTACCAGGTTTAAAAGCCGTCTGGCTTTCTTGAAGCTCTTTAACTACCATCAACCCTTCTTTTTGTGCAAACTCCCTCAATTCAGAAATTTGAGACCCTATGGACAAAACCTGCCTATCTCTATTTTCCTGAGATTTTCTCGAATAAATTATGTATTTTAGGCCTGTGTTATTCATCTGGAATTTTTCTGTAGTAGTCTTCGGTAAATTTAATATATTCTCGGTCAATCCTTCCTAATTCCTCATTCCACTCTCTTGAGGCTTTATATGCTGCCTTCATGTCCTTAAATTCATCGGGTGTTAATCCCTTTGGAGGGTTTAATAAATCAATAGGTTTTAAAGGTATATATTTATTCTTCCACTTATTGATCGCCCCGAGCTTTCTTAGATGAATCTTTTCTCTTTTTCTTAACCTTCTCCAACCAGCAATTTTTTCGACTTTCTCCCTTTCGTACCTTCTTGATCTCAATACTCCTTCCCTGTCTTCTTCAGAAACTGGCAACAAACCAGCTTCATCCCATCTTAGCAGTGTTTTTTTATTAACCCCAATAATTTTTGCAGCTTGAGACGCAGTTAGATATTCCATATCTTCAGTATAGACATCTTGAAACTAATGTCAATAGTATAACCATCAATCATTTTTAACATCTATGAGTTCCAACAACGACCCCTCTATAAACTCTCTAAGTGTCATTTCAGCCATTGCCGCCCTAACTTTCAGCTGTTTATGCAGTCCGCTGTCTATACGTACCTGTTTTGTTGTTCTTTGGTAACTTTGTCGACCCATTACTTCCCCTCCCCACCCACTCCTCACCAGCCCTTCCCTCCCTCGCTCCCTCAACCTGATTTGTCTCTCCCTATTGTTTCCTAAGCGATTTCGCTTGAGGTTTCCAATTAGGTTCCGATGTTAAACCATCAGTATATCGGTCGCTTCGGTCGGTCGCCGTTACTTTACTAAGTTTTATTTTTTGTCGTCCTAGTACGCTAACAGTACGCCCTTTACGACTTTCTCGAAAACATTCTACTTTTTAAATTTTTAAGTGAAATAAAATATTTGTAAGCATCAACTTGTAGTTTTTCTTCCCAGTATTTCTTGATAATTTCTAGACAAAGTTTATTCTTGTTGAAGATGAAGTGACATTCACTTCCGACCCAACTCATCCCCGTTATTGGTAATCCCTGGGAATAAAGTGCTGTTGCCTCCCCTAAATCTTTGGTTCCAAATTTGCGTGTTTCCATCTCAATATCGAATATTCCATTTAAACTTTAAATAATTTTCGACGAACCCAGTTAAACTGAAAGCAATTTCACTAACTTCCTGGTCTGTAATGAACCTTCCATAAAGATTCTCAAAAATTTTCTTTATTCTTTGCCTAAGGCTGTTGTTAAGCCAATTAATTTTCATCTAACAACAATTGTCTTACTAAGCAGCTTAAGTTGAGAAAACAGATAATTGGAGAAAAAGTGTAGGATTTTAACCTTCTATATCTGACTTAATCCTTCTGATTCCCGTTCCAAGAGCCCCTTCGTCCGGAATAGAATCATAAGCTTTTTGATCTTCTTTGTACTCCTCACTAAAATATTCAATTATCTGTTTCAGTGAACGTCCAACATCATGTTGTTTCATAGATTCTGCAAATAGTTCGACATTTTTTCTATTGACTCTCGCTGTCTTCTTAAGACCGAGCGTGTCAAAGCATTGGTTAATTTGACCTGTGTGACTCTCTATCCATTTCCTTAACTTAGTAGGTGTCACTCTCCCATATATGTCTATGCTTACTCTCTTAATTGGATGTTCCGAGTAAGACAAGGAAATTTCATTTTTGTAAATCAACGTAAAATTCAGTAGTATCAATAACTGAATTTCCTCATTCCAGTTTGTTGGAAATCTAAACTTGTCAATAATCTTGCTTGTTATAACCTGCAATTTTTTCTTGTTTTCTCTCAAAAATTCGCTTGCACTTTTCAAATCTTCTTTAAAGCTCTCTCTGGGTATTCCAATCTCTAAACGAGCCTGAATTATGTGTTGTATAAATTCTGTGTTTGAAGTTAATGCTCTCAGGAGATTTTTAGTTCCCTTTTCAAGCTCAGCATCTGCTGGATATATAATCTTCATCTAAATTTGGATAATAATATCACACTTCAAGAATATTTAGCCTCATGAGAAAACGATTTACTCCTTAGGCACAGATAGAAAACATATATATCTCGCAATTCTTGCACCCGACAGGGTTGGGACATAGATTCAAAGTAAAAAGTCTGAATATTAAGCCGTGTAAGTGATAGTTAAGCTATTGAATAATTGGGTGTTAATCCAATGTGTACCACCGTTACTTTGGGGGTTTCTTATCGAAATTCAAAATATAAAGGATCACTGTTCCAGAAACTAAAATTAAAAGGGTTTTAGCTACCACACCATTTTTTATATAAATAACTGGAGCAGGCTGTAAATATTTTTTACATTTAGTACTCCAGCTCACTCCATCTACGCTCTTTACCCACTCGCAAGACCCAGTCCTTTTTGATTCTTGATAAAATTCAAATCCAGATACTATGTTGAAAATTGTGATAGCAATAGTAAAACCCAAAATCAACCTGCTTAACACGTCAAATGTTGAGACAAAGGACATTAGTTTGTGTAAGAATTTTTTAGGCTCTGATACAGCCTTAAATTTAAGTTCCAAGACTGCCAAAAAAACTATAAGTAACCCTATTGATAAACCAACAAAAACTCTTATATCCACCTTATGAGCAATATATCACGTGGACTGAAAGTGGCACAAGAGGAACAATTGAGTTCAAATGGACTCAAGAAAAAGACCGCTCAAAAATCCTCATAGGTTAATAGAACTCGGTAACAAAATAAGAAAGCTTCGTGTCAAAAAAGGAATATCACAAGAAGGGTTGGCCGACATGGCTAATATAGAAAGAAGCTATATGGGTGCGATCGAGCGAGGTGAAAGGAATCCTTCCTTTGATAAACTAGTAAGTATCTCTAATGCTCTTGAAGTCCAACTTTCCGACCTCGCTTAGCTCACTTATTTTTTCCCAAAACAATAAGTACTTGCTCTTTTTTTTTGATAGTTGTAGTGTTAAGTGGATGGGGGTGGAAACGGTGGAAGTATCTGCTAGGCAAGTTGCAAATTATTTCGTGGAGTTGTCGAGTAAAACAGATGAGAATGACTTGACCAACCTAAAACTTCAAAAATTGCTTTATTTTGCTCAAGGAAAATATATAGCCGAGAAGGGCAAGAAATTATTCGGCGAACCAATTGAGGCGTGGAAACTTGGCCCTGTTGTTAGAAGTATTTACAACACTTTTAAGCATTGTGGTCCATATCCAATTACAGCTTTTGACGAAGGGGTTGAAAAAGCGAGACTTCCTGACGAGATAAAAGATTTTCTTTCTCAGATATGGGAGAATTACAATAAGTATTCCGCCGGGCACCTGGTTGATCTGACACATCGAAGGGGTACACCCTGGCAAATAGTTTATTCGGAAAGTGAGGATAAGGAAATTCCTGCAGATTTAATGAAACACTACTTTAGTATCCACAAAAGTTAATTATGCCGGAAATTGGGTTTCTCCCTTGTTTTTCTAGATATAACCATAAAGAATATCCAATCAAGGGTTGTTATAGTAGACAAGCTTATATTGAGAAGGTTAAAGTGTTAGTTTCTGCATTCCTTAGTTCCACAGACCCTTTCTCACTAAAGAAGGCGATTGGACAAGAAATTCAAGTACTCAGACCTGTAAATTCAGAAAGCAAAAAAATAATAAAAATGTGCAACAGCTCCGACTGTGGTATATACAGAATAGATTACGGCAATAACCCTTTTCGAATTGTTTTTGGTTTATCAAATACAAGCAGAAATGCCTACATATTTCTTATTGATGTAACCCACAACACTTTTAACAATGGGTATTGAGAAGATCATCTGGATTTTTTCTGGCTTTTTGAAATTAATTTTTTACTAGCTTCCTTCGTCTCGGATATTTCTTTTTCTAATTGAATCAATTCCCTTGCAATTTTCTGTTTCGTGGGTTTGTGGGGGTGCCAAAATAACCTATGAACACCAAAAAGACCTGGTTGATCTGTTTTTATCTTAATTCTGATTACACAAAGTAATAACTTAGTCTCTTCGTCAATCACTGAAGCCATATTATTTATGGCTGCCAAATTTGTTATCATTATCTGGGAATTGTATTTTACAGCTGCAGTACTGGCCTTTCCCCCCAAAGCTACCTCCCTGAGAATATCGTTTGCTTTATTTGCTACTTCAAAATCGTTATTTAAAGAATTGATGGAATCTCTATATTCGAAATACTTATTAATTAACTCGAGATCAAGAAACGACAATTCAATATCTTCAACTAACCTGTATTTACGCAAAATATTGTATGTCACTCCTCCCATTGTTAGGGTTTTTATTGAGCCCTTGATTAGGTAGTCATTTTTAGAGAAAACATTTAAATCTTCGTTCAGTACACCTTCCAACTTCACCATTGCGTCGTAATCTTTCTTTTGTCTTTCAACCCACCTTGTCCAATAGTAAGTAACTAAACCAAAAATAAATGCAAAAAAGCCACCAAAGAAAGCACCTGAGGCATCAGCTATAAATTTCAGTGTTGCAGAATCTGAAGCGTTCATTTTTCATCGACTATCTACTTCAAAAATATCCTCCTGGCTAATTATATTTATATATCAACCAAATGCAATACTAGAGCTGTAATTATTCACCCTAAAGAAGTTCGTTACATAGTTTGCTAAGGTCTGCCCGTAGCGAGTATCGGGTTCAGCACGAGAACCATGATTCTGCTGGGCATGCAAAAAGACCGAAGAATAGCCCTTTTTGAAAACCGCAGAAAGTTTCTGATCGCGTATGAACCAGTTCGAACCGACACTTCTTGCGAAGGATGCTAATTCTTCGCAATTATTTTTGTCAGACGCGGTTTTAGCGATTTTTTGTGCCTGAAAGGCATTGTCCAGAAAGTTTTCAAAAGGTTCGAACCATTCCCCGCCCTTATTTCTAATTTCTTGGATCTTGTTCTGTAATTTTAGTTTCTCCTCAAAAATTTCTGCTTTCTTTTTCTTGTAAACTTGAGGGTCGATTGTTCCATCAAGGTAGCCGTCAAGAAGTTTGCTATCTTTTTCCTCCAGTTTCTTTACCTCTAATTCTGTCGCAGAAATTTTTTGATCGGCAAGTTTTGACTCTATTAATTTATCTTTCTCGAACCAATTAAACCACTTTTCTTTCCAACTACTAGGCAAAGCTACATCTGAAATGGCTTTAATTTGGCTTTCAAACTCTTCTTCTCTCAAATAAGCGTCTTGTGAACACTCTTCGTCCTTGTCGGTGCAGTGGTAATACACATAATCAACTTTTCTGTCCGTCCTTTTGTAGTATTTAGTATGAACTTCGGCGGTAACTCCTGATCCACACTCACCACAACTCGCAAGCCCGCGAAAGACAAATTTTAAGCCATTTCTTCTAGGTTTTTCTTTAGATTTCAATTTTTCCTGAACACCATCAAATAAGGCCTTAGACATAATGGTTTTATGGATTCCCTTATGTAGTTCTCCACCATATCTAAACACGCCAATATAAAACCTGTTGGTTAATATATTTCCAATCTGGGTAATATCCAACGGTTTACCGAACCTACTTTTGATTCCTTTCTTAAAGAAAAACCTAGAAACATTTGAAAATGATTTCTCTCTTAGAAACATCTCAAATGCTTCTTTTACTGACTTTGCTGTTTTTGGACAGACGATTATCTTGTGAGTATTCCTATCATTTTCATATCCTAATGGAGCTTTGCCGGGGTACACACCATTTCTTAGTTTTTGTCTTATTCCCCTTTTTACGTTTTCGCTCAAATTGTCTACATAATATTTGCTTTGGCCGAAAGCAATTGAAAGCATAAATTTGCCTTGAGGAGTATTGTCGAACCAGAAGACGGGAAACTTGAGATCTTTTAACTTTCCGGTATCAACTAAGTAAATAATCTTGCCTCCGTCAATAGAATTACGGGCCAAACGATCCGGATGCCACGAGAGAATCCCGTCAGCAGACCCAGATTCTATTTTTTGCAAAACTGACTCAAACTTCTCACGGCCAGGATCTTTGGCGGTTTTACTTTCGGTAATAAACTCGACAATATGGAGATTTTCTCGAAGGGCAAATTCTTTCAATTCGACAATTTGAGCGTCGATAGACAAAACTTGACGATCTTTCTCATCAGTAGATTTTCGGCAATATGCTATGTATCTCACCATGTATTGTTCTCCACTATTTTTGCATTTTCATTTTTGGTTCATAACGGATCAGAAAGTCCGTGCCGATTTCAAAAAGGGCTTTGATTCGGTCTTTTTGCATGCCCAGCAGAATCATGGTTCTCGTGCTGAACCCGATACTCGCTACGGGCAGTCCCTCTACAGACATATTCTAACTGATTTTCGCAAAACTTGACCTGTCGCACAGCTCCGGCTTGGCCTTCGGCCTCGCCTCCGCGATTTTTGTCAGACGCGATTTTGTCCAGCTTCTCTGGACTTATGATAGCATAGAAACTACCGTTGAGTTCTTGACGGTGCTTGACGGACTACCGTCATGACCGCAGAGAGCACCGTCAACAGGCCGAAAATACGGCATTTTCACCGTCTGACGGTGGAACGGTGACGGTAACGGTACCGTGTGAAAAGGTTTGGGAGGCTTTGAGTGAAAACCCACCCTACCCATCTCAAGGATGAAGGCGACCCCGACTGCGCTCACCTGGGCCACTTTGTGGTGGCCTCGCGTCAAGGCTAGTTTGGCTTTGAGCCTAAGTCTGCGCGTCCCTCGGCTCGGAGCAGTTAGGAAAGCTCGGCCACTGGCCGAGACTCCTCGCCTTATCTCATATATGACTTATATAGTAAGTTCGCTCCGTGGGGTGTTCCTTTTCTCTGCCCCCGCCTTTAATTTTTTGCCCCTACTGGACCCGTTCAAAATTGGACATCCATGGGCTCGCCCAGGCTCATGTCCAACTTTTGTGGGTAGGTTCGCTGGGCTCGCTTTTAGGAGAGCCGCCTATTCAAACTTTCTTTAAATTGAGCTTCTCCTGACGGCGGCTCTCCATAAGCTTATACTACCCGGATCAAGCGGGGGTAGAGGGAATCCTTTCGGCTGACGCCGAAAGGAGAACAAAACAAAACCTGCCCTATGTTGAATTAACAACTCATGGGGTCTAAACTGAAATATAGCTTAGTTTTTACTGCCATGGACCCAAATCAAATAGACTCAAAAGACCCGATCAGAAGCAATGTTGCCAAGAAAGAAGTCAGGGACTATCACGGCAGGTTTACTAGTAAAGCTGATCCCTCAAGCATTCCACCCATTTCAGTAACAACTAATCAAACAGGAAATATAAATACAACCAATCCTCCTGATTTACTTAACTTCAAGATCACGAATCCACTCATCTACATCAAATACTGGTGGAAGAGAATCATGGCCAATGAGGGAATGGAATTAAAATTCAAAGTTAAACCAATTACAGCAATATCAATGGCAGTTGTAGCTTTCTCTTTGGCATTTGGTTTAGGTGGTGTAGTTTTTCCATTTGCTTTTCCATGGTTGAAAATAAACGGAACAAATATTACTCAAAGTCCAACTCCAAGCCCCAACGAATGGAGAGAAACAGCCCTCAAAGGAATACTCAAGAAAACCATAATTCCTCCAATCAGATTTTTCTTACTTACCTCATCAGATGAAGCAATTACACTTCAACCACCAAATAATATTGACTTAAGTTCACTAGTTGGCAAAAGAATTCTAGCGACTGGAAACTACAATCAAAAACAAAAATTATTAATAATTACTGACGTTCAAGACCTTGAAGTTCTTTCAACCACGCCAATACCAATTCCGACCTCAACGCCTACACCAATTCCACAACCAACGAGCACTCCTACTCCTGAGCCAACGCTTGCTCCAACTGAGACTCCAACACCTTTAACAATAAGTCAATAATTTTATGCATGAGAGCGGACATACAGAGTAGCATAGAAGGTTTATATTTGGCCTCAATTTTGTTAGAATAGGGCATAGTAATAAAATATATGATATCAATAACTATGGACTGGGGAATTAAGAAGATACAGAAACCTAAAGCACTAATAATTGTTGCACATCCTGATGATGAAACAATCTTTTGTGGGGGAACTATGCTTTACTATCCCAGTTGGGAATGGACAATTGTTTGTATGACTTGGAGAAAATCTAGTATAAGATATTTACAATTTGAGAAGGCTGTCCAACATTTTTTAGATCTAGGAGTAAATATAAAGTCATTTTCAACATTTGAGCAGAAAGATACAGGTCAAGAATTGACTAGAAACGAATTGGGATCTTGGAGAAAAAATCTCAACAGTTTAACCCTGGATACTGATATTGTTTTTACTCACAACGAACGAGGTGAATATGGCCACCCCCATCACGCTGTACTTAATTCTTTAACTAAACAGATATTCAAGAACGTTTGGGAATTTATCTGCCCCGGTGCCTACAAGATTGAACAGCCGTATAGGAACAAAATTAATGTTGTACCACTTTCAAGAGGAACTTTGGACAAAAAAACCAAACTTTTTAATGATTGTTATTCAAGCGAACTTTCTATCTGGAGAAATATGCCAGACTTAATGTCATGCGAATTTAGAACAGGCCCAGAAATATTTACGCAAGAGTAACTTTGTATTCAATCTAGTATATAATACAATATATCAATGAGTATAAACCATGTCGAGCAATTTACTTCTGAGATTTTTAGTGGATCAAAGCCGGAAATTGAGACAGAAGATGGATTTAAAGTTGAGCTAAATAGGAAAAGATTACATGAGGTTTTAGATGATGGAAATCCCAATTTACCTTTTTTGATCTTGGTTTCAGGCACAAGTGAATCAGGCAAAAGTCATCTGGGTAAAAAATTTGTAGAAGACAAAATAGGGCACAGATTTAAAATATATAAAACTATTTCTGAGTTAATGCAGAATCAAAATTTGACTGTTGTCGAGGGAGTCGATGGCTTTGACTCTGTGTCGTATGCAACCCATATACAAAATGATCCAAAATTGCGTTTTGAGACTACCCAAAAGGTGGCATCTGAATATTTATCTATAATGAAAAAGACAGGTGTTTATATTGGCATTGTAGAAACTATGAAGCATCCATGGCTAGTCAAGGAACTAGAAGGAAGAACTGATATGAGAGTTCTGAGTTTGTTTATAGATGCCCCTTTTAGTTTACGGGCAAATAGGCAAGCTATAAAACACGGATTAAGAGTAGAGGATGTTGCTGGAAGTGTTTCTAAAAAAGATGAACATAAAGCCGAAACAGGGACAACCGATATTAAAAAGTTTTCTGATATTGTTGTGTGGAATTCTGGGGAAGTAGAAAGTTTTAATAGCTTTATTGAGGCACTACAAAGAACTTTAACACTACATTTAACGGTATCTTCAGGAGACTCAATTGATTATTCTTAAATTGTACAATGTCAGAAACCGTTAATTATGATGAGTTCGAACACAATCTTAGGGTCAGCCTTGGTATGATGTTGATAAAGCCTGATGCCTTAGATGCTGGAATAGCTATTGAATTAATAGATCATACATACGGAAAGCTTAAGGAAAAAGTTCTTGACGTTGAGGCAGTGGGAGCTGTCCTAATTTCTTCTTTCAATGAAGAAGCGGTTGATAGAATATATCCTGATTTAGAAGACAACTATAAGGAAGCTTTCAAGGTTTTCTATAAACAAGGGCCACTAATTGTTGTGTTTTGGGGTTCAGAGTCTGGAAAAACAGATCTTTGGGACTTGCTGAGGACTATTAGGGGAAAAATAACCGAAGGTCACGGATTAGAAGATTCAATTAGGTCTATAATTCCTTTACCTGGTCATAAGGAAAAATATAATGAAATGACCAAGAAACTTGAAACTGGGAACCTAGAAGCCGAAGATTATATCGAACTGTGCAAAAGCTTGGTACATATTCCAGAGAATATAAAGGAGTTTTCTGGTTTATTTTTGTCCATAGACGAGTCAGAAATAAGAGATATATTTGGGCCTACTAAAGCATTAGAACTAAAGACGAAATTTGAAGACATATTAACGATAAGACATGAATAATAAAAAGAAAGATAGGATTTTTGTTGAAGGTAACGTCGTGAAGCATGAATCCGCTGGCGGGTTTCTTTTTTTTAATGACCAAAAAGATGGTCTGATGGTCGCAATTATAAAAAAAATAGATGATACTTTTTACATGCCGAAAGGGCACATAAAAGAAGGCGAAACTCCTGAGCAAGCGGCAACGCGAGAAATTATGGAAGAATTATCT
>ERZ1292625.3214-Hain-H41-01um-R1-3214-length-13655-cov-27_pt1 | contig 11123 bp, 14 predicted proteins | sample MGYA00564400_ERZ1292625 | MGnify/ENA primary metagenome ERZ1292625 (study PRJEB36523, sample SAMEA6512639) | groundwater metagenome | collected 2019-01-08 | study: AquaDiva: Metagenomics assemblies of 32 groundwater samples
TCTAAAAAACTAGAACCCATGATAATCAAGTTTGGGTCATTTGTGCAAATCTGAAGCGGGCAAACTCCGCAGGCTTGTTTGCTGCTGCACCCAAATCGACGAGAACTTGACCTGCGTCCTGAGACGCAGCGGTGTTATTGGTGTCATCCACAACAACAAAATAAGCTTGTTGAGGATTCGCTCCCTTGAAGTAACCGTCGTTGAAAAGGTTGAACAAGAAACTGTCCAACTGAGTCTTAATGCGACCCCACAATCCAGGACCGTTGTTCTCAAACACAATCCAGAACGTATCATTGTAAACGGACTTCTCAAGGAACATGAACAAGCGTCTTGCGTTGACGTATCTCCACTGAGCTTGAATCGAGATGGTTCTACCTCCCCACACAGCAATGCCTGTTTGAGTCGATTGAATCAACGGATTGATCTTGTTTGGATATACCAAATCGCGTTCGCCTTGTGTCGCCACGTACTCAAGACCTGTCAAGAAGGTAAGTGCTCCGTCAACGGTTCCGGCAGGAGTTTTACCCACGTTTCGATTGTTGTCGGTACGTGCGTAAACACCAGCAATATGACCCAACGGAGGCATCACTAGAGGCCGGTTGTTCGACAAAGGATCGGCAACCTTAACCCATGGCCAGTAAACAGCCGCATAGTCACTGCTTCGAGCCAACGAGTAACGAAGCCAATCAACAGCCTCTTGAGGGTCAAGACCTTTACGAGTTGTCAAAATAATAAAACGGTCTCCGCCTTGAGGCATGCTTGCTCGAAGCTCTGCGTAATCCAACAAATCCGCCGTCATAGTCACATCGCCTGCAAAATCAGGAAGAACCACTTGCAAGATCTCATCGATACGCTCAAAGGCATAAAGACCTTTGTTCGTAGGAAGAAGCGCGGTCTGCTCTGTGAACTGAGAACGACCCCAGTTTACCGAGTTGAATGTTCCATTGGTACCGGTAACAAAGAAGTTTACCGCACCAACAGTCCATTGTTTGGTCGTATCCCCAAACTGCTCTGAGTGATTGACTTCCACAGGAGCTTTCGCATAAGTCGCCACCACAAGAGAATTACCTCGGATGGTACCACTCACTTTGAAATCGACAGTACCAAGAGTGTAATTGATGGTGTTGACGCCTGTTGAATCAACGTCACCTACCAAGTTTCCTACGCCGTCGTCTGTAATGACGCGAGCGGTACCCGTTGAATCGGTATAAGCAATGCTCACCGAACGAGCCGCAATTGGGTAGTTTGAAAGAGTTCCAGTGATGGTAGCCGCTGGAGCAGTTTCGTCCCCGCCTGCAAGAACTTGCGTGTATTGCTTGCCGCTCAATTGAGGTACAGGCAAATCACTTCCTGGTTCAACCACTGTGAGCAAATCAGAAAGCTCGTTGAGCACGTCGGGCAGATACATATCTGAATCAGGGTCTGTCAAAGAAACTTCAAGATATTGCTCTTGAACTTCCCAAGCCAGAGTCTCGACATTTTGGAGTTCCACAAACATATCGTACAGCGAGTAAGACGCTGTAGAAGTTGTGTAAGCGTCCACACTTCCGCGCAAACGCAACCGAAGCCTGTTGGCCCAAGTACCCTTTGAAATAGGGTTCAAGTCCCATGCAGCAACCGTATGAGCTGCAACAATTTTAGCGTAATTGTGAGGAGCTGTAGCTACGGTGAACGTGTAAGCTCCCGTTGCATAATCTACAGTTCCTGTAGCGCCTGTCCAAGCGCCCGCGCCGTCATCGACAAAGGTACTAGTCGCCGCAGCAGGTGTGAAGTCCACGGTAATATTCACCGCGTTATCAGCCAAAATAGGAATCAAACCTCCAGTAGCTTTGAACGAGAAAGCACCAGTGCGATGATCAAAGGTCGCGGTGACGGTATCCGGTCCTACAGTCAGCGTTCCAGAAACAATAGAGCTCGTACCAGCAGGAATAACAATCGAGCGTACAACCGAGTTTGCGCTGTATTTCAGAGTGACAGTCGCGCGAACAACCGAGTCTAAAACAGGATCGTTAGCAGGCAAAGCAGAAGGATTAATTCTACCTTCGTACTGAGCTACACCCGTAGCAGTAGTCAAGTTTGCAGAGTTGGCTCTGTTACGAGCAACACCTCCAACAACCGGAGCCCCCGCAATACGGTAACGCACCGAAATCGAAGACTTCTTCAAAGGCGCGAAGCCCTCCGCCACGTGCAAAGGAGTAGTAGTACTTGTCTTGCTGAAAACAAGTAAAACACCGTCACCCGTCTCAATAGTTTCATCAAGATAACTCGAAAGAATACGAGCATCTGCGAGAACCGCATCAGCAGGTACAACACGAGTCACATAGGCTCTTCTACCTCCATTGGTGAAGAACGCAGCAAGCGAAAGCCCCAAGAGCGATTGACGCACAAGAGGACCAAACTTACGAGTGTACTGATCAAACGAAGTAACAAGCGTTGCTTCGTCTGTCGGTCCACGGTCAGAATATCCTAGGATACCCATGTTTGAGGTCGAAACTCCTGTAATAGTTGTTACGGGAGCTGCGACTTCTTCAATTACGACGCCGGGTGAAAGTAACTCAGGCATAACAAAACCTCCACAAATAATCACTATTAGCGATTGTTATCAACACTCAAAGTGGAAGAACTTTCCACTAACAAACTTTTATCTTTTTTAGGCTTGAGGCCTGATTTCTCCACAGTCGTCGATGATGAAGGCAATACCTCTACCAACAACGAAGGGACATTATCTGATTTGATCTCTTCGACAGAAGAATCTTGCGTAGGAGGCTGTTCTTGAACGGCCACTTTCACTTCTTCTTTAACAAGAAGTTCCCTCTTCAAAAAACCTTTCAAAACATACGACCTGATGCTCGCAGAATTTTCAACAGCATCATCTAAAATAGTCCAAGTTTTAGGGGAGAAATGCACGACATTCCCCTTTGTATCCGAAGCTGATAACGGCGTCCGTGTAATGTTGTAAAATCGGCTCATTTTATTTCCCTGTCTGCGTGAGAGTAGCTTTCATGGATTGAACTGTCGCATAAATCAATGGAGTATTCAAATCTAATTCAGCTTCAACGGTTATCGGAATAGTCCACCCGATCACGCGTTCGCCCACCACTACCGCTTCGTCTAACGATGAAGCTGCATCTACCGTAGCAAAATATACCCTACGTTCGCCAACACTATCGTATACTTCAACAGCGCTGTAAGGTTGATAACGGCTTAGGGCATACTCCAAAAGTGAGTTACCATTCTGACGAGCAGGCGCCCCGCGTCGATAACCCAACACCGAAAGCGTGTAAGAAATATCGTAAGGAATCGCCGCTACCTGTTCTTGCATGCGATTAAAACCATGAGCAGTACGACTCCCCCAAGTCACCTGAACAGGCAAAGCTCCAGGTGCAGGTGCACGATACTGTTTGGCCCCAGGATGAATGCGACTGGTTGCCGGTGATATATCATCCCGCGTAACCACAATTTGCGGAAACACATAAGCATCGTCGGTATCCTCAGGAAAAGAAAAATTTATAGGCACACCAGGAAGTCCCGGAGGTGCAGTCACCCCCGGAACCGAAAGCAAGTAGTAGTTTGAATCTACCACTTGCCCTCCCAATGTCTCAACAACCCCTTGGTCGAAGTCTCTTAAATGCACTTCACCGTTCGGCATTAATCCTGCCGCACGGCGTGCATAATCAAGCTCCGCCTGCGAAGCCATCACACAGCCTGCTCTTTAGCCAGCTTCAACACCAGGCTCTTAAACCCTTGAGTCGTCGCATGGCCGTACCAAGCCACAAGCTCCTCATAAGAAGCCTCTTGTGATGGTAGAGGAGGCATTACACCTTCCTCCGAAATTGCATCCGCAGCGTCAAGCACAAACTCGAAAGCATCTTCTTCTGCGATCTCATAATCTTCAAGAAGAGCGTCCACAATCTCCTTCAAATAAAGGTCAATTGTAATGTTAGGGTCCGCCGAGTTCTCGTCTTCTGACGAATCAACTTCAGAAGCCCCTTCATGCAAAGACCGTCTTGCTTGTTTCGACCATTTGATAGAACGTACCAACATCACACCCTCCTACAAACCTAGGCGTTTTTGAAATTTCACAAAGGTGTCTAACTCAGAAGAAGAAATCGAGCCAGAAGCACGCGCTACGCCTTTTCGCCAACCTGTAAAGGCAGGGTTCAAAATAGCGTTGAAAACTCCACGACTGAGCATATAACGAGCGCCCGACTTTGCCAACATATGAATCACTGGGCGCCAAGCAGGCCTCGCCGGCTCCTTACCTATCCCAAACTCCAAGCGAAGCGCTCGAAAAGCCACATCCTCAACAACCTCCGCACGAGGCGGGATATCCAAACGATTTTTCTTAGAAAGCCGAACGCCTACTTTCGCAAGCGACTGCTCCCATATCTGACGATCTCTACTTCGAGCCTCGCGCACCTTGTCCACTTCGTTCTGCGAAACTTGGCGAATGTACATAGTACTCTCTCGCTTCGACGGAAAAAAAGGCAAAGAATCCATGGTCCAAGGGCTGTAGCGAGCCAAAATTTCAATCTCAGGCGGAACTTGAACCATACGACCTTTCTTAGGTCGCACATACACCACGTTCTTGTCAGGTTTGATATTTCGAGCTTTCACTTTACGTAAAGCCGAACGGTCAGCATACACCGCAAAGGCCTCTTCGCCTGTAGATAGGCCCCCCACACGATGCAACCGAAGAGCATTTTTCAAATTCTCAAACTCTTTTGTATTCGGCAAACGACGCGACACTGCGTCATAGGCATAAGAAGCTGTTTGATAGGCCAATTGGCTTGCCGCGTGATCGTAACGCTCTGTCCACGTCTCCAGCATGCCCATTACAAGCTTGTTCGTCTTCGCTTGTTTTATCTTAAGCATCGCGCCCTCGCTTCTTATCTTCGTGTGCCCACTCTTCTTCCGTAGCATCGATAGCACGCTGCAATTCGGTCTTCTTAGGCTTCGGTAACAACTGCAACAAAGCACGACGACCTTGCGAACCTACCACGGTTAAAAGTCGAGTATCTTCGGAAGTTTCCATAGGACTGAGCTTATGTAACAAAGGAACATGCTTATCACAAATTCCTATCAACCTCTCACGCTCACCAACCTTCACCACTTGAGAAGCCTCACCTGAACACACAAAGCAGAATCTTGTGAAATCTGTCATTGGCCCTTTGTAATGCGTGAACGTGTCACCCCCAATAGGGGAACCACACGTCGAAGGCGCTGTACATTGCGCTCCTGGTAAGCCCCGCGCGCGACCCTCTGAGTAGCGATCACACGTAGCACAAACACAAGAAACACCGGTCTGAATCGCACGGTTAACTAAACCCAACCACATGTACAGCCCCTTTCGTCTAGACGCTTCTACTCTTCAAGAATCCAGCTCTTCATCAACTTGTTCACAGACTCTTGAGCCGCTTTCTTCACCACAGATTTTGAAGACTTATTCGCCATCTTTTTCGCTACTTGCCTCACCTTAGCCCGGCCTCTTATCGCCATGCGAGCAACGGTATTCATAAACGAATCAAAGGCTTCTTCGTCTTCAAGGTCTACACCTTCTTCTTTCGCAGCAGCGATCAAATGGAGTGTGATTCTTTCAAAATTATCGTTTTCAGGCATTACGCACCCTTCTTTCTGGAGCAAACTCGGTATTTCGAGCCAATACACATTTGAAGCCTACAAACGAAGGGTTATCAAAAAGATGCCCATCGTCTCGAACTTCAGTCATCGTAAAATAGTAGCCTTTCACATTATTAGCCACTGGGTACGAAGTCGAAGTTTCATTAAAATAAGGGGTATCCCAGAATTTCGCGATGTCCCCATACAAAGGCGCACGCGCTCCGGCCTGTTCCAAATCCCCACGCGCTATCCAAATTGAAGAAGGGAAAGTTTTTCTAAAACCTTCAGACCTTACTTCAGGGGTAGGGTCGGGCCACTCAATCCACGCACGCACACGAAACGGCCCGTCGAAAACATCTTTCACCGTCTCATCGTACAAAGGATCACGTACTGATTTCTTCTTGCTGAATTGAAACAAGTCTACTTCTGTTCCAGCAATACTGTTCGATTCTCGCGCAATACAATCAAACAACGAAAGCTCGCAATCAGACAGACGCCAGTCCTCTGACTGCAAAGGTTGTACAATTCCTGTATGCGCAAAGGGCTCTACTTTTCGACTGCTCATAGATCAACCCTTCTTTCAACCAAGCATGAAACCCATAGGAAAGGCGGAGTCTGAAATCTCTTGTTCTAACTTTTCTTTTTCTGCTTGGGCTTCTTCTAACAACGTAGACCCGTCTAGAGTCGTCGTACCTTGAGCTGTAGGGAAACCATCAGCGTACTTTGATCTCACACGTCCTAGTCGTTCCTTCGCCACTGCAAGAGTAAAGCGCTTCACCAAGTCATGGTCACGTTCTGGTAACTGTTCGACAGTCAACATGTTGCTTTTGTAGTCCAGAAACACTTTCCCCGTAGGATAGCCTTGAACAGGAAACAGGCGCAAAATTCGCCCGTCTTGCCGCCAATCTAAATCACTACTGAAAACACGCCCAAATTGCTCCATGTACTGAAGATATTGCACCCACGATGAAATAGGCCCAGGCGCCGCACCGTAAGAGAAACCGTAAGACGAAATAGAAAGGCCTCCCCCCGAAATAACAAGGCCCCCGTACATGTCAACACCGCCGTAACCTGCACCAAAACCAAGCGAGACTACTTGAGTGAAGTCTGCACCAGGCGCACTCGAAAAAGCTACGTCTATCACCACTTCGACATCAGGCGGTAGGGTGTAGACAGACTCCCCTTGCACTACGTCAAAGAACATAACCCGTCGCATGCCTTTTTTAGCAGTAAACCAGCGCTTCGCGTCCTCTATGCAATCGTCAAGGTGATCTTGGGTAAGCTCCACCTTTAGAATAGGAGCGCCCAAATAACGAAGAACCCATAGTTGGATCTTCTCCTCAGTCATCAGTTCGCGTTGTGCTGGCATAACCTACCTACTTACGAAATTTGCCTTTAGGAACAGGCTTTGAAGACTTTGACAAATAGTTCAAAGCAGCATTGACCACTTCCGGCGAAGGCGTGGTTACTTCCGCCAAAACAGGTTCTTCTTTCTCTGGCAATACGAGAGGTTCAGGCAAACTTTCTTCAGGCAAAGCGCAAAGCAGCCCCTTTTCAACGTACACTGAAAATAAGGGCCCTTCCACAACACGCCCAGGTTTCAATACCCCGTAACCAGGAACAGACAGAAAACTCACACCAGGACTCAGGACATAACGGCTCATGGTTCCTCTCCTTCCAAGAAGGCTAGCACACTTGCCACACGATGAATTAACACTTGTAAGCCGTCACGGTGCCCTTCCATCTCTTTTTTCAAAGTACGTAGTTCCTTCTTTACGTAAGCGTCCACGTCTTCGGTCTCTACTTCCTTGGGTTCTTCAACTTCTTTAGGAACCACATGCAAACCTGAAGGAAACTTACGTTCGTTTTTAAGTATGGCGTCCAAATCCGACATCACTTTCTTGCTATCCATTCGATACCTGCTTTCTACCCAACGACCGCGTGGTCGCTAGCCTATACACCCAGTTTTAAAAAATACATCGCGTACCCCCTTAAGACAACAAAACCCAGCCAAGAAAACTTGGCCAGGCTCTGTCTGTTGGTTTCTCAAATCAGAGATTGATAACTCGCATTTGACCGAAGAATTCACTTCGCAAAAGTGCTTTACCGTAACGTGTACGGAAGGCTTTTCGGTACCCAAGATCGTTGGGGTCGAGAAAGGCGCTTGTGATTTGAAGAGGAATGTACGGTGCCCAGGCATAACCTGAATCGAGGTACGAATCACCCTTCAAACCGAACATCATTTGGTCTCTTGTGAAGAAGGGGTCTACATAGACGGTCCACTTCTCGTTCAAGACACCAGCTTTGTAAATCGAAAACTGACCATGGGCCGTTCGTGGACGGGGTGAGTCCACAGGACCCCAGGGGTTGTCAGGATTCGACGAGAAAACACCGCGATAGTCTGCATTGGTCAAGAACTGAGTAAGCAGGGCTGAAATTTCAACGCTTGTCACGATGAAGTTAGCAGGAGCTCGCAAAGTTTTCTTGTGGATGAGGCCAGAAATGGTGCTCATTTGAGTGATCATAGCGCGCAAGTGATCAAGCTCATTAATACCAGCAGGGGGTACACGGTCGAATGTTCCGGTAGTACCTGTTGAATTTTGGAACATGTCTTGAACAATTTCGCGGTCGATTTCCAACGCCATTTCAGCGGCGGTGTCCATCGTAAGCTCTTGTTCAGCGCTAATACCATGGAGATTCTGCAAATCTTCAGCAGCTTCTGAAGACCACAACGCTTTGATACGTCGCGGGGTTGCTTGAACCATCTTGCTCTTGATATCCAAACTCATTGAAGGAATTTGGGTATTCATTTCACCATCGTAAAAGTAATAAGCTTTCACGGGGTTGGTGTTTGCAGGAGCGTTGGTAAACAAGAAACCAGAAACACTACCGTTTGAGTAGTTGATGGTTCCGGCTGAAACGTTACCAGTGAAGCCGCCTGTACCGTTGTCAGTTGCAGTTTGAACAACTGCGCCTGTGGTAACATTCAACTCTTTGATAACAACACTGAAACCAAAAGCGGTATTCAGAGGTCGAACAGGGCGGAAAGCCAAGTTGACATTCAAAGCAGTACCAACACCACCGTAAGCGGCTCCGTTACCAGTCGCACAGATTTCACCATTGACGAACTCTGACGAGTAGTCTTTGTCGAAGTCGCGCGGCATGATGTTTCCAGCGGTAGTCGCGCCTTTGTTGCTTCCGTAAACAGTGTCCTTATAGAAGACCAAGCCCACTGGACCTGTCAAAGGCTGCACAGAAGCAATCTCGTTGGCGATCAAGTTTGGAAGGGTGCGTCGCAAGACTGGAAAAATCGACTTGGTGTACGAACCAATGTTCGCAGAGCTTGTCGCTTCTTGCAGTTTACGAAGATGCTGCATTTGGTTTTCAAAAATGATAGCGGTCACATTTCGTGTGTGGCGCTCTTGTCGAGTCCGACGAGGAAGTCCCTCTAGCAAACCAGACCATTTCTGATTCAGCTCTTCGGTGAATTCCTCATCCATCACGCTCATAGTTTTTTCCATACCAGGATGAGAGTTAAACATACACAACCTCCTCAAATAATTGAATTAACATAGTTACCAGGTTACACAAACAAACTCAAGTACTCGCTTCAGATAAGCGTCTCAGTTCATCTAGCGAAACTCCTAAGCCATTATAACTTGGACCCCCACTAGAAGCCACTTTCGGCCTCTCTTCTTCGCTTACAACATGCTCACGACCACTACCAAGCCGGCGCTTGACGGTTGCTCGTGTTTGCTCAACATCTTCACTCTGAAGGTTCCGCCTTCGTGAATGCTTATCTTCTCGCATCACACGGTCTACTTCCTCTTCAGTGTCTACGTCTTCTTCGAGCATACGTGTCCGCAAGATCTTCTCTTGTGGATGGTTGCGCAACCTCGTATCTATAGTGGTTTTAACACTATTCTTACGTGTTACTTCTCTTGAAGATTCTAGCTGTTCTGTCAATTGCTGCAACTGCACTTCATAGCGCTCTTGTTGCTCACGCATCGACTCTAATTCAGCGTCACGCTCCGCTTGGAACTTACGCAGTTTTTCACGCTCTTTTTGTACCGCGCGTTGAATGTCTTCTTCTCGCAAACGCTCTGCTTCTTCTCTAGCAGTACGTCGATCTGAAGCTAATGTTTTCAGTTCTTGAATCCGATTGCCTAGGGCTTCGGAACTCTCGTACTGCAAGACATCACCAACACCTTCGCGCACAAACTCGATATCCTCTTCATCCTCGCCCGATAACTGCATTTCTAAGAAATACTTATAGCCTGCGGACTTGGCCAGCACTGCCAACTGCTCTTGCTCTTGTTGCAAAGCTGCAACAGTCTCCCCTTGACGTTTATGGCGCAATTGCAAGGCCTCAAGGGCTACTTCTTTTTCTTGCACCAGCGCTTGCATGTCTTCAGGAAGCATAAAAGGCAATAGAGCGGCACGAATATCTTCAAGAGCTTCTTTAGCTCCGCCCACTTCAGGATCGCTCAGAAGGGCCTTCTTGGCCTCTTCAACAGCAAGGGCTTTCACCTTACCCAAAAGCACCGGAAGCTTAGAGGTAAATTCCTCTCTCAACTGGTCCTCTTGACGAAGCAATTCTTTTTCAATAAGGGCGTCTACTTGAGCTTTCGTAAACAACCCCGCTTCGACGAGCTTAGGGTCTAGCGATTCTGAAACAACACTTGGATAGGCGAAAACATCCGCAGGTTCAGCCACAAAATCAAAGGTACTCAAGCGATAGTCCTCTTGAACGATCTCTTTACCTTCAACAGTCTTTGTTGAACCGAACCCACGAGAACTAACACCTATAGGAACATTGCTCTTCAGAATGGCTGTTATGTCTCGACCCCTCGCAGTATCAAGAATTTCAGCCTCTCCAATGACAATACCTTCCTCTGTCATCTCAAGCTTGGTAATGACGTGTGAAATGTTAGCCAAAGAAGTACGCCCGGACTCTGGATGGTCTGCAGCACCAAGGACTTTACGAGCTTTCAAGTCCTTGTTAAGTCGGCTAATTTCACGTTCCCACAAAGGCCTGGAATAAACCCTACCGTTTTGAGTAGGCGTGTCAGATCTACCGAACTCACCACTCACTCTTAAATTACCACTAGGAGATTTGCCTTCCATCACATGGAGGCGAATTTCTCGCATATCACATAGCAATCGGTTCATGGTGCTTCCCTATTTCCTAACGCTTTTTCCATCTAAAACTACCCCTAAACGGCGTCCTAGAGAGAAGAGACGTATTCGGCTTTTTGACCTTCCGAGTTTTTCGTCTAAAAGGATTACCCTGATAACCGATCAACTCACGACGACCGCTCGAATACGCCGTACGTCTCTTCATCCCCTCAACACAGCTTATTTCCGCTTGGCTTTTTTTGAGGATTCTTCCATATCCTCATCGTCTTCTGCATCATCTTCTTCATCGTCTTCTGAATCTTCTTCGTCGTCTTCTTCGTCGTCTTCTTCGTCGTCGGAGTTGCAAGAGCAGGCTTCACACTCTT
>ERZ1292625.4114-Hain-H41-01um-R1-4114-length-11123-cov-4_pt1 | contig 11123 bp, 15 predicted proteins | sample MGYA00564400_ERZ1292625 | MGnify/ENA primary metagenome ERZ1292625 (study PRJEB36523, sample SAMEA6512639) | groundwater metagenome | collected 2019-01-08 | study: AquaDiva: Metagenomics assemblies of 32 groundwater samples
GGCCGCGGGGCTGGAGAAGCGCATCGTGGTGGGGCTGATCGTGCGCCTCAAGGCGATGCTGCCGGATCGGTACATCGAGCGCCAGGTCTCGATGGCGGTGAGCGTGAGGACGGAGGTGAAGGTGACGCCGGAGGAGGCGAAGGCGTTGCTGGCGAGCTTGATGAAGGATGCGCAGCCGCAGACCGTGCGGATGCTGACGGGGGGGAAAGGGGAAGATGCATGAAGATCCGCCCCGACTTGCGCCGAGCCGTCCTCACCGATGAGGAGGTAGCGGCCTCCGCCGATGGTGGGCGCGCAACGGTCGAGGCCTACGTGAACGCCGCGTGCCGGCGCTACCCCTCGAACCTCCTGGTCCGGTACTACCTGGTCGCGCGCGCGGAGACGGTCTACGAAGTGGTCACGATGCACGGGATCTAACGTATGACACGTGTCGGCGAGCAGCTCGCACGCGGTCGAGACGATGCGCGGCCGTAAGACTCCGCAGCCAGTCAGCGCGCCCTCCGTGCTCACCGCAAGCAAGACGACAGCGGCGGCGCTGACCAAAGAAGGCATCCGGCTGGTCGCCTTGACCGACACGTACGCGCTCGCGCGCAACATCCTCGGCTACACCGAGATGACGGAGAGCTTCCACGGGCCGCTCTGTCGCTTTCTCGACACCACGCCGTACATGCGCAACCTGTATCTCGCCGCGCGCCTGCACTTCAAGACCTCGATCATCACCGTGGCCCGCAACGTGCGGCGGATTCTCAACGCCCCGCAGCAGCGAATCTTGATCGCCTCGAACAAGGAGGAGAACGCGAGCAAGATGCTGGGCGAGATTCAAGAGAAGCTGAAGACCCCGGTGCTCGTGTGGGCCTTCCCCGAGATTCTCTATGACGATCCGGCCCATCAGGCCGACCGCTGGACGAAGACGGCGCTCACCGTCAAGCGTCGCGCGCGGCGCGAAGCGACGGTCGAAGCGATCGGCATCTCCGGCGAGCTCACCTCGACGCATTACGACCATCTGACATTCGACGACCTGGTGGGGAAGGAGAACTCCGAGAACCGTGATCAGCTCGAGGCGACCAAGGACTGGTATCGCAAGTCCCAGGCGCTGGCCGAGCCCACGGCCACCCTGGACCTCGTAGGGACGCCGTGGCACATGCATGATTTGTACGGCCACCTCCTGGAGCAGAAGGAGAAGCACGGCTTCCGGCTCGGTGTCTTTCAGCGTGCGTGCTGGGAAAACCCCGACGGCTCCGTGCCCAGCGTGCCCGACGAGACCACGCGCCCGACCTTCCCCGAGCGCTTCTCCATGGAGTTCCTGCTGGATCTGCGCACAGCCGCGAGCATGGGGAGCGAGGTCTTCGCCGCCCAGATGCTCCTGAATCCGGAAGACGTCTCGACCGCCGTCTTCGACCGTCGCAAGATCCGACCGTATGTGCTGCCTCGCGGCGAAATCCTCACGGCCTGCGTCGGGCTCGATCGGCTCTGGATCGCCATGACGGTTGACCCAGCGATCTCCACCAAGGCCTGGGCGGACTACACGGCCATTGCCGTTGGCGGCTTCGATCGTGACGGCATCCTCTACTTGCTGGATCTGCGTCACGGCCGCTGGGCCGAGGATCGCACCCTGCATGAGATCTACGACTGCTGGGAGCGCACCCAGGGCATTCGCGCCATCGGGTTCGAGGCGGTGGGGTTCGCCCAGATCTATCGGCGGCTGATCGCGCAGGAAGGCGAGCGGCGCGGGTACCAGTTGCCCATCACCCGGCTCGAGCGCGACTCGAAGACCAAGAAGAACATCAGGATTCGGGGTCTCCAGCCGTACTGGGAGAGTGGCGGGATCAGGATTGCCAACGACGTCCCAGCCCTTGAGGACTTCCTGGAGGAAGCCTCCCGGTTCCGCACCTACAAGGAATCGGAGCATGATGATCTGCTCGACGCCGTGGTCGATCTGTATCAGCTCCGGTTGCGCCCCGCTGAGCACCGGGCCGAGTATCTGACGGGCGATGGAGAGACGGATGCGCGGATCACCTTCGAGGCGGACTTGCTGGCCAAGGTCCCCGACCTGGACCGCGCGTCGCTGCGCCAAGCGTGGCTGATGCAGCGTCACAAGGACGCGTGCGAGCAGGACCGGCTTCATGAGATGATGGGCGCCGACGTGGGCGAGTTCTACATGGTGGGGTGACGAGGTGGCCGGCAGTGTGGAGACCTGACGTCGTGCACGTCTTGGCAATAGACGTCGCAGGGTCCAACTCCTGCGACGTCTCTGTGCATTTCTTCGGGACCCACCCACGTCGGGGGGACAGGTGTGCATGCGGCGCGCGGGCATGGCTCATGCCGGTGCCCTCTCCACAGCCCGTCGCGGCCTGGGCGATCGAATGAGCGCCGACCTCGAAATGACGGTATACATCGTGCTGTGCTCGGGCCCGTACATTGGTCTCGGGCCGGACGCGCCCTGGACGCGCGTGGAGGCTGTGTTCGCCACGCAGGAGTTGGCGTTGCGACGGGCCGCGGAGTGGCAGGAGATCGAGACCGATCTGGGCCGGGGCCGGACCTATTCGGTCGAGGCGGAGCCAGTGGTCCGCGGCGCATGATCTCGCGCTCGGCGCTTGGCGCGCCGAGAAGAGGAACGACGAAGTGGGACTCACGCTGTTCTGTAGGCACAGTTCTCAGATCGCCCACCTCGAAGCCGAGATCGACTGGCTCCGCGCGCAGCTCGTCCATGAGCGCCAGCGCGCGGAGAGGGGCGTGGATCGATTGCTCGCCACCCGGGGCATCGGGCCGATCACGGTGCCAGAAGCCCGGCCGACCGTGGAGACGGAGGACGCCATCCGCGAGATGCTCAGCAACGGGGACTTCCAGCGGATCGGAGAGGCGGCATGAGCCCCCCCGGATGGTGGGACTGTCTGCCGCCCATGTCCGCCGCCGAGCATGCCCTAGAAGCGTGCTACCACGCGGCGCGCTGCTGGCTGGGGGATCTCGGGCTCGTGAGCGAGTACGAGGACATCTTTCAGGCGACCCGGAGGTGGTACATCACGCAGGGCCGTCCGGTTCCTCAGTGGCTCACCGATGAGGAGGAGCGCCTACGAGCCCACCAAACTCCCATCAGGGACACCTGGGGCCTCGGATCTTTCTTCGGAGACGAGTCCGTTTGACGAGCTTCGACGTGGTACGTGACTGGCGCGTGGGCCGTTTCTATGGTATCCCGGCATGCTGCCGGGTCTTCTTCTGCATCTGGAAGATCCGCGATCGTGAGCGCGCACGCCGCGGCTACGAGCGCGGCTGGCGGGGGCGCTATCTCGCATGGTTGCTCGCCCGCGCCGACTTTCGGGACCGCACGCCATGCCCGCTGTGCGTGTGGCGCACGCCGCGCAGACCATCAACCGGATGAGGATCGGGGGGAAGCCATGAAGCCGCGCCCCGACGAATGGACAGGAGAGAATAATGACTGACGCTTCGCCGCCGAGCGCCCGATGGCAAACGTTGAAAGATCGCGCACTCGCGCTCCTCAATCAAGAGACGTACATCTCCGAAGAGGCGCGGGGGTGGTTTCTGGCCCATCCGAATTGGGTCGACGACGTGGAGCGCGATGGCTGAGCCCTTCCTTACTCCGGCAGACTCGCCCATCATGAACGATCGGAACAGATGGCTCACCGACGTGGCCCAGATCCTCGGCCACGACATCCACGTCGGGGCGCCGCCGTGGCCGCACATGGTGCCGGAGGTGGACCTCCCGTGGTGCAAGCGCTGCCGCGCCAACGTAGAGCAGATCAACAACCACCGGCAGGCGTGCGGTGGCTGATCTCCTGGCCCCGACCGATACAGGCGCCGTCAGCGATCAGGCGCACCCGTCCGGCGGTGCGGGGCTGACCGATGCCGCTGGTTCCTACGCCGATCACGAGGCCATCAAGACCCTGATCACCCGGAAGCGCGATGAGTATTCTCAGGGCCGCGAGGCCTTCGTGCGCGCGGCGTATCGCAACATCCTCTTCTGGAAGGGCCATCAGTGGATTCTCTGGGACCGCGCACTCTCGCGCTTCCGCCCGGCCCGTCTGCCCGCCAAGCATCCGCAACCCGTCACGAACATGTTCAAGGCCACGCTCAAGGCCGTCATCTCGGTCTTCGCCCGCATCGAGCCGACCCTGACCTACCGCCCCGGCAGCGACGAGCCGGAAGACCGTGCCACGGCGGACGTCGCCTCGCGCGCCATCGAGGTCATCGAGGCCGAGGTCAACATCCGCCGACAGCGCCAGTTCCTCGCCACCTGGGTTGGCGTCACCAATGGCGCGTGGCTTGAGACCGGCTATGACCCCGACCCTGTGCACGGGACGCGGTTGCTCCAGCACGAGCAGTGCGTGGACTGCGGCACCCAGCAGCCTCCGACGCGGGAGGGCCGCTGCGTCGCCCCGTCGACCAGCACGCCCGGCACGCCGTGCGACGGCCTCACGCGCCCGGCCGTGGACGCGCAGGGCCAGCCGGTCGGGAATGAGGTGCCGATCGGTAAGATGTACGTCGATGTCGTCTCGCTCTTCGAGTTGTTCTTCAACCCGTCCATCACCGACTGGCCTCGCCAGCGCGATCTCCTGCGCGAGAAGCTCGTCAGCGTCGACGAAGCCAAGAGCCGGTGGCCGGGCGTGGCGGATCGCGTCACGTCGGAAACCTCCGGCGCTGGCATCGGCGGCATCTACGCCGACTCGCTGCCCACCCTCGGCACGTTCATCGGTGACTCCATCCGCCGCGGCCTCGATGCGCCCCTCGCGGTGACTCTGAAACACGTCACCGAGCGGTGGTACTGGCAACTGCCCGACGCCACGTACCCCCAGGGGCTGCTGGCTATCGCGCTCGGCCGGCAGGCCATGACGATCGTGCATGCCGGGCCATTGCCGTACCGCCACCGCGACGGCACAGCCTTTCTCCCCTTTGTGCACTTCCCCCAGGAAGTCGTGCCCGGCACCGCTTGGCCGGGTGGGGTCGCCGACGACTTGGCCGCCAAGCAGGCCCAGCGCAACCGTTGGGAGTCGATGATCGAGACGGCCGCCCAGGCTTTCGGGCAGGGCAAGTGGCTCATCCCTGAAGGCAGTAACATTGGCACCGTCACCGGCGAAGCCGACGTCATCCGGTACAACCCGATGGTCGGCGGCGTGGCCGTGAAGCCCGACCGTCTCGCGGGCGACCCGATGACGAACGCCTTCATCGCCTACCTGGAGAAGATCGACCGGGACTTCGAGCAGCTCGCGGGGACGTTCGACATCATCAAGGGCGCCCGACCCCCAGGCGTCTCAGCGGGGATCGCCTTGCAGATTCTCCAGGAGCGCGGCATGAGCCGCTTCGCTCCGCTGTTCATCCTCTGGGAGGACGCCTGGGCGCGCTGGGCCAGCCAGGCCATCGAGATCTTCCGCCAGTTCGCGACCGAGCCCCGCGTGCGTCGTATCCAGGGGCGCGACGGGGCGTGGCAGGTCCACAAGTTCCTCGGGGCCGATCTCCAGGGCCGCGTGGACGTGGTCGCGGAGGCCAATTCCTCATTGCCGCGCTCCTCGCTCGCCGATCGCGCCGAGATCGATCAACTCCTCGAGCGCGGGATCATCAGTGCCCAGGACCCGGAGACCCGCTACCTCGTGCTCGAGGCCTACGGCCGTACCTCGATGATCCCCGGCATGGCGGCCGATACCAAAAACGCTCTCATGGAGCAGGAGGCGTTCGCCGCGCTCGCCCAGCATCCGATGATGCAGCAGATCACCCCTGAGGAGGTCTCCGCGCTGGAGACCCTCGATTATCTCCAGATCCATGAAGTGATGGCGAGCCTTGGGGTGCGGCTCCCGAGGCTGCGCCCCGCGGTCGACGATCACGGCATTCATGCGCGCGAGCATCGGGAGTGGCTCAAGAGCGAATCGGTCAGAGCATTGCCGCTGCTCGTACAGCTCATCGGTGAGAAGATGACCGCGTATCACGATCAGCTCGCCGCCCAGCAAATGCAGGCGATGATGCAGGCCCAGGCAGGGCAAGCGCTGGGCCGTCGGGCTGGCGACGGCCCGCGGAAGCCGAATCCGGGCGGCCCGGACCAGAACCCCCTGCGGGCCGGATCGTCGGGCCAGCGGATGATGGGCGACCAGCGCGAGATGGCTCAGGATATGGCAGGAGGGGCATGATGGGCGATGACCCGGGAGAAACCTGCTCCAGTGAACAGCACGTCGTCAAGTTTCACGACTCTGTGCCGGATCACTTCGTCGACGCGCCGATGACGTGTTGCTGTGGCCGCATGGTCTTCGACGTTACACGCAAGGGCGACTCCCTGGCGTTTCGACCGCCCCTGCCCGCCGCCCAGCCGATTCTTTCCAGGTCCGTAGGATCTCCATGGTAAATTCTCCCCTGATGCCATCCCACGCGCAGAGAGAGCCAGGGTCGGCAATCACGTCGCCTTGGCGTAGTCTGCCCAAGCCGCGACCGAAGGTATCGTCGCGCGCCATTACAGGAACAGCCCCGAAGCTCGGCGTGCCGAGAGCGGCTGTGCCAGGAATCCAGGCACCGGCAACGTTGATGGGCGCTGGCGGGGCAGTACGCGGTGGGGCGACCTTGTCCCCTCCGGGGATGCTTAGCAGCCCACGCAAGACCGGCCTAGAGCGCCTCCTGGGGTCCTGATGCCACTGAAGGGCGCACGCTATCGGATGAAAGCCACCCCGAAGGGCAACGTGCGTCTCGCCTTCAAGGGCAATCGCGTGGTCGAGGCGAAATCTATGTCCAGCGGCAAGATACATACGCCAGCCGAATTCGCCGCCGATCGGCGGAAGACTGGGCTGGAGCGCCTCATGGGGTAAGAGTTCAACCGTTCCCTTGAACGGGTGAGGCCTAGCTAGCCTCCGAAAGCCGTCTCCTGGAGACGGGCCAACGACCCAGGCGACCAGGCGCCCGGTGGGAGAGATCCCCCGGGCGCTTGGCGTTTGTGGAGTAGACGCCAGCGCGGTCAGGGGCGTGGGCGAGCAGGCCAGTACATGGATGACGTAGTAGAGGGCGCAGTCGGGACGGAATCGCCCGCCGTCGAGACCGGGACCGAATCGTCCGCCGGGACGCAAAACACGGGCAGTCAGGTCAACGGTCAGCCGCAGATCCCTGCAGAAAAGCCCGCCCCGTTCCACACCCACCCGCGCTGGCAGCAGCAGATGGAGCGCAGTCGCCGCCAGGAGGCGACGATCCAGAGCCTCACACAGCGGCTCGCGCGCTTCGAGCAGAGCCAGCGCCAGGCTGGCCAGCCCGCCCCCGATCCCGAGATGCAGTCGGCCGCCCAGGCCCTGCGCGCCGTGCTCGCCGCCGATCCCGAGCTCAAGGAGCTGCTCGGTGCCGGCAATCTGCGGCAAATCGTCCAGCAACTCCAGCAGTCCATGCAGGGTATCCAGTCGTCACAGTCCAGGGGCATGGTCCAGACGGTCCGATCCGAGATCGGCCAACTTGCGAAGAGCGCGAACCTGCCCACCAGCGACAAGGCGCTCCGTGCCTACGAAGAACTCATCGCCTCCGAGATCCGAGAGTCCCCCGAGCTGCTCGACCGGCTTCGTCAGGGAGACTTCTCAGTCGTCCATGAGGCGTTCGCCGCCGTGCAGGCCAGCGTGGGGGAGTTTCGCCGCAACGATGCGGTGGTCACCACGCAGACCAAGAACGCTACCAGAGCACTTCCACCGCGGTCCTCAGCGGGCACCGCTGCCCCGCCGGGCACGTCCGCGCAGTCCATGAAACCAGGACAGGACGCGACCGAGTTCCGGCGGACCATGCACAAAGGAGCCCGTGAGGCGCTGCGCTCGCTCTTCGAGGGGTAACGCATATGCCAGGACAAGACACCAGCAGCGTCGATGACATCCTGAAGCGGTTTTATGAGGGCGGCATCCGCGAGCTGATCCCCAACGACGTCAAAACACTGCGCAAGTTCGAGGAACGCGACGCCTCCGAGTGGGGCGGGCAGGGCGTGACCTACCCGATCCGGGTCGGTCGCAACCAAGGCGTGGGCTACACGGCCGAGATGGGGTCGATTCCCCCGGCCGGTCGCCAGCAGTACACCACCGTCCTGATCCCCATGCGGTACCTCCATGGCCGCGTGCAGTTTTCCACGCAAGCGATGAAGGCCTCGCAGGGCAACAAGAGCGCGTTCGCGCCCGTCATGGAGCAGGAGATGGACGGGCTGATCCGTGATCTTGCCAACGAGCGCGGGCGAGTCATCTTCGGCGACGGGCGTGGAGTGCTGGCGCTCGTCAACGGCGATCCTGGCACGACCACCGTGGTCACCCTGGATGCCCCAGGGGGATTCGCTGGGGCGATCAACGGTTCACGCTTCATCAACCCCGGCGCGCTCATCACCTTCGTGGCGCCGGCGACCGGGGCCATCGTGGCCTCGGCCGACGAGACGGTGGCATCCGTCCCGGCGGCAGGTACGACCGTCAACATCAGTACCGCTGCGGCGGCAGCCATCGCCGACAACGACTACGTGGTCCGCAGCAACAAGGCCGCGGTGACCGACGTCTCGGACACGTCCTTCAACAAGGAAGCGATGGGCCTCTCCGGCCTCATCGACGACGGCACGTACGTGGCCACGCTGCACGGGGTGAACCGCACGACCTATCCGCTGTTCCAGAGCACCGTGATCGCCAACGTCGGCGCGATCTCCGCCGACGTGATCCAGCGCGCCATCGATCTCGCCGAGCAGCGCGGCGGCGGCAACATCGACACCATGATCTGTCATCAATCCGTCCGCCGGGCCTATCTGCTCCTGATGGAGGACCAGCGGCGGTACATGGGCGGCGACCTGAGCCGCCCCGACGCTGGCACCAAGGCGGCCAAAGGCGGCACCCTGACGTTCGGGGGCATCGAGCTGCTGCCCGACAAGTACGCCCCCTACGGGACCCTCTTCGGCTGCGATACCTCGAGCTGGCGGCGCTACGTTGAGGTCTCCGGCGAGTGGATGAACGAGGACGGATCCATTCTCCAGCGCCTCGGTTCGGGCAGCACGGCGCAAGACGCCTTCGAGGCGATCTACCGAATATGGGACAACTTCCACGTCGAAAAGCCGAACGCCTCGTTCCGTCTCGACGGTATTGCCAGCACTGTCGTGGTGGCGCATCTGGACTGATAAGGAGAAGGCACGATGTCTACCATCTCTCCCTACGCCGTGCAGGGCGAGCACATATTCACGCTGGTGGATCGCACTGGCAACGGGAAAGCCGAGATCGTCGTGGACGGCCAGCGCATCACCTTCCAGCCAGGTGAGGTGTCGAAGGTGGTGTCCCGTCCGCTCATCGAATGGCTCTACAGCGTCGAGCAGCAGATGGTGTGGACCGCGGATGGCCAGTTCGTCCAACGATTCGCGGTCAAGGACCCCTCCGAGGACTTGATCGCGAGCCTCGGCCCCGAGGTCGCGGACTGCTCCCCCATCGTCCTGGACACCACGCGGCTGGAGGGCTCGGATACCACGGGCTTTGCGCGGCCGCATGGCGTGCCCACCACGAGAAACGTCGCCGTCCCGATGAGCGAGTTGCGCGGGAGCCAGGCCGCCGGCTCGCACATCGTCGGGGCCTGAGGAGTCATCAATGACCAACATCGCCACACTGACCAATGTCTGGGCGCAGATGCCGTATCTCGGGGACGGGGTCCTCCGCGTGCTGGAGGCGGTTCTGCGCGGGCTCCCCCAGGACATCAAGTTCGCCGACAGTCTGACCCTCTACACGGCGGCGGCCGTGGAAACCAAGGTCGAGATCGACGACGATGCGGGGTCGTATCCCGTCGCCGTTATCGCTCAGAGTAAGGGGACGGCGTGCTTCATCGTGCTCTTCGATGCCGACTCTGCCGATGTCACCGTCGGCACCACCTCGCCGGACTTCGGCATGCCAGTCTCGGCCACGTCAGGAGACATCACCTCCTGCGTGCTGCTGGGCGCGGGCATGAAGACCAAGTGGACCACGGGCCTCACGATTGCCGCGCCGCTGACCCTCGCGGGTGCCGGGGCGGTGACCAACGATCCGACCGTGTACGTGCTCTATCACGCGGCGTAAGCGCCGCCGAGCGGTACGGGGGCTCGGGGCGCCCGCTAGGGCGCCCGAACGCCGTCCTGAAAGGGGACTCGTATGCCGAACCTGAAAGACCTGATGGCCGCGGGGGATCAGCCGGACTTCGGGGAGACCTTCTACGGCGTCGACGCCAACTTCCGTACCATCGCGCAGGGTTGGTCCAAGGCCGACGGCACGGGCCCTCTGGACCTCTGGGCCGAACGCAACCCCGGGCGCGTTTTCGGCTCGGGTGGCATCGGCGGGCTCGGCTACGCCACCGACGCCGCGGCGCTCCAGGCGGCCATCGACGAGATGGTCGACTTCCGCGGCGACAAGCTCCTGCTGACTCCGGGGAGTTATTCCATTGCCACCGCCCTAGCGATGAACGTGCCCGGCATGCGGCTGCTGGGACCGCCCGTGAAGCACGCCAAGCGCGCGGCAGTGACGGTCACCGCGACCGTAGATGCGGCCTATACCGTCAGCGTCGACGACCTTGAAATCGGCTTCCACGCGATCGTGCCTCTGACGGCGGCCAACTTTCTGGACATCGCCTCGGGGGCCGACCGCGGCTACCTGCATCACCTCTTCTACGACGCGACGGGGGTCGCCGCGTCCACCAGCACGGAGTTCGCCAACAGCGCGGCATCCCTCGACTGGCTCGTCGAGTGGTGCAGCTTTTATGTGGACGCCGCCCAGGGCGACGCCTTCACCCTGACCTCCTCGCAGCGCTGGCTCTGGCAGGACTGCGACTTCATGGTCGGTCTCACCACCGTTGCGTGGGCCAGCGTGTTCACCTTCCTGACCTCGGCGCTCGGCAACATCGCCCGCCGGCTGTACTTCCGCGGCACCGGTGGGGCGACGCCCGCCGTCTTTACCAACATCTTCACTGGCGTGGCGGACATCAACGGCCAGCTCATGGTCTCCGACTGCCGCGTGGATGGCACCGCGCTGGCGACGGCCACGGCTATCGAGACGACGTTCGGCACCACCACGGACATCGAGATCGCCGAGACCTATCAGACCGGCGACGCCACGACCCAGGGCGGGGTGTTGATCACGCTCGCGTAGAACCGAGATGCCGACCTACGCAGAGAACGCGGCACGACAGGAACGGCA
>ERZ1292625.4115-Hain-H41-01um-R1-4115-length-11121-cov-13_pt1 | contig 11121 bp, 9 predicted proteins | sample MGYA00564400_ERZ1292625 | MGnify/ENA primary metagenome ERZ1292625 (study PRJEB36523, sample SAMEA6512639) | groundwater metagenome | collected 2019-01-08 | study: AquaDiva: Metagenomics assemblies of 32 groundwater samples
AAGTATCTCCGATAGAAGTACCAAGAGCAATAACCAGAGCTCTAATTTCTTTTGATGCAAGCATTTTATCAATTCTAGCTCTTTCAACATTTAAAATTTTACCCTTCAGCGGAAGAATAGCCTGAGTACGTCTGTCTCTACCCTGTTTAGCTGAACCACCTGCCGAATCTCCCTCTACTAAAAATAATTCTGATTCTTCTGCGCTTTTACTCTGACAATCTGCTAATTTACCAGGAAGGGTCATGCCTTCTAAGGCACCCTTGCGAAGGACAGAATCTTTGGCTGCTTTAGCTGCTTTACGAGCTTTTAGAGCCAAAATAGACTTATTAATTATAGCTTTTGCCTCATCTGGGTTTTCTTCTAGAAAATTAGTAAAGGCTTCCCCAAAGATAGTACCAACGGCTCCCTGGGCCTCCATAGAGCCTAATTTTGCCTTTGTTTGACCTTCAAATTGTATTTCCCTAAGCTTAACAGAAATGACGCAAGTCAAACCTTCTAAAACATCGTCCCCGGTAAATCCACCTTCCGAATCTTTCATCATTTCATTTTTCTTACAATAGGTATTTAAAGTACGAGTAAGAGCTGTTCTGAAACCAGTCACATGTGTGCCACCTTCAGCCGTATGTATATTATTGGCAAAAGGAATTATTCTATCAACAATATCGTCGACATATTGCAGAGCTATTTCAACCATTACATTATCCAATTCCTTTTCAATATAAAAAATGTGATCGTGAATTGGTTTTTGAAACTTATTATAATATTTGATAAGAGAAATTAGTCCTCCTTCAAAATAAAAAGAAGTGGAAGGAAGTTCCAACCCAAGATCTCTAAAATAAAAAACGTCCGAATCATCCAGTCCTTTTTTATTATCCCACTCTCGTGCATCAATAATAGAAACTTTTAATTTTTTAACCAAATAAGCTTGTTGGCGAATATGATTTATAATTGTATTTAAATCAAATTTAATATCTTTAAAAACTTCTCTATCTGGTTCAAAAGTGATAATAGTCCCATGTAATTTAGAAAAACCAATTTTTTTTACTGAAGCTTTTTTCTTTCCTTGAGAATATTCTTGTATATATTTACCGCCATCTTTATGTACTTCTGCTTTACAATAAATAGAAAGAGCGTTTACTACTGAAGCTCCCACTCCATGTAAACCTCCAGAAACTTTATATCCTTCCCCGCCAAATTTTCCTCCAGCGTGTAAGGTAGTCATGACCGTTTCTAGTGCAGATACTTTGGTTTTTTTATGTATATCAATAGGTACACCTCTACCATTATCGGCCACCCGTATCCTGTTATCAGGTAAAAGTACCACTTCTATGTCATCACAAAAACCACCCATCGCTTCATCGCGAGAGTTGTCAAAAATTTCCCAAACTAAATGATGCATACCTTCAGGGCCGGTAGTACCAATGTACATCCCTGGGCGACGACGAACAGGATCAAGCCCTTCCAAAACCGATATGTCCGAAGCGTCATAATGGTGCCCGTTTTTGACCTTTTTTTCTTTAGCCATTATATACTAATTATAGCAGAAACTATCTTACTTGCCAATCATTTTTCTCCTTGATTTTATTAGTTATTTTAGTCATAATTTCATTTATTTCAGCATCTGTAAGGGTCCTTTCATAAGACTGAAAAACTAACCTGAAAGCATGAGATATTTTTTCGTCTTTTTTGAACTGATCAAAGAGTTCTGGACCTTTAATCACAAGTTTTCCCATTTCATTTTTTATAACTTTTTCCACATCTTCACTAGTTACTTCTTCTGGAACCCAAACTGCAATATCCCGAGCAATAAATGGAAACATTGACCAGGGTTTGAATTTATTCCCCTCTTGAGGGGTGATGCTTGCATCGGGGTGGATAATTTTTCCACCTCCCCCTAAGGGGTACTCCTCAAGAGGAGAATTCATACAAAATGTTTCCAAAGAAACTTCTGTAATATTTTTCTTATCTGCATAACAAACATTCATCAGTTCTTTATCTTTCAAAAATACTGTTCCTATCTCAAAAATTTTTATTTCACCCATTCCAAGCAATGGCGCATTAAGTTGATTTAGTTTCAAACTTTCTTTTAATCCATCACTCAAATTGCTTCTTAAAAACTTTTTATCTGAGGCAGAAGCCAACACTTCCACTTCTCCTTTATTACAAAAAGTGTAAGTCATAACTTCACTATAGCCTTCATCCAAAAGTTTATTACGAGCCCAAGAAATTTTAACATAGGTATCGTTTATATTTGGTTTGAAATTTATTTTCGGAACTTTTGGTATTACTTTGTCATATCCTAGAATTCTTCCTAACTCTTCAACCATATCTTCTTCTATTTGTAAATCTAAACGCACCGATGGAACAACAATCTCAAATTCTCCATCTTTGTTTTTATACTGAAAATTATATCTCTTTAAAATATTTTCTATTTCTTTACTAGAAAGAACAAGTCCTAAAATCTTAGATACTTTATCCGTAGAAAAAGAAAGTTTTTTAGGTTGTTGTTTATTTGGATAAATATCTATTATTTCTTCAAATTTTGTTTCTCCATATTCTACCAACAATCCAGAAATTTCTCTCATAGTATAAAAAACTAACTCTGGAGATAAATCATTTTCGAATCTCTTTGAAGAATCAGTTAAAACACCTATTTTTTTTGACGTTTTACGCACAGAAACAGGGTCAAAATTCGCTACTTCTATTAATATATTTTTTGTATTTTCATCCACTTCAGCCAGTTTTCCTCCCTTTACCCCAGCGATAGCCAAGATATTCTTTTCATTCGCAATTACCATATCATCAATAGAAAGTTTTATTTCTTTATCATCCAGAGTGGTCATTTTTTCTCCTTCTTTTGCTTGTCTAACAATCAATGTTTCATTCACTAATTTATCTAAATCAAAAGCATGACATGGTTGTCCGCAATCATACATCACTAAATTAGTGGCATCTATAATATTATTGATATTCCTTTGCCCGATAGATTCTAAATGTTTTATCACCCAATCAGGCGAAGGTCCAATTTTTACATTTCTGACAATTCTTCCCATATAACGACGACATTTATCAGTTTCTATTTTTATTTTTAATTTAGTAGATTTCGTTTCTGGAATCTTATACATCGGTGTAGGATCTTTAAACTCAATATTCAAAAAAGAAGCAAGCTCGCGAGCTACGCCAAGATGACTTAATAAATCATGTGCTCTGTTTGGTAAAATATTTATATCAAAAATAGTATCACCATCTTTTTTCTCTACACTTTCCACTTCGCAAAGATGATAAGTAAAAACATTCTGCAGTTTTTCCGCTTCTGGAATTTCCGGTATATACCATTTGAGCCAATTGTAAGAAATCAGCATAGTATTAAAATTGATTGAGCCTTAAATCTCCTTGATAAGCTGGACGAATATCTGGCATGCCATATTTAATAATCATCAATCTTTCAAGCCCCGGACCAAAAGCAAAACCCTGATATTTTTCAGCATCAATACCACAATTCTTTAAAACATTTGGGTGCACCATTCCAGCTCCACCTATTTCTAGCCATTTTCCATTAAATTTCAAATCAAACTCAATAGACGGTTCAGTAAAAGGAAAAAAACTTGGACGAAAACGTATTTCTACATCGTCACCCAACATTTTTTTATAAAAATGAGAAAGCACTCCTTTCAAATGAGACATATTGATATCTTCTCCAATCATCAATCCTTCAATTTGATAAAATTGCATTTCATGTGTCGCATCTGTCGCTTCATTACGAAAACATTTTCCTGGAGCAATAATAGCAAATGGAGGCTTCCCCCCTGACTTCATTAAATTTTCCATATATCTAATTTGCACATTAGAAGTATGGGTCCTTAAAACTTTTTCTTTTTCTCCTTTAATATAAAAAGTGTCTTGCATGTCGCGAGCTGGGTGATCTTTTGGAATATTCAGAGCATCAAAATTGTGCCAAATATCTTCAAGTTCCGGACCGGTGGCAACTTCAAAACCAAGATCAGTAAAAATCTTTACCGCATCATTTATCACGATAGAAAGTGGGTGCTCTTTCCCTTTTTTAATTTCTTTTTCCATTTAATATCTAAAATATATCACAAAAACGAGTTTTACCCAAGATTTTAAACTAAATCACTTAAATGCTTCCATATTGCATACATGGCATAAGTATCAAGCTTACAATATATTTTTAATTGTTCAATTTTTTCTAGTCTCTCTTCTTTAGAATACTCACCTTTTACTATTTTATTCCATGAATCTGAAGCGGTAGCTCCTTCTTGTATATCAAGTGCTTTGTAAGATAATTCAGGAGCCAGGACAGGCAAAATATATTTTATAGATGTTTTCCCTTTAAATTTAGGGTGAATATAATGTTGTTCAGAAAAAATATCCATCAAGTCAATGATTCTAAAATTAAGCTCTTCTAGAAATGCTTTATGTTCTGGATTTCTTTTTGCTAAATCTTTATTTCTTCCTATTTCAAAACTTTTATTCCAAGTTATAACCGAACCTTTGCTTGGCAATTTTTCTTTCAAGGCTAAAATAAATTCTTCATCCGGATTTTTGTCTTCTGTAAAAATAAATTCAGCATGTCTGGGCTCTTTATCTTTTTCTTCGAGAATATGGAGAGAAAATTGAAATGTAATTTGATTAAAAGGACTAAAACCGGCAAACCTAGGAATTCCAGCTGCGAAAGTTTCATAATCCAGAAAAGATATGGGCAAAGAAATATTTTTTAAAAAAGCGTTTATTTCATCTTTTTTAATGAAAACTTTGTCTAACTGAGTTGCGTTAACTTGATTTCTTTGTTTTTCACTTAGAGGAAAATCTTCTGGCACGTCTTTAATAAGAAAAATGCTACTATCAATCAATTTTTCTAACTTCTTTTTTGACATTCCTATGCGAGAAATATCATGCACGCTGTAATCTGGAATATGTGGATTTGAGTATGAAAAAGTGGTGCAATGAGCGCTTCTTCCCCGGGTAACACATTTACACGGACCAAATGGTTCTTTTTCGGAAGCAAGAAATTCTTGAGCATTTTTCATTTCTTCAGAAACTATTTTAAGAACTTCCATAATTTTTTCAGTAAAATTTTCTTTTGAAAAAAGTTGTCCTAATTCAATATCAGTCTCGCGAATATATTCACTATTTAATCTAATTAAATTTAACTTACCAATTGGAATACCTAACTCTTTAAGCACTAAATATTGAAAAGCAATATCGTAAGTGTAAAGTTCGTCTTTCTTTTTTTTATCATCACCACTATTGGAGGCTTTAACTTCATATAAATCATAAACCTCAGAATCTGTATTCCAGACTAAAATATCACAAATAACCTTATACAAATCAGTTTCAAATACCGGCTGATATATTACCGGCGTTTGGAATTTTATTAATCTTTTTGTTTCTTCTGAAGCATCGAGACCCGTCACTAAAACACCATTTGGAAACAGTTCTCGAGCTAGAATATCAACTTCGTTACCAGTTTCTATTATTCCTTGATCAAAAGCGGACAAAGGTTCTGCAAAATAAATATCCGGCTTGTGTATCTTCAGCCAGGCATTTTTTGCGCAATCTTTCCATATGAGATAATCTGTCTTTGTTAATTTCATGAATATATTATACTCTATAAAAACGTAAAAAATAAAGAAGCTAAAAATCTCCCTAAAGAATCAATTTTTATAAAGCAATCTATCTGGCAAAGCTTTGCCAGCGAACTGCTCGTCGCTCAAGAAAATAATAGTCGGATTACCTTCTTTATTTTCTAAACTCCTGCGCAAGGCTTTCTAAAAATTATTCTCCACGGAGATTTATCTTTTATTCCGTTGTTTTTCCGTCAAATTCTGGACTGTCGGCTTCTGCTTCCGCTTTAGTAGCTCGGACTACTCCATCTTGATGATGAGCTGGAGAATAAATAGTGTAAAGTTTCAAATTTTCAGTAGTAGACGTATTAATAATATTATGCTGTGCCCCAGCTGGAACTAAAATAACTGACCCGTCACCAAGCTCATAAGAATTATCATCAATAATACATTTTCCTTCCCCTTTTTCAAAACGGAAAAATTGATCATTGTCTGTATGAATTTCCATACCTATATCTTCATTCGGCTTCAGACTCATTAAAACTAATTGACTATGTTTCCCTGTGTACAAAACTTTGCGAAAATTTGTATTCTCCAAAGTTTCTTTTTCTATGTTTGCATTAAATCCTTTCATAATTTTGTAAATATTTCAGGATTTGCTTTTTCGAGCTGGTCTGGTTGAGCCCCTCGGACTTCATGGGGGCGACCCGAGGACCCGAGAAAAAGGAAAGCCTGAAATATTCTATAATTAACTTATAATCATACGGCTACTTCAAAAACTTATATTTTTGAACAAGTGAAGTATTAGCCCACCATTTTCCAAATCCTAGATATTGACCAGAATTCGTTAATATAAGAACTATTAAAATTAGAATATATATAATATGTTCATCTATAAATGGATTATTAGCCGGAAATAAACCTATCGCTGTATACATAAGAGCTAACATAATTATTCCAGCAAAACTACCCAGCCTTACAAAAATTCCCAACATAAGTGATATACCAACAAAAAGCAAACCTAACATAAATAGCCAATCTACTAACGGAACGCCAGCCAGACTTTGATAAAAACTAGCAAAAGGACCATGCACGGCAAATTGTAAAAATCCGGCGGTGGGAGAAGCGCCTACAAGCCACGCCTTGTCAGCTGTGGTGGCAAAACCAAGTCCAAATACTTTATCAATAAAAGCCCACAAAAAAACCCAACCTATTATTAATCTTAATAATCCTAAAACATAACTTAATTTTTTATTTTGTTCCATAATGGTTTAATTTTACCATATTTTACTCACCAATGGGACAAAGACAAAATCTCCTTTTTCTGTTTCTAAAAAATTACTCCCTTTTTTGACTAATTTTATAAGTTTTTGAGTATATTCTCCCACTGGCGCAAGTAAAATCCCACCATCGGCTAACTGTTCTTTAAATTCTTCAGCGAGTTTTTTAGGAGCTGCGGTTAAAATTATTTTATCGTAGGGAGCATATTCGGGAAGTCCATGCGAAGCATCTCCACTGAAAACTGTTACATTTTTATAATTTTTCAATTTTTCTTTCACTCTTTTCGCCAGTTCATCTACAATCTCCACAGTATAAACTTTTCCTTTTTCTCCAACAATATAGGAAATCAAGGCAGCATTCCATCCGCTACCCGTTCCAATTTCTAAAACTTTATCGCCTTTTTTTAATTCAAGTTCCTGTAACATGAAAGCCACGGTAAATGGTTGGCTTATTGTTTGTCCATATCCGATAGAAAGAGGGTGGTTCTCGTAAGCTTCATCCAAATTTTTTTCCAAAACAAAATTCTTTCTGTCAATTTTTTCTATGGCTTTTAGTATTTCTTCTTTAATCCCCATATCTCCAAGTTTTTTGATAAGCTCTTCTTTGTTCATTTTTTATATATTAATTATAATACAGTTTTCTTTTTTATTTAAATAAGGTTGCGCCTCTACGGCGCATCTGCCGAAGAGGCAGAAAATTAGTATATAATATAACAATGTATTACTTTTATGTATTAAGGTTTAAAAATGGTAAATTATATTATGGTTTTACAAATGATTTAAAACGAAGGATAAAAGAACATAAAACGGGTAATTCAGATTTTACATCTAGAAATGGAATATTTGACTTAATTTTCTATGAAGCTTATATTGATAAACATGATGCTAAAGAGGCAGAAAAATATTTTAAGACTGGCCATGGTAGAGAAATTCTAAAAGGTAAGTTAAAAAATTATTTAGGAGGCGTCGCATAGCGGTCTAGTGCACCATCTTGGAAAGGTGGCAGACCTGAAAGGGTCTCGAGAGTTCAAATCTCTCCGCCTCCGCCAGGTCTTTTCTAACGGGAATTAAATTTCAAACTAGAACTCTTTTTTAATACAAAAAATTGTTCAGACGCAAGCCATTTGTTTATCAACGGGCTTAAGGTAAGAGAAAATCCAATATTCCCTGCTAGGTGTAAAGCAGTGAAAGGAATTTGCATAACTAAAGCATTAAGCATAGTTTGCCCAAACATTGGAGCAAATAAAACTCCAGTTATTAAATCAAAAATGATAGTGGCAAAAAATGCAAAAACAGCAAAATTAAAAACTGAGGATTTAAACTTTTTAAAATAAAAAAAAGAAGCCATTCCAATAAGCCCATAGGTTATGGATACTGTCCAAGTCCAAGCCCCAAAATGAGTAAAAAGATCATAGATAATAATAGATAAGAAGCCAAATAAGAAAGCCCAGAAGGCCCCAAATTTGCGTCCTAGGGGCATAACAGAGGCCATTATCGGCTCTACATTAGGCGCCCTAAGGGGAATTAAGCGAAAAAGCAAGCAACCTAAAAATATTGTAATTATTTTTAATTTATTTAACATGAATCTTGATTATAAACCAATAAAACAGGAAATCAATTTTTATAATACACGACATAATTTTCTGTTGAAAATTTGCTATGCTCGGCTCGTCAGCCTGCGCAATGTATTCTAAAAATTATTTCCTGTTTTATTGTAGCATATCCAAAAATTCTTTCTCATTTATAATTTTTACCCCCAATTTCTCCGCTTCTGTCAATTTTGAACCCGGCTCGACTCCGGATACAACATAGGAAGTATTTTTGGAAACAGAACCTGATACTTTCCCACCTAAAGAAATTATTTTTTCTTTGGCTAATTCACGAGACATTTGGGAAAGAGCGCCGGTTAAAACAAAAATCAAGCCAGATAGCTTATAGCTTTTAGCTTTTAGCTTATAGTTTTCTATCACTACTCCATTTTTTAATAATTTTTCTATAAAAAATAAATTGCTTTTGTCCCTAAAATAATTAAACACACTTCCAGAAACAGCTGGACCAATATTTTCTATTTCATTTATTTCTTCTAATCGTGCTTTTAAAAGTTTATTCAACGTACTAAAGTTTGTCGCTAAATCTCGGGCTGTTTCTTCTCCGACATGCAATATACCAAGAGCCAAAAGAAATTTAGAAAATAAAATTTTCTTTTTTAATTTTATTTCTTTAATAATATTTCCCGCGCTTTTTTCACCAAAGCGTTCTAGTGGGGCTATGTCTTCTTTTTCTAAAGTGAAAATATCAGCCGCGTCAGTAATTAATCCTTCATCTTTAAAGCGTCTCAAAATTTTTGGACCTAATTCATAAATTTCAAAAGCAGAAACAAAATGCTCTAAAAATCTTTCATTCTTGGCTGGGCATTTTGGATTGATGCAAAAATAAGCTACGGATAATTTTTCTAGCTCCTCAAGGTCAGACCTTTTTGAATTCTTAAGGTCTGACCTTTTCCCGCCAGATTCCTTTTTTCCCACTTTTCCCCCACAAGCTGGACATTTTAAAACCATTTTAAATTTTTTTTCTTTACCTGTGCGCATTCTGGTCAAAACTTCCACTACTTTAGGAATAACATCTCCCGCCTTTTCTATCACGACAGTATCTCCTATTCTTAAATCTAATCTTCCTATTTGGTCCATATTATGAAGAGTCGCTTTTCCCACAGTGGAACCTGCTACAGAAGTCGGTTCAAAAATAGCCAGTGGCGTAAGCACTCCGGTTCTCCCGACATTTATTTTTATGTCTTTTACTACAGTCGTCGCTTTTTCAGCTGGATACTTGTAGGCAATAATTCCTCTTGGATCTTTTCCTATCACACCCAGACTTTCAAAAGTTTTTGTATCATTTATATTGGTAACAACTCCATCTATGCCAAAAGGCAAGTTTTCTCTAATCTTAGAAATTTCATTTATAAAATTTGGAATATTTTTCAAAGAAAAAAATATTTTTGAATGTTCGTCAATAACAAAACCGAGTTTTTTTAATAATTCATGTTTTTTAGAATGTTTTTCTATCTGTTTTTGCCAATCATTTCCTTTTATTTGGGTAATTTCATAGGGAATGAAGTCTAGATGCCTCTCTTTGGCAGGTTTTGGATCTAATTGTCTTAAACTTCCAGCTGCCACATTTCTAGAATTTGCAAAAAGTGGTTTTCCTTCTTTTTCATTTTGTTTATTAAGTCTTTTTAACACATCTTTCTTCATAATTGCTTCGCCCCTAACTTCAATTTTCTCTGGAAAGGGAATTCTGAGTACCAAGGGAATACTATTTATCATTCTTAAATTGGAAGTTATATCTTCTCCTATTTCCCCATCTCCTCTGGTTACTCCCCTAATAAATTTTCCATTTTCATAGATAAGAGAGACAGCCAATCCATCAAATTTTAATTCACAAAAATATTCAAGATTCTGCCCCAAAGACGGTCTTTTGGGAAATTCTGAAATTCCTAGTAATTTTAAATTTCTTTTTTCCCACGCAAAAAGTTCTTCATTTGAAAAAACATTGCCAATGGAAAACATTTTTATCTCATGATGCACTTTTTGAAATTTATCTAGCGGTTTGCCGGCTACTCTATTTTCAGAAGCATTGGGATCATTAAATTCAGGATATTTTTGCAATAGAATTTTTAATTCTTTAGTTAAAGAATCATAAACATCATCCGTAATATTAGGCAAATTTTTCACATGATACGCCTCTCGCAGCCTTGCAATTTCATTTCGCAATTTTTGTACCCGCCTAGACACGCTGGCGAGGCTGGTTCTTTTTTCAACATCAAACTCTTTCATATCAATAATTTAATTCTAGCTGTCTTTCTACTGTATTAGAACTAGAAATGCATGAAGATCCTCCGTTGTTATAACCTTTAGAAATAACAGCCGTTGGCAAAACAGATTTATTCACGGTTACTTTTGCGCAACTTTGTCCCGTACTACCTAAATTCGTAACAGTAAAATTATAAACTCCTGAAGAAAAAGTGGGTATAACGCTCACATTGGCACATGTTATTGCTGCCGCAGGACCTGCTAAAGGAAATTTGTTTTGAGTTGATTTATCATTAAATAATGCACATTCTGCTCCAGTATCAGCAGCAAAAAAAGCATCATTCGTATCTCTAGCCGAGGTGCCAAATTTTATTTCTTTAAGTGAAACATTCATAATACTTAATGTTATCGCTAAAATAATACTTGAGATTACAATTACAAAAAGTA
>ERZ1292625.4117-Hain-H41-01um-R1-4117-length-11120-cov-7_pt1 | contig 11120 bp, 12 predicted proteins | sample MGYA00564400_ERZ1292625 | MGnify/ENA primary metagenome ERZ1292625 (study PRJEB36523, sample SAMEA6512639) | groundwater metagenome | collected 2019-01-08 | study: AquaDiva: Metagenomics assemblies of 32 groundwater samples
ATGTGTCCATACCGCCGTATTTGCTACGCCATTTGTAAAATGTCGCATTGCTCATACCATGTTCTCGGCACAGTTCAGGCACTGGAATCCCTGCCTCAGCTTGTTTGAGTATCGCCATGATCTGGCCATCACTGAATTTCGATTTCTTCATTGCAGAGCCTCCTGTCTTTAAATTACAAGAAAATTCTACTTTTAAATCCTGCTATTTTTCGGGGGGATTACCAAACAATCTGATAGCCAAGAGCCTTTCCAATTACCAAACTTTATTAATATTTAGAACTGTTCCGGCAGGGAAAAGACAGTAATAGTCGGGATTTGGTTGACAAGAAACAATTGTTGCCTTCATGGTAGTGTCAGATTCAAAATTTACATCGAATGTGACTTGAGCATTCCCAAAAATGGTATTTAGTCTTGCGGTATTTCCATCTCTCGGTCCTTGGTATGCTCCCCACCCCCCATCATCATCGTCTGTTGCTAATACAACCGCTATTAAAACATTCTCACGCTCTGTAATAGTTATATAGCCATAAGGAAATAATGCCCATATTCCATCATAGGGTCCTGATGCGAAAGTAGGAGATGAAATCAAAAACATAATTGCAAATATTAAATTCTTAATCTTCATTTTCTGATTCTTGTAAATTAAAAATCTATCTTACTTTATTGTTTTATATTAACAAATAGTACATTTGCACTGACTAATTTAGGACAATCAATTCCTTAGAGACAGTTTCGAGAATATTTTTTTACTTTAAATATGTTAGAGATTATGGTATTGATTAATCATGTGGGTGGTACAATCGTCCTTAAAATCAGAAGTAATGAATATGAGCTTTTTGGAATATGATGTAACCCGTCACACCCGGAAAAGGAACTTCCAAGCAGATTGATCAATTGATAGACTGAGGTACGCTAGAGGAAGCAATTGCAGCCTATTACAAGATGATGAAGCGGATGCCCAGGAAGCGATGCAAGTCATCGAAGTGACCCAACCCGGTGTAGACAGTAAAGTACGCTGGATTAGGAAGAGCGGAAAACCGTTGCTAGATCTGCTCGATAAAGCCAACATTCAACCAGGTCATTGATTCAATGCCAAAATCCTGCGTTACCGTAACCTAGTCAAAGCTCATGCTTGGCATAGATTATTGGTTATAGCGCATATTTAAAAAGCTGCCCAGATTTTTTTTTGCCGAACACCTGATAATCGCACAAAAACAGGGATATTACACATTCTCCCTAGCCGGCTTAGAGTGATTGTTCTCAGTTCATTTGCGGGAAAATATCTAAAATTACTCGATCAGTTAAAGATAAACTCGGAATTACATTGGAATAAGAAATTTACTTGATTTCGCAAAGGCATCCGGTTAATTTATTTCCTACTCATCATTTGAAATGAAATCGTTATTTGAGATTGCCGAGCAATGCTTATCGGCCAATGGCATTCAGCAAAAAATTCATTTGACCCAGCAAGCTTTTCAACTATGGCAAAATAATCAATTATCGCTCGACTCAATGGCGCCTCCGAAAGCCATTACTCAACCAGGCCTTCCCAATAAACCCACTCTGATAGCGCCTAGTGAAGTACCAAGAAGACATTTAGGGACACCAGCTGGACTAATTGCGCTGATTCACGCTGTCGCGCATATCGAATTCAATGCAATTAATCTCGCTTGGGATGCCGTGTATCGTTTCCGCAATCTTCCGAAACAGTATTATCAGGATTGGATTCAGGTCGCCACTGAAGAAGCACGGCATTTTCAGTTGTTGCATCAAAGATTGCTCGAACTCGGCAGCGATTACGGTTTCTTACCGGCCCATAATGGACTGTGGGAGATGGCAATGCGCACGGCATTTGATCCGATGGTACGTATGGCTTTGGTGCCGAGAGTTTTGGAAGCCAGAGGATTAGACGTAATGCCCAATATGATCCAAAAATTGCAACAAGCAGGCGACAAAAAAACAGTCACTATCCTTGAAATCATTTTACGTGATGAAATCGGGCATGTAGCCATTGGATCACATTGGTTTAAGTACTTCTGCGAACAACGCGGATTAGATTCTGAACAAACTTTCCGAGAATTAATTCATCGTTACTTCACTGGACAAATTGCCGGTCCGTTTGACTATCAAATCAGAGCACAAGCTGGCTTCAGCCTGAATGAATTAAATACCCTGCAAAGTATTGCCAAGTCAAAAGCAAAGCCGCCCAACACAATGCCGACTTAACAAAATCACTGCTATACACCAACACTATCAAGATTATTTTGCACGTTCAAATCGATAAAAAGCCAACATACCCATCAAGTTAGGAAAAATATGTACAGGACGGTAATTGCTCATGACGCGGCACTCAATTATGTGCGCATTGCAACGGCGGCAGAGTTCTTCGAAATCATTCAAGGTACACAAATGAATGTTAGGCGTGTCATACCAATGATACGGCAGTGCTTTGGATATTGGCATCTGGCCCAAAGCGACTTGCACGCGGTTACGCCAGTAACCGAAGTTTGGGAAAGATACGATACCCTGTTTCCCGACGCGCAGCATTTCCTGAATAATGTCTTCAGTATGGCGCATTGCCTGCAATGTCTGCGATAAGATGACATAGTCGAACGAATCTGATTCAAAACTCGACAACCCAGACTCCAAGTCATTCTGAATAACATTAATCCCGTTATAAAAACAACTGAGTAGATTTTTATCATCAATTTCTACACCATACCCGAAAACGTTACGCGATTCACGCAGATAACGTAGCAATGAACCATCGCCACAACCCAGATCGAGTACTTTCTTTCCCGGTTGAATCCATTCAGCAATGGCGGCCAAGTCAGGACGCAGAGCTAGTACTGAGAGAGAATTAGTGTCATTCATGGTTTGTTGTAAATAGTCTGTCTAAACTGCAATATTGTTTAAGTAAGCGCGTACCAATTCATGATAGTGGTCGTTCTCCATCAGGAAAGAATCATGCCCTTGATTTGAAGCAATCTCTGCATAGCTTACGTTAAGATTGTTATCCAGTAATGCTTTGACGATTTCTCTCGAACGTTCCGGAGAGAAACGCCAATCTGACGTGAATGACAAGATCAGAAAACTGGCTTTGACGGCCTGGAAAGCGGCACTTAAATCGCCGTCGTATGCATCCGCAGGATTGAAATAATCAAGCGCCTTGGTCATGAGTAAGTAAGAATTCGCATCGAATAAATCGGTAAATTTATCGCCTTGGTAGCGCAAATAGGATTCAATTTCAAACTCCACATCATAACCGAATGACAATTCGTCTTTTCTCAGGCTGCGCCCGAACTTTGCCGCCATCGAGTCATTGGACAAATAAGTAATATGCCCAAGCATGCGTGCCAAACGTAAGCCGCGTCGCGGTAACGTGTCATAGGCGTAATAATTACCCCCATAAAATTCCTGATCAGTCAGAATCGCTTGTCGAGCAACATCATTGAACGCAATATTTTGCGCGGTTAGATTTGCTGCTGCAGCGATGACCAAAGCATGTCGCACTTTCTCGGGATAATCGAGCGCCCACTGCATCGCCTGCATACCACCCAAGCTTCCGCCTATGATGGCTGCAAATTGCTCTATCCCCAAATGCTGGGATAGCTTCTCCTGCGCTTCCACCCAATCTTCTACAGTCACCACCGGAAAACTGGCTCCGTAAGGCTTTCCTGTTTTGCTATCGATGCTTGTCGGCCCAGTCGATCCATGACATCCACCGAGATTATTCACACCAATCACAAAAAAACGCTTGGTATCAACCGGCTTACCAGGACCCACCATGTTGTCCCACCAGCCAAAGCTTTTTTCTTTATCCGCATACACACCGGCAATGTGATGATTGCCCGATAATGCATGACAAATCAGAATCGCATTGGATCTAGCAGTATTGAGCTCCCCATAAGTCTCGTAGACCAGATGATAACTATCCAGCGTTGCGCCGCTTTTTAACTGCAATGGCCTGTCAATGTGAACATATTGAGGTGTTACTACACCTACTGATTTTGTGTCTTGCATGAGATGTCAGGAAGAAACTCCGAAGCAACGATTCCGTGTTAGCTGAATATTATAGCGTCAAAGATCCACCCAGACTAATTATTCAACTTTGTTAACAAAGCCTTTATTTTGTCGGATTGATCCGCTTTGATGATCTTACGCACGAATGGAGCGATATCGGGCATGTGGCTCTTGAGAATTTGATCTTTCACCGTCAATACCTGAGCCGGGTACATCGAAAATTGCTGCAACCCAAGGCCGAGCAAAAGGCGCGTAAATCGTTTATCTCCTGCCATTTCCCCGCAAACAGAAACCGATTTATTAGCACGTTTGGCGCTTTTGATAATATGCGAGAGCAACCATAAGATGGCGGGATGTAACGGATCGTATAAATGCGCTACGGTATCATCGATGCGATCAACAACCAGGGTATATTGAATTAGATCATTGGTGCCAATCGATAAAAAATCCAATTTCCGCATAAAAATACCTAAACTCAGGGCCGCTGCCGGAATTTCGATCATGCCTCCAACCTGAATCCGTTCATTAAATGGAATTTTCTCGTCACGCAAACTGTCTTTGGCAATCTTAATCAGATTTACCGTCAGATCAATTTCTGCCGCGTGTGAAATCATGGGAATCAGGATACGCACATCACCATAATGTGAGGCCCGTAAAATAGCGCGCAGTTGCGTATGAAACATTTTCGGCTCAGCCAGACTCATGCGAATCGCGCGCAAGCCTAGCGCGGGATTGGTTGCAACATGCACGGTATCATTAAGCGTTTTGTCGGCGCCCAAATCATAAGTACGGATGGTGACAGGCTGTTGATGCATTTCTGTCGCAACAGTACGGTAGGCTTCAAACTGCTCATCTTCCGTCGGTAAATCGTCGCGATTCAAAAACAAGAATTCACTGCGAAACAAACCAATCCCAGTTGCTCCACTCGCCTTAACCTGTTGCATATCTTCGGGTAATTCGATATTGGCATATAGCTCAACCGGTGTACCGTCGAGTGTAACCGCAGCTATACTTTTGAGACGGCCTAGCTTTTTCTTTTCTAATTCGAGCTGCCCTTGCCGCAGCCGATACTCATCCAGAATGGATCTATCTGGATTAACAATAATAATCCCTTGCGTCCCATCGACAATCAGATAATCATCTTCCAGGATCAACTGATGCGCATGATGCAATGCCACGACAGAAGGGATATTGAGGCTACGCGCCACAATCGCGGTGTGTGAAGTCGGGCTGCCGAAATCGGTTAGAAACGCGACAAACTGATGTTGCTTATAATGCATCACATCCGCAGGACTCAGATCGTGCGCAACCAGAATACTGTCACCCGCGTGTTTCGGTGCCACAGGCAAATAACCTGAATGCCCCATCATTGCTTTGAGCACACGTTCGACGACCTGCGTCACATCAGCTTTCCGTTCACGTAAATAGGCATCTTCGATTGCTTCAAATTGCGATATCAATGCGTGCATTTGCTGTGACAGCGCCCATTCGGCATTGCAATAGGTTTCTGCAATCATAGTATGGGCTGCTTCGGATAACGTCGGATCATCCAGAATCATCAAATGCAACTCTAAGAATGCGGCAAATTCGGCACGCGCAGGCCCGTCAGGGACTGACTTCTGCAACGTTTCAAATTCCTTGCGAACAACAGCAAAAGCGCTATTCAAGCGCGCAATTTCTTTCTCAACTTGCTGATTGGGAAGCAGATAATGAATGACTTCCAAGGCAGTTGGTGCTGCCAAGTGCGCATGCCCAATTGCAATGCCCTCAGATACACCGATACCTTGCAGGATAAAACTCATTCACCTTCACCAAAATAATCTTCAATCAAGTCCGATAAGGCTGCCATCGCTTCCACTTCGTCGTCACCAATCGTTTCTAATTGGATGCGTGAACCCTTATTGGCGGCAAGCATCATCACCCCCATGATACTTTTTGCATTGACACGACGGCCATTGCGGGTTGCCCATACCTCGGATTTAAATTGACTCGCTAGCTTGGTAAGCTTTGAAGAAGCTCGAGCATGCAGCCCTAATTTGTTAATAATTTCGACTTCTTTAATTTGCATGACCAGAATCCGAATTGACATGAACCACCCCCTGCTGCCCACCGCTGAGTGCTTTTTGAACCACCACCGCCAAAGGCTCATGGCGATAGGTCAAAACACGCACCAGCATAGGTAAGCTTGCACCGGCAATACACTCCACTTTGCCGGCTTGCGCTAAGCTCGTACCGACATTGCAAGGCGTCGCGCCATACATGTCACTGAGTACCAACACGCCGTCTCCACTATCCAATTCATGAATCAATGCGCTTGCTTTAGCAGAAATAGCATCGGGTTGATCTTGTTTAAACACGCCCAAATGGTTGAGTTGCGGCAATGGCATTCCCATGACGTGCGTAGCACAACTAATCAAGTTCTCCCCCAGGTTTTCATGGGTAATAAGTAAAATACCAATCATTTGCGTTAAAAATTGTGGGAATTATTTACGATACTAAAACTACAACAGGATAGCAGTATTTCACAAGGCAATTCGTTATTCAAACGTAACTGAGAGATATCAAAAGGACAAACCAATCATCAGGCTCCGGAATCACCTATTTTTGCATCGGTAAAAACAGGATAAATTTTGACGGTTTTGACCACACGGTTTTTGGTTTGAATAATCTCCATGGGATAATTAGCAATGCTTAGGCTGACACCCGCTTCGGGTATATCCTGGAAGTGTTCTACAATCAAACCATTCAGTGTTTTTGGTCCATCCAATGGAAACTGGAAATTCAATTTTCGATTTAAATCTCGCAATAACGTACTTCCCTCGACAACGATACTGCCATCCTCTTGCTTTAAAAAAGTACTCATCTGAGTCGGCGCTTGCGTAGTAAACTCGCCGATAATCTCTTCCATGATGTCTTCTAAAGTCACCAGTCCCAGCCATTCACCATATTCGTCCACCACCAATCCGATACGTCTCTGATTTTCCTGGAATAATTGCAATTGAGAAAACAAAGGTGTACCGGAAGGAATGAAATAAGGTTTATGAAGGACTTTCTCGAGCGTTTCCACTGTGATTTTACCATTTTGCATTTGATTTAATATCTTGCGCACATGGATAATACCAATGATGTTATCCATGCGCTCCCGATACACCGGAAGTCGTGTATGGTGGCACGTTAACAACTGGGTTTGAATAGTTTCATCATTGTCACTCATATCAATCGCTTCAACCTGACTCCGCGGCACCATGACATCATCGACCGTGATTGTTTCTAAGTCGAACAAATTCAGCAGCATACTTTGGTGCTTATGTTGAATAAAGTGCCCGCCTTCCAGCACCAAGGTTTTGAGTTCTTCAATACTGATTTTATGTTCCAATTCATTTCTTTCCGGATTTAAACGAAACAATATCAGTAAGCCACGCACAAACAAATTAACGAACCAGACAATGGGATAACAAATGATCAATAAAGGCGTTAGCACATAGCTTACAGTCAAGGCGATGCGTTCAGGATAGGCTGCTGCGATTACTTTTGGCGTTATCTCACTAAAAATCAGAATGGCAAATGTTACTGCAATCGACCCCAAAAACAATGCTAAATCGTCATGACCAAATAACATGGCAACGATAACGGCGACAAGTGTCGCTGAGGCGGTATTGAGCAGGTTATTACCCAACAAAATCACACCCAGCAATCGATCCGTATGATCAAGTAGTCTGATGGTCAAACGTGCGCCACGATGACCTTGTTTTGCGAGATACCGCAAGCGATAGCGATTGATCGCCATCATGCTGGTTTCAGATAAGGAAAAAAACCCAGATAAAATGAGTAAAAAAACCAATGCAATAAGCATGGTATGCAACGACACGTCTTCCAAGAAGCACCTTTATACTATAATAAGGCTGTTAGTATTAAAAATCACAATGAGTTACTATGGATGATATATTTTGGATGCTTACTGCTGTTTGTCAATCATAATCAAAAAATCAACAAACACGTAATGCGAACCTTCAAAGCATGAATCATTCGATCCATTAGAACAAATAAACAATCATTATAAGACAATGCTTAATATCCTATATCTCATTACTCCCTGAACGCTTTCGCTGTAATCAAAGTATCCGTCATCAACTTTTTGCTGGGAACAAGAACCTACTGTGATTTGTTACGAACATCCACTTAATGAACGTATACGCACTTTGCTGCGGCTTGAAAATTTGTTCAACAAAATTGACTTCTTTTTAACCAAAGACACGCCTACTGAACACCACGCTGCGCTAGTTGCTTTATTTGAAGTTCTAGAAATCACTGCGCGCGCTGATATCAAATCCGATTTGCTACAAGAGCTTGAGCGACAAAAGCATCTTCTTGAAGCGCTACGAAAAAACCCCAATGTCGATGAAACAACGCTGAATACCGCGCTAGGCAACATAAGGAGCACTTTTAGAGAAATGCTGGATTTACCCGGCAAAGTTGGTGAGCATTTGCGCGAAAACGATTGGCTTATGTCCATTAAACAACGTATGGCCATACCAGGTGGTTGTTGTGTTTTTGATTTGCCTTTCTATCATTATTGGTTAAACCTCGACACCGAAAAGCGCCATCAAGACTTTAAAGAATGGTTGGGGCCATTCCAGCCGGTGCGCAACGCATTCGAGATCGTACTATATTTATTAAGAAAAAGCGGCAAGACGATAAAACTCACTGCTAATCAGGGTGTTTTTCAACAAACAGGCGCAGAGTATGCCGCCCATATGCTGAGGCTCAATTTAAGTGACGAGCTTCCCTGCGTACCAGAAATCAGCGCCAATAAATATGCCTTGAATATTCGTTTTATTCCGATCAAGTCAACACAAAAGAATAAGACTTACGAAGGTGATGTCGCATTCGAGCTGACCTTCTGTAATCTGTAACGACATTCCAAGCCATTCCAGCAGAGCCCACAAATCCAATAATTTCCTTTATATATCAATACATAACAAACTTTCTTGTTTCTTGCTGTTCCATGTAGTACCATGAAATCTCAATTTAATTGAGTAGCTAATAAAAATATCTGGAAAGAGATGCATGTAGCTACTCAGAAAAGCAATCATGGGAAAATTAACTGATATTCAAATTCGGAACTGGACTAAGGCGGGAAAATCCATGACAAAAGCTGATGGAGATGGACTTACTTTTACTTTGTCGGTGAAAGGCACTGCCTCGTGGATATTACGCTACCGTGCAGCAGGAGCAAAATCACAGAAAGAAATAACATTGGGTAGATATCCCGATATATCCCTTGCTGAAGCGCGAAAGATAGCAACAACAACTCGCGCACGAATTCAACAGGGAATTGACGTGGCAAGACAAAAGCAAGTTGCCAGAAAAGCAGCCGAAAGATCATGGACAATAAAGAAGTTAGCTGATGATTATTTGGAGAAATCGGCAGGAAGATTAGCGCCATCAACCATAAAGAATCGGGAACAGCAACTGCGTAATTATGTACTTCCAATCATCGGTCATCTTTCGGCAAACGAAGTTAGCGCCGCGGATATAGTAGATATAGTAGAACGTGTTTCAAGAAAATCGCTCCATGTTGCTCGCCTCGTATTAATCGTATTACGCGAGATTTTTGCTCATGGAGTTGCTCGTCATGCGATTAAGTCTGACCCTAGTGCCAACATCAAAGCAAATTCAATCATTGGCCCTCGACCAGTCAACCGTACCAGAATAATGCTTACAGAACTGGAATTGCAGGTAATGCTTCCGACCCTTCCAGTTATTGGAGCACAAAATGAATTGATGGTAAAAATTCTGCTGGCGACAGCAACGCGCATCGGAGAATTAGTTTACGCTGAATGGAAGCATATTGATTCTCAAAAACGTGAATGGACGATCCCAGCTTCTAACATCAAAGGTCGGAGTGTTAGAGCCGAAAATGGAGAAACAGTTAAGGATTTCGTAATCCCACTGACAAATCCAGTACTGGAATGGTTTTCAGAATTAAAAACTATGGCGTTTGATTCCCGTTTTGTACTTCCAATTCGCTCACGAAAGAAAGTGATCGGTGATGCTCCAATGGAGCCGGTAACATTAAACGCAGCAATCAACAAGCTATGTTTAGGGCCACTTCGAAACAAATGCCGCCGTTTTACACCCCATGACCTTCGATCCACGGCACGTAGTCACTTAGGTGCTCTTGGCGTTAATCTGATCATTGCTGAAAGATGTCTGAATCACAGTCTCGGTGGCTTAATTGCTGTATACGATCAGCACGACTATCTTTCCGAGCGAAGGGCTGCACTAGAATTATGGTCAAATTATATTTCGGCTTGTGAGAAAAATTGAATTTAGAAGTGGCATTCAGCAGAACACTTGCAACATAAGTGCCGGAACTACAAATCAATCATGATTCCATTAACAAACATGGAAGATGGCCCGATACTTGGGGTAAAGATTTATGGCTACAACGAAGGGCCATAATTGCCTGTTAAAAACGTAATGGGATTTCTTTTATTGCAGCGAATCTGTGCCAAGTCAGATATGAATTGATCTACTATGTTTTATTAAAGGTAGATACCAAACCCGCTGAATTGGATATGTTAAAGCAAGCAATTCTGTCTGAAAATGAGCATCCATTGCGCGAAATGATAGAACCTGAACATATCATTGAGCTGATGGACAGATTAGCTGCATAAAAAACCGACAGTCCGTTTTATGCTGAATTATTACATTACTGCAGCCGTGATTGGTAATGCAGGCTTGGGCATTTTACGGACGATGGACTCCGCAATCAAAATGTATGATTTTATAAATGCTGTTCAAGATCCATGCGGCCATGCAGGATACGAACAATCTCAATTTGATCTTCTCCCATATGGCGATAAAAGATCAAATGCTTGCCAACACCATATTTATAATAACCTTCACGAATATCATCGCATGAGCGCCCTATATCCGGTTTGTCGGCAAGATCATGAAAGGCTGTATCGAGTTGACTCAGATAACGCCTTTGCTGCGTCTTTCCCCATTCCTTCCGAGTATAACGGCCTATCGAAAGCATATCGGATCTTGCCTTTTGGGTGAGGGTGAATGATCCCATCTAACCGTTACTT
>ERZ1292625.4118-Hain-H41-01um-R1-4118-length-11119-cov-4_pt1 | contig 11119 bp, 12 predicted proteins | sample MGYA00564400_ERZ1292625 | MGnify/ENA primary metagenome ERZ1292625 (study PRJEB36523, sample SAMEA6512639) | groundwater metagenome | collected 2019-01-08 | study: AquaDiva: Metagenomics assemblies of 32 groundwater samples
GATTAGAAAGCGCTTGAGTCCCACCGCCGCTTTTTTGCGATTCATTACCTCAGTCTTTTCATTCATCTCAACTGTGTAATTTTTGCCAGAAATAGTGAGCACCATCACCGCAGGCAGTGTCGTGCCGGAAATACTGCGCAAGGTGCCCTGAAAATTACGCGGTTTAAAAACCGACTGATCCTGATGGAGCCTGATCGCGTCAGCAGTCAAAAGCTTGGTGACATGGTTATAACTACCTGTGGCAGACGTTACTCGTTCACCGACTGAAAGTCGATCAAAACTCGCTCCAATAACGCCTTTGATAATAGAGGTCGAGGGACCGACAGCCACCGTAAGAACATTCCCCGAAGCAGTCTTTATGGTGAAGGCTGTAGTGGTAGTTGAAATGGTGGTAATCACTCCCGCAAACTCTGCCTTATCGGTTGCAAGCGACCAGTCTTTGATCTTTTTCGCCACCACGGAGATAGAATCCGAACCGGCTAAAAATTCGCCTTCGACAGAGATAATGTCACCGGGCCGTATCTCGGCCACTGAAGTACTGGTATCAAATCGTCGAGTCACCTTTGTATTCTCATCGGTACGGACAATCCATCGCATTGACGAATTCCCCCACATACTTCGTGCATAGAAAGTGGTGCCTGCGACCTGAATCACCTGTGCTCCATGAAGGATCATTTTACCATCATCGGTAATGTGGACTTCAAGGGTTGAGCCTACCGACTTCGGATCGACTGTGGCGAGGGGGTTTTCTACCGCAAAAGCACCAGTAACCCCGACAAAGAGAGTGATTATCAGCACCAAAAGACTGCCGAGGCATCTATTTCCAACGTATTTCATAGAGACCTACTGTACCATATTCATCTTAAAGAAGCCAGTTTTTTGCTTAAAAAAGTGCAGGATTATAGTGTCTGTAGGTACTCTCCGTACCCTTCTGCTACTATCTTGTCTTTTGGCACAAACCGCATAGCTGCTGAATTCATGCAATAGCGTTTGCCTCCGCGATCTTTTGGACCATCATCAAATACGTGCCCCACATGTGAATCGGCATATCGAGACCGCACTTCCACCCTTGTTCCAAAAAGAGATCGGTCTTCACGCAAAACTACCGCATCTTCGGTAATTGGTTTTACAAACGATGGCCATCCCGTACCCGAATCATATTTATCTCTTGAAGAAAACAACGGCTCACCCGAAACGATATCGACATATATTCCTTCTGCTTTGTTGGTATTGTATTCATTATCGAATGGTCGTTCGGTCCCCTCCTCCTGTGTCACTTTGTATTGGAGTGGCGTGAGTCGTTCGCGCAATACTGCGTCCGACGGTCGCACATATCGCATCCAATCTGTCTTGCCCGTCATGGCAACATTCGGTCGAGCAAACAGTCCCGCCTTGTCTCCCCAATGTTTTTTAATAAATGCATCTCGGCCGGAAGCGTTTCGGTAGTAGGTGTATCTAATTGGATTCTTTTTGTAATAATCCTGATGATACTCTTCTGCCGGCCAAAATACATCTCGAGATAATACCATGAGCGCAAGTGGTTTTTCATACACACGCAACCCGTCAATTTCAGAAATCACCTTTTCTGCAATTTGTTTCTCCTGATCGTCTCCATAATATACGGCTGGCGCATATTGAAAACCTCGGTCATAAAAAGAGCCGAGAGCGTCGGTGGGGTCACTGTGTTTAATTAAGTGTTCAACCAAATTATCAAAACTGACTTTTGCTGGATCGTACGTGACCAACACCACTTCTCGATGTCCCCCCTCTGCATAATTCCCATATTCAGGATTTTTGGTACTACCAGAAGTATATCCGGAGACTGCAGAAATCACTCCATCAACTTTTTCAAGATCTGCTTCAACACACCAAAAACATCCTCCGGCCAAAAGTGCTGTTGCTTTTGTTTCTACCGACGCTGTCTCTGATATAGTCGATCGAGAATCAATAGAAGTCGCTGTATCTTTCCGCCAATCATAAAATAACACCCCTGCGACAATCGCGCACAGTAAACACACCACCCACCAAATAATACCGACTTTTTTCATAGCACCTATTTCCATAAATCAAGAAACACCCCAATATAATGCACCACCACATACAAAAAGAAGACGTACCCGATCACCCCTGCGACCACCGAAAGAGCAACGATGTTGATAATCTCATTACGTCTGCGTTTTGCTTCATCAATGGTGCAAATGCCTTTTGATCGCCTAAAATACAGCACGAGTGAGACCACGAGGGCGAGTAATCCAGCAATCCGAAAGTACCATTTGTAATCACCGTATAAAGTATCCGCGAGAGATGACGCAAAACCAACCGTCCCTACGCCAAACAGCACCAAAATTATCGGCGATAGACAACACAAAGAAGCTACCACGACCGGCAAAGAACTGATTTTAAATATATCTTTTATGCGCATAGATAGTTCAATGGTGAACAAATAATGTGTTAAGTATAGCATAGAAATGTGGTAGGATAGACTTATGAAAAAGATAATATACGGCATCGTTATTGTGGCGATCGCTCTGTCAGGTATCTATTATTATATTACCCGTCCAGTATCTGCGCCGAGTATCCCGCAGACAGAAGTAGCGGCAGAGATGGCATCAAGCTATCCAACCTATACCATTGGTACAGGTTCCGTCGCTGAATTTAGAATCGGTGAAGAACTTCGAGGCAAGCCGTTTATGGTAGTTGGTGTGGCTGATATGCTTTCTGGCACCATCACCCTTTCTGAAAATCCGACACTCGAGCGAGTACTATCGATTGGCGAGATTAAGGTAAACGCGCGAACATTCAAGACAGACAGCACACAGAGAGACGGCGCCATTGCGCGCGCAATTCTAAAATCAGAAAATCCAGAGTATGAGTTTATAGTATTCACTCCGACCGAAGGCGCCGAGATAGCAGTAACACCAGACGGATCATTTAGTGATTCACTTTCAGGCACGTTGACTATCGCGAGGATAAGTAAGCCGGCAATATTTAAGATAACCGGCACGGCATCTGCTGATTCGCTTGCGGGCATTGCCGAAACAACTATCACCCGTAGTGATTTTGGTCTCACTATTCCCAATATCCCATTTGTAGCAAATGTCGATGAAACAATAGCAATCAAAGTAACCATCGTGGCGCCAGCAAAATAATAGCCCTATCAAAAGAAAGCCCCGTCCGCCGTAGCGGACGGGGCTTTCTTTTTAACCCTAATTTTCCACCTTCTTCTTTTCAATCCAGTTATCAACACTCCACAGTCCCGCGCCCTTAGCGGAAATAAACAGAAACACAAAACAATAGAGTATGGCGATATCGCCTTTATTTACAATCGGCAAAAGCGCTTGCGTACCGTGTCCCATCCAGTAGGCAACGGCCATCAACCCTGAAGCCAAAAATGCCATTGGTCGCGTAAAAAGTCCAAGCATAATCAACAAGCCCCCGAAAAATTCAATCGGCCCAGCGATCCAGACAATAAACGCGGGCATTACAATCCCCTCCGGCGCCGCCGGAAAGTTAAATAGCTTCATTGAGCCGTACCAAATAAATAAAAATCCAGCAACTACTCGCAGGAGAGCATATACATGACTCTCATATTTTGATAGAAAAGACATACTATTATAAATATATATACTAATAACCACTAGTATACAGAAAAAAATGAATGTTACTAGCGAATCCTTCGTCGATATTCACTTCTCATACCAAATAAACTGAACACACCAGCGCTACCAACAATGATCCCTAAGACATTGAGGAGAAAGAGGACAAAAGCTTGTATGGCAAAGGCTACGTCCGCATCAGCAGCGCCAATACCGGTAGCAACAAGTGGTGGCATCAAAGAAACAGCGATACCAATACCAGTCATTGCCCCACCGACTTTTGAACGAATCAGTCCGTATGCAGCAATCGCTCCCGCAATCACCGCGACCGTTGTCGCGATATATAGATTTCCTGAAAATGAAATTTTCAATAGGTCGACACGGATATGTCCAAATATATACGTAGCGAGATAAGCCAACAGCAATGCGACAACAAGAGAGATGAGTAGTAGTAAAAATGCTCGAATAAATAAGCGGCCATCAAACACCACTGCGGAGAAACCAAGTGCCAAAATAGGATAGGCCAGCGGAGCGACAATCATACTAGCAATCAACACCGCCAAGCTGTCGCTAAATATAGCGCACACGGCGAGCGCCACCGCACCGATCACCAACACATAATAATCCCGATCTGGTACCGTGTTTGTAAGTAAATCTGTAATAGCTTCCTGTTTACTCTCTGAACTATACGACCGTGGCGCGTAGATAAATGACATAGTTATGTTGTCTTTTGTCGCTCGATCTTGAGCAGCTTTTTAGTAATAATAAAAATGATCAAAGCCAAGATGACAAAATTGATCAGCTCCGCTAAGAAAGATCCATACCCAATCTGCACCGGACCAATGGTAATCACCGCTTCTTTCCATGATTCCACCGACATCAACGGCTCGATCAAAGGCATTAACACATCCTTAACCAACGAACCGATGAGTGACGTGGAGGCGGTACCCATTATAAAACCAACGGCAAGTGAGATCACATTAAACTCTTTTAGAAATTGCACAAAATCTTTTATCATAGGTATTAGTATATCACCCTTTCTGCTGACACACTTAAAGATGCCCAACGGCTCAACCAGAAACTGGTTGAGCCGTTGATCCAACATACAGCTCTCGGTGAAGCTATTGCAATAAGACTGTCTTAAGAAGCGCGGTGAAATCTTTGCGTATTTGATCCTCTGGAGTAAGGTAGGTAACAGTCGCAAGTACCATATACCCCCGATGAGCAAAAGCAGTCGCGTCGGCTTCATAGAGGCCGGAAAATGAATATGCTACCGCGCTCTCACTGGCAACAATAGTGTTACGAATAGTACCCGTACTCGACAATTTGTAATTGGAATTATTATTACCTTTTACCCATTGAAGCGGAGTGCCCCCTTCAGGATTTTGATACAAATCAAAAGTAATCGCCACCGGCCCTTCGCGTCCCGGCGCCCGTCCCTCCCGCACCGCTTTATTTTCTTTGGTATCTTCGGTCAAGATGATGGCGACATGTCGGCGCTCGGCATTACCAAACTCTTTCGTTTCTAGAAAATAATTTTTCGGATAGAAAAATTCGATACCAAACTCACTCGACAGATACTGGTTCATAAAACTGCCGAGACGTGTACGATCCATTTCACCTTCAAAATTTTGCTCAACTTGGCCAAACTGACCCGTCTTGGTATCAAGTAACAACCAAATACTCTTACCGACAGAAGGACGAGTAGCGAAACTCTCGCCCGGTTTGCGATCAGCATAGTTGACCAAGACGATATTCCCCTTGCCCATCTCGGTCGTCTGCGGAGCAATACGATCACCCAAAAATACTCCGTGCGAGCCGACATAGCCGTCTTTGGTATTTACCGCCGCCACAAGATAATAAAATACTCCGCTCCCGCCAGTTTCTTGCGTAATCAAAAACGCCACATCTTCCCTGCAGTCACCATCAAAATCGTGGGTTACCTCATTGCCGAAATAGCGCGTAATGATTTTTGAAACTGAGTCTGGCGCGACAGGACTCTCCGCAACGCCGTGGGCAAGCGTCACCGGCTTGCCGTCAATCACGTATGTAGCATCTTTGTAATCCGCGGGCGCGCTTCTCTTATCAGAAAAAGAGGTGCCTAAAAACATCGCGTATACAAATGTGCTGACAACCGCAAGTATTCCAATAATTTTGTATAAAGACATGGCGCACAGTATAGCAGACAGACAACAGCAGAACCAGAGACCGGTTCTGCTGTTGTCTTACTTTATGCCCGTAATTAGCCCTTTTTTACCTCTTTTCGTAATATACAGGTTGGCCAGTCGTACCAATCTGATGAATTAATTTTTCTTGCTCAAACTCATCTAAATAACGAGTCGCTTGGCGACAATTATTTCTTTTTCTTGGTTGGCACCTTCTTCTTTGCCACCTTTGCCGCATCAGTGCCTTCTGAAGCAGTTTCGACTGGAGTTTCAGTTTCCATAGCTGGATTTTTCGCTCCCTTTGCAATACTGTTCATCTTTTCAACCACATTGATCAATCGGTCAAGTTTGATACCGATCTCAGTCAATTGCTTTCTGGTATCATCCCCCATTCCCGCTGACTTAAAGCTTGCGCCCGCATCCGGTCGGAAACTTGGCTTACTACCAAACTCAGGTCTCGGCGCACGATGAGCAAAATCTGGACGAGAACCACGAGCATCTCCCGCATCTCGGCCAGCATTGAAGCAGTCTCGACAAAAGACCGGCTTACCACTCATTGGGCGAAACGGCACCTCGCACGGCTTATTACATTTACTACAGGTCGCAGGGTACATTGGCTTGTCTCCCCCACGGTCGCCACCTCTATCTCCTCCCCAACTCTTCTTAAACGGCGGTCTACCGCCCGAAGCCCCGCCTCGAAACCCTCCCCCTCGTCCTCCTCTATCTTGGAAATTATTCATACCCTGGAGTCTACGTGGGAATGAACAAAGAAGCAACTAATATCTTTACACCACCTCTCATATATACTCCCAATTTTATTGTATCTGCGGAGCATACCCCGTCCCTCTACCTCGGGGTGTGATCCGCAACGAATGAGAAGTGTCGGCGGAGCCGACACCCTCACAACAAAGTTTTCCCCCGATGCCTCGCCTAATACCCGCCCTCGTCTTCGAGGGTACGGCTTGCCGCAGGGTACGGACGAGGCAAAACTTTATTTACCTTAAATCTTCCAGATTTTACGATATGCCTCCGTAGAGATCATTTTTAGATCTGAAAATGCAAGAAAAAGACAACGATCTAGCTGGGTCGCTGTCTTCTTTGACTTCCATGCGCCGATTAATTTACCCTCGTTTTAAGTCGTGCTTCTCGAAAAGTTTTGAGTTGATCTTCATTTGCTCTGCGTGCCGCTTCAGTAAACACCTTTTTCTTTGTATCATAAGAAGCGTGCACCATAAAATCAGACACGCCTGTGTATTTTTCGAGGCTTTCTGGTTTTTTAGTCATAAAGAATGCTTTTATTTTTTTTATCATAAGAGTCCTTCTAGATCATCTTTAGTATAACTCACCTTAAGGTAATAATCAACCGGATAATCATTAGGCTTGATTTCAATTACTTCTTCGACTTCATGTGTTTCAAAGTTCTTCTTTACAAGAAATATGACGACTCGGGAGTCAAACTCTTTCCGAATCCGTTCAACTGTCTCACGAGCACCGATAAACTGCTCAATAAAAGCGTCTTTTGGTATGTGCCTACCCTCGACAGATTCTCTGGCAACAGTAAACCTCCAAGCAACCTCGGGCTGTTGGTAGACATACAAGATAAATACTCGACGAAACTTATCAAGAGACCTATTGATGTTGGCGACCGCTTTATCATATTTTGAAAGCGTGCCATCAAAGAGAAAGGTTTGTTCATTTTCAAGAGCCATATCTTGTATTTTCTCAACAAGAATCGATACGGCTCCCTGAAAGAGATACGAGTTGTTGCCTCGATACCCTGGAATATGTCGACGTAATTCATCACTATCAATACGAATAACCTTACGTTGATTATCTTTTTCAAGAATTTCAATAAAGTTCTTGGAGTATTCCGTCTTTCCCGCACCTGGTGAACCCGCCATAAATACTGAGATCGGTATTTCATCTGGGACGTACTTTGAAGTATCCGTTAATTCTTTGGCTAGGCGTCTCCTGTTTGATTTAGCAAACTCTACAGCTTGTCTTCTAATGAGCTCATCATTCATGATTACATTGTATCACTTTTTCAAAAAGCCTATCTAGCGACGCCGATAAAATACTCTATAGACAACGACAGAACCATGAACTGGTTCTGTCGTTGTCTGTTTTTAGCCTATTTTTAGAAAAAATGTATATTATTCAGCGGCGACCGGAGCTTTAGTTTCTGCCTTGGTATCGGCTTTCTTACTATGTGCGTGTGAATCCACTTCGTAGCTGGTGTTTTGAGCTTCAAAGAAGTTGACCAATTCATACACGTCGGTGGCAGTCGACATCCATTTTGCAGGGTTGGTAACATTGTAGTATTTTGAAAAACCGAGCTCTTCTAGTCTGCGGTCGGCAACGTACTTTACATACTGATTCACATAGTCGGCGTTGAGACCCAAGATACCATTTGGGAACAAATCTTTATTGTAGAGCACTTCACAATCCACCCCTTCGATAATAATATTTCGAATATCATCGGCAAAATCCTGGGTAAGCAAATCAGGATTCTCTTCCAAGATATTTTGAATCAAATTCATACCAAACTGGAGATGGAGACTTTCATCGCGAAGTACCCAGTTGATCATCGATCCGAAATTGCGAAGCTGTTTGCGCTGACGGAAAGAAAGCGCCACCATAAAGCCACTGTAAAACCAAATGCCTTCCATCACGATGTTGGTGGCGACGAGATTACGGATGAAATCTTTTTTACCTTCGGTCGTACTGACATCCACGGTCATTTCACACATCCGCTTCATATACTTGTTGATATATGCCTCTTTTGCCACCATCGACGGCACTTCGAGATGGAGATTGAAAATAGTCTCACGATCAAACGGAAAAGTTTCAAGCACATACTCAAACGCCACACAATGATTGGCCTCTTCCCACATCTGCTTGGCGAGATACAAGTGGCATTCCGGAGATTTGAGATACGGATAGATGCCCAGCGCAATCGAGCGATTGACAATCAACTCTGCCGGATTAAAAAAGGCCATCAAAAATTTCACCGCATGACGTTCATCGTCGGTCATCTTCTTCCAGTCATCCAAATCTTCTTTGAGAGTGATTTCGTGTGGGAACCACGTGTTACGGACCGCTTGGTTGTACAAATCATACGCCCACCTGTACTTGATGGGGTGCAAACTGGTGTCTTCTGGTGAGGCTTTGCCGATGAGCATAGGATATGATGATAGGTTATTTATAATAATTAGTCTGGTAATTATACTCGCTTAACTTTTTTTTACAACAGGGCAGAAATAACTAACAACCCACAACAAACAACTGACAATTTAGAAAAGAAGATTTCCCCGATTTTGCTCCGTCATGGCTTTGCCAGATCCGAGACAAAATCGGGGGAATTTGGTCCCCATGCCTTTATACTTCATACTTCCCAAAATCGGTTGAGCCTTTAACTAATTTTCACCAAAAGACGTTAAAAATCACCCTGTCAAAAACCACGTGATAATTTCCCAAACGGCCTTGTGGTTGAGCCACGGAATGCCTAAACGGCTCACTATTTTTTTACTAAAACCAGTGAGCCGTTTAGCACTTTTGAGGCTCTACAGAGCCCTAAAACAATTTTTTCTTAAAAAATTGTTCGGGCGAACAAATTGCAAGACAATTTGTTTTAGCCACGCCACAGGAAAAAGTGTAAAATATGCCTATAATTAGCCTTAAAGTAGTTCCTCAAAAATGCTTGACCTTTTCCTGCTTATCGGTATTGTTATGGGTGAGTGTTTTACACTCCCCACCAGGCCTCTGGCCGATTCGAGTAACGCGTTTGTTACTTGCTGTCTCAAAAGACGATTGTGGGAAATTGGAAGGAAAAATGGTATGGGAAAGCAGAAGCAGTTAGCATACATTGAAAACATTGCCGCCACTCTGATGGGGCAACTCAAAATCACCGACGATCAGGTCGGAGTTGATACGTATCCCCATGACATGATATCAGGGCGTATCAGGGAAAGGCTTCATGAGCGAGTCTTCTGTGATATTCGACACATGAAAGTCGAAACACTTGCACAGATCCTCGCGTCGGGAGTGCTGAGTAATCCCGCAACACCAAAGGAGCAGACACATGATGCTTCATGGTCGAGATTGCAGAAAGGTGTCGATCGGTGCACGGTGAATCATGTCATGTATAATCAACCCACGTGGCTTTCTGGCACTGAATCCATGACGAATTGTGTTGATATCTTGCGTCATTGCGCTGCCATCGCACTTGTGGCTGCAATGTATGACATCGTCGTCCGTAAACGGCTTCCCAAGCCGAAAGCATCGTAGTTCTTTTTCACCCGCCCTCCGAAAACGGATGGCGGTTTTCTTTTGTCTTAAAGAAGTTCAAAAGACGTAAGAATCCAGTCGATAGCGAACGAGAACACACCTTTTGAGAACATTGGCACATCGGTAGATGATGTGCACCTGTAGACGGCGCAGGCGGGGTCTTTCTCTATCGATAGCGAGCGAGGTAGTTCAGTAAAAATGCCTAGCGAGCGCGACTGGCGCGAGCTCGAGGAATTTTCTAGCAAGAAAATATCCGTGCATTTTTACTGAACTACCGAGCGAGCCTTTACTGACAGCTATCACACTGTGCCCTTTCCGCCGGATCAATCGGACAGACTTTCATCTTTGGAGCAGATACTTTTGCAAAGGGTCCGTGAGCGACTTGGCTTGCATGGACTTCTTCGGAAGAAACCGTGGCATCCACTTCCCCCGCAAACACCGTGGCAGGAGCAACCGACACCGTCTCAACTACCAATTCTGAAAGTGGTACAAATTTCGGCTTCTGGACAATCACTTTTTCCTCTTGAACCGCAGTATCTACACTCGCCTGCTCAATCGAAGCCTGCACCGGAGCGACTACGGGGACCTCAAGCACCACATCCACTGGATCAGGAATACTTGTCGCCATTCCCCCATCACTCTTCTCTGACACAGCAAGAGCTTCGTGTGTCGCCACCGTAGCTACCGCCGCAAAACCTCGCTTACCCATCTTCTCGCCCTTGTTAATCTTCACCGTACTTTGTTCAGCGGTGTGTCGAGGCTTCATATGGAGATAGTAGGTAGATTTCAAACCTTTTTTCCACGCCGCAGAATAAATATCCATCGTTTCATCAATGTCTCGAGTCTCAAGATACATATTTCGAGACAAGGCTTGGTCTACCCATTTTTGCGCTCGAGCCGCCACTTCAACATACGCATATGGCGATGTGGTAAATGAGGTCTTGTAGATATTTTTGATGTGTTCCGGAATGGCAGCGATGTTTGAAATGTCTCCTTGATTTTCGATAATGGCGTCTCGAGTCTTTTCCCAGATACCCATATTCTTCAAATCCTTCACCAAGTTGTGATTCA
>ERZ1292625.3442-Hain-H41-01um-R1-3442-length-12919-cov-4_pt2 | contig 11118 bp, 10 predicted proteins | sample MGYA00564400_ERZ1292625 | MGnify/ENA primary metagenome ERZ1292625 (study PRJEB36523, sample SAMEA6512639) | groundwater metagenome | collected 2019-01-08 | study: AquaDiva: Metagenomics assemblies of 32 groundwater samples
CAAGAGTCACTTCGCCTTTTCAGAGCCAACCTTGCGCCTGTGACGAAGCGACTTTCTAGTAAATTGAAAGACGAGAGTAGGGGGACAAAGGGGTCGGATAGTTTTAAAGATTTAGGGATGGTTTGCACGATGACTTGCAAAACGCCTCTCCAAACCTCAATTGTGGCTCTTCGAATGAATAATGTTATCAGAAGTATAAATTTAACAGTTCAATCCCTCGGAAAAGATAATGTCATTCCAATTTTTGTCGCTTTTGATATTATTTCGACATATATTCGCGAATATTCCGATGATAAGACTTTTTCTTATACTCGAGAACAAATGCAACAGAACGTTCTGAGATGGGTAAAAGGTGATAGTGAAAGAAAAGATAAAATTAAACAGGCGTTGGAACCGAGTTTAACGGAGCGAGATTTGTATGATGATGAGAAATGGATAATACATATCAGAAATCATCGTGGATGGAATAAAAGTCCACCCCCAAATTACCGCGAAAAGATCATTTTAGATTTTACACATGATCTTTTCCCCCATATTAGCAGCGAGAATCCCATAAGTAAAATAGAAATGTTGGCGATGATGGCTGCAAAATTAATGGAATATGTCGTCGGTTTTAGGGAAAAAGATGATCGAGACAGTTGGTCAAATAAACGACTCGAAAACTCCGGGCGTGCCTGCGAGAACCTTTTCGGTAAATTATACGGACATCTAATTAAAGAGATAAGAGATAATGGAAATGTGACACATTCGGATCAAGTTAAGAATGAAATTGGAAGAAAGAAGAATAAAATTATAACTGAAGCATTTCAAAATTCAATTGGTACGAATAATTGGGGAATGAAAGGAACCCACAGAGTCGAGAATCTCAGCGATCAGCTGAAACGCGATTCTACAGTTTCATCAATTTCGCAGGTTATCCGGATCAAAACTCAGACATCTCAACGAGCTACAAATATGAGTATTCGAGGTGTTCAACCAACACAATATGGAATTGTTGACCCAGCAGATACACCAGAAGGAGCGGCTTGCGGAATTGTTAAGAATCCTACCGTCACTTGTTGGGTATCTGTTGAATCGGATGATACTCCTGTTAGAACAATCCTTCAAAAGATAGCTCTAGACGAATGGAAAGAAGGAGCATGTAATATTGTTCTAAATGGCTCATTTTTTGGATGGACAAATGGCGATGTCGGAAAAGCAGAAATAATACGTGCGCGCAGATCGGGTGAAATACCGCTAGATACCTGCATTGTATTGGATGCGGATATTTTATATATTTATACCGATGCAAGTCGTCCAATGAGACCACTTGTTGTCGTTGATCCGATCACCTCTATTCCTGCAATTTCTCGATTTTCAATTGACGAGATTGCTAAAATGGATATTCAAACCCTCTTTACCAACGGATGTATTGAATATATTGATGCATATGAACAGGAATTCATCAGAGTTGCCCCGGACATTCATTATTTGAGAAAATGGAAAGAAGGAATAGAATCGAGAAAATTACAACTTTCAGAAATAAGAAATGCAATCCAAAATAAGAGCTACATTCTCCGCAACGAAAATGGTTCTGACGAGAATTATGACGAAAAATCGCTGAAAACGATGGCATTTGGACTAGAAAAAGAACTCAAAACTGAATTGGAACTGCCTTTTACTCATGTAGAATTAGATCCTCAAAGTTTATGGGGGATTGCTGCCTCCACCATTCCATTTTCGAATTACAATCAAGCTCCTCGTATTTCTTACCAATGTGCCATGGCAAAACAAGCACTAGGAATTTATCATAGCGTTCCGTGGAGCAGATTTGATGCAAATATTAAGACAAATTGCACACCGACGAGAGCGCTGGTTGAGACGGAGGCACATTCGTTCTTATCTTTAACTACAAATCCGCAGGGTGCAATGGTGATAGCTGCAATTATGTGTTATCAAGGTTTTAATCAAGAAGACTCATTTATTTTGAATAAAGATTCAATTGACAGCGGACTTTTTAGATTAGTAAAGACAACAGTTCACAGAGCCATCATCAAGGGAAGAAGTGAGAACATGAAAGAAGTTCCAGGAATGCCGACAGGATCGGAGAAAGATGAACGTTATCATGCCATTGGAAACAGAGAAGTGATCGGAGCACCGAGAATTGGAGCTGTTTTGAAACAAGGAGATTGCATTGTTGCAAAGAAGCGAGTTTCAATTATTGATGGAAAAGAGATTAATACATCCGTCTTTTTGGGCGTCGGCGAGGGTGGTCAAGTTGAAGAAGTCAAAATGCGAAAGAATGCGGCAGATGAAAATGTTATAATTGTGAAATTACGTCTTGTGAGGAAGCCAAAAGTAGGAGACAAATTTGCCTACACGTACGCCCAGAAGGGAACAATTGGTAAAATAGTGCCAGGCGAAGAAATGCCCTACGTTACCTCTGGCCCTAACGCTGGAATGAGACCTGATATTATAAGTAATCCTCATGCCATACCATCTCGAATGACGATGGGATTGATGAGAGAGATTTTTCTCGGTCATTATGCCTGTGTTAAGGGCATAAGATTGAATGCAAGTGCGTTCAGAGAAATAAATTTGAAAGAAGCACAGGATTTTCTCGAATCGAGGGGATACTCAAGAAATGGAAAATATAAATTGAAAGATGGAAGAAATAATGAATTTATTGAAAATGAGATTTTCATTGGTCCCGTTTATCTCCAACCTCTTCGCCATCATGTTGATGACAAGGCCCAAGCCAGCGGCCAAGGTCCAATCAAAGCATTAACTCATCAACCAGTTGGCGGACGAAGCAGAGGCGGTGGTATGAGGATGGGTGAAATGGAACGCGATGCTCTCATTTCACACGGGGCTACAGGGCTCTTAAATGAAAGATTCAAAGAAGTGTCAGATGTGCACCAGACAATTTGGTGTACAGGATGCGGAACGATTGCTGTTACAGATACAGTGCAAGATCGTATATCTTGCCGCGTTTGTAGGGGAAATCACAACGAATTTGTGACTATTTCTATTCCGTATGTATACAATATTTTTATGTGGTACTTAACTGGACTACATATTAGCTATCGCCACATGATTAAATCGAAAGCTAAAGGGTCGGAATAGGCTATTTTGGCGATTGGAAATATTAAAAACGAATTTTTGGGGAATTCTCATTTTTCGAGTTTTTCCAGAATTCTCATTTTTCGAATATTTCAGAATTCAAAAAAATCGAGTTTGAGTCAAAAATATAATTGAATCGAAATATATTTTAACATGAAACTAGAAAAAACGAATTTTTCAAAAATCGAGTTTTTACGAAATTTCATTTTTATCAAAATCAAAAGTCTTGAACACATATTTCTTCGCTATCATCTGAATATGGAGCCACCTTCTTCCACGTTTCTGTTCCTAATTCAATAAGAGTAAATCCATGGTATCGAAGAGGGCAAACAATCGGTGGATTATGCAATGTTTCAAATCCCCAATTATATTGAATTCTAACAATTCTATGAATTTCTTTAAAAATTGGTTTTTCGTGAACAATATATTGTTTCGGCGAAATCTTAGTTATAGCCTCGTCATAGCTGTTCGCTTTAACAAATCTATAACATTCTTTTTCCGATCCATCTTCGAGCTGACATAAGACAGTGTTCTTATGGGAGATATCATATCCAACTATTCCATATTTATACGACATTTTTTAATTTGAAGAGTTTTTAACAGTCGATTTTATTATTAGAATCTAATTTTGAAAGACCATTTGGAAAAGTTTTTAACTCAATTTCTCTCAATCATCGGGAAATTCTATCTCAAATCTGCCGATCTTGAACCCGCGATCACGATATTTCTTATCTCGTTCTTCAATTTTACGAGTAGAATTGAATTTTAGTCGATAACCTTTCTTCTGAAGAGTATATTCGGGACAAAGCATCCAACAGCCATTAATATCGCATATATTTACGCAAAAACTGAAATCGAATGACATAAGCACTTCTATCAGCTCAAGTTCATGAACTAGAACTTGAACCTTTCGTTCATCCTTTTCATAGTTTCGAATTTCGCAGATTTTGATATTCTTATATCCTTCATCATCAATTTCTGTACCATCTTCAAAAACAAAACCTTGACGAATTAATTCATTGCATACTTCTACTTTATTCGATTTCCTCACGTACAGATCCAGGTCTTGTTCTGGCCGAATTTCTTCAGACAATAAACAAGCCAAAACTGCACCGCCAGATGCTACGGCGCCCTTTTCAAAGATTTCACCGAGTTCAATACTGAATTTATTTTCGAGTTCGAATCGAATTCTGCAATTGTCCATTTTTATTTTTTAAATCTGAATTAATCAATCGATTTTCGTGGGTAGGGATAGACAACAGAAAAATCGATTGATTAATTCAGATTTAAAAAATAAAAATGGATTTCACAGGCATGTCACCCGATCAAATAACAAATTATCTCGATAATTCTACAGTAGAAGAAATTTTGATCGCAGAAAAACACGTCGCTATAGGAAATAAATATGAAGAGTTTATCGCAAAACGAGGAACTTTTCCGACATTCGTTAAATTTAAGGATTATGTTACTGGAGAGTATCGATATGCTCGACATGCCCATAGAATGGACAAAATTGGAATGGCTAATTTTGTCACACAAATGACAACTAAATTCAACGCAGATTGTCGGGAAAGACATTATTCTGCAAGAGCAACTACAATTTTTAATCGATGCTGTTCGGCGAGAATCAAAGAAGTTGTTATTTTAGATAAAGATTTTATCGCGAGGATTCGGCTTGATTTGAAGTATATTCTTGGGATACCAACTTATCAAATTGTAACCGTAAAATGCGGTGATGTTGATTATTCTACGAAATTCGATCTTAAGACAGTTTTTGATAATATTGTCGAATTTTATCCAAGAATCAAGAATGGAACCTACAAACTCCGCAAATGTGCGACTGGATAAATAAAATCATCAGAACAGCATTTTTAATAAAAACGATATTCAAGAGTTAAAAATATAATTTAATTGAAATATTTTTAAGAGCCAGAAAAGTCGTTTTTATCAAAAACTCACGAAAAGTCGTTTTTATCAAAAACTCACAAAAAGTCGTTTTTATCAAAAACTCACGAAAAGTCGTTTTTATCAAAAACTCACGAAAAGTCGTTTTTATCAAAAACTCATTCGTCGAAATATTCTATCTCAAATCTGCCGATTTTGAAGCCGCGATCTTTGTATTTCTCTTCTCTTTCTACCATTTTTGATTTATCTGTAAAGTTAACTCGATATCCTCTTTTTGCGAGAGTTAATTCTGGTCGAAATGACCAGAATTCATGCCTGGATAAAAAATTCATACAAAAACTAAAATCAAACGCCATTATTATTCCAGTGATTTCCGTATTATATACTATGACTTGAATTTTTCTTCCCTCTTTGGTGGCAAAATCAGTGATTTCATAAAAAGAAGATCCAGCATAATGCGGATCCACATTAAGAGGAGTCGTTTTAGTTAAACTACATCCTTGACCGATTAAATTTTGTTTCACTGCTTCAGATTTTTCTTTATTACAATAAATATCTAAATCTTGATCTTCCAAAATGTTTCCGTCTAAAAATGCCGTTAAGAGCGCTCCGCCAGAGATTATTCCACCAACGTCGAGAATTTGAAATATTTCGATTTTGAAATGGTTCGAAAGTTTAAAAACAATATTTCTAAACTCCATTTTGGCTTTCAGCCGACGTTTGTTTTCTAGTCTAAAATCGAAAACAAAAATCGATTTTAGACTAGAAAACAAACGTCGGCTGAAAGCCAAAATGGATTATAACGGTATGCCACCAGAATTAATTTTTATGATCTTTGACGAATCAAATGTTGAAACGATATTGGAGGCAGAAAAAGCAATAAATTTTTTCGGTAATAGATATGAAAAATTTATTGCCGATAGATTTTCGTATCCATCTTCGACAACTTTCAACCAATTCTTGAAATTACCGAAAAATGAAACTTGTCTTTATCATAGAAAAAGACATCCGCAGAACACTGCATCATATTCTGGAAAATCTCGATTTTCCAGAAGACCCCCTCCCCCGGTAAACCTTAATTTTATATCAAATCCTCCTGATATAAGTTTTCAAATGGAATATTTTAATTATCTAAAAGACATTTTTAATAAAGAATGCAAAAATAAGAATTATCCGACGAGAATGGATTTTTTAATGATTCGCGATCGCGGCGGTAGTTATTGTATTATAAATATCTATTTTACAAGGCCATCTTTCTACGCACGAATCGATATTTCTCTAAATTTCGATGAAAATTCACTACTTTACTTTGCCCCGATATTTTTATATTATGATGGACTTGAGTATTTTACTGATTATGAATTATCGCATATATTGGATAATTTTTTGGATAATTATGAAAGTATCGAAAAAGGAGAATATAAATTCCGCAAATGTGTCACTGGATGAACGAAATCCCTATAAAAACACTGTCTGAGGAGCATTTCTACCGATTGGAATTTTAACTGCTAATCCATTTAATAAACCATCCACCAACTCCAGATCCAAAGTTACACATTTTGTCAATCGAGTCGGAAGTGCTTTCGATTTTCCATCAACAGTCAAAACTCCAACTCCTTTAATTTGAGATTGAACGAAAAGAACAGATTGATCTTTTGTTCCATCTCGAATACAAGGACTACCCTGAATACCCGTTGTATCTTTCATCCAAAATCCAAGTGTTACATTTCTCGGACGAAGCCATAATTTCCCCAAAGATTTCGAATATGCTATTTCTGATTTAGTATCGGAAATTGTAACCATCCCACCGGTTCCGATAGTCGATAAATTTTGGAGCAACAGATTAGTTTCAATCCAAATCGGATTTAAAGCGAACTCGCGCGTCAGTGGTCCACTAACTTTTATTTTAGTCGAATATGACTCGGACCCTAAAAATGGATTTTCGCCAAGTTTTCGCATTCCAATAGACCAATTGGTTCCGAAAGGCAAAAAGGCAGTACTATTTACGATTTGCATACCAAAATCATTTCTAAACACAACATATTCCTTGACGATTGTTCCATTCGATTGCTTCAAAATGGCCTTGACAGTCGCCAATTGGGGGCATTCGGGGCATTCGGGTTTCAACTCGCAATTTTCATCGGAACATCCAAGACAATCGATCTGACAACCGTAATTAGCCAGCTCTTGCGTAGTACAAATTCCATCTCCACAAATAGATGGTTTTACACAAGCGTTAAGGTAGGGGTACTCTAAAGCTTCACACACTCGAGTTTGAGAACAGTAACTAAAATTAAAAATAGGATTGACAAATCGATGCATAATAAATTTTCCGGAGCATTGACAAAATTCGCATTCTCCATATCCGGGATAATTTGTAGCTACTTCCGAGTCATGGGGAGAGCCCAAAACGTGGCCCATTTCATGGATTTTTACAGCCAATTCTTTATTATAGTTAGTAGTGTAGACTACCCAGGATACTCCATATAATGAACATGCGCCTTGCATAAATGATAATCCAACTATTCCAGAAAATGCTTTTCTCGCGGTATGTAGTTGATAAATTAAAGTAGATGTATCGGTCATTCTGTAGTCAGAAATTGCATCGAGTGGATCCCATGAAGAATAATCGTTCCAGGAAGGGCCTCCGTCTACAGTCATTACGATCGGCGATTTAGAAATGAGATGAACATTAAAACTCTTAATAAAAAGTTTTTGGACCTCAGCATTCATCGAATCTAATCTCGAAATAACAGCAGAAAGATTGGAACCGAGAATCCGGTAGTAAGTTACGTCTATAAGAGGTTGATAATACGCAATCTTCAAAGTCGCTGGACATAGCGGATTCGGAAAAATGGGTGGACCGAGAAGTTGAGATGATGGAATTGAGTTCATTAAATCAAAAAAAAGTTTTGGAGGCATTCTTTCGCCCAAAATGGCGGTTTCGTCCGTGCCGTCATCGATTGTGAATGTTTGCATTTCAATATTAGAAGATTGTTTAGATTGAGGTATTGATACAGTTTTATATCCTGAAGAGGTAAAAATTTTGACATCATTGTTCATTCGAGGACTTGGCAGCGTCGTTGTGGCTGTCACGACAGCCGAAATGGCTAATAACGGTAAAGTAACGGCTATTAGCGGTGCCGTAATGGTTAAAATTATGGAAAATATAGATTTTACTATTTTCCACATTTTTTAAAATGCCATTATTTTTTACTCATGCCGCCGCCGGCCGAGGAGCTACTGCAGGTCCGCGAGAAGCTATTGGTCCAGTCCCAGCTGGAACAAAGCTTGAGGGTAGTCTGGCTTCGTCATGTGTAAGCATGTCTACATCTATTGTCTTCGAACTCTTATCGATATAGAACATTCCGTAGATCTGGGTACGGACAGCAGGTGCTCCGGTACCATCGATGAATGGAACGGTGAACATCGCGTCTCCGCCAAGTCGATAAATTTCATGGAGTGCGGCGACGAGCGATTTAATCGTGTTTCCACGAGTTTCAAAATCTGTCGGCTTTCCGTTCAGTAAAATTCTCTTGTTCTTCATTCCTGGAATGGTCGTCATTCCGGCTCGCGCGTTCCAGCTCCGAATGTGACGTTCCTCGCCGTTTCGTTGGAATCCGTAAGAATTGAAACGTCTGCCGGCTAATCCCTCACCTTTGAGGGATGTTGGATATGCAGGAGTAACGAAATCAACATTATCCTTAACGTTGTAGCCTATGTTGGTGAAATATGCCAATGAATCACAGTTGTCCTTCACACGACGAACGTTGAGTTGTTCGGATTTCAAGTAGTTAACCGGCCGATGGGTCAAGAAATGAGCATTTGTCTCGGTATATTCGTCCTTAATTATGTCCCTGGTGTTAACGAGGGGTGCTTGGAGCAATGGATCAGTCCAATCTATGGCGCGATAGTTTCGTACCATAGAGATAACGCGCGCTCGTGGTTCAATGAAAATAACCTCTGGAGAAGATCTATATGATTTGCGGGTTCTCGCGGATTTACCGATGCGTCGGCACCTACGAGGGCAAGAGGCTCGTCTACGAGTTCGTCGCGATGGACTCATTAGGTAAATGCTATCACCAGTCATTTTTAATAGTGAGAGAAAAATGGAAGCCAAAATAATTTTTATGAAAAAAATGACAATTATAATTGCAATTGAGGGAATAGATGGGTCGGGGAAGACGACTTTTGCCGTTGAATTGGCGCGACATCTCGGATTTTCTTATCAAAATTTTCCCGATCGATCGGCGGCAGTTACAGGAAAAATCATAGATCAGGCATTAAAAGGTGAATCTTCTTTGTCTTCGACAGAGTTAGCTATTATTTTTGCCAGTAATCGCCGCGAATGTATCGAAAAGTTGAAAAGAAATGTTGTCGTTGATCGATACGTTCTTTCTGGTAAAGTTTATGCATTAGCAAATGGCGTCTCAGAAGAGGCCGTAAACGAATTAGATCGGGATGTTCCAGAGCCAAATTTAACTATTTTTATAAACACACCTGTGGAAGACGCGTTGAAGCGGCGCCGAAATGGTTCTGAAATATTTGAGAATGAAGAATTTCAACGAAAAGTTAATGATTTATTTTGGAAAAATATTCCAGATAATACTATTTTTGTATCTAATAATGATTCTTATTCTGATGTATTCGCTAAAATTTCAGCCGTTGTTGAGGGGTTTAAACTCCATATTTGATATTGGATAAATGCAGAGAAGATGAGCCATCCCAGAAGTGGGAGAAGTAAAATAGCCACAGTTTGATCTGCTCTCCAGACAATGCAAATCATAATAAAAACGACGACCAAATATGCAATAATTATCGAAAAAGCTGCTGCCATATTTCGTAATTTGAAGAAAATAAATGGGAATGCGATGGAAAGTGCCATTATTATTGCGAATAGAGAATTCCATGCGACAAACAGTTTTCTGTTGCTTCTAAGCGAAACGGAACCTCGATAACCCGCATATGCAATCAATAAAAATAGAATAACCCAAACTGAACTAAAAATATACCCAGGAGGGACGTAAGAAGGTTTATTTAATGACTCATACCATGCTGCAGAAGTGGGGCCGTTTGCACCCCACCAACCCGCTCCAAGTGCAATTAAAACTGCAATTAAATAAAATCCAAAATTTCGCGAACAAGGCATATTAAAATCATCTGGGGAATTGTTAAATGGACAATTCGACATCTTTTCTAAGGAAAACGAAATTAATTAAAATGGGGGTCGAGAAAGATCTAAAAGAAATGAGAAAAACATATCGAAAAGATAGCCTTAGTGTTGAGCGAATTGATATTCTTAAATCAATGTTAAAGAATAAATCTAAAGATAAGGCTGTTTTGGATATGACTGTCGCGACATTATCGACAAGAGTTGGAGAAAGAGATAGAAAATTATTAAAAGATGTTCACAAAAGTTTATCGAAACTATCGGAAAAGAAGGACAAAAGTGGGTTATTAGATCGTATTTCTGAAATGAAAATGGCCGGATTGCCGGAGCCGCAGGTATCACCAGCAGCGGCCTCTGCAGCCGGACCAGCAGAGGCCGCTGCTGGCGCACCCTCTCGGGTTCGTGGCGCTGGTGTGAATCTTGATGACATTGAATCTGATTCCGAAGATGATGAACCACATTTGCCCGGAGGACGACCGCCTTCAATGGCTCAACTTGCGATCAGCCCAGAAGACCTCGAAGCAGAACGAGCAGCAGTAGAAGACGATTCAGATGAGTCTGCTGCATCTGAATCTGGCGATTCTGACTTTTCAGACTCTGAGGGAGCCGATGATTGCAATTGTCCATCTTGTAAGAAGTGAAATTGACAAAAGTGCGGGATTAATCTGTTTTAAAAATGTGTTTTTTTGGAGATTTTATAAAAATGCGATGGGATGAGAAAACTTGTTTTTTGACTTTTTTCTGGTTTTCAGGTTAAAATATATTTCGATTCAATTATATTTTTGACTCAAACTCGATTTTTTGAATTCTGAAAAATGAGAATTCTGAAATATTCGAAAAACGAGAAATTGAAAAAATTCGAAAAACGAGAAATTGAAAAAATTCGAAAAATGAGATTTCTGAAATATTCGAAAAATGAGATTTCTGAAATATTCGAAAAA
>ERZ1292625.4119-Hain-H41-01um-R1-4119-length-11118-cov-6_pt1 | contig 11118 bp, 10 predicted proteins | sample MGYA00564400_ERZ1292625 | MGnify/ENA primary metagenome ERZ1292625 (study PRJEB36523, sample SAMEA6512639) | groundwater metagenome | collected 2019-01-08 | study: AquaDiva: Metagenomics assemblies of 32 groundwater samples
GCGCCGCTTCCCGGCTCATAACCCCGAGATTTTCGTGGTTTGCGCCAACGACGCGGACCTCCGGCGCGGTTATTTGGCTGTTGATGCGTGGCTTCAGAATGAGAGTAGGTGACTCGTGCGTCAGGGGGTATGGTATGGGATTTGGGCCCGATTGTCAAAAAACGCGCCCAGGTGTCGCCCCCCTGCCATCCTTCATTTCGGAATCGTGGTCCATCTTCTCCTGCGGCAGATGGCCACTGCCTCTCGGCGCCAAAAATCTTTCCCGGAAAGATACCTAGCTTTTGGCGCCTCCGAGAGCTTCCTCAAGGAAGAATGGCGGGGCTTCGCCAGAAAACAAGAACTCACGCCCCCTTATTCCATATTATTCATAGCAAACGTTTTTTCGGTCGGGGCTGTCTTGCTTTATAAAAAACGTGCGCCGCCCGGTCCCCAGGGGGAGCGAGCGGCGGGTAGATGATGAACGGCGGCAAATCCCTAGGACTTGCCGTTTGACTCTTCGGGCGGCAGGCGCCAAGAGCCGGCAACCTGGACGAAGTCGTCCTCCGGCTTGGGATCGCCTGTCGAGGCGAGCCGGACGTTTCGGGCGCCCTCCTCGGTCACGAGCTGTGTCGCGTCGGTATCGATCGGGGCGTCACCGATATTCAGCGGCGGCGTTGGCTGCGTCATGCGTCTCCTTTCGAACGGTGGCGATGTTCCATTTGTCGTATGTGGCAAAAGCGGCGCCGGCCCTCTTTGGCGAGCTCATGGTCGTTCATCTTGTGGCCAGCAACGCCGATGGCGCCAAGCAAGTGTCCCTTATGGTCGAGAATCTCGCCAGCGCCGATATGCACGGTGGCCGTTCGTCGCCTTCCTCTTCGAGAAGGAAGGTGTTGGTAGGTGGTTGTTTTGGTGACGAGGGCGATGTTCGCCCGGTATTCAGCGGCGGAGACGAGCAGCTTTGTTCTGTACTTGTGTTTGCTCGAAACGCCGTATATGGCCGAGGCCAGCGTTTCGCCGTTGGCATTCACCACGATGATCACCATGGTGCGGCGGAATTTCGCCGTTTTTGCCACGTGGTCTACGACATCAGCCGCTTCCACGACCGAAAGCTTATTTTCATGTTTTGTTTTCAAGCCGTCTCCTTTCCGGGAAAAACCGTTTTCCACAATATCATAATTTTATTGGGCAGTCAATATTTCTTGGTCGAGGTATACTAAGGGGGATGTCTCCAGCCGACCTTACCCCCGCCGAACGAAAGATTCTCCGCCGTCTCTCGACCCCGGCCAAGATCCAGGATTTTTTGAACACCCTGCCCTTCAACTTCGAGCGTGCCGGTGAGACCCTGCGCTCGCCTCGGCGGGTGCTCCGCGATCGGACGGCCCACTGTCTGGAGGGCGCTCTTTTAGCCGCCGCCGCGCTTCAACTCCACGGCGAGGCGTCGCTTCTTCTGGACCTCAAGACCAATCCCCGGGGCGGCGATAGCGACCATGTGGTGACTCTTTTTCGGCGGCGCGGCCTTTGGGGCGCAATCTCAAAAACGAATCACGCCGTGCTCCGTTACCGGGAGCCGGTCTATCGCACCGTTCGCGAGCTCGCCCTCTCCTATTTCCATGAGTATTTCCTCGATACCGGCAAAAAGACCCTGCGCTCCTATTCAAAGCCGTTCGATTTGCGGCGGGTAGCCAAGCGGGGCTGGCTCGCCGACGAGCGGGACCTCTGGTGGCTTTCGAGGATGCTTGATTCCTCGCCCCATGCCGCCATCGCGCCCAAGGCGACGATTCGGGGCCTGCGCCGGGCCGAATCCATAGAAATCGAGGCAGGGAAGATCACGGAGTGGCCGACGAGACCGCGGTTTTCACGGTAGCGAATAGGGCGCAGATTTGGTCAATTGAAAATTACTTGTCAAGCACCCCAAAAGCGGGGTTTTGCCCTTTTGGACCCCTATTTTCCTTGATTTTCCTATGTTTTTCTGCACAACTTATTGACAGGAGGGATTTTTGGGATGTATAATACTCTCGTGTCCGTGGGCGCAAGCCTTGTTCGGCAAAAGATATATCTTAAGCCGAAGAGCGGACACAACAAAGACACCACAGCAATGCGGTGTTTTTGTTTAGTTCTTCATTATGCTTCTAAAAGTTAGATTTCCGTTCCCGATCCGAAGTAAGACAACCCTCACTTCTACCGGTTTCTTTCTCCCAACCAAAGCAGCGAGAGCGTAGGTTTTCCCGTCTTTTGTGGGAGCGCCCTTCTTGCGACTTGCCCTAATCTTAATGTCCCTCTCTTCGGCTATTGCGGTAGCGTTCTTAATTACTGGGATGGCAAGCGGGAATAAGGTTAGCTTGTGGACCCTTTCACTTACGTCTCGTGGCGTACCATCCGAATTATAATTTAGATGATGGAACCCCCTGGCGTTAAAAACAACGTTTTCCTTCAAGATTGGGCAATAAACGCTCTTAATGGAGTCGTATGTTGCCCTAGCGCTGGCGGTGAGTAATCTACAGTAATCAATTTGCGACTGCTTGTTGCCCATCAATTTATGATACCCATTATCCGCTTAGATTGACTGATAGTCAAAATTATAGGCCCGAATTATCTCGCTTGGCATAGCCGGGGAGTTATCCACAGGGGCCTTATGGCCATGTTCGGGAGTGGGGTATAATTAAAGGCAGTTAGGACTATTCGTCTTATTCATTCGGGTTGTCCGTTGACAATTGAACTCATCTTCAGCCGGCTTTACGGCTGGCACCATCCCGAGCTCTCGCGCTACTCTGCACGAGAGCTCGAAATCATTTTAGAGCCCATAAACGGCTCTTTTTTGATATAAAAGGGCCAGATATCTATTTTAGTCAAAAACCTAGCAAAATATAGACTTCTCGACTACCGAGAAATATCCCGCGATAAATACGCTTATGTTTTGTTGGGTTATGCACAGGCATTGCTTTTTGATTTGGTATACTGCGTAGTAAGAATATCGACCATCGAGATACAGCCGTTTTCAAATCTCGACCCCCGATATCTCTACATTTATTAATACTTCATAATGGCTGGCGAACAGATCATCCCCGAGGGTCATATTACCCTTAAAGAAGCGGCCCGAATCTCCGGGTACGCCCCTGACTACGTTGGCCAGCTTATCCGGAAGGGCAAGCTTTACGGTCGGCAGGTATATATGAACGTTGCCTGGGTGACGACCGAGGCGGCTGTTCAAGAATATATAAAGAACCAGGCGGGTGGCGTCACGCCCCCGGTGGGCGGGGCGGCGTCCGGGATGCTGGAGCGCTGGCGGGCCTTTGAAAATCGAATGTTTTCCGAGGCCCGGCTTTCGGTCTTCCTGCGGACCGTTCTTTATCTGGGCCTCGCGCTTTCGGTGGCCCTCATCCTGCTCCTCATCTCGATCTTGGCGGTCTCGCTCGACCGGTCGCTCGAGCGCCAGGCGGTGGAGCGCCTAGAAAAGTCGGATGTTCTTTCCCGGTAGGCGAGCGAAGAACATTGTTGTGGCTCTTGGCCTTGCGGCCCTGGGCGCCATCTTCTTGGTTAACACGCCGCCGTCCGTTCGCGCCGCCGCAGGCGTGCCGCGAATCCTAAACCATCAGGGCCGCCTCTTTGATGCGGCGGGAAATCTCTTGGGTGGCGCCGGCACGGCCTACTGTTTCCGGTTTTCGCTTTATGACGATGCGACGGTGGGAGGCGGAGACGTGAAGCTTTGGCCAGCCGCGACCTCTTCGGTCATGACCGTCACCGTGCGGAACGGCGTCTTCAGCGTCGGCGTGGGCGACGTAGCCGCCGGAGGCGATGCGCTCGATTTTAATTTTCAGGATAACGATGCGGCGTATCTCCAAACTGAAGTGGCGACGAAAGCGGGCACGACCTGTGCGCCTGGCGACGGCGCCGAAGTTTTTGAAACCTTGAATCCTCGCCAGCGCGTCATGGCCGCCGGGTTTGCGATCAATGCGGCGACGGTCGGCGGCTTCACGCCTTCGCAGGTTGCTTCGGGGAGCGGTATCCCGGTGCTCTCCTCGGGGAACTTAACTCTTGCGGGTACGAATCCCCAGTTTAATGCCACGAGCACGAACACGCTCACTCTTCAGGGCGGCACCGGCACGGGCAACATCCAATTTTTTGGCGCGGCTAACTTCCTGACTTCCACAGGTACGCTCACGCTCGCGGGCACGCTGAACGCCTTGAACATCAATCAATATTTGCGCACCACCTCAACGCCCACTTTTGCCGGACTCACCCTCTCCGGCTTCGCGACCGGTTCGGTGCTTTATGCCGGGACTGCCGGAGCGATCGCGCAGTCGAGCGGTACTTTTTTCTGGGATACGGCCTCGTCGAGCTTGGCCATCGGCACTTCGACCACGGCGGCCCGGCTCACGGCGGTCGGCGCCTCGACCTCCTCCGCCGCTTTCGCCCTTGGCGCTTATGACGTTCAGGGCGCGGCACTTTTCACGGTGCGTGACGATGGCACGATCGCGATCGGCAAAGCGACGGCGAGCTCGACGGTGAATATCGGCACCGGCACGGGTGTTGATACGATAAATATCGGCACGGGCGCAACAGGAGGAGATACGATTACGCTGGGGAGCACCGCCGCCGCAACGCATATTCTTTTGCAATCCGGTGAGGCAAGCGCCCCATTTACCCTCACGGCATCCGGAGTCACGACAAGTACGGGGTTGCTTGTGAACGCCACGAGCTTGACCTCGGGCGAGGCGCTCCGCATCGTGGGGCCGACCTCGACGCTTCTTACGGTTGGTAACGCGACCGAAGGTGCCCTCGACTGGGCGCGGGTGACGGTGGGTGGCACCTCGACGCGCGATCAGTTCTATGTTTACGGGCGCATTAATAGTTCGTGGCAGATGGCCTACCAAGATTTCGTCGGCGGTTCGGCGAGCATCGCCGCCGATGCGAATTACGGCAACGTTACGCTTGACGAGGACGCCGAATGCATTTGGCTTTCGCAAGATACCGCGGGGGCATCGACGATCCGCGCGCGCGCTGGCGGCGCGGCGGCGACGATTGGCGATGGATGCAATACCGGATCAGGCGGCATCGTTGGTATTCGCATTAACGAGAATCCCGTGCTTGAGGCGCGCGTTATGGTTTCAGCGACCACCGATCAGTTCATCCGCATTGGGTTTACGAACGCCGTGCTTGGTGCCGATACGGTGACTGATAGCACGAACGGTATTTATTTCCGGAAAAAAGCCGCAAGCACAACCTGGGAGGCCGTGACCCGTTCTGCAAGCACCGAAACGATGTACGATACTGGTATCGTAGTTTCGAACACAGCACTTCAGACGCTTCGGATAGAGATCGATGATGGTGTGGCGACGAACGTTGTGAGGTTTTTTATCAATGGGACACTTGCCACAACTACGACAACGAACGTACCAACCGTTAACATGGGCTGGAGCGTAACCAACGGCATTTCAACCGCAACCGCGGTGCGCGATCTTATTATTGATTGGATTAAGGTATGGCACGATGATCCGCCGGGAGGAAGTTCCCCCGGAGGGTCGTCCACCGCGACCTTCGTGCCATTTCAGATTGTGACCGGCGCTGACCTTGCCGAGTACTACCGGAGTTTGGGTGGGCGCATCGAAGCGGGGACTCTGGTGCGCCTTGTCGCGCCGGCGGGAACAACCACGCTCGCCGCTGTCGAACCGACATCGCTTGCATACGACCCGATGGCGCTCGGCATTGTTTCGACCGAAGCGAACATCACTATGGGAAATCCCGGCGACGAGGGAGCAGTCGAGGTGGCTCTTGCCGGCCGCGTGCCGGTGCGCGTCACGACGCACGGCGGGCGCGACCCAATCCGCGTCGGCGACCCGCTTACCCCCTCGGACATTTCGGGAGTCGCCATGCGCGCCGCCGCTCCGGGGTGGGTGGTTGGCACGGCAATGGAAGATTACGCGGGGAGCGATGAGGGGCGCATCCTCGTTTTCGTGAATCGCGCATGGTATGGGGGAGAGGAGTACGGAGTAAGCACGACGACGCGCGAGTTCAGCTTCGCTTCCGCGCTCGAAACGCTTTTCGGTATCGCCCGGGATACCGGCGCGGTGCTCCGCGATCTTGGCGTCGCGGCCGCCGAGAGCATTCGGGCCGGGTTCATTGCGGTCGAGCGGTTGTTTGCCGAAAAAATCACCGTGCTTCCTGGCGGGACGATCACCGTACCGCGCGGAGAGAACCAGATCGCCGGCGAGGGGCTGATTCCTGCTGGTGCCGAGACTACTTTCATTGCGAACGCGCTGATCACCGAGCGGAGTAAAATTTTCGTGGTGCCGAACGGCCTCGCCTCGGTCGGCTTGGCGGTCACCGAAAAAATTCCCGGTCAGGGTTTCCGCGTAAGCGTACCCGGCGTCCTCGGCGCTAGTTTGCCTTTTGATTGGATTATCGTGCAGACGGTGGGCGACGAACCGCCGCCGACAGTTGTCGCTCCGGTCGCGCCGATTGTTCCACCCCCGCCTGCCGACGCAGTCCATCCGTCGCCCACAACTTCTGGAATAGTTCCGACGGTCCCGCCAGAAACATCGTTGCCATCACAAGAGGCATCATCGTCCGAGGTCCAGTCCTCTCCGCCTATGCCACCAGCGGCAGAATCACCGCCTCCGCCAATCGAACCACCACTCGCGCCGCCAGTCGAAGAATCACCAACCCCATAAACTCAAATGCCAAACGATCCAAACGACAACATGCTGAACCTGCGCCGGAGCGCCCATCATAGAGATGAAGAGAGAACTCCGGTTGTGTCCCCGCCGACTTTAAGAGAGCGAGCGCACTATCGGCCGAGCCGGGCGACGATCGCCATTGCGGTCTTCGCGCTTTTTGCCGCGGCGATATTTTACTCGGGCGCGTTTCGCTCTCCGTGGCGGGCGGTCTTTCTCTCGAACAACCAGGTCTATTTCGGCAAGTTCTGGAATGTGCCGTTCGCGCCATCCATCACGCTTCGCGAGGTCTACTATCTTCAGGTGAACCAGCCGATCCAGCCGCAGGACGGTAGCGCCGCCCAGTCGGGACTGGCCGTTATCAAGCTCGGGAGCGAGGTGCACGGCCCGGAAGACGCCATGGTCATTCCGGCGCGGAGCATTTTGTATTGGGAAAACCTGAAGAATGACAGCGCCGTGGTGCGGACGATAGAGGAGTACAAAAAACGACAAGGCGGAAAATAAAATTAAATGATAGCGGTAGGCATATCGAAAGCTTCTCGAAAAACATTGTGGCTCCTGGCCGCGGGTGTTATGCTCGCCGCCATTCTCGCGCAATCGGCCGTTTATGCCGATGAAGCGAGCTCGACAAGTTTTTCGGCGCGCGATACGGCCATTACCCAGGGCGGCGGCGAGTCGTCATCGACGAGCTTCGGGGTCATCGGCGCGGATGGGGCTATCTTTTCGGGCGAGGCATCGTCGACGAACTTTCTTTTTCGCGGCGGGCCGCTCGCCTACGACAGCTTCACGGTGCTTTCCCAAAACTGGCGCTGGTATGACGACGAGGCGAACGAAACACCGAGCTCTTCTTTGGCGGGCGAAAATATAGCGCCAACAAATATTATTAACGACAACGCCATCAAGCTTCGCCTGGCGCTTAAAGAAGTCGCTGATATCGGCGCTCAAAATGTGAAGTTCAAATTACAATACAGCGACACCTCCGATTTTTCCTCGGGCGTGGGCGATGTCGTTGAGATTGGGGATTGCCTGCCAAGTTCGGCCTGGTGTTATGTGGACGGCGGCGGCGTTGATAACGCGGTCATTTCAACAACAACGCTTTCTGATGCCGATGCCTGCCCGAACGGATGCGGCACCCACAACGAGTCGGGCGTCAGCACCTCGACCTTTAATCACGTGCGCCTGGCCACCACCGAATATGAGTTCACCGTAAAACAGCGCGCCGCGCAGACCAACACCACTTACTTTTTCCGCGCCTTCGACACGGTGAACAACGTGCCGGTGGCGTTGAATACGGGCGAAAGTTATCCGAGCCTAGTGACCGGCGGCACGACGCTCACGTTTACGATTTCGGGACTTGGGAGCGGCACCACGACCGAAGGCGTCGTGACCGACGCGACGACGACCGCCACGGCAATTTCTTTTGGCACGCTTCCCGTTAGCGCGGAGACCGAAGCGGCCCAACGGCTCACTGTGACAACGAATGCCATTTCTGGTTATCAGATTTTTGCCATGACCGATCAGGGGTTTCTGAATCAATCGTCCGAAGAAATTCCAGGGGTGGCGGCGACGAATGCCGCCCCCGCCGGATGGGGGAGCGGCTGTGCGGCCACCTCGACCGGTTGCTACGGATATCATACCGGCGACGATACGCTCTCGGGCGGTTCGACGCGTTTCCAGGCGAACGACACTTACGCTCGTTTTGAAACAACAACGCGCGAGATCGCCTACAGCTCGAATCCGGTTACGAACGATTCGGTCGATGTTATCTTCAAAACACTGGTGCGCCCAGATCAATTCACCGGCACCTATCAAAATGCCGTGACCTACATCATTGTGCCCGTCTTTTAATCTCCATGCGCCATTATCTTTTAACACTTGTCATCGCTTTGTTGCTTCTCCTGCCGGGGACCTCTCTGGCCGGGGCGACGCTCACGCCCGCAGTCATCGATCTCCAAGGCGAGGCGCGCGATATTCTGCGTGGCTCCGTGACGCTCACTAATACATTCGATCACAAGGTCGTTTTTTACCCGGTGGTCGAGAATATCGACCAACAAACGGGGCGCACGATCTTCGTCGACCCCTCGCGAGCCGACTTCTCGACCTCGCTCGCGAACTGGATAGAGATATCAAGGGGCGGCATCGAACTTGAAGCGGGCGAGTCGCGCACTATTTCATTTGACGTGCGCGTGAATCTTACCGCCCGTCCGGGCCGATACCACGCGACGATCGCCTTTCCCGACGGCGGAAATCGGCCCGAAGCCGAAGGCCGGCTCGCCGGGGCGGCGGCGACCACGGTTAATCTTGAGCTCACCGAGTATATCGCCGAACAGCTTAATATCATCCGTTTTGCCCCGACCCGCCGCTTCTTCTCGGGGCTCCCTGCCGAGTTCGTTTTGGAGGTGCAAAACACCGGTGATCGCCCGGAGGCGCTCTCGGGCGACCTCATCCTCTATGATCGTGCCGGGAAAGAGGTCGCTACCCTTCGGGTGAATGATGAGGGGCGCACGATCGCGAAGGATGCGACAGAGGTTTTCCGCGTGCGCTGGAGCGATGGTCGGCCCACCCTCGGTCAATATAAGGCCTCGATCTTTTTGCGCTACGGCGCCTCCCTGGGAAGCGAGGCCCAGGACGTGGCTTTTTTCTGGATACTGCCCTGGATGATCGTCGCCCTGGCGGCAATCGTTTTTCTCGGCGGAGTTTTTGCGCTCGCATGGTACTTTCACTTGCGCTACGGTCGTTACCATGCGGCGCACCTTTCGCCGCGCGGGGTCGGCGTCGCTCCAATCGCTCCGCCAGTCGGGCATGCCTACTTTTCCGGTCAAACCCCTCACGTGGTCGATCTTCGTCATCCGGAAAAAAGAATTTAAAATGAAAAATATTTTCACGCGAAATTTCCTTATCGCCTTCGGAGTGCTCATATTCTTCGTCGTCCCGCCCATAATTACGCGCGCCGAAGATGCGGTGAGCATCACCGTGACACCGCCGCTCATCCAACTCGGCATCGGTCCGGGCGAAACATGGACGAGCGCGCTCAAGGTGACGAACACGAACAAAAGCGACCTCACCGTCTACGCTTCGCTTATGGATTTCGTTTCCGCCGACGAAGATGGCCATCCGCGCTTTAGTCCCGCAGGCGACGGCGGCGATCTCGCTTCGTGGATCGAGGTGGCCACTTCCGCCGTCGTTATTTTTCCCGAGACGAGCCGAGAGATTCCTTTCGTGGTGCATGTGCCGCCGAATGCCCCGCCGGGCGGTCACTATGCGGCGATTCTCGTGGGCACACGTCCGTCTCTTGATGGAGGCGATAGTGTTGGCGGCGGTTCGCTCGTCAAAGTTTCAGGGTTAGTGTCGTCGCTACTCTTCGTAAAGGTTCAGGGCGCGATCGTCGAGCGGGGCGGGATCCGCGAGTTTTCCACCGACCGCGAGCGATATGATGGTCCGCCGGTCAATTTCACGCTCCGCTTCGAAAATTCCGGTAACGTTCATCTTCAGCCGCAGGGTGAGATCGCCGTGACCGATATGTGGGGCCGCGAGCGCGGCCGCATCTTCGTGAACGAGAAAACAAATTTCGGGAACGTGTTGCCGGGATCAACCCGCCGATTTCTTTTGCCCTGGGAGGCGCCCTCGGGAATTTCCGGCATCGGACGATATACGGCGACGGTGACTTTGACCTACGGTCGGGAGGCCCGCCAAAATACCAATCAGACAATCGTGTTTTGGATCGTGCCGCTTAAGGAAACCATCGGCTCTTTCCTCGGGCTCATTCTCGGGATCGGACTTCTCCTTTTCGCCCTGCGGCGCTATCTTCGGCGGACGCTCGCGCGAGAACTTGGCGCGCGGCCATCGAAGGCGGAGAAGGGCCGGGAGGTCGTTCTCGACCTTCGCGGTCTCGGACCGTCATCTTCTGCCCAGACAGGCCGTCATTCGGCCCGATCGTGGTCCTGGCGCCTGATGAGACGAGCGGCCTTTGTTATTTTTGGCGCGGCTATCGCGTGGGGACTTATCGTGTTTTTCTCGCGTTAGTTAGCGATTTCTCTCCTTTGTCGAATGTCGTCAAGGATGCGCGAAGCAAGAAAAGCGCATTGTTTTTTATAAGACACAGCGCCGCAAGCTACATATATATGTACCTATTTTCTTCGTTAACGCTCATTCGGAGGCCTGTGGATAAATAAGCCCTTGTTATCCACACCTCGTGATACAATACGTGTCAAGGAGTCGTGGAACTATGTGCATGACTTCTGTGGATAAGAAGTTTTATTCACCCAAAAGGTCGAACATCACACGAATGCAAAAAAGGTCTAATTGATTCTTTTATGAACGAAACCTCTCTGCTCCGCCGGGACATCGCCCAATATGTGGCGCTTGGACTTTTGGCGAGCGTGCTTGCGTGGACGTTCGGCTTTACTAGCTTCGTCTCACGCGCTCGCGCGGCGAACTTAACGACTGTCTCAGATACGATCTCGAACTC
>ERZ1292625.4120-Hain-H41-01um-R1-4120-length-11115-cov-3_pt1 | contig 11115 bp, 10 predicted proteins | sample MGYA00564400_ERZ1292625 | MGnify/ENA primary metagenome ERZ1292625 (study PRJEB36523, sample SAMEA6512639) | groundwater metagenome | collected 2019-01-08 | study: AquaDiva: Metagenomics assemblies of 32 groundwater samples
TAAATTTAAAGCATCTTGAGTAACCGCACTCTTCGCTCATAATGTTCCATGACATGGATTCGCGCCCTAATTCCAATTTCTTTGCGCTCCTCGGGTCGCTCCAAGAGATTGCTGAGCTGCCTTTGTAGATCAAACGGATCTTCGGGCCGAACAGTAAGCCCATACCGCTGATCACCCACAATTTCATCCGCACTACCACCCTGTGAAATGACTATTGCTGTTTCCATCGCCATTGCTTCTATCGCGACAAGTCCAAAAGCCTCTTGGCGAGAGGGCATGACTAAAATATCAAAGGCCTGCATGACTTCTGGTACGTCATTACTAAAGCCAGCAAATACGAAATGATCTTCGATTCTAAACTGCCTGACGAGTACCTTTAAATATTCTAGGTAGCCACTTTCTGCGCCGAGTGTTTCTTCGCCTACCAAAACAAATTTAAGTTTTCGGTTGGGATCTACTTTAAGTAATCCAGCCGCAGCTTTAATAAAAACCTCTTGTCCCTTGTCGGGATCAATACGACCCACTAATCCGATCACCGTGGTCTCTGGATCAACACCCCATTTCGCTCGCTGCAACTCAGGCTTTACGCGAGCAGAATCAAAATGTTTAAAATCCAATCCAAGATTTACCACTTTGACCACTTTTTCATTGAGCGGATGTGTCTCTAAAATATTGCGCTTAATCGCCTGGCTGACGACCACTAGATAATCCAAGCGACTGTAGATCGCACGATGAAAGTAGTTTTTCTTATTATGATTATTCATGATGTGCCGAGTGGCGATGATCGCGACCTCGGGCTTGCGCCAAAACCACGGAGTAATAGATCCCAAAAGCGAAGTCTGATGCGTGTGAATTATATTTACCCCGTCATTGACCAGCCGAAGTAGTTCGGATCTAAGTTTGAAATCAAAATAATTTCTAGGCCTAAAGGACAATGGAATTACGTTGAGTTCTTTTTTCTTTGCGAGATACCCATGAACTGGGGTTCCTTCGAGACTTAGAAACCGCACTTTTAACCCAAGTGCCGCCAATTCGATCGCGTCGGTTGCGGCCACGCGCTCTAACCCTCCCCAAGAATGCGAAAGACAAACAAACAAGATATCGGCGACTTCTCGAAGTTGGCCGACTTGCAGATCGATTTCGATTCCAATGTCTTTACCGCGTGACATAGGACACCATTTCCTTAAAAACTATTTCGGGCTGTATTCCCTCTAAGCATTCTAACTTACGTCCGTCCTCTCTCAAACAAACATTGCGCTCACACGGCCAACAATCAATCGGATTAAATATGATTTTAACCTTTCCGGGACCAAGAGGCTGAGTTCTATTTGGATCTCCCGCCCCCCAAATCACGTAGACGGAACTCCCGCAAAGCGAAGCAACGTGAGCTAGACCGGAGTCATTGCTAACCGTAAACGCAGAACTTTGAAAAACTTTCGCGTAGCTCGTGACGGGGCCTCGTCCCGCGTAATCTATAAGCACACCGTTTGAAGTTTGCTCTAAGTGAGATGCGATCGGGGCTTCGGTTGGGCCTCCTACTACCAGTCCCTTTTTTCCAGTTTTTTCAAAAATCATTTGAGCCAGAGTTGAAAACGAAGATTCAAACCACCGACGAGACTCCGCAACTGAACCCGGAGCTAAAACCCAGTATGGGAAATCCGGGGGAACTTGCTTTTCAGAGTGGGGCCAGGCCCGATCGACTTCGAAACGAGGAATCACACCCGGAACGCCGGGGTCCAAGTCATTTTCTGCCGGGATTCCAAAAAAATCTCGGATATGGGTCTGTGGAACTTCTGATTTCGGTAAAAGATTAACGTAGGCTTGGCTTCTATGGACTCCATGTCCCCGATCCCAGGACTCCTTATCCGTTAATAAAAATCCACGATTGTCAGTTGCGTAACCTCTCCTTTGCTTTGCACCGGCCCGAAACTGAATCCACCCCGAGGAAAATGAATTTGGAAGACATATGGCCAGATCAAAAGGGCCACTTTTTTTAAGAAGTCTGGCACCTGCTTCTAAAGCTTCTACTTTTGCCCAAACCCCTGAAACAACTGCCCGAGGAAGCACAACCACTTCATCAACCAGATTTCGAAACTGAACATCTTCAACCCACGAAACACACGCGCATATAATTTTACTTTTTGGATAAGCCCGACGTAGAAAGTGAAAAAAAGGATAGGCCATGATCTGATCGCCGATCCAGTTCGGTGCGCGAACCAGAATAGTGTCAGGACTAAAAAAGTTCATGTCTTAAGGTCTCAAGCTCGGAAGTGGGGTCGCCGAAGGCATCGCGGACTGCTCTGGAACGGGCGAACTCGCCATAGCCGCAGCGGTATTACCGGCCTGAATACTTGATAGTTTGGCGATGACAGTGCCGATTTTCACTTTTGCTTCGAGCCTCAACACATAGCGATTGGAATCGTCGGTCAACCACAAGAAGCTATCACCTTGTTTTTTTAAAATTCCCTGATAACGCGTTTCAGGTTTAAGAACGACTGCCTGAATGGGACCGTTTGGCGAATCTACCGTCTCTCGTCTTAAGACGGTGACCACCGCCTCCCAGGCTTTTCCTTCTGAAACCACCGGAAAAGTAATTACGGCGCCCGTAGGAAGTGGAATCGTCCTTAAATAGAGTAACGCCGAAAGGCTATCTTGAGAAAAAGGCTGAATTGGTGCAAACTCTTTGGTTTCAGAGTATCCGCGCTCTTTATGATTCCACCGACTCCAATAAAAGGTCTGCTTTTTTTCCGAGTCAAATAGTTCGACCGAGTCGCGCGCTTGCTTAGATTCATCGAGTAAAATATGAAAGCGATGCGAAAATAGCCCTTCGTAATCCAAAAAAGTTTCGACGACATCATTGAGGCGATAAAACACGCTGAAAAGATTAGAGCTGATCGCAGTACCGCGAATATGGTATACGCGCCGATCAGCGATCAATTTATAGGGCAAAACTTCCATCGTAAAATCACCGGCGCTTACTCCAAAGTATGTAATATTAAATACGTGCTTTTCTCCAATCTGAAGGGGATCCACCTCCGGACGACGATTGGGAATGACATACGGCTCGGCCGGCCCCTTTTTTCTCTTTTTCTTTTTTGAAACAACTGACGTACTGACTAAAGCTGCTCCTGTGAGAGGCGCGTCTTTGATTTCAAATTTCTCTTTCATTTCGTCGGTTAGCTCTTTGGGAAGGGGTTGTGCCTTATCGGGTTTAACTAAAAACCCACCAGCGCAACCGCTCCAGCATGCAACAAAAAGCATGAAAAAAGCTGTCGATTGAATCCGGCCCGATTTCAGAAGCATCGCCACAGTTTATGAGATTGAGGCGTGAAAGTCGAGCGTCCCGGTTAAGCGCGAACGCGTCCTTCGGACCATTCTTCCGGGCTGATCGGCGAGAGATTTCCCTTAAACCTACGATGGCTCCAAAGCCACTGGTTAGGGCAGGCGCGCACGTGTTGCTCGATCTTTTTGACGTACATTGCGGTATTTTCTGCAAGCTCTCGCGTCAAATTTTCGTTGGGCACCCACTCCAGGGGGGGTTCGATTTCTCCAACCCAAGCTCCGCTCTCGTCTCGATAAATCAAAACAGGAAGGACAGGAGCCCCCGTCCTTTTGGCAAGCGCCGCAAGAGCGGTCGTAGTTCCGGCCGGGTAATCAAAAAAAGGAACCCGTACCCCAACTGGTGGCCCCGCATACTGATCTAAAACAATCCCAACTGCGTTTCCCTGCTTGATTTGTAGAATAATGTCTCTCATGGTTTTGGGTTCGTAAGTGCCTTTTACGCCGTAAGACAAGCGGGCGTTCTCTAAAAGTCGATGAAACCAACTCGGTTTTACTTTTTTGGTCACAAGTAAAAGATCCATTCCAAAATAACAAGTGCCGATCGCTGACATAACCTCCCAATTTCCAACGTGACTCGAGAGAAGTAAAACGCCTTTTCCGAGTTTTTTCGCCGCTGTCCAGTTTTCAACGCCTTTAACTTGGCAAAATTTGTCGACAAAACGCCGCATTGGACCAAAAACAAGAAAAATTTCTAAGATCACCTGGGCTAAGTGATCGTAAAACTGGCGAAACAATTTTGCGCGAAGTTCGACTGTCTTTAAGTCCTCACCTGGAAACGCAATTTTCAAATTGCCACGAATCACATCTGCTCGATGTCCCGCACAATAGAATAGAAAACCGATCGCTCGCGCGAGGTTACGTCGGAAAAAATGGGGTAACAGATAATATCCCCAACCTACTCCCGCTAAAACAGATTTTAAGACGATAAAAATTACAGTTTCCATAACATCCGATCCCAGTATTCTTTACCCTGGGCAAAAACAATTTGGGGTTCAAGAACAATGACGTCAGAAGGGTTGACCTGAAGCTGCTTCCACTTGACCCAATCTTTACCAGTCGTAGCCACGCGACATCCATCTTCTTTAGCGTCAGCGATGATTTGATTAACCTCGTCCGCTTCGTACCGTGCATGGTCCGGAAAAAATATGTGCTCTTTGATTTCATATCCTGCTTCGGTAGCCGTCTTTTTTACAAACGCCGCATCTCCCACGCCAGTCACTAACCAGCAATCGCCGCTGCCCTTTAAAAGGCGATACTCAGTCCGAATCCAAGCTTTTCCGTGGGGAAAAGGAGGAAAATCCCCCTTAGTCCAAACTACGAGATCGGCCCTCTTGGCGGCACACCTAAAATCTCTAAACAAAACATTCCAAGGACGGTGCGAGGTCATCGCCAAAACTTCGATATCTTTTTTAATTTTCCAATGTTGAAAACCGTCATCCAATATCACCAAATCAAAATCTTTTTTGCTGCGAGACTGAGCCTTTTGAAATTGAATCATTCGATCCGCGCCCACTGCGATCCAGGCCTTGGGCACCATCTCGTGTAAAAGCGCCGCTTCGTCTCCTACGAGATTAGCGCCAGGTTCGTGCTCGTCACCAGCAGCTCGGGGTTCAATGACGCCGCCATTGATCTCCCACTCCCCCCCATACCCTCGACATAAAATACAGACATGAAAGCCGCGCGCAATGGCTTCGCGAGCCAAAACTGAAACAAGAGGAGTTTTACCCGCGCCACCGGCTTGTATGTTTCAGACACTGATCACACGACAAGGAAACGGAGCCGCCTTCAGCACGCCTATTTTGGACAAGAAATGCGCAAGTGCCGAAAGACAGGACCACACAAAGGATGCAGATAAAATTGGAAAAGAAAAAATAGAAATATCCGACCGCTGTCTCATAGGGAGTTTGCGCTCCGTGCGGTTTCGATAACCTGCTCCGCGGCCAATCGGCTTGGGCTCTCGGTAAAATGCATCATTTGTTTACGCAGCTGAGAAAACCCCTCTGAAAGTCTCGATCTTGCCGCAGAGTCCGTCAACAATGTTATCCACTCGTCACAAAGGCTATGTTCAGATACCTGTTCGCATAAAATTTCATTCACCATATAAGGTTTCACCGACCCAGCGACTAGGTTCACCAAGCCCACGGGCCCGCGGTACCGAATCAAGTAACGAAAAATCAACGTCGTAACCCAGTTCGGCCTAAACACCACTGAATGCGGACATCCGAGCAGCCCCGCCTCGAGAGTTGAGTTTCCGGACTTAATTAAACCTGCTTCGGCAGCGACCATACACTCGGGTGCGCTACCCTGAAAAACTCGTATGTCTAAAATAAATTTCTCAGTCTCCCCAAGTCGAGCGGTTTGGCCACTGGCTCGATTCAGCCAGCTCTGTACTCGCTCTCGTAAAACAACGAGATCAGCCGTAACTGAAAAAGGAACTAAAACACAAAGTCTTTCTTTCGCGCCGAGAACGCCCGAACTACGCAATTTCGCGGCCGCTCGAACGGCAGAACTGAGCATGACATCGAGATGCTGCTTAAGCTCCGCCGGTCGGCTGCCTGGCATAATCACCACGGTCTTAGCCGATTTGTCCAATCCAAGCTTCAAGCGCGCTTCTGCACGGGTCATTTTCATCGGAAGCTCATCGATTAAAGGATTTCCGACATAGGTAATCGATATGTTTTCATTTTCGTAAAAGGGTACTTCGAACGGAAAAATACAGATCAGTTTCGCAAAATATTTTTTTAACTTTGCGATTCGGCCCTTTCTCCAGACCCAAACCTTGGGAGGTATATAATAAATAACCGGAATTCCGAGGCGCTTAAGTCTTTTAGCAAGGAGAATATGAAATTCTGGATAATCGATGACTACAGCTACGTCCGGCCGATCGCGCACAGCAGCGCTTTCTATTAGATTCAGGGCGCGAAAAATCCTGGGAAGCCGAGCTAGGACTTCGATAAATCCCATCGAAAGAAGTTCGCGTGCATCTACGATGCCGCGTAAACCGGCAGCTCTGAGCTTGGGTCCGCCGATTCCATAGGCGTCGATTGAGTTTTGAGGAGAAGAAAATCGCAAAGCTTTGAGCAACTCTGCGCCATGAGCATCCGAAGAGGCTTCAGCAGCTGAGATCAGTATTTTCATGAACCCTTCTTTGAATCAGCGCGCCACTCCCGTTTCGCTTTGTCGAATAAACGAAACAAAATGCTGAATCTCCGGAAATTCTCCGTATTGAGATTCAATTTCAATCAAACATTGTTCTTTTTGAACATCATGACGATTCCAGAGCTTAATTACTTCGTTAATCTTTTGAATTTTTTCAGCGGTATAACCTCTACGCCGTAATCCTACGATGTTGGTTCCTTTAACTACAGTGGGCCGAGTTCCTATCGCGATACAATAGGGTGGCACATCTCGCTCGAGTCCGGACTGGCCGCCGATATAACTATGTGCTCCGACCCGCACAAACTGCGAGACGCCAACCATCCCGGCCAAGGTAACGTAATCTTCTAAAATCACATGACCAGCCAGTCCGCCATAATTGGCAATGATACAGTGGCTTCCGACAATACAATCGTGGCCTAAGTGAGTATAGGCCATGAGGAGATTATGATCCCCAATTTGGGTCTTACCCCCTCCTTGCACCGTTCCCATATTAATCGTGACTGACTCGCGGATCGTGTTGCCATTGCCAATAATAACTCGAGTCGGTTCGCCTTTGTATTTGAGGTCCTGGGGCACCCCTCCCACTACTGAAAACGGAAAAATCACATTGTCTTCGCCGATTTCAGTCCAACCCTCAACTACGACGTGACTCATGAGTTTTGTATTTTTTCGGATCACCGCATGGGGGCCAACAATACACCAAGGGCCGATTTCGACTCCTTCTGTAATTTTTGCTTCAGGATGCACGAGCGCGGTCGAATGTATTTTCTTACTCTCAGAATTCATGAGTCAACTCCCTTACTTCCCCGCATGGGCTCAGCATTTGAAATCAAATTAGCAAGAATTTCGGCTTCGGCTACTCTTTGACCCTCTACGATCGCAACACAAGAAAAACCCCAAAGTCGACCACGGCATTTAGTCACAGTGGTTTCGAATCGTAGAGTGTCACCAGGAACGACGGGTTTTCGAAATCGAGCTGAATCCACTCCTACCAAAATACATTGAAAATCCTTAGCAAGCCGCTCGAAATTACTTCCAAAATACGGAAATACAGAAAAACTCGCCGCTTGTGCCATAGCTTCGATCAGAAGGACTCCGGGCATAATCGAAAAGGCGGGAAAATGACCCTGAAAAAAAGGTTCATTAAAGGTTACATTTTTCATGGCAACTACACGGGTACCCACTTTGTCCGCGCTAGCTTCAATAATCGAAAGATTACCAGTAGGGTGAATCTCTAACACACGATCGATCAACAAAAATGGATAGCGGTGCGGAAGAAACTTCTGAACCTGCTCAATACTGAGACGATACGGAGTTTCAGTTCCGCTCATTTTAAAGTCTCTCTTTCTTTTCTTTTTCCAGCCAAAAGCCGGCTGAGGAGCGCATGAGCTTTAAAGTGGTCTTTATATTCTCGCTGTGGATTTCCCACCGCTGTGCCACCCGGAGGTACATCCTTGGTCACCAATGCAAGTGCGCCCACACTGGCGCCTTTTCCGACATGCACGTGATTGGTAATCCCGGTGAGCCCGCCGATATAGGCAAATTCTCCAACACTAGAACTCCCGGCCAAACAAGTACCTCCGCAAATCACCGCACCACGTGCAACCTTTGAATTGTGACCCATGTGAACTAAATTATCGAGTTTAGCTTCGGACTCAATTAGCGTGTCACCCAAGGTACCGCGATCTACGCAGCTATTTGCGCCAATCTCAACGTCGTCTCCAATTACGACTCCGCCTAAATGATAAATTTTCTGATGACCCATCACGCCTTGCTCGGACTTGATTGGCGCATATCCAAAGCCGTCTGAACCAATTACCGAACCAGCATGAATTCGAAAACGTTTCCCGATCCGGGTCATTTCATAAATTGAAACATTTGGAAAAAGTACGCTGCGCTCGCCGATTACTACGCCCTGGCCGATATAACAACCTGGATAAACAATCGTGCCATCCCCAATCTTAGCGTGCTCCTCGACTACAACCTGGGCACCGATTTGAACTCCGCGGCCAAGTTCAGAAGACGGGTGGACATTGGCTGACCCATGAATATTTGTCTTGCTCGATAACGGGCCCTTTGGCACATGAGCAGCACTTGAACAGGTCGGCGCAAATTTTTCGCTGAGAACTGCCATCGCCCAATAGGGATCAGGACACGCGATCACAGCTGAGCTTTTAAGCAGGGGGATTCCCGAGGACTCAAGGGGTTTAACAAAAGCATCGCCTGTAATTAAGACTCCGGGCCTCGCTGTGATCAATTCGTTTTCATAGGCGCGATTAAAAAAAAATGCGAGGTCCGTTTTAATGGAGGAAGCAAGTGTCGAAACTTTTTCAACCCGAATACTTTCTGAGGCGTGACCCAAGGCGCTTTCGTTAAGCATTCTCCCTCGAGTAAACCCCAGAATGTCAGAAACTGAAAACCCCATGAATCACCGAACGCCGAGTCGCGGCGTACTTTTATTATTTATTATAGAGAGCGATAACTTCGGTCGTTAAATCATCTTTTTCCTGAGAAAATAGAACCATATTTTCATTTTTCTCTAAAACGATGGTGTAGCCTTTTTTCTTGGCCAGATCAGTGACCAAGTTTCTGATTTTTGTAATAATGGGCTTGGTCAAGTCTTGCTCTTTCATTTGAATTTCTTGTTGCGACCTGGCAGTCATTTCCTGAAATCCCATAAGTATTTTTTGAATTTCCTGCTGCTTCTTAGCGCGTGCCTCTTCGTTCATGACGAGAGACTGCTTTTGAAATTCTTCGTGCATTTTTTTGATTTTCGCTTCTTCGGCTTGGAGTGTTTTTTTCTTAGCGTTAAATTCTTTTTCGAGTTGTAACTTAGCGTTCTTACCAGCTTCTACTGTTTGAAGAGCCTTTTGCATATCTACTGTTCCAATTCGAGCATTCTCATCAACAGCCAATGCGCTTTTTGCTCCAAAAGACATTCCGCTGATAAATGCTAATACAAAAGCCAATCGGATCATTACATGCACTCTCATTTTGGATCTCCTTCGAATCGCACAGTTATTTTGATGCGGTGAATTAACCTACCTAATATTTAGGAAGAAGACCATATTTAGCGTCACGAATCAATTGTCAAATCATGTGCTGCGCTAAGTTCAGGTGCGGCTTAAATCAAAACGGCGGACCGATAAAGAATACAAATACGGGAGATGTTTCATAAGATTTACGAGCAAGCGGAAACCCCCACTCAAAACGAAGTGGGCCGATCGGAGAAAACCAGCGCAAACCTACCCCAGCATCCGTTCTCAGCGTTAATCCACCCGATGGAAACGGATCCCAAGCATTACCCACATCAAAAAAAGTAACCCATTTGAGACCAGCCTCGCGCACTAGCGGGTGTTCAAACTCAAAGAGTGAGAAAAACTGAAATACGCCACCCAATGACTGAATTTTATCAGGAAGAATTCTCAGAGGGCCCAGTTGATAAAAGTTATAGCCCTTCATATTGTTTGGGCCACCCAGATAATATTTTTCGGAAGGAGCAAGAGCACGGTCACCATAACCATAAACATGGCCGACTTCAGTGCTGTTTTTAAATACGAGATCTCCCCATATTTTCTTATAAAATCGATTATTTGCATTCAATTTAACGAATTTCTTATCGCCACCTAAGCCGGCGAATTCGACACTACCGCTTTGGTAGGAGCCATCCGAAGTTTCATATCTGTTGTTTCGCTTGTCTCGAATGACACTTGCAACGATGCTGGAGAGAATTCCGTGGTCGGCAGTAATTTCGGCTGGATCGATCGAAGAGTCTGGCTCGGTAATCTGCAGTCCTTCGTTCTTGTAAGTTAGGTATCCATTTACATATTCGCCTAGTGGATATCCGGCTCGAATATCAAAACCTAATTTACGTGTCGTATAACGAGCGGGGAGCGAAAAAATCTCGTCGTAAAGATCAAATCCGAGCGACCAGCGCGAATCAAATGCGTATGGATCTGTGAACCCTAGCCTAAAGCTCTGATTTTTAGCATCAGCTGCATACTGGGCCGACAGGCTAATTACTTGGCCTCGGCCAAAGAGATTGATTTCGGAAATCTGGGTCGTAAAAAAGAATTTTTGTACGCTTCCGTAGCCCGCGCCGAGCGTGATCGTTCCCGTCGACCGCTCTTTTACACTGATCTCGACGTTGAGGACATCTTGCTTGCCTTTAGGAGTAGTCGTATTAAAAAGCACCTCGCCGGGCGCGAAATACCCGAGACGCTCGACGTTCTCGCGCGAGATTCGGAGCTGCGTTCCGCTGTAGAGCTCCCCTTCATGAATCTTTAATTCGCGACGAATGACCTTATCGTAGGTTTTGGAGTTTCCCACCACGTTAATCTCGCCGAAATAGACGAGATTACCTTTTTCAAATTCATACGAAATATCAACGACTCTTGTATCGTCGTGCATATTCATTTTCGGAATGACATTTACGAACGCATAGCCCAAGTCTTGATATTTTTCGCTTAACTTTTGAATATCAGCATTTCGCTTAGAGATACTAAATAGCTGCGATCCAGTGAGAGTAAGATCCCCTTGCAATTCCTCTTTCGAAAAAAGCAGATCTCCACCAAAGTCCACCGATCCCATCGAATAAGGCGATCCTTCTTCGAC
>ERZ1292625.3497-Hain-H41-01um-R1-3497-length-12714-cov-6_pt2 | contig 11105 bp, 8 predicted proteins | sample MGYA00564400_ERZ1292625 | MGnify/ENA primary metagenome ERZ1292625 (study PRJEB36523, sample SAMEA6512639) | groundwater metagenome | collected 2019-01-08 | study: AquaDiva: Metagenomics assemblies of 32 groundwater samples
TAGTGGATCATCCGGACGATGTGAAGGTTGACCGTAAGGTTGACGAGATGGGAGTTCTTCTCACCCTAAGGGTGAATGCGCTCGACATGGGTCAGGTTGTTGGCCGACAAGGCGCGACAGCAAAGGCGATTCGTTCTTTGCTACGCATCGTAGGCATTAAAAACAACGCCCGCGTTAACCTAAAAATCGAGGAACCAGAGGGTAGTACCCGACCTCCAAGAAGGGAGCCGGCGATGTAAATTGAATTATCTAAATGGTTAATAAATAGCTCCGCTTGTCGCGGAGCTATTTATTTGTTAGCCTACTTCGAGATCTTAACCTGGGAGGATGTTATGAATGGGAATGAACTGGATGATCGGCCACAGGAGCTCCAAGACATCGAAGAACTTCAAACCAAAGGGACAGTCGGAGGGAGAAAGCCGATTGAAATCATTCGCGACATGAACCCCGGGGTTTTTATTCCTACTGGAGCGGAACTGGCTAGGATGGTTAGGAATGGGACCCTGAAGGAGAGTGTCGAAAAAGGAAAAGAAGTAAGAAAGAGAAAGCGGAAAAATAAAAGCAAATAACAATCACTGGCGACAACGCTTTCGTTGTCGCCTTTTTGTTTGATTATGTTTCGGTTTTTTGCTAGAGTCAGGTTTCGCCATGTCACTCTCATATACTGATTTAAAAAAGGGAACAATTTTTGTGTTTGAGGGACACCCCTATGAGGTTATGGAGTCTCACTTTCTTCGAATGCAACAGAGAAAAGCCGTGGTTCAGACTAAAATCAAAAATCTTATTACAGGCAAAATTTTAGACCGAAACTTTCAGCCGAGCGATAGTTTTGAGGAGGCGGAAGTAGAGCGGCAGGAGGCTATCTTTATTTATAACAGTAAAGGAGAGTATTGGTTTCACGAAAACGGAAATCCCAAAAATCGTTTTTCTTTATCGGGAGAAGTGGTTGGCGATGGAGCGAAGTTTTTGAAACAGAACATATCGGTTGTGACGATGGTTTTTAATGAAAAGGTGATCGGCGTGAAGTTGCCGGTCAAGGTGGAGCTCAAAGTAACCGAGGCTCCGCCAAGCACAAAAGGTAACACCGCTCAAGGAGGGACTAAGGTGGTGACGCTTGAGGGTGGCGCCAAAGTGGCGGTGCCACTTTTTGTGGATGAAGGCGATATTGTAAAGGTGAATACGGAAACAGGGCTTTATGTGGAGCGCGTAGAGAAGGGGTGAGAGTCATGCACCATGTATCAGGGCGGTTTCTGATCATGTGCCTGGAAGCGGAAAAAATAAAAACCCCTCTGACGAAACGTCAGAGGGGTTCGGGGTTTAATCGGACCTAGAGCGAGAGGCGGCCTTTTTCTTGACGGCGGCACGGAATTTTTTCGTATGCGAGTAGCAGTTGAAACAGCTTCTCGTTTTGCCACACTTGTCACAGAGCATTTGATATCGCTCGGGGTGGCTTTTGGATTTGCAACCGCTTTCTCGGTGACAGCCAGTGCAGAGTTGCATCTACTTCTTCCCTCCTACTCCATGAGAGTTTCTAGGTTTATATCGTCTCCGTCTAGGTTTGCGGTGAATGAGGCGATAAAATTCTGGTGTGTAGTTATAGCAACCCAGACAGGTGGAAGTTTTGTGACACCTTGTGCAAGGAACCCGATATTCTAAAAAGTGAGCACTCACATAGCAACCGCTTAAAACGTGACATTTCCGGCACAGTCTCATTGTTACCGTCCTATGGTTCGTCTGCGGAGCGAGGGTAATTAGCTATTCGGGATTTTACAATATGTGTTACTTCAAGTCAATTGAGGGGTCAGTTTTCGTCGGGAGTAAAATTTTCTAATTTCCTCCACCACTATAACCGAAAAGGAGATTAAAATTATTGGAACCCAGTCGGCGAGCGAAAGAGGAGTGGTGTGGAGAATTTTTTGCATAAAGGGATTGTAAAGCGCAAAAATTTGGAGGATAACAACTATGAAAGTGGCGGCGATCAGAAACTTATTTTCAAGCGGGTTGGTTTTAAAAATGGAGCGATCTTCGGATTTACAGTTCCAGGCGTTTAACCACTGGAAAACCGCAAGCGTGGTCAATGAAATGGTCCAGGCTTTCACAAGGTCGGTTTGGTAATTTTGGGTGAAAAGGTAGAGGGTGCCTACCATCATCGGGATCGCCATCACCACCATTCTTTTAACGGAAAGTTTGTCGATGAGGTACTTGCTGGGGTGTTCGAAGGTTCTTTTGAGCAAGTCTTTTTCTTTTGGTTCCATAGCGAGGGCAACGTCTAAAAAGCCGTCGGTTACCAGGTTTAGCCAAAGGATTTGAGCGGCGAGGATAGGCAGGGGAAGTTTAATGAAAAGAGCCACGGTGATGGTTAAGAGCTCGCCAAGGCTGGTTGAAAAAAGATAGAGGATAACTTTTTTGGTGGTCTTATAGATACTTCTACCCTCTTCGATGGCCGAGACAACGGTGCCGAAGTTGTCGTCGAGAAGAACAATGTCGGCGGCTTCCTTAGCGACTTCAGTGCCAATTTTGCCCATTGCCACGCCAAGGTCGGCGGCGACCAGCGAGGGCGCGTCATTTATGCCATCGCCGGTCATGGCTATGATTTCTCCTCGGCGGCGATAACTTTCGATGATTTTCATTTTGTCGTCCGGGCTCACTTGGGCAAAGATAGTAGTTTTTTCTACTTTTTGATCGATTTCACTCTCGGTTAATTTTTCGAATTCTTCGCCGGTGATGACTTCATCGCCGTCTCGATAGATATCGGCTTGTCTCCCGATGGCTATCGCCGTCACTTTATAGTCGCCGGTAATCATGACAATTTTTACACCAGCGCTCCTTGCTAGATCAACTGACTCTCTAACTTCGGGTCGAATCGAGTCTTCGATGCAGTAGAAGCCGCAGAAGGTGACGTTTTCGGTGTCCTTCTCATTCAGGATTAAATTTTCTCTTAGAGCCTCTTCTTTGAAGGCAAAACCGATAATGCGTAACCCCTCGCTCGATAATTCGTGGAGGGTTTTAAGGAGAGAGGATTTTTTTTCGGCGGTAAGGGGAGAAATTTTTCCCAATTCCAAAATGTTTTTTGAGCGATTAATGACTACCTCGGGAGAACCAGCGATGGTGATGAATTGCTTTTTGTCGTTTTTGTGGCTTACGGCGTGGAATTTAATTTTGTGATTAAACGGAATTTCTCCCAAAAGGGGCATCTCTTCAGCCAGGCCATCTTTTCCAAACCCCATTTTTTCTCCAAAAACGAGCATGGCGGCCTCGGTGGGGTCGCCGGAGATTTTCCAGGTTTTATCTTTTTCTATATAAATGACTCTTGCATCAGAGCAAAGTGTGGCAATTTTGCCGGCCAAAATAAGTTCTTCGTGGTTGGCTCTGACGGCCGATTTTCCGCCAAACTTTATATCGCCCTCCGGATCGTAGCCAAAGCCGCCAATCTCGAAAATTTTTCCTCCGGCGTAAACTTTTCGAACAATCATTTCGTTTTTAGTAATGGTGCCGGTTTTGTCTACGGCGATGATTCTCGCCTGACCGAGAGCCTCAACCGCCTGGAGTTTTTTTACCAGGGCGTTTCGTTTGGCCATTCGCCAGACACCGGTCGCGAGGACAAGAGTGATGATGATAGGCAGTCCCTCGGGGATGATTGAGACCGCGAGCGAAACAACAGTCTTGAACATCTCTCTTGCCGGAACTTGATTTACAAAAATGCCGAAAAGGAAAAGAAAGGCGCTAAGCGAGACAACCGTAATGACGATAACCCTTGAGAGGTAGCGGATGTTGGCGCGAAGGGGAATTTCTGTGTCGATTCCGGCTATTTTTTGGCTGATTTTACCGATTTCTGAATTGATGCCGGTGCCAAAAACTACGGCTTTGCCGTGGCCGCCTACGATGTTAGTTCCGCGGAAAGCGATATTTTTTTTATTGATCAGCGGTATTTTCTGCGGTTCCAGGAAGCTGGTCGATTTTGTTACCGGCAGGGATTCTCCGGTGAGGGCGGATTCGTCTATGGCTAGGCTGTTAGCTTCAATGATGCGCGCATCGGCTGCTATTTTTTCTCCTTCAATTAAAAACATTACGTCACCAGGAACAATTTCCGTGTCCGGAATGATGATTTCTTTTCCATCTCGCAGAACCGTGGTGTTCGTTTTTACAAACTTTTTTAGCGCGGAAAGAGTTCGCGTAGCCCGACCCTCCTGGACTGAACCGACCACGGCATTGAAGAGGAGGACGACAAGGATGATTATTGCATCGGTGGTTTCTTTGAGCGCAAAAATAATCCCGCTCGCAACAAGGAGTATGTATATGAGGGGGCTCTTAAACTGCCTTATGAAAATACTAAGAATGGTTTCGGACTTTCCATCCGGGATAATGTTAGCTCCGAAACGTTCTAACCGATTCGCAACTTCTCTCTCGGTAAGTCCGTGGGCAAAACTGGTTTCAAGTTCTACTTCGAGTTCTTTGGTTCCAAGGGAATGCCAAAGAGGGCTTTTTGTTCCAGCGCTTTCTACGATCATCCGTTTTAGACTTCCTCGGGCTTAGATAAAACGATAACTGGATAAAGATTGAAAAGCGCAAAAAGAAGGGCGATGGCCAGTGGTCCGGCCAGAAAACCGATCGGGCCGAAGAAGTTCATGCCACCGAGGACGCTTAGAAGGATTAGAAACGGGTGGATTTTGACGCTCCGTTCAATTAGCTTTGGACCCAGGAAGTTATCGATCAGGCCCACGGCGGTCATACCCCAGATTAAAAGTCCAACTCCGGCCATGGGATTTCCGAAAAGAAAGAGGTAGCCGATGGCGGGGGCGAGGATGGCGGCGGTGCCGACGATAGGGATTAGAGCGGCCACAACGGTCACAAAACCCCACAGGGCGGCGTTTGGTATGCCAAAGATTGCAAAACCTGTGCCGGCTAAGACCCCTTGAATAACAGCCACGGTGATCGAACCACGAATGACAGAACCGATGGCGTTTTTGAGTTTGGCGAAGATTTCGTTGTTGTGGTCGTCATTTAGGGGACTTAATCTAAAAAGAGTGGCTTTTAGTCTTTGGCCGTCCTTAAAAATGTAGTAGAGGGCGATCAGGCTTAGCAGGAAATTAGTGAAGATTTGAGCAAGGCTCGAGAAAATAGGCCCGATGTTCTGGAAAAACCACTTGAAGAACTTTTCAATGCTTTCATTAATATCGAAAGAGAAGCCCAGTTTGGGAAATAAACTGTTGATTTTTTTCTCGAAGCTCACCGAGATTTGATCGAGGGAATCCAGATTAGTGTTTTTGGCGCTCACTTGAAGGTACAAACTTTGAGCCTGGTTGAAAACTTTGATGCCAAAAAAAGTAATTGGCACGAGGACTATCACAAGCATGGCGAGGATGGTGATAAGGGCGGCCAGAATTTTTTGTCGGCGGACAATTTTAAAAATTCGGTTGTGGACGGGTTCGAAGATGATGGCGAGAGTGGCGGCAATCACAAGCGAGCTTAGGTAGGGGAGAAACATTAAAATCACGATAAAGAAGACAACCGCCAAGATGCCTAAGAAAAAATAAATTTGAAAATTTTTGTAGTTCATTAAAAATGTCTTCTGACCGGGTTATTTTTTAGAAAATCGCTAAACTCGGAAATCCTTTGACAGGTCAGCCGTGCTTATGTTATAAGGTAAGCACTTTTAAAAATCAAGAATCCGGACACGGACGCCAAATCGTTGCTTGATATTTCAAGCAGTTTCCCCTGATTTGGCGTCTGTGTCCGGGTTTTTATTTTGCCTTTTAGAGTTATCCACAGTTTGACGACATTTTTTCAACAAGGGCTATTGACGACCTACTCGGCTAAGTATAACATACTGGCAAACTAGTTTTTTGTCTCGCTGGGGAAACCGGGGCATAAAGTCATATGTTTTGGCAATACTACTTCAGCGAGACAATTTTTGATTTTAAAAAAGGGTTATCCCTTGGGTTTTTTACTGAATCCAAAGGATAACCCTTTTTGTTTTGGGGAGGTGAACAAAGAAAGGTCGTGATAAATAATTAATAAACAAATTCACTCTATCAAGTTTCTAGAACGGGGAATTTCTTGAAAGTTGATAGAGTAAAATACACCCTTCAAAATTTTGTGAAGCAAAACTTAGGAGGGTAAAGTCGAAAAAACAAGAATGTAATCTTTCGACAAGCTCAGGATGTTTTTAGTAAATATCCCTAGAGTCAAAGACTACATTTTTGTAACTAAAAACAAATGAAAAAATTACTGATTGGTTTTGGAGCTTTAGCCCTGGCGTTGGTAGTAATGCCAATGTTTGCCGCTTTTGAAGCTCACGTGGTCAACGTGACAGCGACGATCGAGAATGCTTTGAGCGTTCCGATTGATGAAATTAAATTCGGCACTGTGTTCCCTCAAGAGTATCTCAAAAGGCCGCTTGATATCAGCCTTTCTCAATCTTTCAAAGACGAGCCAAGGGTTGATGATGTTAATTATGTGATTCGACAGAAGCCGAAGTGTGGAATTACTTCACAGCTCGGCACGGTTTTAGTTGATGGTAGCACTGTGACGGGACACGTTTTTCCGGGAACTATTCCTGCGAGCAATACTAACGTAACCCAGCAGTTTGAAGGGTATTACGTTGACTGTGGACCGCAGCCGGTTTTGGAGAGCGGTCAGACCTTCGGAATGCTTCCGATGCTCTGCCCATACCTTTCGAAGCACCCGGATGGCGTCAATGATCAAAATGTTATTTCTTCGAACGACCAGAGGATGCCTTCGTTCCATCAGCCGTTTCGGATTGATAATGGAGTGGTGAGGTGGAATGACACGGCTGGTCATTTAGCCAAATCGCAGAGCGACACCAGGGATAATTGGATTATTGACCTTACGGTGCCGTGTTTTGGCGGATTCTGCGCTCAAGATTGGGCTGATTTTGTGGCCTCACACAACGATCAAGTTGATCCAGATGATTACGTTGGCAACATTGAAGATCAACACAAAGTTTACGGTTGTGATCTTTGGGTAGAAGTGACTGGCATCAGCTTGCCGGGCTTGGGTTGCAAGGAGAAGGTGGATTTGATGCTGGTTTTGGATCGATCCGGCAGTATCAGCAACGCGGAACTCTTAACCTTACAGAGCGCCGCCAAAACTTTCGTGGATGTTTTAGCGCTTTCCGCGGCTGGCAATCACGCTGGTTCAGTGAGTTTTTCGACAGCGGCGAGCTTGGATAGCCACCTCACCGATAATGCGGTGGCGCTTAAAGCGGCTATCGATGCCATTGATAACGGTGGCCTAACTAATCTTGAAGAAGCGATTTTGGACGCGACTGATGAGATGGCTAACCCTGGCGATGGGCACGACCGAGTTGACGGAGATTCGCCGGACTTTATGGTGATTATCACCGACGGCGCGCCGACGGAATCGAATGGTCCGTTTAGCGACGCGGTGGATGCGGCCAATGCCGCTGACGCGGCTCGCGCGGCCGGTATTGAGATTTATGTGGTGGGTGTTGGAACAACGGCTGGCACGGCTGATTACTTAAAGAATGAGATTGCAAATGACGCGGCTCATTACTTTGACGCGGCTGATTTCGATGATCTTCAATTAATTCTGGATGGTTTAGCTTCTTGTACTCCCTAGATTGTGGCTAAACTGAATCTCGATTTTTTCGAGATTCAGATTTGGTCGTAATTGGCCTGCCACTTCTCTTTTTCGCATATGCTAGGAGAAGTGGACGGCAAAAACAGCCAAAGTAAAGGTCGCCCCGGCACTAATTTTCAATTAGTCACGGGGTAAAATAAGAATTAAAGTCGCGAATTGTCGAAAAATTAATACGCGACTTACTACTTAAAACAAATGAAAAAATTACTTATTGGTTTTGGAGCTTTGGCGCTGGCGTTGGTAGTAATGCCAATGTTTGCCGCTTTTGAAGCTCACGTGGTCAACGTGACAGCGACGATCGAGAATGCTTTGAGCGTTCCGATTGATGAAATTAAATTCGGCACTGTGTTCCCTCAAGAGTATCTCAAAAGGCCGCTTGATATCAGCCTTTCTCAATCTTTCAAAGACGAGCCAAGGGTTGATGATGTTAATTATGTGATTCGACAGAAGCCGAAGTGTGGAATTACTTCACAGCTCGGCACGGTTTTAGTTGATGGTAGCACTGTGACGGGACACGTTTTTCCGGGAACTATTCCTGCGAGCAATACTAACGTAACCCAGCAGTTTGAAGGGTATTACGTTGACTGTGGACCGCAGCCGGTTTTGGAGAGCGGTCAGACCTTCGGAATGCTTCCGATGCTCTGCCCATACCTTTCGAAGCACCCGGATGGCGTCAATGATCAAAATGTTATTTCTTCGAACGACCAGAGGATGCCTTCGTTCCATCAGCCGTTTCGGATTGATAATGGAGTGGTGAGGTGGAATGACACGGCTGGTCATTTAGCCAAATCGCAGAGCGACACCAGGGATAATTGGATTATTGACCTTACGGTGCCGTGTTTTGGCGGATTCTGCGCTCAAGATTGGGCTGATTTTGTGGCCTCACACAACGATCAAGTTGATCCAGATGATTACGTTGGCAACATTGAAGATCAACACAAAGTTTACGGTTGTGATCTTTGGGTAGAAGTGACTGGCATCAGCTTGCCGGGCTTGGGTTGCAAGGAGAAGGTGGATTTGATGCTGGTTTTGGATCGATCCGGCAGTATCAGCAACGCGGAACTCTTAACCTTACAGAGCGCCGCCAAAACTTTCGTGGATGTTTTAGCGCTTTCCGCGGCTGGCAATCACGCTGGTTCAGTGAGTTTTTCGACAGCGGCGAGCTTGGATAGCCACCTCACCGATAATGCGGTGGCGCTTAAAGCGGCTATCGATGCCATTGATAACGGTGGCCTAACTAATCTTGAAGAAGCGATTTTGGACGCGACTGATGAGATGGCTAACCCTGGCGATGGGCACGACCGAGTTGACGGAGATTCGCCGGACTTTATGGTGATTATCACCGACGGCGCGCCGACGGAATCGAATGGTCCGTTTAGCGACGCGGTGGATGCGGCCAATGCCGCTGACGCGGCTCGCGCGGCCGGTATTGAGATTTATGTGGTGGGTGTTGGAACAACGGCTGGCACGGCTGATTACTTAAAGAATGAGATTGCAAATGACGCGGCTCATTACTTTGACGCGGCTGATTTCGATGATCTTCAATTAATTCTGGATGGTTTAGCTTCTTGTACTCCCTAGATTGTGGCTAAACTGAATCTCGATTTTTTCGAGATTCAGATTTGGTCGTAATTGGCCTGCCACTTCTCTTTTTCGCATATGCTAGGAGAAGTGGACGGCAAAAACAGCCAAAGTAAAGGTCGCCCCGGCACTAATTTTCAATTAGTCACGGGGTAAAATAAGAATTAAAGTCGCGAATTGTCGAAAAATTAATACGCGACTTACTACTTAAAACAAATGAAAAAATTACTTATTGGTTTTGGAGCTTTAGCGCTAGCGTTGGTCGTAATGCCAATGTTCGCGGCTTTTGAAGCTCACGTGGTAAACGTGACGGCGACGATTGAGAATGCTTTAAGCGTGCCGGTTAAGCCAATTCAATTTGGCACCGTGTTCCCGCAGGAAACACTTGCGGAGACTTTAGATATTACTTTGTCGCAGTCCTTCAAGGACCAGAATCGGGTTGATCAGGTTTCATACTTCATTCGCCAGAAGCCGAAATGCGCTTGGAGGTGGCAAATTAATGGTGTTTGGAATATTGATCAGGGTTCAACTCAGTCTGGTCACGTGGATGACGCCGGGGTAGTTACTTGCCCGGATGCGGTCAATGTTCCTGAAAATCCAAATGGCACTCCTCCAACCGGAGATGGTATTCCCGACAATGCAACCTGGGGGCAGTTACCTTTGCTTTGTCCTTACATCTCGAAGCATTCCGAGGCTATCAGGGATACCCAAGGGAATATTACAGGTTATGAGGATGGAGCCTTGAATTCGTTCCATCAGCCGTGGACTGTTGTTCCTAGTAGTTCGTTAGATTGGAATGACGTTGACGGCACTTTGACAACGGGGAATGATGAGACCGATACTTGGACGATTGATTTAGCGGTTCCATGTTTTGGCGGATTCTGTGCCCAAGACTGGGCTCAATTCGTAAAAGATGTTAGCGGCGATCAGAACATTAACCCATCTCTTTACACCCAATCAAAAGATAACGAGCACAAAGTGTTTGGTTGCGATTTGTGGGTTGAGGTTTCGGATGTTATTTCTACTGCTACTGAATAATAGTTATCTTCCTCACTCTTTAGTCGAAGAGAATGGGATTCCCACCTTTTCGCTAACGCGCAAAAGATAGGGACAAGATTCTTATAAGACTAAAGTGAATTAAAAAAAATGAAGAAGTTAATTTTAGGATTAGTTGGAGTGATGGCGGCGTTGGTTTTGATGCCAATGTTTGCCGCCTTTGAAGCGCACGTGGTGAATGTGACGGCCACGATTGAGAACGCGTTGTATGTGCATCCGGAATCGATCGAGTATGGAACCGTTTTCCCCCAAGAGCACCTTCTCTCTGATTTCCAAATCACTTTTTCTCAATCTTTTTCCGCTACAGATCAACGAAGGGTTGGTACGGTGGAATACGTGATTAAGCAAAAGCCGATGCCGAGGCCGGAGAGAATGACGGCTTTAGGCGGGAAAGAAGCGGCGAGGGATTGGTGCCACGCAAACGCGCCGGCAAATCCGGGAGATGTTAACGATCCGTATTACACGAATTGTTACCCTTCCATTTGCCCTTACGTTTCTAAGCATCCGGACGGGAACCCTTCAACGGGTCCGAACGCGAACAATGACGTGGGTTTGCCGCCCTTCCACAATCCAGAAACAGATTTTGCCCGTGGCAAAATCGTGAAGTTTGATGCCAATGGCTCGTCCATCGGTAGAGATTCTTCGGACAGCTGGACGGTGGATTTGGCGGTGCCGTGCTTTCAAGGGCAGTGCGCGCAAGATTGGCCAGCGTTTGTTCGCAGGCTAAATCCAAACATCACTGACACCGAGATCTACAAATTACCCCAGGGACTTGAGCATCAGGTCTTTGGATGCGACTTGTGGGTTGAAGTGACAGATATCTACTAATTCGAACCTGATCGTTC
>ERZ1292625.4124-Hain-H41-01um-R1-4124-length-11098-cov-17_pt1 | contig 11098 bp, 9 predicted proteins | sample MGYA00564400_ERZ1292625 | MGnify/ENA primary metagenome ERZ1292625 (study PRJEB36523, sample SAMEA6512639) | groundwater metagenome | collected 2019-01-08 | study: AquaDiva: Metagenomics assemblies of 32 groundwater samples
AGAATAGGACATTTCTACTTTGGTTAAATAGGACATTATCATTTTGGGATTACAGGAGGAAAGGGGGCCGGGAGGAGGATTATGAAGGGCACGGATGCTTAAGATTTGTACAAACGCAGGATTCTCTGTTGCGATACATGGCGTCCATCCGCCGGGACATCCGGCTTGCCAGCCGGGGACTGAAACTCATTTCGTGCGACCACATCGAGCAATCCACGCAACAGGAACCGCATCCCCGAATTTTTTGAATTCCGAATCACCGGTTACGAACCTTACTTCCTCCGCCCCGCCTTCTTCATCCTCAAAGTGCGCGAGAAGGGCATGGCTGTCGAGGACATACGCGCTATCTGCGCATCGCCTCCTTTTGCCGGTCCTTCAGCAGGGCTTTTATCAGAGACGTTTTCCCTTTCAGCATGCCCCTGGACGCCTCGATCGGGTCGTCGGGAAGCGGTTTTATCAGGATCACCCGGCCTTCTCCCTCCATAATGGCGACACGGGTGCCTTTTTTAATGTTGAATTTTTTCCTGAGTTGCGCGGGAATGATGACTTGTCCCTTTATGGTAGTCTTTGATATGGTCATGGTATACCTCCTATGTGAATGGCGTCACTTTTCAGGGTTGAGATGGCATGCGTATCATTCCGAGGATGGCGTCAATATACCTACAAACCGTACAGGCCCCATTCCACATCTTCCTTGACGAACTTTGCCATGAGCTCGGGCCTGTGTGTTTCGAGGAATCGGCGCAGGGCCTCTGTTATGATATCCTTTTCATCGGTAAACCAGCCGTCCTCTATCAGGGCTTTCAGTTGCTCGTAAAGCTTTTCCAGAAGTTCCGCCTGTACGGTCTTCAAAGTAGACACCTCCTTCCTTTCTCGTTGTCAAAATATTATAGCATTTCACTTTTCATTTGAATAGCGAAATAAATCGCATATCTTACCAGGCGAGAAGGCCGCCGTCAGGTGTCACGGCCAGATCCCGTACGGCTCCGTTCTTCTGATAGGACGTTTCACGGGATGCGATCCGCGTTCCTGCCCAGGCTTCCAGATCAGCCCAGGTGAGATCAGACAGTGTTTTCTTGGTGCGTTTGCTCATATGTCAATGGCGTCACTTTTCAGCGTTGAGATGGCATGCATATCATTCCGGCCGTGGCGGAAACGTAACCAGTTTATAGCATGACATTCGTTTGTTTCACCTACTAATAAGCAGATTTCGTAAAAATGAAACTGTAGGAGTTACAGCTTGAAAGTTGTATTTGTCAAGAATCGAGAAATGACCCTCCATGACCCATTATTAGAGAGGAGTGTCAAGGAGGAAAGGGGACCGGGAGGATGATGGATATCATTTCGCGCGACAGTTGAAACCTTACCCAACATAGTAGTTATATTCTTGTAACCTGTTTCGTGCTATATGTCTCTCTTCATCTGTAAACAAGTCAGTATATTCGGGCTTCAAAATCAGTGCTTCCAGGCTGAGATCAAGTCGTCCGCACTCCCATAACCTCGTAAAACCCGTTTGTACGTGAGGGGCACGGAGCAATCTTCGGGTCGTTGCCAGGGCGCCATCCTCAGAAACCATACGAATGAATTCATGAGCATTGTATCTGCATTCTCGTATCGCAGCTTCATACATATGAATAATGTCACGATGAAACTGCTGCTCTAACCCATCCAAATCATGCCCATTTGGCATAACAACCTCATCCGGTTTGAACCCTAATGCGATTCACCAACCATTTCCAATGCTGGCTAAAACTATTCTTGGAATCTTCATATACTTATTTTGTAATCACAACCTATCTTTAAATGCTTTATCCAAAACAGAAGGCAGCGCATCGAGGTCAGGCGGTTTCCGAACTCTTCGAAGCTCCCGTCCTTGAGTTAAGATGAGGTCTAAATTACCGGAGCCCTTTTGCTTTCCTCCAGTAAATGCACGCCGAGCAAGTGGCGCAGGTTCTTTATATTTCCTTTCGTTGTGTTTACATGAACTGCTTTTTTATATGCAGCCAGATAATTATTTATTCGCTCATCCATTTTTCTATCGAGGTCCCGGAACACCTCCATATCATTACAGAATGAATATTGATTCCCCCATCCTTCGAGAATATTACTGATAGACGCGAGGGTATCCCGCAAAGAACTACCATTAAGATATAATCGCCGTGGCTGGGCCATCAACATGATGCTTTCCTGAATTATGCTATCTATTTTTTTGATAAGTTTCTCACGCGCGGCTACGCTGGGCCGGATTATTCCTGGCTGAATTTGGCACCCTAAAAATTCAAATCCATTATTTGTTTCTCCTATCTGAGCCTTCTTTCCATCCTTTGAGGGCTCATAAGCTGCCATACCATAATCACTCAGTATCTTTTGAGCACTTTTAAAAGCAGCAAGAACTTTGCGTTGCTTTGGACCAAAAATGATAAAATCGTCAATATAGCGCAAACACACGATGCCGCGATCATTCATCTGAATATCAAAATCATGCAGAAGAATATTACCAGCCAAGGGAGAGAGGCAGCAGCCCTGTGCTACTCCGATTTCATGAATAGGAAAAAGGCTTGCAACTTTTCCGAGTTCGGAAAGGTTGACCAATTCTACAGCGATTGCTTCTCGAAACAGGTTAAGGAAGGCGGGTTCCGGTATGAATCCGGAGATTGTTTTTATTATTCGGTCCTTCTGTATTTTCGTGAAAAAATCGCTAATGTCTGAACGAATAAACCAGCGCTCACCGGTCATTACAGCTTCATGGGCTCTCTTGATGGCGCTGGCTACACTCCTGACATTGTCCTCATCTCTTAAAGCACCAAAGCTGGTGGGGACAAGTATGTATTCCTTAAGAGTTTTTTCACGTTGCAGAACGTCTAAAATACTCCGTTGAACAATTCTATTCTCTATACTGGCGACGACTAGTGGGCGTGGAGATTTTCCAGGACGGCGCTTTGGTACGCCTTTGGCAGGATCAAACTTGAATTTCTTTGAATGAAGCTGGCGAGAAAGTCGCTCTATGTTTTGGTGTTCTTTTTCTTTGAAGCGAAAAACTTCTTTCTGCGTTTCTTTTGAATTTGATCTTATCCCGTTTTCGAAGACCTTTCGCCAAGCAGCGTAAAGATTGCCTCTTTTCCTGACTTCGCGGTAATAGGGTTCATCGCTCATACTTGCCTAATCGGGCCCCATCGGCAAACCATGGCCCAGCTGTCACCCTGTTCATTCTGTGGGCGGCTGTTGATGACCGTCCAAGCAGTGCCTCCTTTCGGAATGCCCTGTGTACTGTCGTGCTGGCGCGGCACTCTCTCCTGAGAGCCCGCTAAGCGACAACAATACCAGAATGATAGTAGCAAAGCTTATACGGCTTCGCCACCACTGTGCCGACTTGGCACGTTTTTGCATGTCCCTTCATTCATGGCGCGACCTCCGACTGTAAGTATAGCTTTTTGATCGCGGCTGTCAAGTCCGGGACCCACAGGCTCGCCTCCACCCTTAAATAAAGTCCTACCGCCGTCCGATGGGACCCGCAATGTGGTCTGGTTCCGGCTGATTGCAGAACAGCTGGGCGTTGGCTGCATTCTGTGGGCGGCTGTTGATGACCGTCCAAGCAGTGCCTCCTTTCGGAATGCCCTGTGTACTGTCGTGCTGGCGCGGCACTCTCTCCTGAGAGCCCGCTAAGCGACAACAATACCAGAATGACAGCACGATAATATCATATCTATATATGGTGTGTCAAGCATTAATTAATACAACATATTGGGCATAAGACTAATATTTGTGAATATAACAAACGAGCTTTATAGCGCTCCGCAAAACGCCTTATCGAGAATCGACGGCAGAAGCGTGTCGAGTTCAGTTGCGGTCTCGGCCTGCAGACGCATCAATGCATCTACCGTTACTTGCAATCCGTCCAGACATTTCATAATCTTCTTCTGCTCGTCCAGTGTCGGAACAGGCACAGACATCACTTCAAGTTTCGGTTGCGAGATTTTGGGCATGGTCGAGCTTGTACCGCTGATTTGCGATTTGATATACTCGCGAGCCTCGGTTGAATGGAAAAAAGCGGATAGAAAGTGCGGATCAATCTTGTCCCGCTGGATACGAATGCGAATCAGCAAATCTGGCATTGCGCAATTCGGCGGATTGCCCTCATAGACAGCCGCGCGCCCTACCAACTCGACAGCATTGCCGCGACTGACGAGGATGTCTCCCTTTCTCAGCCAATAAGGTGAGTCTTCGGGAAGGCCAACATCAGCCTGCTTGATTTCGAGCGGATTAAATACGCCGGTGTTCACCGCACCAACCTTTGCAAATGTAACGCCCGTTCCGATTTTTGAGGCGGGAAGAGACAAGCCGTTAAGCAAAGGTTCGGACAACATTACGCTCAGTGGATGACGCTCTGAAGGCACTCTTTGCAAAAGTGAATCGAAAGCGCGCCGGCGAAGAATTTTGACCTCGTCAACGGTTTTCTGTCGAAGGCGGCGAGCTTCTTCGATTTTGGCTGCCAATTGCTCGATCCGCACCACGATTCGCTGCTGCTCCGCAAGGTCAGGCAGGGGGACAGGAACAGGCAGCAGTCTTTTTGCCCTCAGTTCGGTCTTGATACCGCCCGGTACGTATTCCAGAAGCAAATCACGAAATGTCCCGCTTCGTAGCAGCCACCACAAATAACGCGATTCAATTCGATCTTTATTCGGAATATATGCGCCGTAGTGGATGGTGGCCGCAATCGGCTCTGTATTTTCTTCCCCATAAATCGCAATAGCGCCTTTGGCGGCATTTATGCCCGAAACTACGAGGTCGCCCGGCCGAATCAAAATCATGCCGGTCTTTGTTTCACCGTCCGCCCGCAATTGTATTTGACCAGCGTTGAATCCGATTTTGGAGACAATCCGAACAGCGCCGGTCGCAAGCGCGCCCGAATCGGGCATTTCTCGACGCTCTGTAAGCACATCTCCCAGCGGAATTTTAAGCCACGCCTTACTCATAGATAAATCCTTGTGCAATTAACTTTCAGCAAAACCCTTGTTTTTCAATTAATTATCCTGGAATTGACGGGATAATTGACGGAAATGTCAATTCCTCCGTCAATTATTCTTTTTTCTTCAATCGCCATCGCGCACCTGCGCCATGATGTGCTCATTGTTTCGTCTTTCTCCTCAGCGCGCCGGCGGGTCGCCGTTCCAGCATTCTTCTTGTCCGCTCCAGTTCATGCGCCAGGACCTTCTCGTCCGGCAGGGTCATGCGATATTCGGCAGCCAGCACTTTGTTGGGCAGCCCTTCCAAGGCGTAGCGGGCCACGGCGTGGTCGTTCTGGGCGCAGAGAATGAGGCCGACGGGCGGGTTTTCGTTGGGATGGGTCCAGTGCTCGCGGGCATAGTTGAGGTAGAGATGCATCTGGCCGGCGTCGGCATGGGTGAACTTGCCGAGCTTGAGATCAATGATGAGAAGACAGCGGAGCTTGCGATGGAAGAACAGGAGATCGACGCGGTACCACTCGTCGCCCACCCGTAGACGTCGCTGCCTTCCCACGAAGGCGAAATCTCCGCCCAGTTCCAGAAGAAAATGCTCCAACTGATGAATGAGCGCCTCTTCCAGGTCGCTTTCCGAATACTCGTCCTTGAGCCCGAGGAATTCCAGTACGAAGGGGTCCTTTATTTCCTCTTCCGGTGTAATGGCATCCTCCGGCCGGGGAACGGCCCCCTTCTTCAGCATGGCGGCCTTGTTTCTGGACAGGGCAGTGCGCTCATAAAACTGCGAGTTGATCTGCCGGTCGAGCTGACGCACGCTCCAGCCGCCGCGCAGAACCTCGGCTTCGTAAAATGAGCGGGCGGCAGGATTCTTCACGGACAACAGCAGAACATAGTGGGACCAGGGGAGTGGGAAGCGCTTGGCAATATCCGTAATGGTGAACTTTGCAGACGCTGTCTGAATTTTACCAACCATCTGGATGTCTCTGGATTTCGCAGACAGTGTCTGCGAAATTGGCCAGTTGCCATAAAAAAGACGCATCTGTTCGAGATTACGCTCTGAAAAACCGCGACCAAACTGCTTTGTCAAATCCATTGAGAGCCGTCTCAACAATGTTTTGCCATATTCGGCGCGTAGTGAACCTTTCTGCTCATACTCCACGATCCTTCGCCCGATCTCCCAGTAGGTCGCGGTCATGATCGCATTGGTCGTGCGTACCGTTGCTCGGCGGGCAGCCTCAAGGAGCGCCGACACATCGGCAAGTACAGCATCGTAGCCGGGCGCCGTTTGCTTTTTCCTGACGGCGAGCGCCTTTTTCGTCATTGATTCATCCCCTGCGCCAGCACCTGTTTGATCTCGTCCATGATCTCCAATATCCGCTGTTCCTTTTTTACGATGTCTTCCACAAGCTGCTCGGGCGGAAGGTGATCGAAGTCCTGTTTGGTCGTGGGGTTCTTGATGTCAAGGTTGACGGAGAGGAGCTTTCCGTCGGCGTCATATTTCATAACGTCCTCAACCTTTACCTTCCACGCCCGTTCGTTCTCCTTGCGGTCCTTCCACCAGGTGACGCAGTCCGCGAATTCCTCGAAGCGCATGGGCTGAGTCTTGGTGTAATTCTTCCGTCCTTCAGGCAGAGGTTGTTCATAATACCAGATTTCTTTCGTAGAACCGTTTCGTTGAAAGAACAGCAGGTTTGTTGGTATGTTAGTGTACGGAGAAAAAACGCCGTTGGGCAGGCGTACGATGGTGTGGAGATTGAATTCCTTCAGGAGCTGTTCCTTGATGCGGCCGCAGACGCCGTCGCCGAAAAGCGTGCCGTTCGGCACAACCATGCCGCAGCGTCCGCCCTTTTTGCCGCCTACGGGCCGCCTGAGCTTCCGCATGATCATTTGAAGGAACAACAATGCAGTTTCAGAGGTCTGCATGTCGTCGGGAAAGTTGCCGAGAATGCCGCGTTCCTCTTCTCCGCCGAAGGGCGGATTAGTCATGATCACGTCAACCCGCTCGTTGTCGCCGATCTCACGCAGGGGAAAGCGTAAGGCGTTGAGCGGGTCGATATTTGGAAAGTCGAAGCCATGTAAAAGCAAATTCATCTGGCAGAGCAAATACGGCAGAGGTTTGGCCTCGATGCCGAACAATGTCTCCCTCTGGAGCGTGTGATGGTCCTCGGCGGTCTTTAGTTTCTTTTTGAGATGTTCGAATGCTTCGGCCATGAACCCGCCCGTGCCGCAGGCAGGATCAAGGATGGTTTCGCCGAGACGTGGATTGATGACAGCCACGATAAATTTTACAACTGCCCTTGGTGTGTAGAATTCGCCGTTTTCTCCCGCAGCGTCGCGCATCTCCTTGAGCATGGATTCGTAAAGATGGCCGAGGGTGTAAATCTCTTCGGATGATGTGAAATGGATATTGTTCACCTTATTTATCACGTCACGCAAGAGATAGCCGTTCAGCATGCGGTTGATTGTAACATTGAACACGGCCCGGATCACATCGCGCCGGTCGCCGCCGTTCGCGCCGCGCAGAGACCGCAGGTAGGCGAACAGGCCCCGGCCCTTCTTGCCGTCGGGGAGGACAGCATCTTCGTTGTTGATGAAGCTGATGAGTGCGTCGCCGGTGATGCCGTCCGGTTTTGCGGCCCAGTCGCGCCAGCGGTACGGTTTCTCGATGGCAGGGCGGAACCGTTTTCCGGCAAGCTTTGCCTCGGTTTCGCGCATCTGCTCCATATCGTCGAGGAACTTGAGGAACATGATCCAGGTGAGCATGGGCAGGCGGTCCAGGTCCGTGGAAAGCCCCCGGTCCTTGCGCATGATGTCCCGGCAGGATTTAATGAGGCTGCCGAGCGACTGTGCTGTGGTTTGCTGTTTTTCAGTAGATTTTTTTGATTTCATGTTTTCCGTTTATGTACAACCTTGGGAATGCGTCCGTGAAACCCATATTCATTTGATGGGTTATGTTTAAAAACACCATCCGGGTCGTATCCAAACTTAAGAAACGCTTTTGCTCTGAGCAGCCATGCGAAGAAAGGGTACTCATCGCACATTTGATCAGCAATCGGATGTATTGCAACTAGTCCTACGCTTTGTGTGAAGTGGTTTCCTTTTTTCGAAGCGTGCAAAGTATCAGTTTTCCCCGGATAGGGGAACTTACCTGAATAGAGATGATGTATGCTCCATTTATTATTGCTACCATATCTTGCAGGCCTCTCACCCCGTGCAATCTCAAAAGCTGCTTTAGCGGGTCCGTTCGCTCTTCCATCCAGAGGTATTTTTGCCTCTTTGGCCATCTTTTTGATTTGGGAAGGATATGTGTGATATTTTTTCTGTCTAGTGCAGCCTTTCCATAAGAGTAGAGGTTGTTCCGGCCACTCGACAAAGGCATCAAGCTCTTTACAAATTCGTAAAATAACCGATCGAATTCTTTTATCTTCCAGATACGCCGCTTCAAATTTTAACCACCCTGTCAAGTTTCTTAATGAACAGGGTTTCTTAATTTGGTTTGGTGAATCGAGATTAGATCGATTTCTTGCCACAATTTACTCCATCCCTTTTCAAGCTGCGTAGAGCAGTGCTTGCATCTTTTCTACAGCAGAGCGTAGGTTGTCCGGCCCGCCGAATTTCTCCGCTATCTCGATCACGTTGCCGTGCTCCGAGATGGGCGGTACATTTAATATGGCTGGAATGGTAAACTGGGCCGTGCCGTGCTCGATGTACTTGTTGAGGATCTTTTCAAGTATCTGCCGCGCCTCGGGCTTGAAGGATTCCCAGAAGTCCGTGCGGCCTTTGCGCAAGCGCTCAGCACGCTCGCGGCGTGTGCGGACGGGCGCGTTATACGCGACGTAGCAGAGAAGATCAAAGGGGTCGGCATCGGGCTGACCGATGTTTTCGGCAAGCTGGTCCAGGGTAACACCGCGCTGTTCAAGGTTGTCAAGAATGGCGGCCCGTTCTTCGGCATTGCCCCAGTGCGTACGCAGGTCCGCCGCAGAAGTGTACATGCTGCGGATTTTTTCCGCGGCATAGTCGGCGTACTTGACCACCCTCAGTTTCTTGCCGTCCGCGTCGAGCTCGTAGACCATATGAGCGGCGATGCCTACACGGCCTCCATCCACGTAATACTTTACCGGCTCCTGCTCCCCTTCCGCCACGTGCCCGCCGTCTTCCCCGGGAGATTCGGATATTTCCTCGTTCTGAACAGGATAAGGTATCGCTTCCGTGATAGGCGTTTCCGTGGGCGGCTCGATGGGATCGCCGTCGAATTCGGGATCGGCAAAGAGTCGCGTGGCGCTTCCTGTGTAATCCAGGATGGAGAACCACAGCTTCCCGTAATCAGCACGTACCCGCGTGCCGCGGCCGATGATCTGCTTGAACTCGGTCATTGAATTTACTATCCGGGCAATGGCGATGTTCTGGCAGGTCTGAACGTCGACGCCCGTGGTAAGCAGTCTCGATGTTGTCACGACCGCAGGGGTAAGCGTTTCTAATTCCTGGAAGCGGCTGAGGTGTCCCCGGCCGATGTCTCCTTCATCCGACACGACGCGGACGACGTAGTCAGGATGTTTTTGAACGAGATCGGCGCTGAGGTTGTTGATCGCCTTCCGCATCTCCTCGGCATGCTCCTGGTCCACGCAGAAGACGATGGTCTTGGCATAGGGATCGCTCCTGCGTAATAGATCAACGATGCTTCCGGCGATTGCCGCTGTCCGTGCCCGGAGAGCGACGACACGTTCAAAGTCGGGGGTCTGATATTCTTCGTCGGGAATCGGCCTGCCGTAGCGGTCGAGCTCGGCCCTGGATGGCCGCCAGCCTGTAGCGTCAACATCGGTCACTATCCTGTGAACGCGATAAGGCGCAAGAAAACCGTCCTCGATCCCCTGGCGCAGGCTGTAGGTATACACGGGGTCGCCGAAGTAGCGGTAAGTGTCCACATTGTCGGTGCGAAGCGGGGTAGCAGTCATGCCGAGCTGAAAGGCGGGATGGAAGTATTCAAGGATTTCCCGCCAGTTGCTCTCTTGGCTGGCGCTTCCGCGGTGACACTCATCGACGATGACGAGATCGAAAAAATCGGGTTTGTATTCACGGTACAGGCCTGGCCGGCGTTCGTCCTTTGCAATGGCCTGGTAGGTGGCGAAGTACATTTCGCGGCTCATGACAGCCTCGCCCGCTATCTTCCACCGGGCGTCGCCGAAGGGCGCAAATTGCTTGTCCTTGGGGTCGTCCACCAGGATCGAGCGGTCGGAGAGGAACAGAATGCGTGGGCGGCGCGGCTCGTTGCTCCGGTTCCAGCGTGTGCTCCAAAGCTTCCAACAGATATGAAAGGCAACGTCCGTCTTGCCGGTGCCGGTAGCCATGGTGAGCAAGACCCTTCGGCGGCCTTGCAGAATGGCCTGGATGACGCGGTTGATGGCGATTTCCTGATAGTAGCGGAGCGGCTTGCCCGGCACGGGAAGACTTGGGGTCAGAAAGCGCTGCTCGGACTCCGGCTGAGTAATGTTGAGCTGGCTATTCAGTCTTTTCCAAAGCTCATCGGGTATTGGGAAATGTTCGAGGTCTGTATCGCGTCCGGTGAGAAAGTCATGTTCGACGATTCCACGGCCGTTCGTGGAATAGGCGAAATTGAGATCGAGCATCTGGGCGTACTCTTTCGCCTGCTGAAGACCATCGCCAGGATTCCGATATACCGCCTTTGCCTCGACCACGGCGATCATGAGTTCGGGTTTATAGCGAAGAAGATAGTCAGCCCGTTTCTGCGGACGGCGCGATACCCTGGCCCCGGCAACGACGATCCGGCCATCGGTAAAGGTGCGCTGTTCGTTGATCTGGTCGTCCGTCCACCCGGCTGCGTACAGCTTGGGAAGAACATATTTTCTACAGGTATCGGCTTCGGTCAGTCCCGGCATAAGTCACTCAGACGCAGAGAAATCAGTGCGTACATAAACAATAGTATAAATCCAGTGAAATTGCAAGGAGAAGGTCTGCGCGTAGGAAATGCCGGACTACGGAAAGCTACACCAACACCTCCTCATCACGTCACCGCCTGACCGGAGAGGAATACACGGTCCGCAGTCTCTCAGAGGTCAGAATATTTTCTTCATGAATTTCAGCTTGCCCTTGTAGGGAGGATACCGCAATTTAATATCAAAGAG
>ERZ1292625.4125-Hain-H41-01um-R1-4125-length-11096-cov-36_pt1 | contig 11096 bp, 11 predicted proteins | sample MGYA00564400_ERZ1292625 | MGnify/ENA primary metagenome ERZ1292625 (study PRJEB36523, sample SAMEA6512639) | groundwater metagenome | collected 2019-01-08 | study: AquaDiva: Metagenomics assemblies of 32 groundwater samples
GCTTTCGCTCAGGATCGATATCGACAGAAAGACGATTTGGAAAAAACCGATGATACGAAGATCCTCCCGAACCGATATCTAGGATTTTCTTGTCTGTCGCATATTTTGCGAGAAATGGCTCAAGGCTTTTTCGTGTAATTTTTTTAAACATGTTTGATGAAATCAATAATGCTACGAGCTCGATTATTCCAAGAGTAGCTCATTATATCACGACTCATTTGGGCTGAAATACTCTTCAGTTTGTCTGCATTTCCAATAAGGTTTTTTATCGCATCAGCAAGAGACTGAGCATTATCAGCCTCAAAAAAACAAGAATTCCTTTCATTGAGTACCTCTCGGAGCGACGGAAGATCAGAGGCAATGATAGGCGTGCCACTTGCCATGTATTCAAAAAGCTTCATTGGTGAAGTATAAAGCCTTGAAATATCTTCTTTAGCGCTATTTGGAATGACAAGGACATCTGCAGCCCTAAGATACAAAGGCATTTCGTAATGAGGCTTCCTACCCAAAATTCTCATATTTTTAATGTATGAAAATTTTCTCCTGAAAGTTTCAATATCATCATCTGTCCCTCCCACAAATACGACTTCAGTGTTTTCTCCAAGATTTTTTGCTGCCTCAGCTAGAATATGTGCCCCTTTCCATTCATAAAGATGCCCAGTGTAAACCACGATTTTCTTTTCCGTCATAAAACCCAATTCTGAGCGTATCTCATTCTTATCTCGATTAATTTGGAATTGCTGTATATCAACTGCATCCGGCGCGACAAGGATCTTCCCCTTCGCATCCTTTGAATAAAGATCCCTCAATCCATTCGTTATTGCGACAATCGGGATCTTCTTAGAAAAGATTTTTCTGATTACACGGTTCATCTCGCCCCTATGCGTCTCCCAAATTACTTGCTTTCCCATAAAACTAAGAAGAAGTACCGATATTTCTTCGCGGGAATAATAGACAACTTCCTTGCTTGATGAAAATAAGGAAAGAAGCAAAACTGAAAATGTAAACGAGAATGATTGTATGAGAAATCCTATCTTGCCAAGAAAAATGAGATCCAAAGAAAAGAGTTTCTTAATCGAGAATATTTTTTTGACTCGATAATATTCAAAAGGATCTTCCTTATTCTTATTCCTTCTCCAAGGGACAATAAGTTCGACAGGAATTCCGACCACAGAAAAAGCCTCGCACATCTTCATGATTTGAATGCCATGAGCTTTCTCCGTGGGCATACGTATATTAGCGACGTAAATTATCTTAGCAATTTTCATGTTGGCCGGTAATATCAAGCAGTTCTGCATAATGCGCGTCATTGATCCATTCCTTGAGTTTCTTTGGCGGATATTTGAAATCTGGATTGTTCTCTGCCACCACATACATGTGGGGTGCAAAAGGCCGACAAAGCATATCCAGGAATTTATTCTTGAAAAAGAAAGGTCTGACCGTGCGAATATTCCACCCCGCGTGCTCAACCGTAAGTCCGAGCGTCTTGTGCGTAAAGAAACTTACATGATTGCTTGCAAGAGTTCCCCTCCACCAGCGCAATGAAATCAAGGAAACGATTTTTGGAATAACAGGGACACCGAGAATGACTTGGGTGTTGTTGTTTGAAATCTTCTTAAGTTTAATAAGAAAAGCATGCGGAGAAAGAAGATGCTCAAAAAGATTGTTCGCCCAGATCGCCTCAAATCTCTTTCCGTCGAAAGACGTCTGATCTATTTTTTCCGCATTTCCAAATATGATCGGGAGTTTGTTTTCCTTTCCATAATCAATCTCGTTTTGCGTCGTTGTGATGCCGATGCTTCCTTTTCCAAAAAGCCTCAAGTATTCACCGAAACCGCAGCCAATATCGCAAACAGCCTTGTCTTGAAGGCCGTAAAGGGAGCGAATATTCTTGAATGTCCTCGATGATTTAACGTTTTCTTCTCTAAGCTGTATGGACATAGGTTTGTATCTTTTCAGGATGAATAGTAGCAAAAATGTTAACAAAAGACACGTTTTTTACGTCAAAATCAGCATACGGCACAAGCTTGATTTTCATGTCTGGCTCGTAGAGAATTCCGTGTCTTCCCTCGTCAATCACATAGAGCGAATAATCTTTTTGAATGAAGGAGTCGCAAAGTTGTTTTGATGATGATCCAGCCGCTTCAAGCGCTTTGGGATTGAGTTCAAAAATAATGTCTGGATGATTTTCTGAGATCAATTTCTCTCCCCCTTTAAGGATCTGGGGTTCATATCCTTCCGCATCAAGCACAAGCAAATCAGGCTTCGTATTTTTATATTTAAAAAATTCATCAAGTGTTGTTACTTTCACAATACCTGATCCCGCATGAGGACGAACACTATCTACAAATGAAGACTGACCAAAATCGAAGAACATTTTTTGCTCCCCAGAAATGTTTCCAAGGGCGCATTCTGAAACCTCGATGTTACTAAGCTTATTAAGCTGCACATTTTCTCTGCATCGCTCTCGATTCAAGGGATTCGGCTCAAATGCAAAAATTTTTGAGCTCAGATTTCCAAATCCAAGAATCAACGGATAGTATCCGATATGTGACCCTGCTATGACTGAACACTGAGACTGCGGCGCGAGCATTTCTGCAAGTCGTGCGGTTCCCGGCTCCCAAGCCAACGGCATATATGCACTTGTAAAAAGCAGGAGCTTATTCACCATGTCTTCCATATCTCCGTATGTTTTTATTGAAAGGCCTTTTTTAATCGTTACGGTTTCAACATAGCCCCTTCCAAAAAGTCGTTTTGAAACTGGCCACAGCAGCATATTAGAAAGCTTCTCAGAAGGAGAATACCTTAATACGACAGTAATTATTTTTCTTAAACCTTTTGAGACGGTCATTTTAGTTTTCTATAAAGGTCAATTAATTTCTTCGCAGTGCCCATACGGTCATATTCTCTGATTGAATCAATGACAACATTCTTGTCGAACTTTTTTCTAAGCTGCCCATCTTCCAGAATTTTTCTCAATCCTTCCTGATTCTTAAACAAGAATCCATTGTCGGTTGAAATTATTTCAGAAGCTGGAATATCTCGAGTGATTACCGGAACACCGTATGAAAGTGAATGAATTATACCCCCAGAAGTCATTTCTGATGTGTCATAATAAAAAACCGAGTAATCAGCAATCGAAAGATACCGAGGAATCTCTTCGTCAGGAACAAATCCTTCTCGTATAACTACTTTTTTATTTCCAGCTGCGTGGATCTTGAGTTGCTCTATGTACTCTTTCGTCCCTTTTCCACAAATGAGAAACTTAATTTGAGACGCCGAATCAATTACATCAATGATCTTTTCGTTTAGTTTGTAGGGCGCGATTGCTCCAAGTGATAATAAAACAATATCGTCATCTGCAAAACCAAATGATTTCCTCAAATTTGCATCTCTTTCGACTCGAGGTCCATATGCATCTATAAAATTCCCGTGCGGAATGAATTGAATATTTTTCTTTGGATATTTTTTAGAATAAGCTTCAAGCGTGCTTTTCTGCTGAACAGTGATCAAATCGGCAAAGAATCGAATCATACACTGCCCCATTTTATCGATTATAGGATGCGGATAATCGTGTGCATAGAAATTGTGAACCGTCCAAACAATCTTTATTTTGTAAAAGTATTTGAATATGCAAAGTAAAAAGAAATTCTTAGTAAGAAGAAAAAGTGATTTCAAAAAAAACCTGCTTCCATAGAGCACTGTCGGCCAGTGAATATGGATTATATTTTTGACGCCCTTCTGGTCAGCAGAAGTAAGATATGGGAAAACCCGCACGAGGTTATCCTGTTCAAGAGAATAAATATGAACATTTTGATCCGAAGCCTTTAGAGAGGATGAGAAAAGATCAATATATTTATTATTCTTGTTCGTTGCCGGCAGAAGGAAAATATTGATGCGAGGATTGTTCATTAATTTTTGATGATAGCGCTGACTGCTGGGATAAGGTTGTTGATATTATTCTTTTCAACTACATGCTGTCGCAAAGCAGAATCAGCTTTTTCTCTTGAAAGCATGAGGATCTTTTCTGCAATTTCTGATGGCAGAAGGCTGCAGTAATTCTTTTCTGAAACAATATTCTTAAAGGCTTCATTTGAAGTAATTATTTGCAATCCACATGCCATCGCCTCAAGTACTGCCTTGTCTAAACTGCCAGTTGTACTTAAATTAATAAAAAGATTGGCGTTGTGATATGCATTAATGACAAGATGCGGTTTTGAAGATCCCTCAAAAGAAATTTCATTTTTTATGCCCTCTTTCTCTATGTACTCAATAACTTTCTTTTGGTAGGCCTCGTCTGAAGCAGTGATGGGTGAACCGACAAAAACAAGTTTCCCTTTGAATCCTTTTTGCTTGAGAATCGCGAAAGCCTCCGCCATTACAAGCTGGTTCTTTGTAGCCGAAATTCTACTTACAGAAAGAATAGTGTATAAATCATGTGCCTGCTGGTTACTACGAGAAGAAAAAAAATCAGTATCAATTCCATGTCCCATCACCATCACTTTTCCGCTCTCAAGACGAAAGCTTTCCTTCGACGCTGTAAAAATAACATCTGAAAGTTTAGTCGCAATCCGAAGACTTGTACCTACCATTCTATGCGTATACCAGAGCGTAATTTTCTTGTTCAATGATTTCCAAAGCAATGCGCCGAGAATAACATAAATCTGATTCATATGTACGAAGACCTTGTCATAATTCTTTCTCTCGCTCCAAATATATCGATAAAAATTAGCGATGTATTTAAACTTTGACTCACCCTTTTCTTTTCCAAGCGAAAGCACTCTCACATTCGCCGGAAAATCACACTCGCCTTTGTAAAGACAGATCACGATGACATTCTCGAATTGTTTTGAAAATTCTTCAATCCATCGATGAAAAAAACCAAGTATCGGATCATTCTTGTCGGCTTTTTGGGTGATGATCAGGAGATTCATGTTATTTAATGTTTCCTAAAATTGTATCTGCAATACTTTGCGCATTGTGCTGGGCAATATATGCGCCGACTTCAGATGCAATTCCAACATCAGTCGAAACGATGACACATCCGGCGACTTGAGCTTCTTTCAAGACCATTCCATAACCCTCAAACCAGGATGTAAGCAGAAACAGGTCACAGCCCTTATAATACGGCACGAGGTCAGTCTGCCAGCCCTCAAATGCCACTGAAGGGCTGATTTTGAGCCTGTAAGCATGTTTCTTCAGCAAAGACATCTTTGACCCTGAACCAACAATGACGAGCCCTGTGCTAGGCATACGAGCAAGCATGATTTTCATGGCATCAAGCGCCATTCCAATGTTTTTTTCTGCTTCAAGACGGGATGCCATGACTATTATTCTTTTGAACTGAGGAAACTTCTCGTGAAGATCAAAAGACGATGCACTATTTTTTAGCGCATCAGTATTAACATCAATCGGCTTGATGATTATTTTTTCTGAAGCAATTCCTTTCTTCACAAGCGACTCGGCAATCTTATTTGATACAACTCGAATAACATCAGCATGGTGAAGAGTACATTTTGAAATAGCGAGACGGATTTTATTCAAAAAAGCGTTCTTGTATCCAGCTCGAGTGTCTGTAAAATACGGACTAAAAAGATCCGTATGGATCTGTAGAAGCAATTCAGAATTCTTTCTCCAATGAGCGAGGGATTTGCCAGCGAGCCCCGTCTCAAAAGGATCTTGGCATGTTATAAGAACTGGAATTTGCTTGTCTATTTTCTTTAAAATTTTCTTTCCAATCCTGAATGCCCCGGAAACATAATGAAGCTTTGAAAATGATTTTGTTGAATATACAAAACAATTCGGGAGCAGCTCTTTCTTTTCAAATCTTTTTGCAGAAAAAACAATAATATGAAGCTCCTTATACTGTTTCGCATATTCGAGCATTCTCGCACGCACAGGACTTTTTTCAAGAAAAATCGCCCTGTCAGTCGAAATCATTATTGCGACATGCTTCGTGTAATCCTTGTACTCGCTGCTAAAGTTTTGCATGAAGATCGATGAATTCCTGTGCGATCTGTTCCCAAGTATGAACCCATGTAAAATTCTTAACTTTTTCTGCTTGCATTGCTCGGTTCTTTGGATCAGATATCCAAACTATTTTTTCAGTGATATCCTTTTCATCCTTTGGATCAACAAAGATTGCGCAATCTTTTACCTTATCAGCAATTCCAGTCTCTTTCGTCAGAATAAATGGCGTACCAACACGGATCGCGTCAAGGATCATGTTCGGACTGATATCGCCAAGCGACGTTAAAATAACTGCGTACGATCGTCGCATGCGCTCTTGAAAATTATCATAGACGGCCTTTGTCGTATCGAATTCGATAGCCTCAAAACCTTTTACCTTAACTTCTTCCTGTGCAACTTTGAATGCCCGTCTCAAGGCATCTATATTCTTCCACTTAAGCTCACGAGTGGCAGCAACAAAAACTCTTCCTTCAGGCTCTCTTGATTCCTCTCGAGCTCCGCAGAAATTCTCAACGATTCTGCTTTTTGAAGCATCAAGCTTATATGCTTTTTCAAAAATCTGCCTCTGCCATTCTGTACTAAAAACAACAAGCGACGCTTTTCGTAGAGTGCTTCCGCCAAGTTTATAGATAAGCTTTTCCTTCCTCGAAAGCTTGTTGAGAGATGTCGAGTAAAAATCTTTCAAAAGAATAAGGTCGCCAGTTCTCTCTGTATATGTCTCCCAAAGAAAATCACCACCAGTCCGGATGATGTATTTCTTTCTCATGATTGCACAAGCATACATCGTCGGTATAGCCGCACTCCATGTATCAAGCACGATAATCAAATCCGCATTCCATCCTTTCCTGAAAATCTTCAAAAAGAAAAGTATGTGGCGTACGAGCGTTGGAAATGCCCTCTCCCAGCGGTATGCGGCAACTTTCACGTCATGACCCTGCTTCTTCCACGTCTCATAAAGATTTCGTGCATATTGCGCTGGTCCGCCGATGTCTGGAGGATATATGCCTGTGGAAATGAGGATTTTCATAGTTGAGATAATTAAATCTTTTTATTTCACCTTCTTATGTATCTTGTCCTTGTACCAATTCACTTGCCGCTTAAGCCCTTCTTCAAACTTTACCTTAGGCTTATACTTGAGAACCTTCTTGATCTTCTTGATATTAGCCGATGTCTCTGCTTGATCACCGTGACGTCTCGGAAGAAACTTGATCTTGGCTTTCTTGTTCATGATCTTCTCGACTAACTTCAATCCCTCTCCGGTCGTATTCGTCTTATCGCTGCCAAGATTAAAAATTTCGCCTCCTACTTTCTCAAGATTCTCAAGAGCAAGAATGCATCCGTCAATTATATCACTGATGTAGGTGTAGCTGCGAACATGCTCGTGACTGCCTTCGTACATTGTGATCTCGTCATCATTGTGCATAGCCTTGATAAGCTTATGCCAGAATTTTTCTGGTCGTTCTCGCTCTCCGTAAACTGAAAAGAATCGAAGAACAGAAACAGGAAGCCCTGCTTCACGATGATATGAAAGCGACAGCTGTTCTGAAGCAAGCTTTGTCACGCCGTAATAAGAAGTTGGCTTCGTTTCAGTAGTCTCATCCCCATAGGCATGCTTTCCATAAACCGAAGAAGTAGAAGCATGAAAGAACATTTTAAGCTTCTTATTTTTCTTAACGGCCTCGAGAAGTTTCTGCGTAGCGACAATATTATTTTTTACATATTCTTGAAATGGAGTTGAAGCAGAGATACCTGGTTGCGCGGCAAGATGAAAAACAACATCTATATCCTTCACAAGCCTTTCGATATTGTCTTCAGCGAGATCCTTTTTGTGAAATTTCACACCCTTTTTCTGGATGTCCTTTACGGCGATTTTCTTAATTTCAGGAGAATAGTAGTTGGTCAAAGAATCGATGCCAACAACCTCATGTCCGAGGTCGGCAAGCCGTTCTGCGAGGTGGGAACCGATAGCTCCAGCCGCTCCTGTAACGATGATTTTCATAAAGATTCATTATATGCATTTAGCAGGCATTGTCAACATAATTTATTGACATAATATATCATAAGTGTTATAATAGTGCATAGTTGGATTAGCTGGTTCACTGATGAACCACAGTCCTGAACACACGGAAAGCAAATTGAAATCATGAAAAAAATCGTCGTTGCAAGCCGATTCTTTGAACAAACATCGGAGAAGCTCAGCATCATCCAGAAGTTCGCCACAATTTCGTGTGCGTCCTTCAACACACTCGTCGCCATTAATACGGCTACAGATAAAACGGATTCTGAGGCTTATCTGGAAACAAACTTCCCCGGCGTTGCGGTGCCAGTCACACCTTGGGGAAAATTCGTGCAGCCACTCAACGCACTTGTTATGTTGACCGCCGAAAAACACGGGGCCGACTATCTTCTACTGGCCAGTGCGGAATTTCCTCCGACACCGGAACAAGCAGATCGTCTCCTTCAGCACATGGACGATCGGACCTTGGTCGTCGGCGCGCGGTTCTCAGAACACAAACGTGTTGATGAAAAGCCAATCACTGGCAAGGTTCCCTGCGACGGCAGCACTACGCCATGGAACACCTTTGCTCTCTGGAACATGAAGCATCTGTCCAAGATCGGCTTCCCGCTCATGGGCGACAGCCCGTATGATCGGAGCCAGGCAGGCGTCGAGGAAGCGGTAACGATTGGCGTTTACCAGCGTATGTTCCCCGGCAACTGCGAAGCGAAGGTGGTTCCAGTTCCTGGAATCGGCGGCGTTTGGAACACGGAAGGATGGAGTGCTGAACGGCACACCAAACACGCCCAGAAGATGGCCAGCAAGGTCTCCCGACCTGCAAACCAACTCCTGATGATGGGCATCCCCGCCGGACACGTCATCCATCTTGTGGAGTAAAAACCAGTTTGGAAATTTCACGAGCGGGAAGGAACACCAACCTTCCCGCTTTTTTCATACTAAAAAGTAAATACTAAGTAAAAAATCTCTTCATCTCCCCCGCTATCTTTTTCCAGTCATATTTTTCCTTTACCATCTGTTCCGCATTTCTTATAATATAATCTCGAGATTCTTTATCCTTGATTAATTTCTCAACTTTTTGAGCGATGCTTCTCGGGTTCCTAACCTCGCAAAGCAAGCCGGTTTCTCCATCCTTAAGAAAATCAACAATACCTCCGACAGGAGTAGCAATCGCAGGAAGTCGTGCTGCCATTGCTTCTATGTATGAATTACCAAAGCCTTCCGTAATCGATGGACGCACAAAAATATCTGAAACATGTAGATACTGTGGCATTTCAGCGTGGGGTACGAAGCCAAGGAATTTCACACGATCATTGAGATGAAGCTTAGCAACTCTGTCTTTTAGAATCTTTTCCAAATATCCCTGACCCAGAATGAGGAACTTAACATTGATTGGCAGATATTGCATCGCATTAATAACATCCCCAAAGGCATTCTTCGGAACAAGCCTTGAGGTCGATATAAGAAAGATGTCACCCTGGTTTTTTCCAAGTTTATTTTTAAGGTCTGCGAGCTCCCCTTCCGATTTTCTTTGAGAAAAGAAATTGAAATCAACGGCATTTGGCACGACAGTTATCGGACACTTCGCACCCATCTCTCGTGACCAATCCTCTAGGAATTTCGAAATAACCTGAACGCGATCAGCATTTTTAAATATACTCTTGAAAAGAAACTTGAGTCCTTTTCTTCGGCCGAAATGATCGCCCTCCTGGATAGAGAGAATGAAAGGCACTGATTTATTCTTTTTCTTAAAAAGAAACCCTGCGTAGCCCCCATAGCTCGCCATCATTGACCAGACAAGATCGTATTTATTCGTCTTATGAAGTTTGACTCCTTTAATAAAAGCTACGAATGGATAGAGAAATTTCTGAATGGTACCGACTTTCTTAAAAATCCTATACACAGAAATATTTCCCACTTTTTCAAAAGCAGGCTCATTACCACCATTCAAAGTCACCATATCAAATTCAATCTCCGATGGAGAGATCCTATCTGTTATTTCCTTTATAGCAACTTCTGCCCCGCCCACATATTTCGGGTAATAGGCAAGGGAAAATATGAGAATTCTACTCATGGCGAAATAGTAACATAAATAAAATCATGCGTCTCTATTGCCCTGCTTTTTTAAAGATTTATACTATTTACTAAGTACCCAACTTATTTTACTAACTCTAATAAACAAAGCTATGATTGAAACTGCCCCTAAATATATTGTCGAATTCAAAAATGAATTAAAAGAAGATATCAAGAAATTAGAAAAAACACTCGTAGGCCGAATGGGTAAAATGGATGTGAAAATTAATGAAATTATTGAAAAACAGGATGTCCATTTCGAAGCTATCGGTGAACTAAAAGTTCAAGTCACGGGAATAGAGCTCTCACTCAAAGATAAAGCAAGTCATAAATACGCAAAGGAAATTGAAAAAAGAACAGAAAAACTGGAGAAGGTCGTGTTTACCTAAAAGCTAGTCAACCTTAAGAACGTCTCGAAGTACATCTTCAGGGATTTCTTTCTGCTGTGCGACTGGTACTTTTGGAACCGACTGAGGTTCCTTTTGTGCTGGTTTTTCAGCCACAACAGGCTTCTTTGCCTCTTCTTTTACTTCAAGCTTTTCCTCGACTTTCTTTTCTTCTTTCTTTGGCAGACCTCCGAGTGCAGACGCAAGGGCATTCTTCAATTCATTCACGCGTTGCGGGGTCGCATTCTTCTGTCCCGGCTTTGAAGAAAGAGAATTTAAAGAAACAGGTTTAGGAGCAACTGGAGCTACTACAGGTACGACTTTTTCCTGAACAGGCGCTGGATCAATTTTAATTTCAGCAAAAGCTTTCTTGAACTGCTGTTCAGCTGCTGGAGCTTTCGCAGGCGTTGGTTTTGGAGCAACTGGTGCTGTCGCTGTCTGTTGAGGTACAGGTGCTGCGGTCGCAACAGGCTTCGGAACTACCGGAGCAGCAACAGGAATATGAACAGGAGCTGACTCCTTCGGTTTCATAGCTGGCTTTGCAGGAGCAAGGGGCGCCATCCATTCATCAATCTTCTTCTCAACGTCGACTCGGTTATTAGCAAATTGCTGGCGTGACATAGCAATAACTTTCTCCATGCTTGAATTTTCTG
>ERZ1292625.4126-Hain-H41-01um-R1-4126-length-11096-cov-4_pt1 | contig 11096 bp, 14 predicted proteins | sample MGYA00564400_ERZ1292625 | MGnify/ENA primary metagenome ERZ1292625 (study PRJEB36523, sample SAMEA6512639) | groundwater metagenome | collected 2019-01-08 | study: AquaDiva: Metagenomics assemblies of 32 groundwater samples
GAACACGTGGAAGAAACTCAATCTCACAGCGACGAGGCTCTGGCTCGGCTTGTAAAGGCAGGAGACACCGATTCGTATGGTGTGTTGGTCGAGCGATACCAAGCGAGACTCCTTCGCTACGGCAGAAAGTTTTTATCGGACTCCGATGACATTGTTGACATCGTACAAGACGTTTTTATGAATGCATATCAAAATATTCAAAGCTTCGACACGATCCAATCTTTTTCGCCATGGCTATATCGCATCGCGCACAATGCATTTGCAAACGCTCTTAAAAAAAAGTCATACCGACTCCTTTCGTTTATCGACTTCGATACGTTGGTGTCCCACGCGGGACGCGACGAGAGCATTGATGCTGAGCGCGATCAAGTGGAAATAAAGAAAATGATTGATGCTGGATTAACACATCTTGCGCCCAAGTATCGAGAAGTGTTGGTACTCTACTATCTTGAAGGCATGTCATACAAAGCAATTGCAGACATCGTACGAGTGCCGGTGGGGACGGTTGGCATTCGTATCCGACGAGCCAAAAAACAACTTCGTCTCATCTATGCAAAACTGAACATATCGTATGGAGCATAATCCAGAAAACATCAAAAATTCAATTCTAGAAAAAATCCGCACCAAGGAAGTTTCAATGCGCCCCAAAATATATTTTGCGCTTCGAGTCGCTGCACTCGTTGCTACATCGATCGCCATGCTTCTGGTGACTGTCTTTATTATTAATTTTATTTCGTTCAGTATTCGTATCAACAGCCATGAGGCGCTTTTGGGCTTCGGACCACGGGGTATCGAAGCGTTTCTCCTCTTTTTCCCATGGGAGCTCTTGGCGTTTGATATTGCGCTTGTTCTCCTCTTGGTGTGGTTGATGCGCTCGTTTCGTTTTGGCTACATGACGCCAGCGCTCTATCTTGGTGCCGGGCTTTTCGCGCTCATACTCGTTTCTGGGGTTTTGATTGATCGGGGTTCGACCCTCAATGATCATTTTATTCAGAGCGATGAATGGCATCGACCGCCTCCCGGCTCGGGTATTTGTCGGTGCACCATAGTCGCCATCGATGGGACAATGCTTGTTCTTGAGGAGGCTCGCCGCGGAGCAACCACGAGTATTACGGTGGTACTTCCGCTCGATAACCCACGCGCGACGACAACGGGTCTGAGTGTTGGAGACGTAGTAATGGTTCTTGGCGATGATGCGGGTGGCGTCATACGTGCTTTTGGCGTTCGAAAGGTATCGCCTCATAAAAAATAATCTATGAAAAAAACTAAACAAGCTCTAGAATGGTTTCGTAAGGCGCAGCGATATGCACTGAGTCACAAACTCATGAGCGCTCTGGTACTTATCGTACTCTTGGGGGCGGGGTGGTGGACTTATGCGAACTTGCTTGCGACCGATGCGGATGTTACCTATACGCTTGGAAAAGTTACGCGCGGTTCTATTATATCGACGGTGACGGCCTCGGGCCAAGTATCGGCGTCACGTGCACTCGATGTACAACCAGAAGTATCAGGCACCATCACCTCTGTTGCGGTACAACCAGGCGATGCTGTTCAGCGCGGTGCACTTATTGTGCAGATTGATTCGTCAACGGCTCAGAAAGCTGTGCGCGATGCAAAAAATAATCTTGAAACTGCAAAGCTGAGCCTTGAGAAGCTCTTGCAACCAGCCGCTGGACTTACGCTGACACAGGCTAAGAATGCCGTTTCAAATGCAGAAGACTCGCTGGCTAAGTCATACACCGATACCAATACAGATATCGATGAGGCATATCTCGCACTGCCTGACATTATGTCTCGTGTACAAGATATTGTAACGGGCACCAGCGTACAGCAGAGCGGACAGTGGAATATCGACTACTACCTAAACTCAATAAGTAGGTACGACACTAATGCACAGCAGTATCGTGACGACGCACTCGCTGCATACCAAAAGGCAAAAATATCCTATGATGCAGCCTTCAAAAAGTATAAAGAATCGCCGGTGTCAACTACTGCCCAAACTGAAGCGTCTGCAGAATCGACACTCGCTATGCTCGTTGAAGTGCAAACGATGCTGAAAAATCTCAATTCCTATATTCAGTTTTATGAAAACACGGTGACCGCGCATACGCAGGAACCCGCGCCTTCCGCGATAACAGCACTTGAAGATCTCGCATCATACATCGGGACTATAAACGCACACGTTTCAACCGTTTCATCAGATATCACTGGCATCAAAACCGGTAAGCAGAACATTGTTGAAAAATCAGAAGCACTTCAAGATTTGCTCGGAGGAGCCGATGCGCTTGATATACGGTCGCAGCAGCTTACTGTCGCACAACGTGAAGATGCGGTAGCTGACGCTGTGGAGGCGCTTGCTCAATACTCGGTCCGAGCTCCTTTTGCGGGAACCGTTGCATCAGTTGATGCGTTCCCGGGGGATGAGGCGGGGAGTGCGTCAGTCGCAACATTGATTACTGATACGCAGGTCGCCACATTATCTGTAAACGAAGTGGATGCAGCAAAAATTCGGTTAGGCAGTCCCGCGTCGCTTACGTTTGATGCAATCGAAGAGGTGACACTTACGGGCACGGTCGCAGAAATAGATGCGGTCGGTACGGTGAGTCAGGGCGTGGTGAGTTATCAAGTGCAAATCAGTTTTGATGCAAGCGATAATCGAATAAAGCCCGGCATGACGGTTAATGCATCAATTGAGACTGCGAAGCATGAGAACGTACTCACCGTTCCATCGAGTTCTGTAAAAACAACGGAAGATATGGCATATGTGCTTTTGTTGAATCCAGATCAGACGACGCAACAGGTCACGGTCGTTACCGGCATCACTGACGATGTGTTAATAGAAATAGTGTCAGGACTCACTGAGGGGCAGGAGATTGTGGTACGAACGTCAGGTGCGAGCACTAGTAGTGGAACAAGCAATACAACCACGCGTTCCGGATTTGGCGGTCCCGGTATTCGCCTATGATAGACGTCACTGATATTACTAAAACGTATGGATCAGGCGACACCGCATTTCAAGCATTGAGGGGCATTACGTTCACTATCTCTAACGGCGAATTTGTCGCGATCATGGGACCCTCAGGGTCAGGAAAGTCGACCTTGATGCACATCTTGGGGTGTCTTGATACGCCAACGTCGGGTTCGTATTATCTTGATACCAAAGATGTATCGATGCTGAACGACGAGGAGTTGGCGGATATTCGTAAAGATAAAATTGGCTTCGTGTTTCAGTCGTTTAACCTTTTGCCGCGCACTACGGTGCTGAGAAACGTTATGCTCCCGCTTATTTATGCCGGTGTTGATGAGGACGAACGAGTGCGCCGCGCGACTGAAGCACTTACTTCAGCGGGTCTCTCTGAAACACATTTTTTGCATAAATCAAATGAATTGTCTGGTGGTCAAATACAGCGCGTAGCGATTGCTCGCGCGCTCGTTAATCAGCCGTCCTTGATTCTTGCGGACGAACCGACAGGAAATCTCGATACAAAAACGGGCGAAATAGTGCTCGGCACGTTTCAGAAACTAAACCGCGAACACGGACGCAGCATCGTGCTTATTACTCACGAACATGATGTCGCTGCGTATGCTGAACGAATTATCACACTCCGCGACGGTGTTGTTTTGTCAGACGAAAAAAATCACTCCCGTACACACGCACACCATGACCATTAACGACACCATCCAAGAAACATACACGGCGCTCTCCGCGAACAAAGTTCGCTCTGGGCTTACTATTCTCGGCATTGTCATCGGCATTTCGTCGGTTATCGCCATGGTGTCTATCGGCACCGGTGCATCAAGTTCAATTTCTTCGAGCATACAATCGCTTGGCGCCAACCTGCTTCAAGTAAGTCCGGGTGCACAACGCATGGCCGGCGGATTTGGTGTCGCCGGTGGCCGTGGTAATGCAAAAACACTGACGCATGCCGATGCAGACGCACTGATGGGGATTACTGATGTTATTGCAGTTGCGGAAGAAGTGTCAGGCAGATATCAAGTGACCGCGCGCGGCACGAATTCCAACACGACCGTGAATGGCGTCACCAGCAACTACCCCTCAATTCGAAACATCGAGGTTGCAGAGGGTTCTTTTATTAGCGATTCGCAGGACCTGAGCGCTGCAAAAGTCGCAGTCATCGGTCCCACGACGCGTGACGATTTATTTGGAGAAAATGCGGAGGACGTTGTCGGTCAAGCGCTGCGCATCAAGGGCATAGAATTTAAAATTATTGGTGTCACGGTTGAAAAGGGAGGGAGCGGGTTTTCAAATGCTGACGATATCATTTATGTACCTGTTAAAAGCGCACAGCGATATTTGTCTGGCGATCAATACTTAACGAGTATCAGCGTTCGTGCAGGTGATGCTGGAGTAATGACCCAAGTACAGGCGGACATCACCGCGCTTCTTCTCGAGCGCCATAATATATCGGATGAAACACAGGCGGATTTTAGCGTGCTCAATCAAGCGGACATTTTGGAAAGTGCGAGTAGCATCACGAGCACGCTCACCTATCTTCTTGCTGCAATCGGTGGGATATCGCTCGTCGTCGGCGGTATCGGCATCATGAATATGATGCTCACGACCGTCACCGAGCGGACACGCGAGATTGGTCTCAGAAAGGCGATTGGCGCAAGGAAGAGCGACATAAGCCGTCAATTTCTGGTTGAGGCCATCGCTCTCACCCTCATTGGTGGGGTCATTGGTATATTACTGGGGTGTCTTATTTCGTATGCAGTCAACCTTACGGGGCTCATCACGACCAGTGTAACGCTCTCGTCAGTACTCATCGCCTTCGGCGTTTCGGCCCTTATTGGTATCGTTTTTGGCTATTATCCAGCTCGTCGAGCGGCGAATCTCAACCCCATCGAAGCACTACGCTACGAGTAGGGGATATTGACTTTATTCTTCATATGGTGTATAATAAGCAAATGAAGAAGGAGGCACTTGTCGCGTATGCTCTCGTCGCCCTCATCGCGATTGGCATCATTAGTCTGGGTTCATTTGTGTCGCATCAGATGGCGGCGGCCATTCTTGCGCGCGAACAAGCGGCCGCTGCGTTCCTTGGCGACGAGTAAGGTGTGGAAAATTGAAAATACTGTGGTACAACTCACAGTATGCGGGAGAAGTTAGTAAAATCGGTTTTATTTTCTTTGGAGTGGCGTTTGTATGCGTTTGTCATCACGGCGCTTTTTTTGTGGGCGACGACGGATGAGCTCGTGTTTGCGGCGATGAGCGCATTTGGTCTCCAAATCGTGTTGTTTATCGGGCACACGACATGGTACTACTTTCGCCAAGAAGGAGCGTATGGTTTTACCCTCGATGCACTCGCCACGCGACTTGCGCGAAGCATTATACGCACGTTTTCACGACACAATCCAGAATAATTAGTACGTGTAAACCCAAACCCCAAGATTGAACGGGAGCGGTACGTATCTCCCGATTTTTGTGCGTTGTATTGAAAGCGCGAGGCCGCCGAGCGCGTGCGCGAGTGAACGCATGTACGAGCCACTCGATGCAGTACACGAGAACGTCGCCACAGTGTACTCGGTGTCGGCGTTGTTATCCAAGAGCTCATGCCAGCGCGCGCGGATATCTGCGCGGCGAAAGTCGCGGCCAAGCGTCTTTCGCACGTCAGTCACCTCGGGAAACGAATTTATTTTTTCAAAGATTGTCTGAAGCAGTATGTCACCCCGCATCGTACGCGTTTGTGTGCGACGGAGCGAATACACGGTGCTCGTTTTGGTCGGCACCTCGTCATCGCGCAGAGAACCCGAGAGTGTGTGCATATGGAGTGGGATACCACGCACGGTGCGTGCTGAAAAACGAGGGAAGGGGAGTGTAATGGTGCCGGTGCATTTTTGTGTTCGTGACCTGATCTCTGGGTCAGAGGGCGTTGTGTGGGATTCCGCGAGACCGAGAATGTCGTGTGTGTCGCTTTGAAATCCAAAGAGTACCTCGAACTCATATTTTTTATCGAGCATATGATATTTTGTTTGCACTTTGCACTCATCACCAATGAGCACGAGCAGTTTCCCCGTTGCCATTGGGTCGAGGCGGCCCGCATACGCAAGAGGAGTGTCACGCGAAAGTGCTGCTGAGGATCGATACCGCTCAATCGCCTGGAGCGGCGTCTCACCGAGAAGCTTTTCTATCATCGCGTAGCGCTGCATAGAGTCACTGTACCGCGCCGCCCTTTGGTACACTAGAGTCAATGCGGCGCATACAAGAATTTTTAATTCGTCACTACCACGTACTTTCCTTGGGCGCGTTCGTGATCGGCTTTGGCATCGATTCGTTGGTGTTGAAGCGGATTGACCTACTCCTTTCTAATCTCATTCTGTACACCTATCTGGTGCTCGTTATCTTTTCGATGGTGATGATACACATTGCATTTACCCAAATACGAGTCTCACGCGTAATGCGTACCATCGAGTCGTTCCTTCCGTTTGTTGCGCAATATGCCTTTGGGGGTATGTTTTCTGGGTTTCTTCTCTTTTACTCGCAGAGCGGCACCCTTGTAAGCTCGTGGCCATTTTTACTCTTTATACTTGTACTCATTTTCGTCAATGAACTTATGCAAAGCTACCAAGCGCGGCTTGCGTACCAATCAGTACTGCTGGGGTTCTGTCTTCTCTCGTTTTCGATTTATTCGGTGCCTATCCTCACCGGTTCGATGGGCACGTTCGAGTTTGTAGTGAGCAACATAGTCTCGCTTATTGCACTCGGGCTATTCACTGGACTTTTGTGGAGTATAGATCGAGTACGGGTGCGACACTCGCTCCGACATGTAGTTGTCGGCGTCATAATTCTTTATAGTGTCATTGCGCTTTTGTATACAACGAACATTCTTCCGCCGATTCCACTTTCTCTAAAAGATGTAGGAGTGTACCATTCTGTCGAACGTGTCGGCACAGCGTATCGCGTTGAAGCAGAATCAGGACCGTGGTACGAGCAATTTTGGAGAACGCCGATTACACTCGCCCCCGGCTCTCGGCTGTATGCATTTTCATCAGTGTTCGCACCAACCGATCTGAACACACGCATCGTGCATGAGTGGCAGTACAAAAATGATGCTGGTGATTGGCAGACGTACGCGACGATTCCGTTCGACATCTCTGGCGGTCGCGATGGCGGATACAGGGGGTACAGCATTATTGTGCCACCCGATCCTGGACTCTGGCGAGTGAACATCGAGACTGAACGCGGGTCGTTGATTGGCCGCACTTCAATGATTATTACATTCGCGTCGTCGACGCCAGAGACGGTGTCGAGTATACTTGAGTGATGCAGAAACTCCTTCAATTTTTTTGGTTTTCTGGGGTCATCACTGTCGTTGGTCTGGTGTGCATGTACCTCTACGGCGGCTCAGCGGCACTTTTTTTGACGGCGCTTTTGATTGTGCTTGAAGTCACACTCTCTTTTGATAACGCAGTGGTGAACGCGCGCGTGCTTCGCACCATGAGTCAGGCATGGCAGCAGCGGTTTCTCACGTGGGGCATGATTATCGCGGTGTTTGGCACGCGCTTTTTACTACCTATTGTCATCGTTTCACTAGTGGCGTGGGCGTCCCCGTGGGCAGTCGCGAAGCTTGCTCTGTTTGATCCGGGGGCGTACGGCGCACTACTCCACAGCGCGAAAGATGCTATTCATGCATTTGGTGCCGCGTTTCTTATTATGGTCGCGCTCAAATACTTTTTTGATCGAGAGAAAAAAGTACACTGGATTTCTGTCGTTGAGGAGCACCTCACGATGTGGGGGAGAATAGAGGCGATCGAGATTGCATTCGCACTCACTGTGCTCGTGGTCATGGCATTTCTGGTACCTTTGCATGCGGCGACCATACTCACTGCGGGCATTGTCGGCATCGTACTCTTTATTCTTATGGAGGGCGTGACGAGCGCATTTTCTATTGAAGCAAAAGAAACGGCGACGCACGGACTAACGCTCTTCTTGTATCTTAACGTTCTCGATTCAGCTTTTTCTCTTGACGGAGTGGTTGGTGCATTCGCACTCACCACATCGATCCCCATCATCGCAGTGGGTCTCGGCATCGGTGCTTTTTTTGTCCGATCTCTTACGGTGTACATGGTGCGCGAGCATACGCTCGACACACTTAAATATCTTGAGCACGGCGCACATTGGGCTATCTTGGGGCTCGCGGGCTCGATGTTTGTCTCACTCGTGACCGAGGTGCCAGAAATAGTAACCGGAGGCATCGGTATCGTGTTTGTTGTGCTCGCGTATTGGTCCTCCGTTCTCGCACGTCGCGCGCCGTAGCAGGTACTCACTGTATGGAGTACATTTTACTTTTTCATATTACGTTTCTTCTGAACTTTGTGTGGGAGGTGTGGCACAGTCAGCTCTATACGACGTGCCGCTCGATGCCGCTTTCTGACTACGTCCCACTTATTACGTTTCAATCATTAAAAGATGCGTTGTGGGTTACACTCGCATATGTACTCGCGCCCAGCATTCTCTTTTTTGTGGCCGGACTTTTTATTTTTTCTTTCATCGTCGAAATACATGCGATACAAACAAAGCGGTGGGAGTATGCATCTGAAATGCCGCTGTTTTTTGGGGTGGGGATCTCGCCGTTCTTTGAACTCGTAATAACAGGTCTTCTCGCGCTTGCACTGATACAGTTCTACTAGTTATTCAAGCGCGGTCATCGCGAGCATGAGTGCGATGCCGAGAATCACCGCAACAAATTGAACGACAGAACCTCTCGCGGTCGTCGTTTTATGAAGTTCGGGGACGAGATCCGCCGCCGCGAGATAGATAAAGGCGCCAGCAGTAAAGGCGATAAGATAGCCTGACACCGATTCAAGAGATGACTCTAGAATGAGGACTGCGCTCGCACCAATGAGTGCAGTGAGTCCAGAGAGAAAATTAAAAAACAAGGCGCGTGATCTCGTGAGGCCAGAGTGGATGAGAAGGGCGTAGTCTGCAATTTCCTGTGGTATCTCATGGAGAAACACCGCAATGGTTGTTGCAATGCCGAGTTCTGGTGAAATCAAAAAGCTCGCCGCGATAACAGCACCATCAACCATGTTGTGTACTCCGTCAGCGACCAGCACGAGGGGGGCAATGTGTGCGTTTGGCGCGTGGGGTCCCCGTTCAAACCGTTCGTGATTTTCATGCTCCTCCTCTTGCCCATGGTGTGCGTGGTGCCAGCGCAAATATTTTTCAAGCAAAAAAAATGCGACAACTCCAATGAGAACAGAAACACCAAACACTGCTTCGTCACCAATGATTTCAAGTGACTCAGGGATAAGGTGTATCACGGCATCCCCTAGGAGCGCGCCCGCTGCAAGCCCGACCAACGCTGGCATGAGTTTTGACAGCTTAGTTCCCAGGGAAAGCGCGAAGACGCCAATCAAAGAAACAAGTGAAACCAGAGCCACCGCGATGAGGGAGTACGCTGTCGAATCCATACGGCCATGGTATCACAAAATGGCTCGAAATATGGATTTTATCATCTCTTGCATTAAAAAAAGTCACGCATGCTATACTTCGTGCGTAAGTCTTATATACCAAAGTTAATTTAAATAATTGTCAGTATGGATATGCAATCTGGTGTTTGGGTGAGTCCGCGCATTGAAAAGCTCGCTTCGCTCTTTTTAGTCGCCGCTACGATTTTTGTTGCGTTTTTGGCGGTGCAGGCCGCTATGGATTGGTGGGACTCTGAGCCTTCAATCGGTAATGTCATCACCGTTGATGGTGAGGGTAAGGCGACAGCCATTCCTGACATCGCGACCATCTCTTTCACTGTAACAGGCGAGGGTAAAAATGCGAGCGCCGCACAGGAAGAAGCGACCAAGAAAATTAACGTCGCCGTCGCACTTTTGAAGAACAAAGCAATTGAGGACAAGGACATTAAAACGACTTCGTACAACGTTTCTCCTAAGTACAGCTATCCGCAGCCTTGTTATAACGGACCCTGCGTGTATGACGAGCAGCGTGTCATTGGCTACACCGTGACGCAGACCACTGAAGTTAAGGTGAGAAAGACCGGCGAAGTAGGGGATATCCTGACAGCGCTTGGAGACGCGGGCATCTCAATGCTGTATGGTCCAAACTTCACGGTTGAAGATCCGGAGACAGTTATGGCTACAGCTCGCAAAGAGGCTATCGCGAAGGCTCGTGCTAAGGCAGAGATTTTGGCAGATGACCTCGGCGTCACACTCGTTCGCGTAGTGAATTTCTACGAGAATGGCGGTGGCTACCCAATCCCATACTACTCACGTGATGCAGTGGGCATGGGCGGCGCGGTAACAATGGAAGCAAAGGTTGCTCCAGAGGTACCAGTGGGCGAGAATGAAATCATTTCTCGCGTATCCGTCACCTACGAAATCCGCTAGTTTTAGAGAACTGCATTTCAGCAAAAAAGCTTCGGGTATCCGGGGCTTTTTTGCTTCTTGACTTTTAACAATACGCAAGGTAAGTTACTCGCATGACACAAAGATACTTAAAACCAGTAAGCCCGACAAGAGATTATAGAATTGAACGAGCTAAAGCTATCCGCTCGCGCTATCTTGCCGGTCAGCCAATCTCTCTGTGGGACAGACTCCAAGCCCAAATTGCTGAGCGAATAAAATCACGCGCCGAGTTTGGAGATAGCCAGATTTCTAAACAAGGCGCCTTACTTGATCGCAAGAGTTTTAATCGCGAGGGCCCTACCAGAGAAGATTACGGAATTCAATCGTAGTCTTAGTGATTTGCTGTGGGTTAGAAGCAAAAAAGCCCCCAACAGGGGCTTTTTGTTTTTCAATTATCTGTGGTAGTATCCCACCATGCAAGATTCACCTAAACTCGCTCGACCAATGAGCCCAGCCCAGGAGGCAAGGGCAGAGAGGGCCCGTGTCATTAAAGACCGCAATGTACCTGCAAAAAATAGATGGGAGGTGCTCCAAGCTGCAATAGCAGCTCGCATCAAGTCTCGAGCAGAGTACGGTGAAGGCTCGGCTTTTAGCCACATGAATCTTCTTGATCGCACTGATCGAAGAGAGAGATATCTCGAAGACAAGTCTTTTGTTTCCCGAGCCTGACGGTTGGCGATATCAGTCAAATTGGTATCTTAAGAGGAGCCCCCAGG
>ERZ1292625.4127-Hain-H41-01um-R1-4127-length-11094-cov-6_pt1 | contig 11094 bp, 12 predicted proteins | sample MGYA00564400_ERZ1292625 | MGnify/ENA primary metagenome ERZ1292625 (study PRJEB36523, sample SAMEA6512639) | groundwater metagenome | collected 2019-01-08 | study: AquaDiva: Metagenomics assemblies of 32 groundwater samples
TGAAGATGATAAGAATGAACCAAACAACGGCGACACAAAAGAAACACGAAGGAATACCAGCAACGAAAAGACAACCGCGTCCCTTGTGAAGTCCTATGAGGTCATAGATGGGATGATTAACGAGACGGAGATTAAAGCGAAGTCCCTTCTGGTTGGAGATTTCAACACCGAGGAACACGAAGCAGAGATAAAGGTGAAAATGAAATCCAAACTCTACGACATCCGCAGATCATTGGTGAAAGATACCAAAACTGAACCCGAACTAAACAAAAAGTTAAAGGAACTTTTTAGGAGCGTAAAGACAACCTTAAAGAATATCCGCAAAGTCCGCAATCGTATCTTCATCTGTAATCACGCCATATCTGCTCTTGACCAACAAAAAACCAACTCCCGTCCTTCTGCTATGGATGCCGAATTCACACCAAGGATTAGCGACCACGACAAGAAAATTCAGGAGTTGGACGCCAAGATTGCCAAGGAACAGGAGAAATTAAAGAACCCACAACTAACCGATGAGCAACGGGAGATGTCGAATATGGCAATCCTTGGATTTGAGACCAAAAGAACCGAACTCCATAACAGCAAACCAAGAAAGCGAACAGCAAGGGAGAGTGCCAGAGTTTCCGCCAAGCGAACAAAAAAAGCATTCAAAGATGAGGACGACGCAGAATGGAATGACAAGAACAAGTGATTTATATTTTTTATTCTTTATTCTTTTTGTTTTTTTTTATTTTGATTTTAATTTTATTACTCCATTTGAGCATTTGTCGCCTAATGGTTTTTTTTAATTTGTTTTTTTCTTTGTTTGTTTAATTTCAATCTGTCAGGATTATTATAAATAAATCCGTTTCATTTGCCGAACAAAAGAACGAAATAAAAGAAGTCTCGCGTTGGATTTTGCCAAAAAGAATTAACATATCCCAAAAAGTGTTTGATGATATGATTGAGTTTCGAATTAGGAATGTTATTCCTGATTTTAAGTTCAATTTATCCCCTTACGATATCGCTATGTTGTATTATACTGGTCGGGATATCTTGTATTCACTTGCCGGCAATTCTACGCAAATGATAAATGCCTTTGCCGACTACAACCAACGACCATTATACGATGCCAACCGCCAACTAATCAAGACACGTAATTTAAAATTGGTGATGAAAAACCTAAATCAATTCCTCATCTATAACGAACAAGGAAACAAATTATATTTGCTCATCAATAGTTTATTTCGTGATGATATTATTGTTGATATTGACACTGCTTTTCTTAGTTTTTTATTTTGGTATATCACTGATGGAAACTGGGGATATTGAAGAACCGTCCATTAATATCCTTTTGCCTTTTCGCTATCGAATAACGCTCTTACTTTGTCATATTCTGGCGTTCCTTTTTTCACAAATTTATTAATCTTTTTCTTTTTTGTAATTGGGTCAATTACGACCTGATTATAACCTAAGCGCTGACAACATTTCACCCATAAAGTAATTGCTTTTGAGTTGCGCTTGCTGAATTTTGGTTTATTTTGCTTGTCCATTACTATATTAAAAGGGGAAAATAATTATTATTTTTTCATTTTTCGCTTTTATGCGTTGTAAATTCTATCTCCACATTGAGCGACACTGCGATAAACCCACGCATACGTGGAAACTCTATATGTTCCCGTTGTAAAACCTCTTCTGCCTACTGTTTGACGAGCACTTGATACGGTAATGTTTGCCGGCGCACTGGTAATAAGTGTATTGTTGATTACTTTAATTACGGAACCATCCAACTTATCAACGTGATTACCGCTGATGGTAATAACTGTGCTTGTTCCCACCATTGTCGCCGATGCTGAGCAAGTGAGACCGTATTGCTTGAAGAATGGTAGCGCATTCAAGGCAACCGCCATATTTGCCGTAGATGTATTGTATGTTAATTCGTCCGTGATGTCTCCCTTGTATGAAAAATAGTATGAACCCGATGCCGGCGTCCCTGATAAGGTAATTGAGTGTTTTTCATCTGTTGCCGATGCGTCCGGTGTAATTTCTAACATCTTCTCACTGTTCAAATCCAAATATCCGCGCATTCTGCCACGTAAGGCATCACTTGCCGAATTACAAAAGGGGATAAAATACACATACGCGAAGTTGGGATATCCGCTATTGAAATGTAATAACGGTTCCTCTTGTAAAAACCAATCCGCCCTTACTTGATTATCATTACAAAGCAAACTGGTTCCCGATTTATTGCTAATATCGATATACGCATTCATTCCAAGGTCATAAGTGGTATTGAGTGTGCTTGCTGTATATGGTGAGGCGCGAACATAAACGGTCAAGAAGGCACATTTACCTTCTAAATTTTTCAATGATATTCTGCTCTTGGTCGATGATGTGAGTTTAACATCTTGCTCGTCTTGTATTGGTTCTAAAAATTGACCACAATAGGGGACTTTAACCAAATCTGCCTTTCTGGCATTTGGAAATCTCTTGTCATCGACTGACACAAAGCGAACTGTAATACCTGTTAGCGATGGTGTGCCTGAACCGGAATAAATAATACCGTTATCTAATGGGAATAATCTAATCTTTAAGTCCTTCGCCAATGTGCTGAAATCTACACGAAGCAAATCCAACCAAGATACCATAAAATCGAGTTTGTATCGGCGGATTTCACTTGCCTTGTGTGTTTGCTCATCACTGGAATTATATGCGGGACTGATATTCGCTCGTTTTCTGCTAATTTCAAATTGTTCCCCCGATTGTAGAATACAATTCTTCCAAAATAGCGCATCGCCAAAAGTGGAAGTCTTTACGCCATCGAGTTCATATTCGACCTTCTTAAACCATTCCTGAACAGGCAATAAAATCATCGAATTTGAACCTCCGCTCTCGGTAATCTCGAAAATTATACTCATCTGGTTAATTTCCTTGATGTCCTTACCTGCTTCAATATTAACCGCTATCTCCTTAGCGGTTGTTAAGGCGTTGCTGTTAAATTCGGTTGTATTTAGTTCGTAAGTCTTGATAGTTCGATTGATATCATATCCTGCTACTTGTTGCGCTCGTAATTTGATTGCCGATTTGCGTTGAACGGCACTCTCCGCGTGGGGGTTTTGTCCAACGGGAACTGATTTGCCGTTGATTTCATAAACTGGTTGATAAACACACAATAATGCGTCGCTCATTTTCTATATATCCGGTAAGAAATAGGAAAATTAAAAAAAATAATTAATTGGTCGGCATCAATCTATTTTCATCCGCTATTTCATTGCGATTACTAAAAACAATAAACCGCCTCCTATTAGCACCAAAGTAAGCGGATTTGTGAGGTTCTTAAAGGCATCGCCGAAAGCATCTATTCCGTTGTTGGCAACACTTCCAACGGTATCTATCCCCTTACCGACTATATTTCCTGTCGTGTTAATTAGATTGTCGCTCAAATGCGTTATATTGTCTTGTCCGTGGGTGATAATGCTACCAATGCCATTAGTTATCCCCTTTGCGTCATCGTGTAATTCGTTAAAAGGTGCCTTTACGCCGTCCCAAACATCATCGAAAAATCCCATTTGTATATTAACGGTAAGAGATAATGAAAATTAAATTAAATTGGATTGATTAATAGTTGGACTGGTTGGATTACCTTAATACTTTTGCTGTTAGTATCCCAACGCAAAAACCAACAATGCTATTCATACTAACCAAATCTCCAAGTCCCGACCTGCTAATTAGTCCTTCTGCTGATAAGTCTTTCTCTTTTGGGTTCTTTTGATTGCGTTTGTATAATTTGAATTCGTATGCCAAATTGTCATAGGCGGAATTGGCATAATCATCGCCATCTATTACGGGAATTTCTGTATCCACCGGTTCCACTGGTTGCCTGCTGGTGAATTTGATAGGTGGGACTGTATTAATTGGTTCTACGGCATCCGCCCCGTCCTCCTCTTCTTTGTCCGTTTCCACATCGTCAAAGTCCGCATCCAACAATTCGGCATCCTCATCACCTAATAATTCCGCCTCCATATCGTCCTCATTTACGGGAGGCGTATTCATCTCTGCTTCGCTCATTTCACTTACCACATCACTTACCACACTTGGCGCCGGTTCTGGTTTCTTCCTCTTGCGGTCTCTCTCTTGTTTTCCACTTTCCACGTAGTCGGTTGCCAATTCATTAATCCGTTTGTGCTTTTCTTCGTCTTCTTCCTTCTTGATTTGCTTTTTAGTCTTCTTCGTCGGTATGGGTGGAACTTCTTTCCCTAATGCCTGATAGGCAACACGGTTTATCTGCTCGGGAAGGATTTTCACACTGCTACCATTATGGCGGAATACAAAAAATATCTCCATTTTGCCTAATACGTCTCTTACTTCCACAACTTGACTAACATACACAGATTTAAGGTCGTCATTTGGTCTAAATTTCCGGTTGATTTCGGCACATTCGAAGTAATGTTCTATCAGTGCGTCCTTGATACTCTTTGCGTCTGTGTCGTTGTAATCTAAATCCAATTTAATAAGTTTATCGCTTTTCTTGTGTTTGCCCATTGCTACAAAACCGATTATATTTTACAAGATAAGAAAAAAAAACAACAAAATAATTTAAAACAATTTATTAATTAGGTGGTGGTTTAATAATGTGATTTAGTGCCGGTTTAATAAGGGGGCGCATCAATCCAAGGACGAACCAAACCATTATTAGCGTATGTGCTTGCTATTTCGCTACCTGCTCCCAATAACAAAAGTTCCATTGGTGATATTGTGTTGTATGCGATATGTCCATCTACGGAATAGACCAAGACGAATAATCCTAATCCCATTAGTGTAGGCGACAAAATCATATTTTCAAACGAATAGATTTGAGGACTATCTGCCAATTCCGGTAAAATCCAATTGCTCGCAAGTTCTGCTCCAAGAGAACTGATGCCACTTAATACGGCAAATGCCGATGGTTGGTTCATCTGTCCCAAGACCGGTAAATTCAACCCCCCACTATGTCCAAAGACGAAATTGCTAAGTAGGTAAGTCATTGCCATATTTTCTACGGGTTTCAAAAATTGATTGGTAATCTTTATGTTCGTGTTTGGATAACTCATCTTCGCGGTATATTATAATCTGCCACAAAAAAAATTAATTAAAATATCCTCAATCCAATCCAATTAATCTAAGTCCAATTCGCTTTTATTAATATACGCGTTGATAATCATATCCACATTCGGGTAATTTCTAACGTTGATATATCCCTTCTTGTGTATGCCGTGTATGTCGGCAAAATATTCCGCGAGAAACTTATTGGCATCCAAAAGGTTAATATGTGCTTTGCGGTCTAATATTAGCACTGCGTGAGAGTGTAATAGTCCCTTTTTGTCGCCAAACTCGATATTATACTCGTAGCGCTCTACTTGTGCCGAACTGGAACCCGTGGAACCAATACCGAATTGCTTTATCAACTGTCCAGATTTACATTTTCTGCCGAATTCCTCCATAAAGTCATCTAATCGGTAATAAACCATCTCTCGGGCATTTTCATTCAACTGTTCGCTGGATATGTTGGTATTTACGGTGATTAGTAAATTGCTCTTGTCGCTAACCTGCTTATATCCCGCGTTGTAGGTGGATTTTTGACCACGTTTGAACTGCTTAATATGTTGCGGAACTTCCCTCTTACCTCCGCCACCACCTCCGCTACCTCCTGATTTCCTATCTCCTAAACTTCGCATCATCCTAAGAAGAATTGATTTATATATATTTGAAAAAATATTTTCTTACATCTTGATATAATGAGTTTCTTGGATTGGCGTGCTGGATTATGTTTATTAGGTATTGTGGGTAGTTTCATACTTGGCAGATTTTACGAAAGATTTTTTAATATTTATTCAAATAAAGAAGATGTAGAGTTAAAATATAGCGACTTGCTAAGCGATGATGAGCAACAACCAACAAGAAAACACGACCCTTAACCGATTTAAAACATCACTGATTAATTACATTGAAACGGAATTAAATACCGAAATACCGGAACAAGCAAAGAATATCAGCGATATACAATTTGCCATATATTTCTCGCAATTTGTAAAACCGTATATCAATCAAGAGCGATACGAAGAGGGACATTTAATGCTAAAATCGGCATTGGTCAATATTGGATATCAACTTCCGGACTTGAAACGAGAACAAAAAGAGAAGTTAATTCGCTATTTGAAGGCATTTAACGAGATTATTGATTAAAATGTGGGTTGCGTGTAGAACAGAAATAATATTTAATAGAATGATGTTCTATTGGAAAAAAAAGTCCAAGTTGAAAAAAAGTGCGGTTTGCTTTACACATAGTTATTAGCATAACAAAATCTATATGTCGAGCAAACCGCACTTTTTTTTATTTTTTGGGTTTTTTTTTAATACGATGCGGTTGTATTGAAAAAAAATTAATACGAATGCTATTTTTAGTTGCCTGCCCGATATATCCATTTTCATCCACTAAAACTCCAATCGAACATCTGGGATTTCTGCGGGTGCCTTGTATTCGCCGTATTTCTTGTTTGGTTCGGTTTCCTCTTTCAAATAATACATACAATGAAATTGCTCTTTTGTTATGTCGTCTATCGTTGCTTTGAATTCTTTATAATCTGTAAATCCAAGTCCATAGGCATCATAAATTGCCTCATAGGAGCGTTTAGTATTTTGTTTGAACATAAAGCATCGATTACATTGCTCACGGAACAAAGGAGGGACTTTGTAGGCGTATTGAAGGGAGATAAACACGCTTGAATTGAAATGGCGGAATGTGGAGGCGAAATTCTGTATAAATTCGCTCATAGTGTCCAGCGAACCTATACAATCGTCAAAAATGACGAAATTTGGTGGTGGTTCATCGCTGGAACGGAGTTTTTTAAGGTATTGTTTTAATATTTTCTCGTCGTATCCGGCAATCACGAGATTTTGATTTTTAATAAAGTCGTAGGAATGATTAAATTTTGTAGTTGTGAAGACGATACCAAAATCGAACTGATTGCGCAAACACATATTAAGCAATAGATATTTCATTAAATGCGTTTTTCCTTGTTCGCTGGAACCAATAAAGATACATAATTGCTTTGGTTTCATTAGTGTAAAAATTGGGTCGTCCCCCTTTGTGGATTTCATTTTTGCTTTTTTTGTATGTTTTTTGGGTTTTACATCTTCTAAATTATCCGCTTCACTGGCATCATCGGCGAATTGGTTGCCATTTGCTGGGATACCTTGGCGGATTGGTTGTGGATTTTCTATTCCGTGTTTTTGGTCATAAGTTCTTGCCTGTTTCATATAGTTTATTAGTCTCGCTATTTCCGGATTGCTGTTCATTCTATCCTTGTATATATAAAACCGGATGATAAAAATGTTTTGTTTTTTTTTAAATTAATATACCAATTGACCGACTAATAAATTTAAGTTAATAAACTTATGGTAGTCTGTATGCTTTCTGCGCTGGTAGATTTTTCTTCTCGAATTGTCTTCCTGATACGTCGTTATTCGCCTTCTTAAAATACATTTGGCGTTTCTCATTTTCATACCATTCCTGTAAGTCGTGGGCGAGTTTCCTAATACTCGCTTCGCTGTTGAGCGGGGAATAATTGGCGACAATGAACATCTCGTAATTGTCATACGTGCTATCGGTGATTTTTAATTTGTTGTGGAGGTCTGCCATTTGTTTCGCCGACCTCAACAACCACTCATCGTCCATTATCAATTCGCTAATATCCGCGTATTCTGCCGGTAAAAACTTGGACTGTATGATTTCGCTTAAAGGGCGACCTCCAACCTCTGCTGAGGGGTCGCTTGGTAATGCTGGTGCGGATTTTCTACTCATTTTGTATTATATATAAAACGGAAACAAAATAAAAAATAAATTAATAAATATATAGATGGTATTGAAAATACCAAATAAAAATTACACTGCTGAGGAAAAAAGTATATTATTTGCTGATATGATGGCGAATATGGGCAAAGTTAATATTACTGATAAACCAGAGAAGAAAACCAAGAAGAAAACCAAAAAGAAGAAGAAGAAAACCAAGAAGCGGAAATCCAAGAAGGGAACAAGTATCCGCGGAATGCTTGGAGGCGGTGGAGGTGGAGGAAATGAACCGAGACCACCACTACCGCCACCACCAAGAAGAGGACGGGATAATGGGCGGGATGATGATGGATACGATAGCGATAAAACAATGAGATACAGCGATAGACCAAATGGGGGAGATGATGATGATGAACCAAGACCGCCACCAAATCCACCATCAGCAAAAAGAACACTTACACCAACTCCGCTACCGCCACCTAAATACACCAAAAAGGAAGAAGAATTAAAGAAACTATTGGACGAAGCAAGAGCGGAAATGAAGAAACAACACGAGGAATTAAAGCAAAAAGAGGACGATTTGAAGCAAAAAGAGGGAGAATTGAAACAAAAGGATATGGATATAGAGGATAAACGGCGAACTATACAAGATAAAGAGTATAAAATTGTTGATAAAGAGCGCGAAATTGGAGAACGAGACAAAAGAATTATAGATAAAGAGGTAGAAGTAGATGCCATTAAGAACCAAAAATACGAGGACGATTTAGCGTGGCAAGGAATGTTAGAGGAAGCGAAGGAAGAATTAGCAGAAAGAGAGCGAAGATTGGCAGATAGAGACCGAGAAATAGCAGAAAAAGACGAAGCATTAGAATTCAGCGAGCAGGCAATACAACACCGAGAGCAGGAAGTGGATAGACTTACCGGAGAACGTGATAAAATGGAAGACCAATACCGAACCGCAGATGCCAAAGCGGGACAATTAATAAAACTTACGCGCACAATTAAAGACCAATACCAGAAACAAATTGGCACCTATCAGGAACAGTTAGAAACAGCAAAAGCAGAATTCGAAAGACACCAAGGAGAAACAATGAAGGAATACAACAAGCGATTATACCATATACAAGAACAGGCAGACATTACAAGAGCAGAAAGGGACGCAATAGGTCAATTATTGGAACGGGAAAGACAACAACACGGCGAAACTAAGCATCAAACAGAGAGGAAATTAAAGCAAACCAACGAGGAAAGGGAAGCAAAAGAACGGGAACACTTAGACGAAGTGCGCCGACAGCAACGACAACATAAACAAGATATCGAGGACAAAGAGGCAAGTATTAGGCGATTACAAGAGGATATTGCGGAAACTAAACACAAAGCACACAGATTACGCACAAAATTAGAACACGCGCAGGATGAAACCGATTATGAGCGCCAAGAAAGAGAACGATTGGAGAGGAGAATACCACGTAGAAATCGGGGACGCGATGATAGGCACTTCAAAGATGAACATTCCGCGGATGATGATGACGACCGCTATGATACAAGACCTCGAAGGGAACCGCCACCGGCGATAATATCACCAACATCCGCATCACGTAAGAAGGAAGAATATTACGATGATGTGCCAGATTTGGAACCACCAACACCACCAATTAAACCAGAAAGACAACCAAAATGGGAACCAACACCGGAACCAACACCAAAATGGGAACAACCAACAAAACCGGAAATTAAACAACCACCACCACCAGTTCCGCCGAGAGTAAAACAATTAGAACCATCAGCACCTCCGGCAATCCCACAACGACCGGCAGATATCGAAATGAAGAAACCAAATCGGGAACCGTCGCCACCTTTGGAGATTGGTAGCAGTAAAGGAAATAGAGACCCTAACGCGCATCAAGCAGATTACGAACAATGGGCGCGAGAAATGGAACAAGCAAAAAAAATATCACAAGGGACGTATGTATCGATGCCTCCACAATATCAACCAGTCCAAGGATACCAAGGATACGGATATCCACCGCCACAAGGATACCAAGGATACGGATATCCACCGCCACAAGGATACCAACAATACGGATATCCACCACCTCCACCAATGCCACCAATGCCACAATTCCCGCAAATTCCATCAAGGGACAATCACCCAACGAAACCACCAATAGTGGAAGAAACGCCGGAATTTAAACACGCATTGGCAGAAGTTGAAAAAATAGAGGAACAAATGGAATTTGAAGAAAATAAAATGGACGAAACAGATACAGAAACTCCGGAACATAGTAAAGGTCAATCCACTATCACTCGACCTCCAAATTCAACTACTTTATTTACGCAACAGGGGAAACAAGCAGAAGAAGAGGAACAACCAACGAAACCCGCAAAGCAACAACCAAAAACGGCAAGGGGTAGAAGTTCAAAAGTTCAACCAGAAGCAACATCCGCAACAGATATAAACCCGCAATCCAAAACAATAAAACGAGAAAAAGAACAACCAAAAACAGGACGAAATATATTTTCCGCGGAAACAGGTAGCGAAATTCACGAAGAATTAAGCAGAAGTCCGCTTTACAAAATGGAGAGACAGATGATACACGGAAAACCGACACTCGTTTATAAAAGTCCTATTGGTGGAGATATATACTACATTACACCGAAAGAAACAAGAGAAGAACCAAAAGGACAAACGATGCCACCACCAGAAGAACCACAACCGAAACCAACAAAAAGCACTAAACCAACCGTCAAACCAACAACCGCCAAACCGGCAGATAAACAGCAAACATCGGCAAAAATAGACCCAAAGGCGACCAGTTTAACGCCTCAAAGTGGATTATCAGTTGGCGCTAATGGTGAAGCATCATCCAGCGGAGGAGGTGTTGGAGGAGGAGGTAATAGTGATTTATCGCCGGCAAATCCCGCAGATGTCCCTAAGATTGCCACATCGACAACCACTACAAGCAAAGGAAGGAAATAAAATATTAAATTTCTTTTTGTTCGGTTAATATAATCGGTTATTCTAATAATGACCGCAAAAAAGAAATCTACGAATTCAAAAAAGAAAAAATATCTCGTTTGGTCATTAGGTGAGAGTTTGCGGAAATTAGGTTTCCCAAGCGACCAAGTGTTAGATTACACGAAGGAACTTGTAAGCGGACATATCCCAAATGACATCATACAGGCAGTTATGAAGGCAAAAATAGACATAACGGGATTAACAAACGAGCAGATTATGAGCGAATTTGTTAATAAGCTAATGGGGAAATCACCACCAAATCCAACAA
>ERZ1292625.4128-Hain-H41-01um-R1-4128-length-11093-cov-7_pt1 | contig 11093 bp, 10 predicted proteins | sample MGYA00564400_ERZ1292625 | MGnify/ENA primary metagenome ERZ1292625 (study PRJEB36523, sample SAMEA6512639) | groundwater metagenome | collected 2019-01-08 | study: AquaDiva: Metagenomics assemblies of 32 groundwater samples
AGCCGAAGTTGATGTCCGGGTTGTCGGCCCCGGCGTCGTCCTGGATCGCGAACAGCGCGTCGAGAGCCGCCTCGATGTTGGCCCGCGCGGTCGCCTGCGACGTGCCGGCGCGCAGGTACACGATCGCGGAGACTGCGACCGTCAGGTACGCGGCCGTCACGACTTCGAGCTGGTAGGTGTTGGTCTTGGGCGTGGCGCCGTCCGGGAGGAAGCGGGCGGCGACGGCGGTGAGCAGCGCGGCCGACGCGGTGCCCCCGCCGACCGGCACGATGAACAGGCGGCCCTCGTTCTCGCCGACCCCGAGCCCCTCGTTGCGGGTCACGTGCAGGGCGCGCGCGACGCCCGGGACGGCGCGCGCGGAGATCTCGTAGTCCTCGCGCGCGACCGCGCGGCCGAGCACCCGCAGGCTCGCGGGTGCGTTCTGCCGCACCTGCGCGTTCGTCTCGCGGTCGTCCCCCCCGGTCGACGCCGCCGCGTTCGTCACGGTCAGGCGCGCGGCGTTGCCGAGCGAGTCCTGGTACGACTTGGCGAGGCGCACGAGCTTGCCCGCCTCGACGCGCCCGCCGCGCCCGCCGCCCGTCTTGTACGTGGCCGTGATGGTGCCGCTCGGGATGCGCCCGTTCGTGCCCGAGCCGAAGCGCAGGCGCGCGCGCTGCGCGTCGTCCACCACGACGACGAAGTGGGAGTCCGCGCTGCCCGAGTCGATGAAGCTCGACACCTCCTCCCACGCGGTCGAGAGGGCGTCGGCGACCGAGGCGCTGCCGTCGACGTAGGGGACAGCCGCGAGCACGTGCTCCTGGTCGGCTAGCCCGCTCGACGCGAAGCTGGCGGTGCGCGCCTCTGAGTGCTCGACCGTCGCGACCTCGACCGTCTCGCCCGGGGCGAACACGACGTCGGCGAGGAGCTGGTACTTGATCGGCGCCGTCACCTCGGCCGTCAGCACCTTGTCCCCGGCCGGCAGCGTGAGCGTCCCGGCGAGCGCGGCGGCGAGCGTGAGCGTCACGTCCGTCGTGGCTGCGCTCGCCCCGCGGGGCGCGTAGGCCACCAGCTTGGCGAGGGCGAGCAGGTTGCGTCGGAGCTGCGCCGTCACGATCCGGCTCTCGTTCGCCTGGTTGTCCTGGTAGTAGGCGAGCACGTCGCCGACGAAGCAGAACATCTCGACGAGCACGTTGCCGAAGTTCGCCGTCGCCTCGTCCGTCCAGGTGGGGAACACGCTACGCACGAGCGAGCGCATGCGCACCCGCAGCGCCTCGAAGTCGCGGTCCGTGTAGTCCAGGCTGCCGGGGAGGATCGCCATCAGGACACCGCTCCCAGCCGTGTGACGGCCTCACCCTCGGCCGCGGCCAGCCGGAAGCGGGTGCGCAGGGTCACCTCCTTGCCCACCACGCTGGACGTGACCGACGTCACGACCACGCCCGGCTCCCAGCGGCGGAGCGCCTCCACCACCATCGCCCGGGCGAGCGACGCGAGCGCGTCGGAGCCGTTCTTGTGGCGGAGCAGGTGCAGGCGGCTGCCGAAGTCGCTGCGCCACGCAAGCTCGCCGGGGCCGGCCGTGGAGTCGGCCTTGGTGCCGAGCACCTGCCCGACCCGCGCGGTCAGCAGCGCGAGCCCGCCGCCGTTGGCGAGGTCGTTCTTCTCGTCCCGACGGAACGGGCGGAGCAGCCCGCGGCCGAGGAACGCGAGCGGGTCGGTCGCCGGCTCCAGTGCCGCCGGGAGGTCGGCCTCCGGGGCACCGGGTGCCGGGTCGGGGACGAGCGGCCAGGTGAAGTCGTCGGGCATGGCTCAGTTCTCGTTCCCCTGCGGGTCGATCGCGACCGCGCGGATCGTCGGCCCGTTCGGCCACCCGCCGGCCCGCTGGACGCGGTAGCGGAAGCCCCCCGGGATGACGCTCCGCACGCCGGCCTCGTAGCCGCGGGCGAAGCCGTCGCCGTCGTGCACGACCTCGACCGCGCCGCTGCTGAAGTCAGCCGTCACGATGATGCGGCGGAACGACCCCGAGTCGTCCGTCACGTCGAAGAACAGGGGGGAGTTGCGGGCGATGGGCGTGCCGGCGGGCGGCTGGACGTTGCTCACGGCCGGGGCCGACGCGTCGGTCGGGTTGGAGACGGTGAGCGCGTAGGTCGTCTCGACGGAGTTGCCCTCCGTGTCGTAGGCGAAGATGCGCAGCACGAGCCCCGGCGCGGGCCACCCGCCGTCGCGCTCGACCGAGATGGTCATCCCGTTCGTGATGGGCGTGTTGGTCGAGAGGGTCGCGTAGGGCGCGACGAACGCGCCTGGGCGCCCCACCACCTCGATCCGCCCGGTCGAGTGCTCGGCGAGCGCGAACACGTCGTCGAGCGAAGCCACGTCTGTCACGTCGAACGCGACGGCGTCCGCGTTGTCGATCGTGCTGGCCGGGGCGGGGTTGAAGTTGCCGACGGTCGGCGCCCCGAGCGGGTCCGTGACGGTGAACGCCTGGGCGGAGCCCGTCAGCAGGTTGCCCGCCGCGTCGACGGCGAAGACCTTGAGGGCCCCGTCGCCGAGCCACCCGAGGCCGCTCCGCCCCACGACGTAGCGGTAGCCGTCGGCGATGACCGTGCGGGTGCCCGCGTACCCGCCGCTGAAGATCGCACCGTTGTGCACGACGTCGATGCGCCCGGTCGCGTACTCGACGGCGACGACGATGATGCCGAACGAGCCCGAGTCGTCCGTCACGTCGAACTGGAGGGTGGCGGCGCGCGCGATGGCCGACGCGTCCGGTGGGACGAATCCGAACACGACGGGCGGGGTCGTGTCGGGGTTGCCGTAGGCGAACAGGTGCTGCGCCAGGATGCCGTCCGGCGTCGACTGCTGGGCCACGTCGGTCGCGAACAGCATCTGCGGCGCGTAGTCGTCCGCGTCCCCCTGCTGGGCGAGGGCCGACGTGAACAGGTGCTGCGCCGTGAAGTCGGCCATCGGGTCCTCAGATGGTCGGGGTCGTGACGCCGTCCCACGGCAGCGTGACGTTGCCGAAGCAGATGCGCGTCTTGGCCGACTTGGTGTCGCCCTCCGAGCGCGTCGTCCCCTCCCAGCGCATCACGGTGCCCTTGCCCTTGTACCCGGGGGTCGTGAGGGCCGAGCGGCGCGCGTACATGATCGACGCGGCGTCGTCCTTGGTCGAGTGCGGGTTGGTGCCGCTCGCGCCCGGGAAGATCGTGCCCGAAGCGGAGCCGTACGTGCAGCCCGTGATGCTGACGAAGTTGGTCCCGTCGATGTATCCCTTCACGCCCGAGACGGTGGACGACGCCGTCTCGATCGCGATGTCCCCGACGGGCGTGAATGCCAGGGTTGCGACGGTCACCAGCATGACGATCGGGTCGGTGTCCGCCGCGTCCGTCTCGACCAGGGGCTCGTAGACGAGCCCGAAGTTCGCGTCGCCGCCGCCCGTCGGGTAGGAGGCCGTCCACCAGCCGTAGGGGCTCGCCGAGTCAGCGCCCCCCTGCTGCCGGTACGTCGCGTCGACGGGGGGGAGCGTCGTCCCCGTCGCGCTCGTGCCCCACTCGTTCTGCTGGTCCGTCGCCGTCGGAGCGACGGTCGCGCTCGGCGCGCCTCCGACGAACTTGGCGCTCTTGCTTGACCGAATCCAGAACGCGCGGCTCGTCGAGCCACGCTGCACGACGAGCTCGCGCACGGCGCCGGGGTCCTGGATGCGGAACCAGGCGTTCGCGTTGTTCATCCCGCCCGCGCCCGACCCCGCGGTCGTGATGCCGTCGGAGGCGGCGAAGTAGCTCGTGGCGTCGCCGCTCGACTGGACGACCCAGCCGGCGAGCTTGAGCATCGCCTTGAGGTTGAAGATCGCCTCGGCCCCGGTCGCGGGCGCCTGGTTCAAGATCCACTGGTTGAACGCCATGTTCGAGGGCCTCCGAGGGGGTTGATCCTAGCAGGGATCGCCGGGCAGCGGGATGGCCTCCAGCGAGAGGTCGATGACCGGGATGGCGGCCTGGAGTGCCTGGAGCAGCGCGATCACCGCGTCGAGCGGGGCGAGCAGCTCGTCCGACAGGTCGGTCAGCCCGGCGAGCGTGGGGATGCAGTCGGCACCCACGAGCTTGAGTAGCGCGTTGACCACGCCGATGAGGCGGTTCAGCGGCAGGAGGCCGGCGTTCAGGTTCTGGAGCTGGATGTCCATGTTCCCGCTCGCGCAGTCCGCGATCACCTGGAGCTGGATGTTCCCGAGCTCGGCCGCCTTGGTCGCGGCGGCGAGGATGCGGTCGAGCTGCCGGAGCATCGCGACGATCTTCTGCCGCAGGCCGATGAGGCCCATCACGATGACGCCGATGATGTGCTTGGCGAGCTTGAGGATCGGGATCGGGGGGATGAGCTGGAGCAGCTTGTTGATCGCCTCGATGAGCCCCGGGATGCACGAGAGGAGCGGGGTCGGGTCGGGCGGCGGACCGAGGCAGTCGGGGATGGCCTGCACGCAGTCGACGATCTTCTTGAGCAGGTCGAGCATGTCGAAGAACGGCTGGAGCGGGACGAGCGCGGAGTTGATCTGCGCGAGCATGCTCTTGACGATCTCAAACGGGTCGCCCATCTCGTAGCCGAACTGCGCGCACAGCTTCGCGCCGCCGGGGAACTCGACGCACAGCTCCCCCGGGCTCTCCTGGAAGGCGATGCAGAGCAGCGATAGGTCGGGCAGGGGGGTCGCCATGGCTCAGATACCGCGGCTGTCGGCATGCACGGGACGGTCGTTGATCGTCACCTGCGCCCCCTCGATCTGGACGAGGCCCGCGCTCTTGAGGATGAGCGCGGCGGTCGCCTCGATGCGGATGCCCATCGTCACGAGGTCGAGCTGGATGACGTCGCCGCTCACGGTGTCCTCGACGAAGAACTGCTCCTTGCCCGGCCGCTCGTCGAACGTGATCTTGACGCGACCGATCTGCATCGACTGGACGAGGCGCCGCTCCTTCAGGTCTGTGACGGCGGTCACGTCAGCCGGGCTCTCGTCGCCGGCGTCGGGCTTGCCCCACCAGCCTCCGGCGTAGACGGGCCGCTCGACGTCGCCGCCGAGGAACCAGACGATGACGTCCGCACCCTTGGCCGGGACGACGTGACCGCCGCGCTGCGCGCTGCCCCCGCCGGCCGTGATGGGCCAGGCCCACGCGCTCGGGTCGACGAGGCCCGGGATGGTCACGCGCACGCGGTGCAGCCCCTCGGGGTCCTCGTCGTCGGCGACGACGGCCGGGTAGGCGGCGAAGTAGCGGACGTTGCCCGCGAGCATCTCCTCGTTGGCCGAGAGCATCAGTGGGCCTCCTGGTACGTCACGACCCCACCCTCGACCTTGGTCGTCAGGCCGCCGTCCGCCGCGGACTGCGCGTTCTCGCTCCCGCCCGTCGGCGCCTCCGGCTTGGGCTGGCTCTTGGCGAACGCCTGCCCGCCCGCGGTCGCCCCGCTCGACTTGCCGTCGCGCTTGAGCTTGAGCGTCATCGTGTAGCCGGCGCCGAGCTTGTGCTCGACCTTCGTCACGAAGTAGTTGCCGCTGAGCGTCTTGCCGATGCCGTGCACCTCGACGAGCGTCTTAGCGAGCATCTGTGGGTCGCCGATGCACTCCATCGTCAACTCGATGGCCTGGAGCTGCGCCTTGGCGAACATGCCGCTCGCCTGGCGCTGCGCGCTCGCCGCCGTCTTCTCCGTCGACGGGACGACCGCGGCGCCGGCCGCGCGCGCGCCGTCCTCCGCGTCGTGCACGGAGATGACCACGCCGTCCTTGACGCCGACGAGCCCCCCCTCGGGGGCGAGGGTCGTGCGGCCCGACTCCGCGTCCGCGTCCGCCGTGACCTCGGACTTCCCGCGGTTCGGCCCGGTCTTCATCGGGTCCTTCGACACGACCTTGACCGAGCCGGTCTTGCCGCCCGTGAACACGTCCTTGTCGACGCTCCACGAGAGCACGTCGCCGCGCCCGGGGTCCGTGAACCACGTGAAGCGGCGCCGCGGGGCCGCCGCCAGGTCGCGCTTGTGGAAGTGGAAGCCGTCGAAGTCGACGTAGAACTCGAAGCCCTCGCGCTTGGCCATGTCACGGAGCAGTTGCGCGTCGGTCATGCGCGCCTGCGTCACCTGCTCCAGCACCTCGGCCGTGTCGTCGATGCGCGCGTGGGCCGAGTCCCACCCGTACTCCTCGGCGATCTGCCGGGCGACGTCGGAGCGGCGCACGTTCTCGAACGCGCGCACGCGCTGCACCTTGCTCATCAGCACCTGCTCGTCGAGGCACTCGATGGAGAGGACGGTGCCGCCCTTGACGTTCTGGATCTTCATCTGCCGTGCCGGGCTCATGTTGCCGGCGTAGCCCCACGCCACCTCGACGTGGTTGCCCGGGCGCCAGATGGGCGCGTCGATCTGCGTCAGGTCGTAGTTGTCGACCGTGAGCTTGAGCTTGTCGGCTTGCTTCTCGTCGTCCTCGTAGGCGAGCGCGAGGATACGCCGCGTCTGGTCCTCGACGCGTTCCAGGTTCTTGCCCGTGGGCGAGACGCGCACGTAGAGCACGGGGTCGAGGCCGGGCACGACTACGCCTCCTCGCGGCGGCGCCGCTCGTTGAAGATCAACTCCTGCACGGTGCGTAGGCTCGGCACCGTGAGGACCGAGCCGGGCGTGAGGGCGACGGTGGGGTCGTGCACGCCGTTGAAGTGGGCGATGACCCACCAGAGCCCCGCCGGCCGCGGGATGGGCGCGAAGTAGCGGGCAGCGAGGCCCCAGAGCGTGTCGCCCTCGGCGACGAGGTGGCGACGGTTGTCCGCGAGGTTCTGGAACCGGAACGGGCGCGGGTCGTCGAGGAAGAGCCGACCGGCTGCGTCGGCCTGCGCTGACGAGAAGCGGTAGCGGGAGAGCCGGTCGGGAACGCCCATCGCTCAGCGCGCCTCCGTTCCGCGAATCCGCACGACCTCGGAGGTGAGCCGCCCCTCGCGCGTCTCCTTGAGCGCAAGGGTAGCGGTGAAGAGCACCGGCGCCCCCGTCGAGTTGAAGCGCCGCAGGTCGAAGTCGAGCTTCGTGATTCGGCAAATGAGGCCGTAGAGGTTCGGCCAGACGACCGCCACGCGCGGGGGGCCGCCGCCGGCCACGTCCTGCGCGCCCTCGGGCGGGACCATCAGCGACATGAGGAACGCGCGCGCGTCCATGATCGTGCCGACCCCACCGCCGATCGACAGAGCGTCGAACCCGAGGTCGAGCGTGAACGCGAAGTTCTCCGTGTTCTTGTACTGGAGCGGCCGGTGGCTCATGCCGATGACGTCCAGCTCGACGAAGTTGGCGGCTAGCCCCTCCTTCACCTGCTGCGGGTTGAACTGCGCCGAGATCTCCTCGCCCGTCTCGAAGTTGGCGAGCGTGACGCGAGGGGCGCGCTTGTTGAACACGTCCGCCGTCGCGCTCAGCGCGGGGGCGGCAGACTCACCGAGGCCGGAGGAAGTGATGGGCATCGCGCATCACCCCTGGTCGACGGCGACGGCGCCGCCCGCACGGCTCGCCGCACTCGCGCCGATCTTCGCGAGCGCCTCACCCATCTTGGCCCCGTCGAGATTCATCGCGACGGTGACCGTTGCGGGGGGTAGACCCATGACCGCATTGCGAACCGCCTCGGCGAGCGCCGCCACCTCACCCATTCTCGCCGCCACCCGCCCAGCACCGGCTGCTGCCTCCGCAGCGGCAGGCATCGTGGCCGACCCCGTTGGGACGGCCATGCGCACGTCTAGCCCCGGCCCGGAAACTCCACCTCCCGCCGTCTCCCCAAGCGTCTTGAAGCCGAGCGCCTCGCGCGCTGCCACCTGCATCAGCTCGGCCTCGTGGCCGAGCTTCTTCTCCATGCCGAAGTCCTTGCCCGCGAGCTTCCCAGCGAGGTCGATTGCCTTCGCGAGCTGTCCGATCATCCGGGCCGTCAGGTCGATGATTCCGGAGACGACCCCCGCAACGATGCTCCGCATCCCGTCCCAGACTGTCTTCCACTTCCCGAGGGCCACGCCCGCAACGATCTCGACCGTACCAGTCACGATGGGACCGAGCGCCTTGATCACGGACGAGATGTCCCGCACGGCGGTCGTAGCTTCCCCGGTCACGCCTGCGGCGAACCCAGCCATCGCCTTGCCCCACGTAGCGGCAGAGCCCTCGACCTTACCAGCCCCGAGGTTCAAGTCATCCGCTACTTGCACGATGGCTTCACCGACCTTTGAGAGCGCGTCGGCGAGTCCGGCTGTTGACTCGCGGATCTTGCCCCACGCCTCCGCGAATCCCCGAGCGAAGTCAACGGCGACACGTAGTGCTTCCGCGACGCCCTCGACGACTCGTGCGAGCGTCCCGCCGATGCCTTCGCCAATCCCGCCAGCCGTGCGGAACTCCTCGCCCATATCCTTCACATCGCCGCCCGTGAGGCCCAGCGCCTTGCCCAGTCCCTCCAGCGACACCCGGAGCGCAGCGAACGCCGGCTCTGCCGCCTTGAGTCCTTCCTCGAAGCCCTTGCCGATACCCGTCGCAAAGTTCTGGATACGCTCGACGAGCATGAAGAGCTTGACCGCGAAGGCCGTCGCCCCATCCTGCCCGCTCCTGAACTTCTTGGTCAGTCCGGCGTCGAGCGTGCCGCCGCTGACGAGCTGCCCGAACGCGCGGAAGAACGTCGAGATGCTCTCGCCCGTCTTGCCGAAGAAGTCGCCGAGCCCGCCGAGGTTGTTCTTGACGGCCAGTCGGAACGCCGCGACGACGAGCGACGCGAGCGCGATGGCGGCGACGACGGGCGCGAACATGGCGGCGAGGCTACCGAGCGTGCCTACACCGAACGTCGTCAGCGCGGCGCCGAGGATGGCGATGCCGGCCTTGAGCATGAGCCCGGCGCCAAGCAACGCGAGCACCGCGCTCGCCGTCGCGAACGCCTTGACGGCGAAGTCACGCAGCGGCTTCGGCACCTTCGCAAAGCCCTCGACAACGGCGTTGACGACCTTGAGCACGCCGACCTTGAGTGGTTCGAGCGCCTCACCGATGAGGATCTGGGCGTTCTCGAAGAGCGATGTGAACCGCTGCTCCTGGAACCGGGTCGTGTTCGACATGATCTCGAACGCCTTACCGGTCGCCCCGGTCGCGTTCGCCATCTGGGCGAGCACCTCGTTGAACTTGGCGCCACCCCCGGCGGTTAGCGTGAGCGCGCTCTTGATACCGTCGATGGAGCCGAAGAGCTTGGTGAACGTGTTGTCGTTCACCTTCGTGTTGCCGGCGAGCTGACCGAGCACCCCGGCGAGCCCCTTGGTCTTGAGCGCCGTCGCGTTGAACTCGATGCCGAGCCGTGTCGCCTCGGCCGCCGCGTCGGAGGCCGGCTTCATGATGTTCGCGAGCATCGCGTTCAACCCGCTCACGGCCTGCGGCGTCTTGATGCCCTGCACGGTGAGCGCGGCGATGGCTGCTTGCAGCTCGTCGAAGCCGACGCCCGCGGCGTGCGCGGTCGGGGCGACCTCGCCGAGCGACTGCGCGAGCTGCTCGGCGGTCGTCTTGCCGGCGGCGATGGCCGTGAACATCAGGTCGCTCGCCTTCTGCGCGGTGAGCCCCTGGTCCGCGTAGGTGTTGACGGCGCTCGTGAGCACGTCGACCGAGCCGGCGAGCCCCGTCGTGCCACCGACGGCGAACTGGTTGGCGACGTCGAGTAGCTCGGTCGCCTTCGCGGCGTCGGTCACGCCGGCCGAAATCGTCTCGTAGAGGGCGTCGGCTTGCTGCATCGCCGAGATGCCGTACGACGCGGCGAGCCCCAGGGTCGCGTCCTTGGCCGCCTGGGTCGAGAGGGACGCCTCGTCGATGACGGTGCGGATGCGACCGATCTGATAGCCGAACTCCGTCGACTTGGCCGTGGCGGCGCCGAGCACGGCGAGGCCCGCGACCCCGGCGGTCAGCGTCGCGGCGCCGATGCCGAACTGCCGGAACGCGTCGGCGCTGCGCTTGCCGAACTTGCCGGCCTCGTCCCGCGTCTGGGCGAAGCCGTTGCGCACCTTCTGCATCACGCCCGACGCGAGGTCGACGGCCGTGAACGCCATGCCGAGTCCAAGTTGGTTGAGGGCTATAGGTCTTTACAGCTAGTGGCATCGCCGCTAGACTGCCCCCCCATGAGTGAAGAATGGCGACCCATCCCCGAGTTCAACTGCGTCTACGCGGCCTCGAATGAGGGGCGCATCCGGCGTGAGTTGACTCGTGCGAGCGGACGTGCTGGACACATCATGCGAGGGTTCCTCGACAAGAAGGACGGCTACGTGACCGTCACCCTCACGATGCATGGGAAGATGTATTCGAGACGGGTGCATCGACTCGTTTACGCCGCGTTCTACGGCACGATCCCGAACGGGATGCTCATCAACCACAAGGATGGCGTCCCGAGCAACAATCACGTCGACAACCTCGAACTGATGACGAATGGTGAGAACGTCCGGCATGCCTTCGATGTGCTCGGTCGTCGCCGATCCGGCGAGAAGCTTGTCGCAGCCCAGGTCGTTGAGATCCGTATGTCGCGAGCTGGCGGGGCAGGCTTGAAGGAGATTGCCGAACGATTCGGCGTGACCGAGGAAACCATCTCCAAGATCGTTCTCGGCAAGAACTGGAAGCACGTCGGTGGACCCATCACCGTGGCGCGTCCCATGAAGCAGGGTCCCAGTGACGTCGGCAAGCGGATTTCGGATGATGACGTTCGTGCGGTGATCGCACGCTACCACTCCGGTGAGAGCGCTTCTGTTCTCGCTGACGAACTGCAAGTGAACAGACGAACGATCTACAACTGGATCGAGGGGCGTGTCCTGCGGGCCAGGTAGTTGGTTCAAGGCCATGGGGTCAGCCTCCGCTCGCGCGGCGGTGGGCCGCGGCGAGCGCGCGGGCCTCGGCCTTGCGCCGCTCGTCCGCTCGCTCAGCGTACCAGGTCAGCTCGTCCCAGGTCATGGCCAGCAGGTCCCCCCGGGTCAGGCCGTAGCCGCTGCCGCCGTGCTGGGTCCAGAGGATGTGGTCGAAGAGGGCCCAGACGTGCTCGCGGCGGAGTCCCCGGAAGAGTCCTCTGACGAACTGGGCTCCGGCGCTGGCGGAGCCGGCCGCGGTCTGCGCTTCGGAAGAAAGAAGCTCCCGCCTAAAGGGAGCACCAC
>ERZ1292625.4130-Hain-H41-01um-R1-4130-length-11089-cov-7_pt1 | contig 11089 bp, 10 predicted proteins | sample MGYA00564400_ERZ1292625 | MGnify/ENA primary metagenome ERZ1292625 (study PRJEB36523, sample SAMEA6512639) | groundwater metagenome | collected 2019-01-08 | study: AquaDiva: Metagenomics assemblies of 32 groundwater samples
TGCTGAAATAGTTAATGATTCATGGTTAAAGGTTAAAATGGGAAACAGAAAAATTGGGGTCGTGCATAATATTTATGATTTTGTTTTTGACAAAAAGAAATTAGACATTATCTTTTGCGGACATAGACATTTTAAGTCCGAAAGAATACTTAATGGAGTAAAAGTTATTTCTCCTGGAGCGCTTCATTCGATTGAACCATCATTTGCTGTTTACGACACTGACACAAATGGAGTAGAATTTTTTTTTATAAAATGATTAAAAATATTGTTTTTGACCTCGGAGGAGTTCTTTTAACAGAAGATAACAGCTGGCTTTTAATTGATAAGACCAGGAAACTTTTGGGAGTAGATACTAAGCATTTGAAAGAAGCTTGGAATTTTGCTTGGCCTGATGCCCGTAGCGGAAAAATAAATGAAGATGAATTCTTTAAAAAATTTTTACAATATTTGACTAATGATTCCAGACCCGATTTGGTTTCAAAACTCAAGAGTATTTACAGAAAGCGGTCTGAAGGATTGGATACACTTGAACTCTTACCAAAATTGAGGAGAAATTATAAATTGTTTGTACTTACCAATGCCGCTAAAGATTGGTTACAATTTAAAATCGATGAATTTAATCTAAAAGGATATTTTGATTTGATTATTAGTTCCTGCGGAGAAGGAGTTGCTAAACCCAACAAAGAATTTTTTTTGATACTTATCAAAAAAGGTAAAATTGACCAGAAAGAAACTCTTTTTATTGACAATTTTGAGAGGAATATAAAACCAGCGCGAGAGTTAGGTTTTCAGACGATTTTATTTAAAAATAAGAAACAAATGATTCAAGAAATGGAAAAAATGGGAATAAAAATATGAGCAAAAAGGAAGAACTGGATAAATTAAAAAGTGAAATGGAGAAGGACGATAATCTTCCCCTTAAGACTTCTGAAACGAATTTGGTTTTTGGTGTTGGGAATCCCGAAACAAAAATACTTTTTTGCGGTGAGGGGCCAGGATACTGGGAAAATTTGAAGGAGGAACCTTTCGTGGGAAATGCTGGGAAACTTTTGGATAATCTTCTTGAGTCTATTAATCTTCCGCGTTCGGAAGTTTATATTACAAACGTTGTTCATCATAGACCACCGGAAAATAGGGATCCCTTGCCGAAAGAGATTCTGGCCTATGGCAAATACTTGGATGAAATAATTAAAATTATCAATCCCAAAGCTATTGTTACATTAGGGAGATTCTCAATGGGCAAATTTCTTCCTGGGGCAAAAATTTCGGGTGTACATGGCAAGATGTTTGATGCTGTCTGGAACAGTAAAAGCATTACCATTGTTCCCATGTATCATCCGGCCGCAGCCCTAAGAAGCGGAGCGGTAATGGAACAGATAAAAAATGATTTCTTGAAACTCCCCTCCTACTTAAAAGAAATTGAGAGTAAGATAGAAGTGGAACAAACTCAACTGTTTTAAAAATTTATGCTTAGATTTATTGCTTTATCCGGTACAACCGGTGTTACTGAAAACTTATACATCTACGAACAGGATGGTGAAATGATGATTGTGGACTGCGGAATTGGCTTTCCCGATTTGGAAATGCCGGGGATCGATCTTGTTCTTCCCGATTATTCATATGTTGTTAAAAATAAAAACAAATTAAAAGGGATTGTCGTTTCCCAAGGGCATGAAGATCACCTTGGAGCACTTCCGTTTCTCTTAAGGGATGTTAAAACAACTATCTGGGCTCCTCCTTTGGTTACTGAATTTATTAAAGACAAATTTAAAGATTATGGAGTTAGGGATTTTAAGATTAATATCTTTAATCCTGATTCCGATCAATTTCAAATAGGATCTTTTAAAATCCAGCCCTTTAGGGTAACCCACTCGGTTCCTGATACTGTTGGGTTTGCAATTGATACCTCGGAAGGAAGAGTTTTCCACGTTCCGGAACACAAAATGGATCAGAATCCGGTTGACGGAAAATCATTTGCTATAGGAAGAGCCAGAGAACTTGCAAAAAGTGGAGCCATTTTCTTGGCTTCTGATTGTTTGGGAGCAAATAAGCCCGGATTTATTGAAAGCGAACTTCCTGTCGAAGAAAATATGCTAAATATTGTTAAAAATGCCAAAAAATCGGTTTTTGCGACCGCAATCTCTTCAAACATTGGTAGATTCCAGCAGATGATTAATGTTGCAAGGAAAGTCGGAAGAAAAGTTATTTTTGTCGGAAGGTCAATTCAGAAGAAAACCGAAATGGCTTACAATTTAGGCTATTTAAAATATTCTAACGACCAGATAATTTCATTTAAAGAGATAGGTAATTATAAACCCAATCAAATTATGTATATAGTTGCCGGCTGCTACGGCCAGGTGGGAAGCTCCATTTACAGAATTTCCCAAGGCGATCACGACAAAGTAAAAGTTAATGAGGGTGACACATTTATTTTTTCAGCAGATCCTGCCCCTCCTTATAGTAAAGAAAGCGAAGACTTTGTAATAGATAACTTAATTGATAAAGGCGTCGATGTTCACTACTACGATCTTAATGAAGGGCTATATGTTTCCGGTCACGGCGGACAGGAAGATATCAAGAAACTTTTCGAAATCGTAAAGCCTAAATATTTTATTCCGATAGGGGGAAATATCAGATTCATGCACTCTTACGGCAAATTGGTTGAGGATATTGGAGTTGATTCTTCAAAAGTTTTTAAACTCAAAGCAGGAGAAAGTATTGTTTTTGATAGAGGAAACGCTGTCAGGGGTGAAACTGTCAAAACAAGAGATGTTTTAGTTCATGGACTTGGAATTGGAGATATAGGCAAAGTTGTTTTAGGTGACCGTGCGGTTTTGGGAAACGAAGGAATTGTTGTGGTTGTTATTAAAATTGGGAAAAATGGAAAATATATTGGAAACCCTGAAATTATAAGCCGCGGATTTGTGTTTGAAGGGACGGATAGAAATATATTGGAAAACGCAAAAAGCGATTTATCAAAAATCTTAAATAGTAAAAGAGGCTTAAATGTAAAATCCTCAAGAGAGGAATCCATAAAGTTTTTGGAAAAGCACTTCTTTAAAGTTACGGGCCGAAGCCCGATGATTTTACCCGTGATAGTTAAGATATAATGTATTTATCATGTTCTATAGAAGAAAAAGATTAAATAAAAGAGCCTTCAGATTAAGATTAAAAAAACAAACTGTTTTTTCTATAGCCCAAGTTTTCTTTTTGGTTTTGGCAAGTCTTATCGCTCTTTCTTTTCTGCGCCAAAGTTTGATACTTATTAAAGTAAACGATTTTTTAATTACTTATTTTTCCTGGACTGTAGTTTTTCTTCCTTTTATTTTTCTTTCTTTTTCTTTCTTTGTTTCAAAACTAAAGGGTCCATTAAGTCAGCCAAATGTCATAGTTGGAATCTTGCTCTTTTTCATATCCATCGCCAGTATTAGTAAAGCGGGAGTTTTGGGTAGAAACGCCTGGGAGGCAATTTCTGCATTAATTACGAACATGGGAGCATTTATTATTTTATTAGGAACCACACTTGTCGGCCTTATCATCCTTTTTAATACATCTTTTGAGCAAGTTATTAATGGGGTAACACTGGTTATAAACCGGTTAAAGAGATTTATTTTTTCAGATAAATCTATGCAAGGAAAACTCTGGAAAAAACCCATGAAAGTTTCCGGAGGAGTATTGCCTAAACCCCAAGAAGTAAAGACCGAACTTGGAGTTTTAGCCCCCAAACTTGTTACCAATATTCCAGGCCAAAACAAAGTTTGGAAATATCCATCATTTGATTTACTAACTGATGTAGAAACCGGAAAGGCAGATAGGGGGGATATTAAAGGAAATGCTGCCGTAATCGAAAAAACCCTTGAGTCATTTGGGATTACAGCCAGGGTGGTTGAGGTTAACCTTGGCCCGGCAGTTACCCAGTATGCATTGGAAGTTGCTCTGGGAACAAAGCTTTCAAAAATAACTGCTCTTGAAAGGGATTTGGCTCTTGCCCTTGCCGCCCCAACCGGAACCATAAGAATTGAGGCGCCAATTCCGGGAAGGAGCCTTGTTGGAATTGAACTTCCCAATAGGTCTCCTGAATTTGTGCCACTAAGAAAGATGATGGAGTCCGATGTAATGAAAAACAGTAATTCAAAATTAGCAGTTGCTTTGGGACTTGATGTTTCGGGTAAGGCGATTGTTACGGAAATCGGAAGAATGCCGCATGTTTTGATTGCAGGACAGACCGGTTCTGGAAAAAGCGTTTGTGTAAATGCGTTTTTATCGTCAATACTATTTAGGGCAAGTCCTTCCGAAGTTAAGTTTATTTTGGTGGACCCTAAAAGGGTTGAATTAACCAGCTATAATGGAATTCCTCATCTTTTGACTCCAGTTATTGTCGAACCGGAGAAAGTTATTTTTGCACTAAGATGGATTTTGAGTGAAATGGATAGGCGGTATAAACTTTTTGCTCAAGCAGGGGCAAGAAATATTGATGGATATAATGAAATGTCAGGATTTCAGGCTCTTCCGTATATAGTTTTAGTTGTTGATGAACTTTCGGATATTATGCTTTTTTCTCCGGTTGAGGTTGAAGATTCAATTACAAGAATTGCCCAAATGAGCCGTGCTACGGGAATTCATATGGTTCTTGCTACCCAAAGGCCGTCCGTTGATGTTATAACGGGACTTATTAAAGCAAATATTCCCTGTAGAATTGCCTTTGCGGTTTCTTCCCAAGTTGACTCTCGAGTCATATTGGATACCCAAGGGGCTGAAAAATTGTTAGGAAGGGGAGACATGCTTTATCTTCCCCCTGAGCAGGCAAAACCCATGAGAATTCAGGGGGCTTTTATTTCGGATAAGGAAACTACCGCCCTAACATCTTTTATTAAAAATCAAGGTCTTGGTCCTCAATATACGGAGGAAGTAACTTCTATGAGTAAATCCGGGATGCCGCAAGTTTCCGGAGTTGATGGGGAAATAGACGATCTTTTTAGAAAAGCAATTGAGGTTGTTTGTCAGTATGATAGGGCTTCAGCATCTCTTCTTCAGAGACGTTTATCAATCGGCTACGCCAGAGCAGCAAGAATAATTGATCAATTGGAGGCAGCTGGAGTTGTTGGAGGAGCAGAAGGATCTAAACCTCGTGAAGTATTGGTTCAAAATGCGGAGCAATTTTTGGCAAAAACTGCCTCAGGTCAAACTTCTGCAAATTAGTATTTAAATGAGAACGATTGGGGATATTTTAAAAACCGCACGCACAACAAAAAGGTATTCGTTAAAAAAGGTTGAGAGAGAAACAAAAATTAAAAAAGAATTTGTTGATGCAATTGAGAGGGGAGATTGGATAGCACTTCCGGATTTTCCTGTTGTTTCAGGTTTTGTAAAAAACTTAGCCTCATTTCTTGAGGTTGATGTAAAGACCGCCTATGCAACCCTTAAGAGAGATTATCTACCACGGGGGTTATCAATCAACCCAAAGCCCGATGTCGGAGGCAAATTTAACTGGACTCCCAAATATACGTTTTTTTTGGGAATTGTAATGGTTGTTGTGGCGCTTCTTGGTTATTTAGGCTTTCAATTTATTAAGTTTAATTCTCCACCGGCTCTGGAAGTAGCTAAACCTCCAGATAGCTTTATTGCAATTTCAAATAAAATTGACGTTTCGGGTAAAACCGATTCCGATGCGACTATTAGGATAAATAATCAGCTCGTTTTGGTTGGCGATGATGGAGTATTTAACGGACAGATTGAAATATTTGAAGGCACAAAAGAAATTACAATAATTGCAACTTCCAGATCGGGAAAGCAAACAAAAATAGTTAGAGGTATAATTGTAAAATGGACGGAGTTCAAAGATTATTAATTATTGTTGTTATTTCACTTACCACCCTTCTTGTTATTGTGGGAGTGCAGGTGGTAATGATTATTTTGGATTTAAGAAAAGCCATAAAAAGACTGAATTCAATTCTTGAAGATGCAATCTTGGGAGGAGGACTTATCAGGCCGGATAAACTAACGGGAGTATTAGAGATATTGCGGCGCGGTAAAAAACTTGAAACCCACGGACAAGGTTAAGATAATATCACTTAGGATCTGAACTCCAAATTTCGACGATGTCAACCTCCCCTTTTGGGTCAAATCTTCTTGTGACAAATGCACCGAATCTACCCCTTTTTGCTTCTTTTTCCACCTCTTCACTTGCTGTTCGGGAAACACCTTCTTGATCAGAGAGATCATCCTCAATTTTCAAAATTCTTATGTACGGTAGAGTATCAAGAGGTACTCCATACTCAACCCACATATCTGTTTGATGCTTTATTTTATCTTGTATTCTTTCTTCCATGGCCGGTGTTTTAGCATAATTAGATATTAATTTTCCAATAAAGATAAAATATTATTGCCTATAAGGTTATAATGAAGAATGTTTAAGAAACATAAGTCGGGATCGAGAAAAAGCTGGCTTTTCGGTAGAGACCGGCCCAGTGGTACGTGGAGGAGGCACGTTGGCAGAAACAAAAAGATCTCTATTTTGGAAAGTAAAAAGAAAACTTCAGTCATATCTTACTGAAATCCTGCTATACTTTAGGCATGACTTCCAGAGACCTGATAAATAAGTATTTGAAGTTTTTTGAAAATAAGGGACATAAAGTCATTTCATCTGCTCCACTTGTTCCGGAAAATGACCCTTCTGTGTTATTTACCACGGCTGGTATGCACCCCTTAGTACCTTTTCTTTTAGGAGAATCTCACCCAAGCGGTAAAAGATTGGTAAACAATCAACTTTGTTTGCGTACTGATGATATAGACAATGTTGGAGATCCCGTACATCACACCTTTTTTGAAATGTTAGGCAATTGGAGTTTGGGAAATTATTGGAAAGAAGAATCAATTTCTTGGTCACTTGAGTTTTTAACAAAGGAATTAAATTTAGACATTAAAAAGATTTGGGTCACTTGTTTTGAGGGAGATAACGACGCTTCCAAGGATGAAGAATCGTTTCTAATTTGGAAAAAGAATGGGATTCCAGAAGAAAGAATTAGATTTCTTCCGAAAAAAGATAATTGGTGGGGGCCTGCTGGTTTAACCGGACCTTGTGGCCCAGACACAGAAATTTTTATTGATACAGGAAAAAAGCCTTGCAGCAATGATTGCGGGCCTGGGGATGAGTGCGGACGCTTTGTTGAAATTTGGAATAACGTTTTTATGCAATACAACAAAGCCGAAAGTGGAAAGTTTGAAACATTGAAACAAAAAAATGTTGACACAGGTATGGGGGTCGATCGTACAACTGCGATTGTAAATGGATTTGACGATGATTATCTGGTTAAAGATCTTTGGGGAGAAATAATTCTTGCAATTGAAGAAGTTACGGGTAAGAAATATTTAAGAAACGAAAAGGAGTTTAGAATAATTGCGGATCATGTAAGAGCATCTGTATTTGTTGCCTCGGAGGAAATTTACCCTTCAAATAAAGAGAGGGGTTATATTTTAAGACGCTTAATAAGAAGAACTGTCCGCTATGGCAAAATTTTGGGTGTGGAAAAAGAATTTTTGGTGAATATTTCAAATGCAATTATAAATACATATTCCAAATGGTATCCAAAACTATCTTCTCGAAAAATAGAGATAGAAAAAATTATTAGTGAAGAGGAAAGCAAATTTAAAAACTCACTTTTAAGAGGAGAAAAAGAAATAGAAAAAATTGACAAACTGGATGGAAAAACAGCCTTTTTCCTATATGAATCTTATGGTTTTCCATTAGAACTTACTGAGGAAATTGCTAAAGATCGGGGGCAGAAAATAAATAAAGACGAATTTGAAAAAGAATTTGAAAAACATAAAGAACTTTCAAGAACCGCATCGGCAGGAATGTTTAAGGGAGGCCTTGTAGATAGTTCTCAAGAAGCAACTAAACTGCATACCGCAACCCACCTTTTACATGCTTCTCTAAGAAAGATTTTGGGAGAAAGTGTTTCCCAAAAAGGCTCGAATATAACAAGCGAAAGACTGAGATTTGATTTTTCCCACCCCCAGAAATTAACGGGCGAAGAGATGACTCAAGTTGAAGATTTGATTAATTTACAAATTGAGAAAAACCTTCCTGTTAAGTATGGAGTTATGAGTTTGGATGAAGCAGTCAAATCCGGTGTTTTACATTTCTTTGCTGAAAAATACGGTAAGGAAGTTAAGGTATATAAAATTGGGGACTTCAGCATGGAGATTTGTGGGGGGCCTCATGTAACCCATACCGGCGAAATAGGACATGTTAAGATTAATAGGGAGGAGAAGGTGGGAGCGGGGATTTTAAGAATTTATGCTAAATTGGGGTGAAAAAAAACAAAGAGATTTGTACTGGGCAATTGTTTTAGAGCCGTGTTGGATTCAGGCTGGGGTTTGGGAAATAGTTGAAAATAAGGCAGAAGTAATTTCCGTAAGTCCTGTCACACCTTGGGAAATTGAATCTGAAATTGTTGGCGCTTCAGATGCGGCTCTTTCTTCGGCTATTCAACTTCTTCCGGAAGGATTCAAAGAACCATCTAAAACGGTTTTTGGCGTTCCGCCTTCATGGGTTGATAAAGGACAGATTAAAGAGGAGTACCTATCTAAGATAAAAAATATATGTACCGAATTATCACTTGAGCCTTCCGGTTTTGTTGTTTTATCAGAAGCAATTACTCACCTCCTTAAAGTTGAGGAAGGTTCTCCGGTAAATGCAATTGTTGCCGGTTTTGGTAAAGATTATTTGGAACTGTCTGTTTTTAAATTAGGAAATTTGGTTGGAACAACTCAAGTTGCCAGAAGTGTTTCCTTTTTTGATGATGTTGCAGAAGGTCTTTCAAGGTTTTCTTTAGCAGAGGGCCTTCCTTCAAGAATTGTTATATATGACGGTAAAGAAGGAGAACTGGAAGAGGTAAAGGATATTTTGATCGCTTCCAACTGGGAAAATATAGATAAAGTAAAGTTTCTCCACACACCAAAGATTGAAATACTCTCTCCCGAGAGGAAAGTTACGGCTGTCGCTTTAGCCGGAGCGGCTGAAATTGCTGGTGTTGCGGAATTATCAAAAGACAACCAAAATATAGTTACCCCCGAAAAATCTCTTTCTCCGGAGGAATTAGGATTTGTAGTTGGGGAAGATATTGTATCAAAGCATCCTACAGAAGTTGAGAGGAGGCCGGAAGTTGTGCCAAAACCTGTTTATAAAACCAAAACACTTGATTTGTTAAAGAAAAAAGTTAGTACTCTTTTTTCTATTAGTGGAAAGAAAAACCTCGTTTTTGTAGAATCTTTGGCTGGAGCTTTTGTGATTTTATTTTTACTTTTTTGGATACTTTACCCAAAAGCGCATGTTAAGGTTTATGTTTCCCCCAAAAGATTTGAAGAAAAAGTTGAGGTAACGGTCCTAAAGGATTCCGGATCCACCGATATTGCCAATAAGATTGTTGCAGGACAAATTGCGTCAGTTGATGTTTCAGGGGAAAAAACAAAATCAACAACGGGGACGAAAAAAGTTGGGGATAAAGCAAGGGGAAGTGTAAATATCCAAAACGGAACAGACTCTATTCTTAAACTTTCTGGGGGAGCTTTAATTTCCGCGGCAAACAATTTAAAATTTAGTTTGCTGAATTCAGCTTCTATTTCTGCGGCCCTTTCTCCATCAACCCCGGGTACTTACATTGTTGAGGTTGTCGCATCCGACATAGGTGCAGAATACAACCTTGCCAAAAATGAAGTATTTTTGGTAGGGAGCTATTCCAAATCAGAAGTGGATGCAATTGCAACCACCGATTTTACCGGCGGATCAAGCAGGGATATTTCAGCAGTTTCTTCGGAGGACGCGAATAGTCTTCTTGATAGTTTAACTGCTGAACTTTCGGGAAATGCAAAAAAGGGTTTGTTGGGTTCAATTTCTCCCGATCAGTTTTTAATTGAGGGTTCGTTTATTGCAACTGCCTCATCTAAGATATTTAGTAATAAAGTTGGAGATGAAGCTTCAAATCTCAAGCTTTCTTTGGGTCTTAAATCAAGCGCTATTTATGTTTCTAAAAAAGATCTGATTAATTTATCCCAAAAGGTTTTGGATAAGGAAGTTCCCTCTGGTTTTTATCTTGACCCGGGTAATCTTGGTTTCAGTTTTGACCGCGCAGAAGATTTATCAAGTGCAGCTTTATTTAACTTAACAATTAAAACTGATTTTTTGCCCAAAGAAGATTTAGTATCCCTAACTAAAATAATTTCCGGTAAGAGTACTTCGAAAGTGGAGGAAAAGTTTTCCAAAATTCCGGGTTTTGTAAGAGCGGAGATTAATATTAAACCCAAACTTCCCTGGATTTTTGGATACCTCCCCAGACTTTCGAAAAATATCTCGATTGAAATATTGGGAGAAAGGTAACCACACTAACATGGAAAAGAATATTTTTTTAAAAGTTGTTGCAATAATTTGGGCAATTTCAGGAATTGTAATTTTAGCTGGGGTTATTTGGCCGATTATTTCCTACCAAACTTTTTCAAGAGAAAGTGATCAAGATTTATTAAATCCGGTCGTGGACCTGACTAAGGCTAGTAATTGGTTTGTCGGAGGGGAGGAAAGTAGCGCCTTTAGCCAGTCTAAGGTAAGTTATTATAATCTTTCTATATCAAAGCTTAAGATTAAAGATGCGGTTGTTGCAATTGGGGGAGAAGATTTATCTAAAAGCCTTATTCAGTATCCCGGAACTGCACTTCCCGGCAAAAGAGGAAACTCTGTTATTTTTGGACATTCGGTTCTTCCCATTTTCTATAATCCCAAGAACTACATTTCAATTTTCTCAACTCTTCCAACCTTGAAAATCGGAGACGATATTTTAGTTAATTATGACAATATTTCTTTTAAGTATCGAGTTGAAAGTATATTTGAGGTTTACCCAACTGACATACAAGTTTTGCAACAGGACAGTTCCGATTCGTTTTTAACACTTGTAACTTGTGTTCCGCCCGGGGATCCAAGAAAACCAAAAAGGTTAATTGTCAGAGCCAGAATTGTCCCTCTTTAATAAAAAATGAAAACACTTGGTATTGATTACGGAAGAAAAAAAATTGGCCTGGCTATCGCAGATGGTTCACT
>ERZ1292625.2514-Hain-H41-01um-R1-2514-length-16786-cov-4_pt2 | contig 11088 bp, 8 predicted proteins | sample MGYA00564400_ERZ1292625 | MGnify/ENA primary metagenome ERZ1292625 (study PRJEB36523, sample SAMEA6512639) | groundwater metagenome | collected 2019-01-08 | study: AquaDiva: Metagenomics assemblies of 32 groundwater samples
CATTGGCGAGCGCGTCGGCGAATGCCGCATCGTCCATGTAGAGCGAAGTGGTGGCACGCAGTAGCAGCACATAGGTGCGCCAAAGCGCCGCCGCATCGAAGTCCGGACGCACGTTCCAGTCCACGCGCGCGCCCTGCCCGGTCAGCCAGTGACCAAGGCCCTCGATCGCGCCGCTCACCGTGGCATCGACCTCCGCCAACGGATGCGTGGGCAGCACGGCCACGCGAAAATCGGCCAGCCGGGCGTGATCGCACGCCGGCAGATCGAGTTTCCAGGCGGGAAATTCGGCCGCGTCGGGGCCGGCGATGGCACGCAGGATCAGTTCGAGGGCATACGCGCTCCGGGCAACGGGGCCGGCCACGTTGATGTCCTGCCCGGCAAACCCTGCCGCTGCGTTGCCGTGGCCGCGCAGTGGCACGATGCCGTGGCTGCTCTTGTGCGAGAACACCCCGCAGTAGTGCGCCGGGTTGCGCAGCGACGAACCGATATCCGAGCCAATGTCGAAGTAGCTCATGCCGGCGCAGACCGCCGCCGCGCTGCCGCCGGAAGACCCGCCCGGCGTGCGCGACAGGTCGTGCGGATTGCGCGTGGTGCCATAGATCGCGTTGTAGCTCTGCCAGTCGCGCAGCCCGAGCGGCACATTGGTCTTGCCGAGCAACACGGCGCCCTGGGCACGCAGCCGCTCGACCACCACCGCATCGCTGCCGGCCTGATGCGCGCGCCGCGCGGGGCTGCCGCAGGTAGTCGGCCAGCCAGCCACGTCAAAGGACTCCTTGATCGAGAACGGAATGCCGTCGAGCGGTCCAAGCGCCTGCCCGGCCCGTCGGCGCGCATCGCTCTGCCTGGCGGCGTGACGGGCTGCCTCGAAATCCGCCAGCACCATTGCATTGATTTCGCCATTGCGGGCGGCCCAGGCCGCGTGACAGGCATCGACCAGCGCCTGCGCGGTGGTCTCGCCGCGCGCGAGTTGCGCGGCCGCCTGGTGAACCGGATGAAAGCTCGCCTCGGGCTGAACGGCGTCAGCCGGAGACAGGTCTGGCAGGGTCACGGTAGCTCCGTTGTCATCTTGGACCGAGCCCATCAGGCTTGGGGCGGTGGGTCGGTCTGTGGGGGCGATTGGAGAAGCAATCGGTATACTATATTCACAACACCACAGACCACAAGGCAGTATTTGTGCCAGGGTGGATGCACCGCAACAAGGCAGGAAAAGGGAAATGAGTGGAAATCAGGTGGCGGATTGATGGTGCGATGCACCATGCATGGTAGCCGTTTTGTATACCGTTTGGTGCCTGAGCGGCGTATCGCTCATCGCCGCAGCAGCCCTACCAGTTCATCGACATCGGGCAACGGCACATCGCGGCCGATCGCCTCGCCATCCATCGCGTCGAGCACGCCGTCCGCCAGCGCCCGCTTGCCCTGGTGCAGATCGACGATGCGCTCCTCGATCGTGCCGGCCGCGATCAGCCGGTAGACCGTGACCGGCCGCTGCTGGCCGATGCGGTGCGCGCGGCCCATCGCCTGATCCTCGGCAGCCGGGTTCCACCAGGGATCGGCAATCACGATGTAGTCGGCGGCGGTCAGGTTCAGGCCGAACCCGCCTGCCTTCAGGCTGATCAGGAACACATCGCCCTCGCCCGCCTGGAATGCCGCCACGCGTCGCGTGCGCTCGCCGGCCGGTGTCGCGCCGTCGAGGTACTGCCACGCCAGACCCGCGTCAACGAGCGCCTGCCGCAGCATCTGCAGGAAATCGACGAACTGGCTGAAGACCAGCGTCTTATGCCCGTTGGCGGCCAGCGTGGCCGCCAGTTCGGCGAATGCCCGCACCTTGGCGCCGGGCTGCCCTACATCGGGCGTGACCAGTCGTGGATCGCACGCTGCACGGCGCATCCGCATCAACTGGGCAAGCACATGGATGCGCGCCTCGGGCTCGGTCATGGCCGCAGGCGCCTTCTTGTCCTTGCGCGGACGCAGCAGCGCCCGTTCCGCCTCGGAAAGCGCCTGCCGGCGCAGCGCCTCGTAGTGGGCGGCTTCCGTGGGCTCGGGCGTGACGCGAATCACCAGTTCCGTGCGCGGCGGCAATTCGTCGAGGACCTGCGCCTTGGTCCGGCGCAACACGAACGGGGCAATCATGCGCCGGAGCCGCTGACGCGGATCGCGTGCGCCGCTGTGTTCGATCGGATTCGCGAAATGCTCGTTGAAGCGTGCCAGCGAGCCAAGCAACCCCGGCACGCAGAAGCGCATCACGGCCCAGAGTTCGGCAAGACGGTTTTCCACCGGTGTACCGGAAAGCGCGATGCGACATTGGGCCGGCAGCGCGAACATCGCCTGTGCGCGGCGCGAGGACGGATTCTTGAACGACTGCGCCTCGTCAGCCACGACCGTATGCCAGTGACGGTCGCAGAAAGCCTTGCGGGCCTGTTGCAGCAGGTTGTACGAGACGATCACCAGATCGTGCGCGGCGGCCTGCCCGACGATCGCCTCGCGGTCGCCCTCGGCATAGACGTGAACCCGCAACGCCGGGGCGAAGCGACGCGCCTCTGCGGCCCAGTTGCCGCAGACCGAGGTTGGCGCGACAACCAGGGCCGGGCCACCCGCCGCCCGCGCCAGCAGCACGGCCAGCGACTGCAGCGTCTTGCCCAGGCCCATGTCATCGGCCAGGCATGCGCCAAAGCCGGCTTCTGCCAGCGACATCATCCAGCGGAAGCCTTCGAGCTGATACGGCCGCAACTCCGCCACCAGCGTCGGCGGCAGCGGCGCATCGCGACCGCGCGCGGCACGCAGTTGCTTCACGCGGGTGCGGAAGTGCGCGTCGGGGTCGATACCGGCGCCAGCCAGCACGTCGTCGAGCCAGGGCGCGGCCACCAGCGGCACACGGATGCCGTCGCGGACACCATCGCCCACGCCGGCCAGATCGCGCAGCCGGTCGCGCAACTGGCGGGTCAGCGCCACGTAGACGCCGTGCGCCATCGGCATGAAGCGGCCCGCATGGCCGTGCGCCCACGCGACCAGCTTTTCGAGCGAGATCACCAGCCCCTCGGCCACGCGCAGTTCGCCCACGAGCTTGAACCATTCGCTGCCGGTCTCCACGCTGACGGCAAGCTGCGCGATATCAGCCGGCAAGACGCGCAACTCACGGCCACGCGGCCATTCGAGATCGATCACGCCGGTCAGCCCTGGCAACACCTCGATGGCGGTCAGCGCGTCCTCGGGATCGTCCAGCGTCCAGGTGTGCTCGCCGCCTGCGGGGGCCTGCTGCACGAGGAACGGCAACGCCTCGAATACCTCGGCCACGTGCGCGTGCTCGGCATCGAGATCGCGGTACGTCACGTGCGTCTCGCCGCCAATCGTCGCCATCAGTTGCGCGCGGCCGTGGCCCGGCGCGAGCCTGGGCCCGAGCACGCCAAGCGGCGTCACCACCAGCCGCAGGCTGATGCCGCGCCCAACCGGCGCCACCTCGGCACGCAGCCGCGACTCCGGGTCGCGCTCGCGTGCCTCGCCCGAGCTGTCGGCGTGAATCTGGAAGTGGCCCGCCAGCGCGCGCAACGTGCTGTCGAGCCGCGCCTGGGCATCGGCCGGCACGGAGAGCCCGCCTGCGATGAGCTTGGCCGCGCCCTGCTGCGCCGGCGTGAAGCGGACCACGCGCAGCCGGCGCGGACCATCCTGCAGCACGGTGATCTGGCGTAGCGACTCGGCTTCCTGACGCGCGGCGGCGGGCAGGAAGTCCTCCATGGCCAGCGCCTCGCGCAGCGGCGGCACGATCCGCAGCACGTAGCGGTCGCCCTCGCGCACCGCCTCGAGCGAAGGCGCGGACTCGACCACTTCCATCGGCACCGTCGGCGCATGGGACAGCACCACGGCCGGATGCCCCACCAGCGCCACCACGGCGGCGGCGCGGTCCAGCACGTGACGCCGGTTGCGCGATGCGTCCCGTCGAATGGCACGGGCGACGCGGACATCCCACTGTGGCAGGGTGTCGTCCTCGGCCACACGGGCCAGCGGCACCGGCCTGGGCTTGCTCCAGCCACGCGCCCCGTGAGTCTGCTCCAGCGGCTCGATCGTCCCGACCACACCGTCGGCATCGAGGGTCAGCGCCCAGAGCAGGCGGCGTCCGTCACGGGGGCCGGCGGCTTCATCCACGCCCCCCGCCAACGCTTCAAGTGCGCCAAGCGTGGCCTGCCAGCCGCCATCCGCGACGGAATCGGCATCATGATCGGCACGCTCGACGGGGAGTTCGGGTTGGGACACGCGGCTGCGGAACGGTGGAATGTCGGAAGGTGCGATTGTAGAACGCTCTATCCGCCGCCCTTCGTTGGCACGCAAGGACGCGCGGCTTACAATGGTGCCTTTGCGACATTTACCTGGGCTGCAGAGGGAGACGACCATGTCGATGGCAGATCGCGACGGCAAGATCTGGATGGATGGCAAGCTGATTGAGTGGCGTGACGCAAAGATTCACGTACTCACGCACACGCTGCATTACGGCATGGGCGTATTTGAAGGCGTACGCGCCTACAAAACGCCGGAAGGCACCGCGATTTTCCGCCTCAAGGAGCACACGCGCCGCCTGTTCAACTCTGCCAAGATCTTCCAGATGGCCATGCCGTTCGACGAGGCCACGCTCGAAGCCGCCCAGCGCGAAGTTGTGCGCGCCAACAACCTTGAGTCGTGCTATATCCGTCCGCTGGTGTGGATCGGCTCCGAAAAGCTCGGCGTGTCGGCCAAGGGCAACACGATCCACGTAGCCATCGCCGCCTGGCCCTGGGGCGCGTATCTGGGCGAGGAAGGCATGGAGCGCGGCATCCGCGTGAAGACCTCGTCGTTCACGCGCCATCACGTGAATGTGTCGCTGGTGCGCGCCAAGGCATCGGGCTACTACATCAACTCGATCCTGGCCAACCAGGAAGCCACCGGCCTGGGCTACGACGAAGCCCTGCTGCTGGATACCGAAGGCTACGTGAGCGAAGGCTCTGGCGAGAATGTGTTCATCGTGCGCAACGGCGTGATCTACACGCCGGACCTGGCCTCGTGCCTGGACGGCATCACGCGCGACGCCACGCTGACAATCGCCCGTGACCTCGGCATCGAGGTGCGCGAGAAGCGCATCACGCGTGACGAGATGTACTGCGCTGACGAAGCGTTCTTCACCGGCACCGCCGCCGAAGTGACGCCGATCCGCGAGCTGGACGACCGTGTCATCGGCGAAGGCCGCCGCGGCCCCGTTACCAAGCGCATCCAGGACGCGTTCTTCGCGGCCGTGGGTGGCACCGACGAAAAGTACAAGAAGTGGCTGACGCTGGTCTGATCGACCGCGCCAACCCTGCATTTCCAATTGACATCCCTGCAAGACAGATAAGCAACACTTTTACTCATACCGCATCCGTCGTAGAAATCGGCGCAGAAGACATGCCGCTGCATTGCCCCACGGCCAACACCCCGGCATGGAACTACCATCCCCGCGTCTTCCTGGACGTGGCAGACACTGGCGAGGTCAGGTGCCCGTACTGCGGCACCGTGTACAAGCTCAAGCCGGGCACCGTGCTGAAGGGTCATCACTGACCCGCCCGGCCCTCGCCAATTCCTGTCGTTTCGAACTGACGCCCCGGGCCGCCCAGCGCCCCGGGGCGTTGACATGCCCGGGCACCGCATCACAGGGCCACGCAATACCCACAATATGAGAAAAGCCCTCGTCATTGCCCCGAACTGGATCGGCGACGCGCTGATGGCGCAGCCGCTGTTCGCGTTGCTCAAGGCCCGTCACCCGCAACTGGTGATCGACGCGCTCGCCCCCAAATGGGTGGCGCCCGTGCTGGCGCGCATGCCGGAGATCGGCAAGGTCTTCCCGACCGATCTGGCACACGGCAAGCTGCAATTGAGCGCGCGCCTGCTGTTCGCGCAACAGCTCAAGCACGAAGGCTACGACATGGCCTACGTGCTGCCGAATTCGCTGAAATCCGCGCTGATTCCGTTTCTGGCCGGCATTCCACTGCGCATCGGCTATCGTGGCGAAGCACGCTTCGGCATGCTCAACGTGCGCCACGCCAATCCGCCGCGTGACAAGCGGCCGCCGATGGTGGAGCACTACGCGCGTCTGGCGCTCAAGCCCGGCGCCCGCCTGCCCGAGTCGATTCCCGACCCGAAGCTCAAGAGCGATCCCAGGCGCATGACCGCCACGGCCGAGCGCTTCGGCATCGCGCCGGGCACGCGTCTGATCTCGTTCTGCCCGGGCGCGGAGTTCGGCCCGGCCAAGCGCTGGCCGGCCGCGCACTTCGCCGCGCTGGCGCAGATGCTGCGCCGCTCGTTCCCTTACGCGCAGATCATCGCGCTCGGCTCGGCCAAGGATGCCGAGATCGCCGACGAGATCGTCAAAGGCGCGCCGTTCGTCAGGAATCTGTGCGGTCAGACATCGCTCGACGATGCCGTGGACCTGCTGGCGCTCTCAGAGGCCGCGGTCTGCAACGACTCGGGCCTGATGCACGTCACCGCCGCCCTGAACCGGCCGCAGGTAGCCGTTTTCGGCTCCAGCGATCCGCGCCACACGCCCCCGCTGTCACAGGCAGCGAGTATCATGTGGCTTCAACTCGAGTGCAGTCCCTGCTTCAAGCGCGAGTGCCCGCTCGGCCACCTGCGCTGCCTGAAGGAGATCGAGCCCGAAATGGTATTCGTCGAGCTGCGCAAGCTCCTGCACCGCCCCTGACTCATCCAACATGCCTCGTTTCGCCCGCCTGTTCGATTCCGCCGAAGACATCGTCGATGCCTTCCGTGAAGCCATGAAGTTGCGCGACGCCGATGGTGCGTTGCGGCTGTGGCTGGATGAAGACTCTGTCACGTGCGTGATGCCCGATGGCCAGCGCCTGATCGGCCACGACCAACTGCGCCAGGCATTCGCGCTGTTGCTCGAGGAGCAGCCCGTGCTGATCGATGCGATCGAGACCAGCAGCCATGCGTCGCTGGCCGTGTCGATCTTCGACGTGACGGAAGCGCTGCGATTCGGCACTGACCGCGTGGAGGCCGACCTCTACGTGCACACCACCTACGTGCTGATGCAGAACCACGAGGGCTGGCGCCTTGCCCACATCCACTGCAGCCCGGCGAATGCCGTGCAGGTAGCGGCCGTGGCGGCGGCTCCGGGGCAGGCACTGCACTGATCCCCGCGCAAGACGCCATGCTGTTCGGCGAAGCCTTTCAAACGCCATGGTGGCTGCGCGGTGGCCACGCGCAGACGATCCTGCCGGCACGCTTCACGCGCCACCGGCGCATCGTGTTCCGGCGCGAACGCTGGGACACCCCCGACGGCGACTTCATCGACCTGGACTGGACCACCCACCCGACCACCCCGGGCGCGCCGCTGGTGGTGATGTTCCACGGTCTCGAAGGCGATTCGCGCAGCCACTACGCGCAAACGCTGATGGCCGCGCTGCGCGAGCGCGGCTGGCAAGGCGTGATCCCGCACTTCCGGGGCTGCTCGGGTGAACTGAACATCGCGCCGCGCTTCTACCATTCGGGCGACTCGGCCGAGATCCGCTGGGTGCTGGAACGCGTGCGGAATCAGGTCCACACGGTGCAACCGGGACGACAGATGCTCGCCGTGGGCATCTCGCTGGGCGGCAATGCGCTGCTGCGCTATCTGGGCGAGGAAGGCCGCGGAGCGAACTTCCTTTCCGCCGCCGCGTCCGTCTCGGCGCCGCTGGATCTGGCCGCCGGCGGCGCGGCGCTGTCCAGTGGCTTCAACATGATCTACACGCGCATGTTCCTGCAAACGCTCAAGCGCAAGTCGCTGGCGAAGCTGGAACAGTTTCCAGGTCTGTACGATCGGGAAACGATGCTCGGCAGCCGCGATCTCTATGCGTTCGACAACGTCGTGACCGCGCCTCTGCACGGCTTTCGCGACACGGACGATTACTGGGCGCGCGCATCGAGCAAACCGATCCTCGGCGAGATCCGCGTCCCGACGCTAGTCCTCAACGCCCGCAACGATCCGTTCCTGCCCGCCCGGCATCTGCCGGGCCCACGCGAGGTCAGCGCCGACGTGCTGCTGGAACAGCCCGAGCACGGCGGCCACGTCGGCTTCATGACGCCACGCGAGGGCCTGCTGGGCCAGTTGCCGCTGCTACCCTTCGCGGGCCATATCGAATGGCTGCCCACACGCATCCTTGATTATTTCGACAGCGTGCGCGCGACCCAAGCAACACCAGCCACCTGAGGCGGCGCATCTCCGGCCCAACGCCGGAACCGCCACACTGGCAGAGACAAGAAGGAGACAAACATGGATGAGGTGGTCAAGCAGGCCATGGCGCGCTGGCCCAATGTGCCGTACTGCTACGGCTGGCTGGCACTGGACCGGCGCGGACAATGGCGGATGCGCAACGAGTTCGCGCAGCAGCATGGACTCTCGGGCGATCCGATCCGGCACGAGGCGTTGATCGGTTTCATCGAGCGCAACTACACGCACGACGAACGCGGCGCGTGGTACTTCCAGAATGGTCCGCAGCGCGTGTTCGTATCACTGATGTACACGCCGTGGGTGGCGAGGCTGCACAACGGCCGGCTGACCACGACGTCGGACCGTCCGTTCACGCCGACCGCCTGCTATACGGATGAGCAAGGCAACGTGGTCTTCGCCGGCACGGTGCAGGGTGTCGACAATGCCGTGCAAGTCGCGCTGCTGCACGACCATGATCTCGAAGCATTCAGCGAGGCGTGCGACTGGCATGGTGAAGCGTGCGGCGCCACGTTGGGGGTGTTCCATCACGACGGCGTCGACATCGACATCGAACCGGTGACGGAAGCGGAGTTACCCAAGCGCTATGGCTTTGTGCGAACGCCGGTAGCCGAGTAAGGCTTTTCTCCTCTCCCCACGCCTGGGCCGGCCTGTGGCAATCACTCAAGCCGATCAGTTCGGCATCCCCTTGTTGTCCTGCTTCTCTTCCTTGAACTGAAGCTGTAGCTGATGCAGACGCGCATCGACTTCGGACAACGTGTAGAAGTCGCCATCACCGGCCTTGCGCGCGATCTGGAGTTGTTCGATAGCTGCCTGGTACGAGCCATCCATCGCATACTTCTCGGCCATCGCCTGATGCTGCTGCAGGCGCTTGCCTTGCGCCGCGTAGGCGCGCGCGAGCAGTTCCCACCATTCGGATCGGCTGGTTTCCTCGCGCGTGCGGGACCGCAGGAACGCTACGGCGTCGTCTAGCTTGTTCGCTGCGACAAGCGTGTCGGCATAGGCCAGCGCCGCCGCGTGAGACAGCGGAAACGCGCGCATCGTGGCCATCGCCTGCGTCAGCGCATCCTGCGTCCTCCCCTCGGCACGCGCTAGTTCCACCGCCATCACATCCAGCATCGGACTGCCCGACGTCGCACCCGGGATATTTCCGTAGAGGCGACGCGCCTCCGCAAGCGCCTTCTCGGCATCGGCAAAACGGCCCAGCCGCTGATTGGCGAAGGCGATGCCGTAGTAGACCGCCGGCAGTCGCACCGCGGACGTGTTGCTGTTCACCTGGGCCTGGAAGACGGCCAGCACGTTGCGCACATCGTTCGGTGTGGGCTCCTGAATCACGCGTGCCCGCGCGCGCGCGAACTCGTACTCGGGCGTGTTCGGTACCTTGTGTGGTGGCACGTGACTCACGCGGTCCTGCATGTCGGCGATACGCTCGGACGTCAGCGGGTGGGTACGCACATAGGCCGGCACGGAATTGTCCGAGATGCCCATCACGCGTTGCAGACGCTGGAAGAAGTCGGGCATCCCCTGGGGATCGAATCCCGCCGCCGTCATGATCTGGAAGCCAACGCGGTCAGCCTCGCGCTCGGCGCCGCGCGAAAACGAAAGCTGGTTCGCGACGGCCGCGCCCTGACCGCCCATCGCCAGCGCCGCCGCGGCATCGCCGCTCTTGGTGGCGGCCAGGCCGGCCAGCACCATCGAGGCCAGCGCGATCCACATCGACTGGTTCTGATTGGTGATGCCGCGCGCAATGTGCCGCTGCATCACGTGGCCGATTTCGTGCCCCAGCACCGACGCCAGTTCGGATTCGGTCTCCGACTGCACCAGCAGCCCGGTATGCACGCCGATGTAGCCGCCCGGCATGGCAAAGGCGTTGATCGAGCGATCCCGCACACCAAACAGCTCGAAACCGGTGGCAAAGGTGCCCGAACCGTTAGAGCCCGAGATGTTCTGCCGGCGGGCCGCCTGGACGAGCCTGTAACCAAGCGCATTCAGGTAGTCGTTCATAAGCGGGTCGGAGACATAGTCGGGATCCCGGCGGATGTCGCGCATGATCCGGTCGCCGAGGCGCTTCTCCATGTCCGGCGACAGCGAGGCCGTCGACGGATCACCAAGATCGGGCAACTGATTGCCTGAACTCTCCACCACCGTGTTGGCGCTGCGCAGCCCGAATTCGGACTTCTGGCCGGCCCGCACGCTCCGGTTGAGGTTGTCGTAGACCTGATCGCTGGCGTCGCTTGGAGGGGGTGGCGCGGCTGGGGCAATACTCGTCGTGCCTGCCGGCTTTGCGCCCGTTCCCTGCACGCCCTGAGGCCACGCCGGAGCAGCCATTGTCAGCACCAGCACGGCGGCCAGCGCACGCGTCATATGTGATGCGCGCGAGGCTGGCGCGGCGGCTGCGAGTGGGCGAGCACTCGGCCGGGCTGACAGGCGGAAAGGCCGGAGGGTCTTGGGCATGTTGCTATGATAGCGGCCTGCGGATGACGTTCCCATCGGGCAAGCCCAAGCACACATTTCCTCCTGTTTCGCCATGAGCCAGCTCACACATTTCGACAACGCCGGACAAGCCCATATGGTCGACGTCGGCAACAAGGCCAACACCCATCGCGTTGCCGTGGCAACCGGCACGATCACGATGCTGCCCGCGACCTTCGCGCTGGTGCGCGACGGCAACGCCAAAAAAGGCGACGTGCTCGGCATCGCCCGCGTGGCGGCGATCATGGCCACCAAGAGAACCGCCGACCTGATCCCGCTCTGCCATCCGATTGGCCTGACCAAGGTGGCGGTCGACTTCGCACTCGACGAACCGAGCTCGACAATCGCCTGCATCGTCCGCACCGAGACCCACGGCCAGACCGGCGTGGAAATGGAAG
>ERZ1292625.4131-Hain-H41-01um-R1-4131-length-11087-cov-3_pt1 | contig 11087 bp, 21 predicted proteins | sample MGYA00564400_ERZ1292625 | MGnify/ENA primary metagenome ERZ1292625 (study PRJEB36523, sample SAMEA6512639) | groundwater metagenome | collected 2019-01-08 | study: AquaDiva: Metagenomics assemblies of 32 groundwater samples
GCGAGCGTATGATAGAAAAGGGGGTTTGAACCAAGTCAAGCCTTCGGGCTTTTTTTGATACTTGCCAAGGATGCCACGCCGATTATCGTAAAAAAAAGAAAATAATTGTTGACGTTATGTCCTGGCTTTGATAGTCTTTGGGGGTTCGGTCAACCAATTGACAAGAAAGGTAATTATGAAGTTAAGCAAGCAACAGTTGTTTGGAACACCCTCACCGCGAAAGTTGGTTGAGAGAATAAACGGCTGGCGTGTATGGGCTACAAGTCAAGCCTTGTTGCGTCAGATTCATAAAGAAGAACACTCCCTCGAATTCACAATGAGGCAAGCTGATCTCGTTTTGCAAGATTCGACCGAACATTGATGATTGCCATTTTAATTTGCACAGTGATCCTGTTAGGCGTCATTGTGATTAGTAAACACTTAACGAAAGGATAACTATGAAGCGCAACTAATAAACCAACGTCGCTCGCCTTGTCACGAGCGGCGTTTTTTGGATACTTTGGCAGGATACCACGCAAACTATCGTAAAAAAGTTTAGATATATGTTGACACGCCACACCCTATTTGGTAACGTATTTATATGAATAACACAGAAATGGCCTTCGATGAATCCGCTCGACGCGGTTTCGTCGCCCAAAACACCGCAGCCGTTCAATCGAACGATGAGGCATTGGAACGCACGCGCTTGGAATCCATGCACGGCGTTGGTAACGTTTACAACACAGACGAAGTTCGGACGCAGTTTGAGGTCCTCTCGTTTGCCGCGCCGTTCGTGTGCGTGAAGCGGAAAACAGATGCCAAGCTAGGCTTCTTGGAGTTCCAGCACAGTCCGCGCCTGTACTTCAATTTTATGGCGAAATAATTTCTAGTTGGTTGGGGAGTGGACACAGCGACCACTGATCTGTCATTGAATATCTGCCCTGTTTGACAGAACTTCCTAATCAACTAGTTTTTTGATACATTCAAGGGATGCTTCGTATGGTATCACAAAAAAGCCGCGCACTCGCGCAGCTATTTGAATGACTATTTATGAACAATGCTCACAATTTGAGATCGCCCGATTTTGAATTCCATGATCATGCGCCGTTCCGCTTCACTGCCCATGATGTTGCCAGTGAAGGTATGGGTGTAGGTCACGCCGTCTTTTTTGTAGGTCACGATGGTTTTCATAATTCAAACTTTATTGTGTTTGGCAACCAAAGTCAAGAACTTTTTGACCGTGGGCAAACATTTCATTTCATCCCAAATCAAATCAGCGTGGGTGTACCATTTGAGGTATGCACGATTTCGCTCCAAGATCGCTTCAACGTCACCAGCAAAGAACGCTGCATAAGACACATAAAGATCGCGATGCCCTTGCACTGTAACGCCCAAATCAACGTAGAATTCGGGTTCCATTCCATAAGTAGATACTTCATACATTGACAGAGTGAAGCGAGAAAGCCAAGGATACTTTCCGAGTAGACAAGGCAGCAGAACATCCTTGTGTCTCAAACCCTGATAACGGTTTGGCACAATCGCACGCTGGCACATGATACGTTCGGTTTTAGTGTAACTGGAATCCCTTGGGTGGTGCTTAGTTATGTATTCGTACCCGTCAGGCAAGACGATACAACGTTCACGCGCCCAGTGGGAACGATTGCCCGTCGCCTCGCGTGCGGACAGTTCAACCAAATCACCGATGGGAATCGCGTTGAGTGCATGATCAACGGGCGTCGAGCCAAACCATCTGACGAACGTCGAATAAGGATAAAACATTTGGATTTTTGTGGCCAGATTGTCATAAGCGTCGAATGCGGTGTTATTCATACGTGATAAACTATCAGAAAAAAGTTTTGTGTCAACATCTTTTTACGATACCTGCGCGGGTTGCCCGCAGGAGTATCCAAAAATAATGCGTGACACTCGCCACGCACTATTTGACTATTTCGCACCCACCGTGGGTTTGAACCATATTTTACGCGAGCGAACAATTTCGCCTAATCCTGGAAATACTTTAAACAGCAAATTGAATGAAGTATAAGAATCATGCGAGAACATCTTAAACAGTTCTTCGCGGATGCGCTCCGTTGACACAGCATCAAAGCCACCATAGTTTTCGTGATGACCTAACAAAAACATGGCATCCGATGTTTGTTTATCAATCACCATATCTTTGCAAATCGCAAAGCGCAACGCTCGAAAGATACGCAACTTATCTTCCGTAAAACGTTGAATGGGGTCACCCACGCAACGCAATAAATTGGCACAGATATCTTCACGACCACCAAACGGATCAATCAACCCGCCAGTGTCAGTCATATCAATCGCCATCGCGTTCATGGTGAAATCACGACGCGCCAAGTCATCAAAGATTGTGCCAACGGTAACGAAATCAGGATGCCTGCCATCAGTGTAACCCGATTCCTTGCGACAAAGAACATAATCGCACGCACCCAAGTCTGGTACCTTGGCACGAATGGTACACATAGGCTCAGTTTCCAAAAAGATTTGCCCACCCAAGGCGAGAATCTCCGCACGCATGGCAGCAAACGACGGCGCTTCAACAGCATAATCTATATCCTTGGGCTGCAATCCCATAACGAGATCGCGCACCGCGCCGCCTACCTTGTAGAATTTGATATTCATAGTGAAATTAATACCTGATTAGCTTGTAAGTGTCAACAACATACGGATTGCCAAAACGTTTTCCCACGCTGCACACCAAATGCGTCGGCATGACAATGTGAACCTTGCCCCGTACGGTTTTATAGGACTGCACGGCGCGACCATTTACCACATCCAGTCCATTATGGATTCTGAACTCGACTGTGCTTCCGACTCTTGCGATGTGTGCCATAGTTAAGAGATTATCAGATGTTGATTCATTGTCAACGTTTTTTTATGATACTTGTGCGGGTTGCCCCGTGATGTATACCAAAAACGCGGTTCTCCGCGTGCGTTTTACCAACGACGAGGACGTTCATCCAAATTCACTATTAAGAAATCTTCTAGTTTACTTTTCCACTTACCATTGTATGCGGTAAAATATACTGTTGGCCAACGAGTTCCATCCGTGCATGAAACTTCTGATGTCGTAAAACTAGCAGAATGATACTTGACAGGAAATTCTAATTCCACGATAGTTTGCCGATGTAAACAATAGTTGAAAACTTTGCGACCGTCGATCTTCAAAATGACAAAATGTTTGCGACGTGATTCCTTAGAACCGTGAGGCATGTATTCAATAGTAGCCTCAGACCAAAAGAAACCCTGTGGCATGTTATGCAAAGGCTGATTAGCATGATGACGATTCCAATTCTGATATAAGAATCCAACCCTATCAGGTAAAATGCCATCACCATTAGCAACGACCCCCAATTGTCCATTGCATTTCAAACAAGCCATGTGCCCAACATTATACATAGCATTAGGGTGGTTCACGTCAAAATCTACTTTGGGCAACTCACCGCAACAGGTCGCGAATCCCAAATAAGGAGCATCATACTTGTAACGTTCCAAAGGCAACTTGTATTGGTTACTTAACATAGAATGAAACTATCAGATTATACTGCGCTGTCAATAGTTTTTTACGATACTTATACTGGTTGCCCCGCCATGTATCCAAAAGTGCGGCGACCACGCCACACAGCAAAACGTGATCGCCGTTGTCTGCCCTAATCCGTCACACGACGGCAGGGCGAGAACTGGTTTGAACGGTTTGTCGATACGCCCCCGCAAGATAGTTGTGGTTTTTGGGCACGTTAAACCGTTTCGCATCAATCGGCTCGTGGCACGTCACCGAGCTTTTCACGCCACCGCTATCTTCGTTGATCAGGATACGCTGGCGCATGTTACGACGGGCACAGGTACTATTGACGCCCCCCTTCACAATGGCCGTTGGAAACTCGACGTTGACGAAAAACGATTCTTTTGAACCGCTATGTGAGTGATAGTTGAATACAGGCGTACTATGTACAACCGAAGGTTGCTTTGCTTTGCACGCCTGACTGATTCGTTGCCTGAGTTGCTTTGTGGTTTTGTTTGCCATAAAAATAATGGTGAGTTACTCGTTCGGCTTCAAGGTGTTACGCAATCACACGATTAACACGATTACTTTTGAAGTTTCACTCACCAAAAATAGATTAAATGTTCCTTGGGTGAATGTCAACCTTTAATTCGCGCATTCAACTCTTTTTTGACAGCCTTCGCGATGGGGCCGCGCCATGTTTGAGCATTGCCCAAGAAGTAAAGGATAATGGACTTCCCCGAATCCATGCCATAGTTTTCCTCGACGCTACCCATTGAGCGCATGGCATCAAGATATGGCACAGCACCGAAATAAACTTTTTTCCAGTCGCGGCGAACTACGCTCGCAATGGTTGAAAGGTTCATTGGTTTGAGTAGAGCGGGCAGTGCGGCTTCATCCAGCACTTGGCCCATTAGAACGATTGGAGCGATGTTTTTCATATAACTAAGATTATGCGATGTGCCAGGAATTGTCAACATCTTTTTATCATACTTTGCGTGGCATCCTCGCAGAGTATCTGAAAATAATTGTTGACTCGCGGCATGGTGTTGATAGTATATGTGCATGATTGCTTATTCTCTTAACCCTGACGGCACCAAGGTTGAACGAACACCCGCCAATGGTAAAAAGTTTACTTTGGAGGAAATGCGAGCGGCGATTGGTGGTGGTTACATTCGCCTTGTGACAATTGCCAAAGATACATACATGGGACTTGACGAAGATGGCTATATGAAGCGCATGCCATTTAACGCAGTGGCCAGCAGTCTGTATGGTGGTCGCGAGCCGCTTGTCGGCACTGCCTTCATTTTTCCTAAAAAAATGCTTGCGTGATCATCCAATATTTGATACTTTAATCATATGGGTAAACCAAAAACTCAAAAGTCCAGCCGATATATTCAGTTGCGCTTGCTGCGTAATAAGGAGTATTGGCAATGTGGCGAAGATGGACAGCCCACTGCTGCTACACAAGCGGAAATCCAAAAGCAGAGCGATGCAATCTATGATTTTCTGAATAAGCAAGTCCCTGCTTTGATTGTCAATCGTTTGTTCGCTCGTATGCGGCAATCACGAGGTTGTTAATCTCCACGACAGGCGCGAGCCTGTCTTTTTTTGATACCTCACGATGTATCCCAACCAAGTATAATAAAAAAGACGGTGGGGTAAAGGAGGAAAACCCCACCGTCAACTACGCTAGATGACAAGTCTAGCTTCCCCTATCGGCGCGTGATTCGCGCACATATAGGGAAATTTTATGCCAATAAGGAATGGTGGAGGCTTTAAGATATCCTTCTGGGCCACCATTATGAATACGTGCCAACGATTCCAGATCATTTCGTCGCAGGTATCTCAAAGCAAATCTGTTCATATACGCATTTACCACGCGCACACTGTAACCATAATCCGCGCACTGTTCATATCGGCCTGCCACGCCCGAATCTCGCCAGTAATTTTTATGAATTTGCAAGGGACCAAGAGCCTTACCGTTGTCACCCAAGATCGGACCAAACTTACCGCCAGTCTCGACTTTATGAATGGCTTGAATCAACGTGTTGGGCACTGCTACGGGCGCAGCAAAGATGCTTGATACAATGAACATGATCACAATTAGAAGCAATCCCAGTTTGAAATATGTAGTTATCTTCATATAATGTAAATTATCAGAGGGTTGTCAGAATGTCAAGCGGGATTTTGCCATTTTGGAATAAGCGTGAACTTAATCCAAATAGAGCAATCAAGAAGATTCTCCACATTCTCTTGTTGAAACAATTCAGTCAAAATAGCATCTATCACTAACTCATCGAATCCAAAACACAATGAGCCAATTTCATGCCTCATTTTTTTCATCAAGATAGGACGCGTGGGCAATTCCCAACGCCAGATACCAGAAGGGGATTGCCGTCCCAAATTCACTTGAATCATTCCCTTTTGCGCGAAAGGAGACAATTCCAAGTTTAACATGTCACCATGCACGCGCATAAGTTTCATGCCATTAGGACACAAAAGAACCTTTTTGCCATGATGTTCGCCAAGCCAATCGGTATCTTTACGATGTTGTGTTAAAGTAATAATCATGCACGTATCATGCGATAATCATTTTATGATGTCAACTCTTTTTTATGATACATGCGCGGGTATCCCCACGAACTATCCTAAAAAAACATAAATAAACTATTGACTTCTCTATTTGATCTGATACCTTCATCGCATGACTAAATCATTTCTAGCTCTTAAAACGACAAAGCGCGGTCAATCCATTTGGGCTAATAACCCTGCCGTGTGTCAAACCTATCGAGTGGGCGAGCGCGTCAAGTGCAAAGACCCATTGTTCCCATTTTTCATTTGTTCGCAAGATGCCGTGTGCGGCAACGGACATATTCGTTGTGGCGCGGATTACACTGAATTTTTGATTATTCAAGTGTTTACTCGTGAGCTTGGCCATATCCAACCTTGGGTAAATCAAGTTAATGATGACAAATCGGACTATGGATTAGGCAGGACCTTTGTTGATATTCAAAACTTGTATAAGCCGCGCTTTAGCGGCGAGCGAGCTAATAAAGTTGAATACCAGTTCACGGCCCAACGGCTAAAAGTATTGGCGTCCTATCCTCAGAGTTACGATGCCAAGAGAAAGCTAAAACACTGGAGTTGCAACCTACATCTGCCCATTTTAACGGCTGATCGCTATATCAAGTTGCATCCCGAGTGTACCTGCTACTAAGTTTCAATCGCTGGCGCAGTCGCCAGCGTTTTTATGATACTATGGAAGGATACCCTGCTATGTATACAAAAGGCATACTCATGCCCTATGTTAATTTACGTTTTGACAATTCGCCATCCCCAAGTGGGGACAACAACGATCTTGAAACCTTTGGCTACCACAGGTAACGGGCGATTTTCGCCGTTATACCATTCATCGCCATGGACACAGCCGCCATTGTAAATTTCAGTCCCGTATGTTGAAGGACGGCATGCCGAACTTCCAAGATAACCGCGAAAAGGATAGGGCGTACCCAAACCATCCTTAGCTAAATGCTTTGCTTTTTGGGCACAGGTTTTCGCGTCCCATACTTCGGCGGGGTATTGAAATAGTTTCATATACGCAATACTATACATGGCGTAACACGTTGTCAAGAGTTTTTATGATACCCTATCAGGATGCCCCGTCATGTATCCAAAAAGGATACGCGACGTATTTATCGCGTATTTGTTGAAGTTAGTTTAAGCGGGGTATTCGCATACCTATCACTGCATAACCAGCAATCACTTGACTCGTGGCTTCCTGCATGAGAGTGGCGTCACCATCTAAAAGCAAGGGCAACATGTTAAACTTTTCTTTGAGATAGACTCGCGCAAAATCTTTATCATACTGCACAATAGACTTGCTATTGCTAATCAGGTCCGCCAGCTTAATCGTTTTCGCTTCGGGTGTCGTGCGCCCGATACGTGCGTTTTCCAATTGCTTGCGCTGCTGCCTATCGTGATCGGGCCAAGCTTCCTTGGTGTAAACGTCAGTCAAAGCAACCACGAGATTAGTCGCCACCGTCCCAAACTCTTTCGCCATCCACTGAACATCGTATTGCTTGAAGAGAGGGAATACATCTTCCAATACATCATGCAAATGAGCCGCGATGATCATATCCTCGTTCCCGCCCACTCGCGTAACAATAGCGGCAACTTCGTCGGTGTGTACCCAATAAGGTTCATCGGTGTACTTCCGTTTTTGTTTCGCCATATCATGCGCCGTGTGCGCAAATTCTTGTGCCAGTGCGATCTTAGTCATATGTTTATCTTAGTTCATGCAACGGGATTGTCAAGAGTTTTTGCGTATCGTGCATAGGCTAGAGTTTCTAATCTGAACCTAATCGCATCTCGTTTCAAACAGCCTTCCTCTGCTTTGTGTCCGCGCAGATAGAACATCCACTCGCGCCTTGCCTTGCGCACGAAGCGACAAGCTTTAGGACTCAGGAAACGAAATAGAATATCATTGTCTTCCATAAAAATTTAGTTAAGTTTAAGGATTTCACGGTGACGCACTACGCGGATGCCTCCGTTTCGCTTGTCCATTCGGCGCTGCTTTTGTGGTGGGGTTTGAACCCACACAAAGCCCGAGGGCCTATGCTAGCCAATTACATCACACTTATCACAGGTTAACTCGCCATCTATCTACTCTTAACTACTCATAGATTACGCGTATCTTGTTTAACTGTCAACATCTTTTTACGATACTACGTCGGGTTGCCCCGCAGGGTATACCAAAAAGACAGGCTCGCGCCTGTCCATGGGTTATTTGGGAATGATATATTTCGCTATTTTTAAGAAAGCCAAGCTAATCACCCCAATGATTACTAGCGTTACCATAACTTATTTTGAATAGCTTTTGAAGTAGTCAGCTTTATACCCACCTCTCCCTTGGGTTTTAATGATATGCCAAGCTTTTGCGGCTTTGCTTTTGGCAGGTTGCGTGCCGTGCAGCAGCAGAGCAAAGTTGCGCTTTGTTTTCCAAGCGTGACTGTCGTCGTGGTCAATCGGAATGTTCAGACGTTCGGCTTGCTTTTCAGTGTACACCACGCGCACACTGCGCAAACGATGTTGCCCGATAAGCTTATCATGTACGCCACCACGAGACGCCACCAGATGCAAATTGTTGGGAATTTGTCCCTTGCGTGCAATCCAAAGCGGCAATTGCTTAGTATAGGCGTAGAACGTCAAAGCAGGGTTAATCCGCGCCACCTTAAGCCATGCGTCAAAATAATCCTGAGTGAAGAAATCACCGCTGGCATGAATGCGCACATGAGTAGTATTCTTTCGCGGAATGGACAGATTGATAATCCCCACCATCTGTTCAATCGTTTTGCCGCGCAAGGTTTCAAAGTTATGCCAGCGAGATTTGCGCACCACGGCAAAAAGCGATTCACCCGACGCCGCATAGCATCGGAATTGTGTTTCAATGCCATCTTTAATTTTGCCCGTTGCGCGATTAGCAAAGCTAAGGCAGTTTAATGCAGACGGGCACGTATAACCCGCAGGCAGTGAAAAGATTGCAATGGACTTGCCAAGCTTGGCATTGCCTTTTGCAAACGATAGTTTGTTCTTAATCATAAAAAAGAAATTACCAGAAGCTTCTGCGTTTGTCAATCGCTTTCGACAACTTTGTTTTCACTATCTTTGAAGGCATAAGATAAGACACTATCCTTAAAATCATGATCAGGACGCTCGGCGCTAATCGTACCAGTAGAATAGTCCTCCGTATCAATTAGATTAGCAAAATTCATGAACGGCTCATGTCCAACATCGCGCAATTGTTGCACAATATCAATTGCGGCTTGAGCATTGCGATTTTTACCACGATAACCAGTGTGTGCGGAAAAGCGAAACTGGTTGTAAAAACATCGTAACAATTTACTTTCGCTAGTCCAAAAGATTGCCACCGTTTGGGAATGGTCAAAGTATTGCATTTCGCCATTGGTTGCGCCCCAGTTGTACATGGCATTGAAAGCTAATTCAATTTCCTCCGTAGAACCGCGCAGAATCGCCAACCATGTTTCAACACCAAAATTTTGATAGTTCATCGTGACGCGCAAATTGCGGTGTGGCCGAATAAAACGCTTTTCAGGCGCTTTAAGTGGGAGAGTTAGGTCAATATCAGAATCTTCGTCGATCTTCATGCGTCAGAAATTATCAGGATCATTGCGCCGTGTCAATAGTCTTTTTCGTTTTTTTGCGATACCAGGCGGGGCAACCCCATACAGTATCATAAAATACATATAACCTACTATGTAATCACTATTTAGATTTATGTGAAGAAAGTTCAAAATACTTGTTGACTATTCACCAAGTAACCTATAGTCTTATTTACATGAAGACAACCAATACGGTTCTAACATCTTCGATGCTGCGGAAAGCCGCTACTCTCACTGAGCGCATCGAGGTCAAACGGAAGGCATTGGCAGAAGACGAAGCGTTGCTTGCGTCCATGCTCAATACGCCGATTACTTTCGGTAGCGGTACGCCAGTCGCCAAGTCGGGCACGCGTACTATGTCTGCCGAAACCAAAGCGAAGATCGCTGCTGGCCAAGCACGGCGCTGGGCTAATCAGAAGAACGACGCACCCGCCACAGGCGGCGTGACGATTGCTTCTGTAACTGCGCCACGGCCTACGGCAACTGTCGCACCCCTGCCGTAAGGCAATGGGCGGGGTTGGTGTCCTTTGAAGGGGTATTGTTTCTCCTTCATTCATATAAATCCAACCTCGCCCTTCAATTTTGTGGCCAGTTTACTACTTCTCACGCTCTTTAATGAGTTAGCTTCCGAGTGGAACAGTAGTCTGCGGTAAGAGAACACAGTTAAGCGAACGTATCCGCCACATTTTTAATCTTTTTTATTCTAATCAAGCTGGCGCTTCGCCTGCATGTTGGGTGTAAGGGTTCGTTTCCCTTTGATTAGGATTAGGGCAAGTACCGACGGGTTCTTGCCCGTTTTTATGATACCCTAAGATGTTGCCCCGCAAGGTGTCACAAAAAACCTGGCTCACTAATACCTCTATTTAGAACCTACCTATTTAACAAGGCTTTATTTGACATCGACTTATTTGACGGGGCGAGGAATTACGGGGATAACTTACCAACACTCTTCCATACAACTTCCGAGATCAGCTTAACCACTTCAAACACCACGGGCACAGTAATAGCGATACCCGTGACTAACTTCTTAATATCTCTCTTAAAGGTGATCAAATCTTCAATCTTAATGTGATGTAGTTCAACTTTGTCTACAACATTATTGAGATCGTGTCTGGTGACTCTAGCTTGTTCAATCAAGCCAACAGAAGCAGAATCAAGATTACCCAATAGGGCACTGGCAATCTTAAGCTGACTATCTCTTACTTCTTGCAAGAGTTTGTCTCGATTCAATTGAGACTCTCTTACATCCGCAAGTAAACGACCTTGAGAAGCAACTTGAGCCTCCAAATTAATTAAACGAGTATCATCCATACTCGATATTACACTTAATCAAATTCAGTGGTTCGACCATTACTAAAAGGTAGTGCTCCACCTACTCTACGAATAGTCGTAGTCTT
>ERZ1292625.4132-Hain-H41-01um-R1-4132-length-11080-cov-5_pt1 | contig 11080 bp, 10 predicted proteins | sample MGYA00564400_ERZ1292625 | MGnify/ENA primary metagenome ERZ1292625 (study PRJEB36523, sample SAMEA6512639) | groundwater metagenome | collected 2019-01-08 | study: AquaDiva: Metagenomics assemblies of 32 groundwater samples
AAAACCTACATCATGCGCTGGACGAATCAGGCCGATAATGAAAATATCGGTGCTTATCATAATGCTTCCAAGTAAGCTGGAGATTCCAAGTGGCCATGAGGACAAAAGAATTTCTTTTGCGATTTTCCAATCGAAACCCTGCAAGATTTTCTTTATATGCCTGCGGAGAACTAGTACGGTTGCCAGCATTCCAATGCCCGCTCCAAGTGTATAAGCATAGGTTAGCGAGGCGATAGATGGTGAACGTGTGAGGAAAAATAAACCGGAAATAACAACAGTAATATTTGTGAGGATATATAATCCGGCCTGTATCTCCATTTTTTCCATTGCTTTAATCAAAGAAAAACCCAACTGTCTGAGGGAATCAAAAAATAAAATCAGGAGAAAAAATATCAATAGCGGAGTAATGCTTTTCAGGATGGGTAAATGATTGGCAAAAAAGATTATGAAGATCAGTGCTGGAACAAGCAGAAAGAGCTTCAAAAAGAAAGCTGTAGATAAAATCGTATCCTTCCTCTCGTTGCCTTTGGCGGTCTCACGCACAAGTATTGGGCTTATCCCAAAGTCTGTAACGATGGCGAAAATAGCGATTAAACTGATCGCATAAGAAAATACACCCCAATCAGAAGCACCTAAGATTCTAGCTGCGTATATAACTAGGCCAGTCCGAAGGAGGCGACCCCCGAGCTTGCCCACTGCCAGCCATATAGTGTTTTTAACTATAGTCTGGCCATTCGTCTGATTAGCAAACAGGAAAAGTTTTAATTTAGTAATGTTCATTTGATTTAGATTGACAATTATCTAAGTACAACATTTGAGTAATTTTTTGAATACAACTACTTTTGGGCACGAATAAGTCAGACTGAGAATGGTCTATAAATATGTATACCGGTTTGGGGAACGTGGATAAAAATGAGACCCTCTCATTGACTGATCCGCTCCAATATGCCTGCCATTCCCAAGAAGGGTGCTGGTCTTTGAGAATGCCGGGCGCATATACTTTTGCAGTTGTCCACCCTTGCACCCAAGGAGTCAATCGGACAGAAGTCAGGATTGAAGCATTCTCTGGAACAATTTTCTGTAGCCCTATAATTTCTGCCGTAATATCCGGTGTGATCAATGGATCAAATCTGGTGATTTGATGAATGAGTAGACCAACGTGGGAAATCAACAAAATCACTACAGCCATTAGAATCAATTGACAATAACGTCTCCCGTGTTCTGAGTGGAAATTAACTAAGGCATGTAAGCCGATTGCCGCTCCCAAAATTAGCCAGTAATTTGTGAATAAAAAAATGCGTTGATAATACGGAAGGGACAAAAGCGGAAAAATAATACTAACACCGCCCAGCGCTATCAGTAGGTAATTCTCTTTAAGTACTTTAAAAAATTTTGGAAGCCCGGCTAATGTCAGCAAAATCAGTGGCAACGTCATTAAAAGAAAGTCTAACTTTTCAATAAAAATACCTACGGGAGGCGCATCTATCTTTTGCTGAACATGAGGATGCAGATAGAGATAAGTAAAGAATGTTAATGCCAGAATAATTAACTCCGGAATTAGAAATTTTTTCTGAAATAATAAAGTGAGTAGGATGTACCCTCCTAAAATTCCTAACAGTAAAATGGTCGTAGTTTGATGACTAAGTGGGACGACTAAGGCGCATAACAGGGCTGGCCAAAACCATTTCTTTTTTATAAAAATAAAGGCAAGAAAAAAGAAGATCAGGCCAAAAAAATTCTTGTATAGCATAAACCAATAACCTAGATACTGGACTGGAGAAAGAATGAGTAGTGCTAAAGCAACGAGAGCGATATTTTTATTTGTATACTCCTTTATAAAGAAATAAAAGACTATTACAAAAACAAGGCACAATAAAATATAAGAGCCGTACAAGCTCAGATCAGGGCTCAAGCCTAAAAAACGCACAATGTCCAAGAAAATTCTTGGAGCAATAATTGTGTGATCAACTCCAGGTACGGGAGGATTCGGGAATGATACACTCGGATTTATAAGATACCGGCGGTAAAAGCCGGTATCATACCCAAGGGGATGCTGTCCGAATACAATAAACGGAATGGTGCAAAGCAACAGGTATAGAACTACGGCACCAATCAGTAAGATCGTATGCAGGTCCAGCCATGCATATTTAGAGAGTTTTGCTGGCATAACGATCTCACCATATCTATTTCAACTTTAAACTTGAAAAGATGGAGTTTATAAGTTTTGTCTTCAGAGTATTGGATGTAGCCGCGCCATAGGTACTATCGGTAAAGATCAAGTTAAATAGTAAGTTTCCTTCCACCCACTGATACTGCTCACGATATTGGGTATCGCAAGGTTTTCCTATGCTGAAGGGTGCAATATGCCTAACGGCATGACCTTGAATATTCTCCGAAGTAACCTTCCTTCCCGATATCGAAGCGCCGTTTTTTATACTGTTTATGTAGTCTTGAATTAAGACTTTTTGTTTTACTTTACCCCAATCAGCTGGATCATAACCATACAAGGAACTTGTCAAATACAACGTGGAAGGTCCAATCTTGTGTACGGTTAAATTAGCATTTAAGTTGACAGAACCATTAGTTGAGTTAGACGACCAAAAAGGAACATCGTTGTCGGCAAAACTCGGCTGTAGTCCGCATTCTTGCGCGTGATATACGGGCGAGACTTTTAGGTCCGTTTCCATTTGAGTATTTCGCATTGACTGGCCGGAGGATATGCTAATGTCATTTGGATAAACAAAACTGTATCCGAATCTCTCATCGTCATAAATCTTTCCAGCTCTGTCAGGTGTAAGTTCGCTCAAGTCGTAATAACGACGACCTGCAGTGATTGAAAATGTCCTGCTTACGATCCCAGAGGTGGTTTGAACATTAAGAATGATTTCCCCCTTATTCACTATCTCAATATTTTTTATCGTCCCTGCCAAAGTTCCGAGGTTTTTGATCGGCGGAGTGTAGATGGTATAGGGACTTTGAGCATCCGATTTATTGAGATCAAATGTGGCCAAATAATATTGCTTGGGTTGATTTGCGAAATCAAAAGCCATGATCATTGCGCCACCAGTTCCACCCCAATCTAAATCGCCAAGCAAAGAAGGATCGCTAGGAGCAGTAATATTGCTTAGCGTCACTGCACCCCTTTTGGTTTGGCTGGCATCGCAAGTTTGAGACCCATCGCAGTAAGAGAATGTACCTACCCCATCTTTTAGAGCAATCTTCTCATCAGCAATGTAAAAGTTACTGCTGTTATATGTGTAGGGTCTATATAAATAAGCGTTCCTTACATCGCCAACCGTATAGTTCTTGATCTGCTGTGCATCGTTCACTGGAGCTGTTGAGGGCTCCTGAACAACCGGGGTATTGGTAGTTTGGGGATTTTGAGCATTATTTTTTCCTAACAAAAACCAAGCACTAGTGCCTGCTATTATCACAATAAGAACAACGCCAAGGATAATCTCCCAGCGTTTGTTCGGAGGTGGCGTGGTTTGTATTGGAGGCATTGAAGGGGTCGTTGGCTGGGACTGATTAGGTTGTGATGGTTGTATGTCCATAAAGTTATTATACCATAATTTTTATTAATAATCTTGCTTTTGGGAAAGTGTTGACAACTTACCCGGCCTTTTCCCGAAGCCGCAACACTTCCCTTATTGCGTCATCGTAAGTATCTACGGTAATGATATTTTTCTCTGTTCGACCCTTCAGAGGCTTAAAAATATTTTTATTCTCCCGAACTTGAATTATTGGAATATTGTATTTTATCGACCAAGCCACGGGTATGCTACGCAGACAGTTTGATGGAACGATCAACGCTTTAACGTCCTCTAACTTTATTTTGCCTTCCCCGTATTTCATTAATCGGGGTGCTCTATCTAGTCCCAAGAGCACGGAGCCGAGATATGCCGCACTGATATTTTCCAGTGCGGATCTTGGATCTGAATCAAATGAGCGAAACAGAAAGAGTTCCATCTCTTTTTTGGTCAGTATCGGTGCATGAGCTGAGGGGATACCAAAAGCATCCGTTATTGAATGTGACAGCAGGGCCTCTAAAAGTCCGTAAGGATTCGGGAGAAGCCCTTTCTGGTGCTGACGAATATATTTGTTGTCGACTTGGATGTGAGTGGAAATTGCAATCGCATCCACCTGACCCGATTTCAGCAGTTTCTTTGCGGCCGCGAGGAGAGGCGTGATATCTTCCACTTCTCCACAAAACTGGCCGTCGTGTAATCTTATAGATTTATTCAATGGTTTGATGAATTCAATTTTTTTGATATTAATCCCGGCGACGTTTTGAAATGCTTCGATACTCTTTAGGGCATAATTCACGGCAGTAGTATCTACCAGTTTTTCCAAGATGACTCCTATATTATTTTTCTGTGGTAAGGACATTTCAATTTGCTTGCGAAAAAACTGATCAATGCAATAACCCTCCACGTACAGAACGTTCTTGTCTTTTAAATTGAAAGCCCCTCCATTAACAGCATTAGGATTGGTTATCAGGTAATCGCACACACTCGCAAGTCGATTGGTAACCAAAGTCGCATCACCAATGTAACCACCGATTGAGCATTGGATACCGGTCGGAATAATACTTGCAACTATAAATTTTTTCTTACTATTTTTCATAAATAAAAGATACTAGGAGCCTGGCTTCGGCATTCACAACATCAAGTAACACCATGCGCAATGGTTTCTTTTTGTCTCTCATTAGTAGGTCGTCTGCTTTACTGAAAATACTTTCTAAGCTTTCTTCCTCCTTATAAGGCACAGATATATTTTCTGTCTTTATTCCTTTCATATAAGTAAGCCCCGAAGGTGATTTAATTGATATCGAAACGATCCTTTTAGTAAGATCAGGTCGCCGCTAGAGGAATTTTTGAGAATTTCATCAGCGACCACAAGATAGTCCTTTTTGTCCAAATGTTTAACTTGCGACTGAGTTTTATGCAAGGCGTTAAAGTATCTATTGGGGCCAAGGAAATAGATGAGCTCTGCAAATCCAATTTTATCTGCCAATTTTGAGTAAAAACGACTTACGGTAAAAGTCAGCGGCCTCATCTCCGTAATAACAAGTATCTTTCTTCTTGCGGATACTCGTACAGACATATCCAGAAACCAATATGTGCAAAAAGGAGTGGCCTTATACGAATCCTCAATAATTAAAGCTCCGTTCTTAGCTTTAAAAACCCGCAATCTATCTTTTGAAAAATCGTAGTTTTCAAAAGCTTGTTTTAATTCAGCAAGTCTGTCTGGAAGGAGTCTTTGAATGAATGCGAAAGTGGCAAGAATTGCGTAAACTTGCGGTTCAAAAATTGGTCTGTGCAATGATAGCTCAACTCTTATCCCTCCGACTGCAAAGACAACCCTTTCTTTATGTTCGAAGATTTCAGTGATAGGCCGGGCATAGACATTTTTACTCCATTCATCTAAAGTGGCTTCTGCATTTTTGCTGGCATTTAAAGAAAGACTGATTGTCTGCGCTGAGATATTGCTTTTCTGAACTAACTCGGCGGTTGCAGGATCGTCTAAGTTATAAAATACGAAGCCGGATTGAGGGACTGCCTCTAAGAGATATTTTCGTTCTTCAAAGACTTCTTTAACATCACGTGACCATGAGTTATTTACTATACCGCTAATAAAGATCGCAAACGGAACAAACTTGTTCAAAAACCATTTTATATCTCGATAAAAATCTGCACCGAGTTCTATACAAATAAAACTTTCCTTGGGGAGTTCTCTCTTAAGTAGAGAAAACCAAGCTAGAGGATTTTTAAGAAAAAACTCTGAATAACCAAGAACTGTAAGCAGGATTCCCAATTCATTGCTATAACCTAGCTGATTACTCTGAACCGGAATATCTAAACTTCGCAGGGCGTGTGTCACCGTATCCCTAAAGGTAGTTTTTCCCACAGTCCCAGTAAAGACTAGAAATTTCAATTTTGCAGATTTAAACTCTTTTCTTTTTAGAAAGAAAAGAATATTAGCAATTGCGCGAATTAGTAGTTGTTGAGCAGACATAAGATTGTTTGTTTCTCGTTATAAAGTGTTTTCCTAGCAAGCGGGCCAGCTATAACCGTCTCGCATCCCTTTCCTGTCAAAAGCAATAACGTATCCTTTGAATCCATCTGCATCTCTACCGCCTTTTGATCTGCTTGTCTCCTATCGGCTATAATAGCCACTCTATTTTTATTCCTGAATCCGCCATAGATATCTTGCAAAATATTCCCGGTCGATTCATCAAAAGAGTTTTCTTCCGTCAGAATACTGAAATCGGTAAACTGCTCTGATAATTTACCCAAGCGGGGCCTCTTCCACTTATCTCGTCCACCTCCGGCCGCTCCAAAAACGTGTACGATTTTTCCCTGCCAATTTTTTCTTACAAATAAGAGAATTTTCTCAACCGCCGCTATGGTGTGGGCGTAGTCGACAATGATAATTGGAGTTTTGGAAACAATCTCAAATCTTCCAGGAGGATTTGTTATCTTTCTTAGAGCTGTAACGCAGGTTGTTAGAGTAATTTTTAACACCTTTGCAACTGCGATTGCGGCAAGTGCATTTTCTGTGATAAACGGTCCACCGGCGGACATTTCGACTGTGGCCAACTGTCCGCCCATCTCAACGCGAAAGGCATTCTGAAATAAATCAGTAGTGAGAATTTGGCCATGAATATCGGCCTTCTCCTGAATTCCGAAAGTTACTTTTTGCTCGGCATCAAACGACGAAAAAGTTTTAGCTTCTTTATCGTCATTGTTTACTATAATTGTCTTAGGAATATTTTTCCGATAACTTCTGGCAAGATTCCTAAAAATAGTAGCCTTAGCCTCTCTGTAATTTTCGAAACTACCATGTGATTCTATGTGCTCTGGCTTAATATTGGTTACTAGAGCAATATCAAAATCAATAAAAAGATGCCGCTTTTGTTTTATTCCCTCAGAAGTTACTTCGATCACACCAAAATCGCATTTATTATCTACGAGTCTTTTTAAGAACTTCTGTAAAAAGAGTCTACCCGGCATTGTCATCTTAAAATTATTGGGGTGTTCTTGGTTTCCGTCGCTATACGAAATAGAGGAAAAGAATCCGACCTTATAGCCTGCTTCTTTGAGAACTCTGGCAGTGAAAATAACGCTAGAACTTTTGCCGTCCGTGCCTGTTATAGCAATGAGTTTGATCTTACGGGAAGGTCGGCCAAAAATAAGATTCCCTATGAATGGGTAGGAACTAAAATACAAATTCAAAAGCCCAAGAGGTAGAATCTTTCTAAGCCTCTTTTTGGTGACAAACCACCATTCTCTAAAGTTTTTTGCATGTTCAGTCATGTATTTTTTTTCATTAATTCCACCATCCTCAACTATAGAGATTGTAGAAAAGATGGTGAACTTCTACCTCTTTGTCGTCATCATTGTTCAGCTTGTGGTGCGACAAAAAATGGTTAGCGGCGATCTGTTGGAATCCGGAACGATATGAAGTATGCGCTTGAATAATACTGGGGACTTCACTCAAGACCTTCGTAAAATTCTTTTGCTTTACGAACGTGATCATGATGCCAAAATTGTGCCGCCATGTTAGGTATCCGAGTAGCTGATCAATAGTTTTATGGTAGAGAGCCTGACCGCCCCAAATCTTGCACTCACAAATAAGAACATTGCCCTTGTCGATATTGAGGTAAATATCGGTTTTGCCTTTGTGCGAAAAAGTCTCGCCAGTAGCCTTGCCCTCAAAGAGAGAATTGAGGCTGACAAGGATCACGTCTCGTAAACCTTCCTCGTCGAAATCTTTATAAGTTTTTGGCGTTTTCTCAAATTGTCGTCCCTGATTATCAATGACCGAAATAATATCTAACACCTTTGCCCGGTCCAAAACATATTCTTCTGGAAGCTTGGGATTCGGCTTAACCTTTTTGACAAGTGGCTTCGGGTCCAACTTGATCCGAGTAACCGCCTCGTTCTCTTTGGGTTTTAAGGGGATGTTTATTTTCTGTACCAGTGATGCAATCCGCTGACTATCCTCTCCAAGTTTAGCTTTACGTTGAGTAATAAAATTTTTAATGTGACCCTTCAGCTGTGTGTTTTCTTTATTGATGTCGTTATTTTTCCACGTGAGCCATTGCTCCAATGAGGAAACTTCTCGGCTGACCTCGGCGGCGACTTTATCGTCGTCATACTTAAATCCATAACCTTTAATATCAGGACTAAGGTGGAGAGCGTCTTGGCCGATATGAACTTTTGGTTCACCGCTCAAAGAATATGTTGATGCTCGCAACTCAAGAATTTCCCGTGTGTTTTGGTTAGAGAGAATAGGGATGGTTACGGCGACACTTTCGTACTCGTAGCTAAGATCGCCTTCGTTACGATAAAATTCCTCCCTCTGATGAGCTGGAACATTCCTAACCTCCTTTTTATGCTCAAAAGATCGTTCTCGCTCCGGATCAAATTCTATGGGATTTAAACTATTGTTTGAGAAGTAATATTCCGTGAGTTCATCAGTATCTGAATGCAAAATCGTCTCATCTTTTTCTCTGAGAATTTGATCCTCAACCTGCTTCTGCAGGGCTCGGTAGTATGCGTCGATAGAAGGACGATCTCTGTACATAGTGTCTATGACCCAAACTCATGATTTATCAGATCGTCATAGGACTTGCCCTTTAACGAACTAGCATTGAGTTCGACGACATCAAGCTCACGCACTCCGTTGCGTGTCCGGGCCCGAATATAGCCGGAGCGTTCCTGATCATCCTCATTGGTGATCATCACATGGATAGAGTTTTCGTCCTGGCGTTTAAGCGATTTGATTTTTGTTTTCTTAAGATCGTAAATAAGTTTGTCAGTCCCCGAAAAAGAACCGCCCGGCATGTTGGTGTAGTCTAGATTTTCACTGCGAGCGATGGTAAAGCCCTTGCGTGAGACCAGCTGGCTCATCGTAAGAGCCTTGAGGTGGTCTACGAAATTGCGATCATGCGCTGGTAAGAACTTCGCCAAGTCCTGCTTGAGTTTCTTGTCCTCAAAGTGACCGATGCGATCCATAAGGTCTTGAAGTGAGGTCTTCATATCGTAGAACGCAGTCTTGCGATTTATCATCTCCCAATCAAGCTCTACGCCTTTCTGAAGCATGAACCAAAGATCGTAGACATCACGTCCTTTCAAGCGATACAAGAACGCTCTTATTTTTTCCGCAAGAATTTCCTGCCAATCCATATGCCTGACCACCGGCAACGGTACGACCGGAAAGTCGCTCTCGAGCACGGTCTCCTTAGAAGTCTCCGGCTTTTCTCGAAGTGAAAAGTCGAGATGGATATTGAGAGGATGCTTCATACCTTCCGGGTGATAGCTCAAGATACCGGTGTAGGCGAACTTGTTTTCTTCGGTGCGTTTGAGCTTCATATCCGGAATGATTGCACTCATCTTTTTGACCGTCTCATTTACCAACGGATCAAGTTCTTTGGCCGTAAGCTCGGCGGTAAAATCCAAGTCTTCAGAAAAGCGGCCGGATTTGAGAAGCAGACGGATGGCGGTCCCACCTTTGAAATACACTTTTTGACTCTGGGCGGTGCTATAAAACACACTCAAGAAAACAACCTGAATGTACTCACGAATAATTGTGAACTCGTCGATAGCGAGTCGCTTTGAGAATTCATTAATTTGAGCTTTTGAAATCATATGTTTAGAATTTTATTGAGGCGAAATAATTCTTAAACGCCTTGTTGGTTATTTTGGAAGCCATCTGTTTGACCTTTTCCTTATCAACCGACTGCAAGTTCAACTCTTCGACTGAAAGAGAACCTCTACCAAGTGCGACAAAAAACATGGCATCGATGAGTGCCTTTTCCGGTGAGGCAATTAAAAAGTCTCCGGACTTTTCGTAGTCGCTGTAATATTTCTGATCAAGGTGGACGTAAGAAAAGGTTTTGCCACCAGCTTCGAGCTTTCGAGCAAGTCCAGTCGTGGCCGAGATAACCTCTTGGGGAGACTGCACCAAGATGCCGTAAAAGTTGAGAGCCGAATCCAGAGAGACATACGAAGGGCCATAGAGCACATTGGCCAATTCGAAGTCTGACGGCCTGTTGGATACCAAAACATACCAGCCTCTCCTGACTCTTTCGATCACGCCCTCTTTGACCAAGCGACTGGCCTGAACGTGGCTGTAGTTTGAATCTGCCACCTGTAATATTTTCTGCAGATCAGCAGAGGAAAAGACTTTTTTTCCTGATGCCTGCAATGTTTGTAATGCTTTAACTTGCTTCATAGTTTTATTGATTAGTTCTCTGGGATATGTTTTTGATGACCACTGCCAGATGTCCCGTCGTTCGTAGCCATGCTGAAGTAGGATTTTTGAGCAACAATAATAAAGTCTGCAAAGAATGGTTTGAAAGAAAGAACTTGTGAGTCTGCCTGCAACGCTCGCATAAGTTTCTTGTCCTCGTCATCTGGAGTCGGATCAATAGAGCCAGGATGGTTGAGGAGGATCATAAATTTCTTTGCCAGAAAAAGAGAAAAATAATGCCAGAGCATTTGCGTATCGAAATTCTTGGGGGAGGAACCGAGAAAAACCTGATGGCCAAGAAACAGATTTTTGTCATCCAAATAGACCCCAATTACTTTGGAGACATTCTCGTTTTCTAAATCCTTAAGAAATTTATAGAGATCTTCCGGATCTCGAACCTGCCCCTGAATAGGCAACTCGACGTCAGTCTCAACAATCTCAAACTTTTTGAGATACCTTTTGCCTTCTTCCCCTTGATTGTGCTCTTTTTTGGCCATAAGACGATTTAATGGTTAATTTGATTATATTACACTTACTTATCATAAGTGTACAGTAAGTCCAATATATAGGCAAGGCCTAGTTATCCACTCCCCATTTATGCACAGGTGGCACTCTTGCAAGAACTTTTTGTGCGGTGATATAATAAAAATAACAACTGAATAGCTTTCGCCTCAAGAGGCGACCTGAATGGTATTCCGAGTTCAAGAGCTCGCGATCTGTGATCACTTTTTGTGACTGCAGATCGCGAGCTCTTTTTGTTTATTTAGTTGTTGTCAGCTCTCTGATACCCCGGACGGTCGACATCCGGGACTCGTGATCG